>Ga0315312_1002847_pt1 | contig 11585 bp, 14 predicted proteins | sample TDP7_MG_FD_203629 | JGI IMG/M metagenome (GOLD analysis project Ga0315312, IMG submission 203629) | Freshwater sediment microbial communities from Lake Towuti, South Sulawesi, Indonesia - TDP7 | ecosystem: Environmental > Aquatic > Freshwater > Lake > Sediment | place: Indonesia: South Sulawesi... | reverse complement strand
GCCGGCACCCAATGCGGTGCCTATTTTTGGGATCAGATCCGAGCTTGTTCTCAGATGCTCAGCCATCGCCATAAGGACGCTCTCGCAACAGTTGTATGGCCTCCCGGTGGGGAAATTGCTCGGCCTGTCGCAGAAATAGTGAACGACCTTTTCTTGAAGTTCACTAATGGCCTTCTGATTATCGGACATATTTGTATGGAATCTTCCCTAAGGTATTAAAAATATGTCTTGATAACGCCTAAAACCGAATTCCCAACTCAGTGAAGTCTAAAACTCACTTATGCCTAGAGTTTGAGAATTCAATTCTACGCCTTATATATAGCATTCTACATCGATATCAATGAAGCCGCATGCCTCCCATAAAAGTGGCTGTAAATGGCTATGGTGTGATCGGTAAGCGCGTTGTGTCGGCGGTCCAAGTTCAGAAAGATATGGAGCTCGTCGGGATATCCGATGTAGTGGCAGATTGGAGAGTGAAAATGGCAGCATCCATGAAAATCCCAATCTACTGCTCCATGCCGGAACGCGCCGAGGAGATGAGGCGGGGTGGCATCGAGGTTTCGGGTTTCCTCGATGGCCTCCTTAGGCAGGTGGACGTCGTTGTAGATTGCGCCCCAACCAAGATCGGCATCAAAAACAAGGCCACCTATGAGGGGGCCAACGTCAGGGGGTCTTCCAGGGGGAGAGAAACACGAGGTGGCGGGGACGTCTTTCGTGGCCCAATGCAACTACAACGAATCAATGGGCAAAAAGTTCACGAGGGTTGTGAGCTGTAACACAACGGCCCTCTGCAGGATCTTGGGCGCCATCCATGGGCGATATGGCATCAAGAAGGCGAGGGTCGTGATCGTGAGGAGGGCGGTGGATGTGTGGGAGAGCGGGCATACGGGCGTCATCAACACCATAGTCCCTGAAATGGGCGTTAGTCATCATGCGCCGGACGTCAAGACGATCCTCCATGACCTTGACATCGTGAGCATGGCCGCGAAGGGCTCTCACAACCTCTACCACATGCACTTCGCGATAATCGAGCCCAAGGTTCCTCTTCAGAAAGAGGATGTGGTCTCAGCATTAAGGGAGGCTCCCAGGATCGTCTTCGTGAAGGGAGCTGATGGCGTGGAAGGCTTGAATGCCATCTTCGAGATCGCTAGGGACGTCAGCAGGTCAAGGGGGGACTTATACGAGATACCTGTATGGGAGGACGGCATAATGGTCCTGGATGGTGAAATCTTCCTCATGTGGGCCACGCCCAATGAATCCAACGTCATACCTGAGAACATAGGCGCCATCAGGGCCTTGACGGGACAGGAAAGAGATTGGGCAAAATCCGTAGACGCCACGGACAGGTCCCTTGGGGGAGTTAAGGAGTTATATTGAAGGCTCGGGTGCAAAATACATTAGTATCGACGGACGAGCGACTGTGAACCACAGCGATGGAGACGATCAAGGTCGGCATGGTGGGCGCTGGCTCGTGGGCCAACCACGTCCATTACCCTTCCCTCGCCGAGTTCGGGGACGTTAGCATCGTGGCAATATGCGACCTCGACCGCGGGAGGCTCGAGGAAACGGCTGACAAGTATGGGATTGAGAAGAGGTACACGGACTACAGGGAGATGGTGGAGCAGAACCGCCTGGACGCGGCCTTCATCATAATGCCGCCGCACCAGCTCTTCGATGTCGCGATCCATTGCCTCAAGAGGGGGCTGAACGTCTTCATAGAAAAACCGCCCGGCGCGAGCCTCGAGCAAACCAGGGGCATGGCGAACACGGCGGAGAGAAATGGTTGCATGACGATGGTCGGGTTCAACAGGCGCTACATCCCTCTGATGAGGAAGGTGAAGTCCATAGTCGAGGAGAGGGGGCCCATAACGCAGTGCGTGGCCACGTACTACAAGAACATGATCGGGCAGGACCTTTATTTCGACGGGGCCGTGGACTTACTGACGAGCGATGGCATACACGCGGTCGACACCATGAGGTGGATCGGGGGAGAGGTCGAAAAGGTCGCCAGCGACGTCAGGAGCTGCTACGCCGACTATGCCAACAGCTTCAACGCCCTGATCAAGTTCAGGAACGGATGCTCCGGCTCATTGACGACGAACTGGGCGGTCGGGAGGCGAGTCCATGCATTCGAGATGCACGCGAAGGGGATCTCGGCGTTCGTCAACCCCAACGAGAAGGCGGTCATCTACAGCGATGACAGGGAGGAGGGGCGCTTGATAACGGCCGAGGAGGCCTCGGGAAGCGGGCAGTTCGCGAAGTACTACGGCTATTTCGCAGAGGACAGGCACTTCGTGGATTGCGTCAGGGAAGGCAGGCAACCGGAGACGAGCTTCGTGGACGCCGTCAAGACCATGGAGCTCGTGGAGGCCATACTGCGCTCTAAGATGTGATCACATAATCAATGCATTTGTTACCCTCCATACAGAACCCATTTGGGGGATGACCTGTGCCATTGCATGTTGAAACGTGATATGATTATATCGATCTTAGATCCATTACGTTTTCCATCATGTGTTGATATGAATTGGGAAATTTTTAATGGCAATATTGATTGCGATATTTTGAGTAAGATATTTTGAGTGGAATATTATAAGTCGCAAAAACGAAACCTAAACGTAAGGTATGGAACATGAAAAAGATGTGTATGATATTAATGGCATTGCTTGCGATGTCACTTTTGGTAGATTACGCAAGTGCTGCAAGATATAAGGAACGCGCACCGCGTTATTCGTTTAGTTTTTTTACTGAAAGCCTCAGCGACGGATGTGGGAATGCCATCGATATTCATGGCAGTGGCAAAATCACATTTATGGGATGGTCGAGCCCTGGCGGATGGTGGTACAATGTATGGATTGACGGCCATGGGAGCATGGCTTTCATTACCGATGGAAATAAGGAATCCAACAGATGGAAACTCGGCCCAACGGCCCTCTTTTATTATGACTCCGGTACCTTAACATTTACCGTAAAAATAAATGGAAAACTGCCTGATTGGGTAACCGAACCTATTACAGTGACATTGATCATAGGTAGTGAAGCGATAACAGGTACAAGGACAACAGGCATCATTGAAGTGAACATCGGTGAAACATTAACATATAGTGGCCTGGGTCTAATAGAGATTCGCCCAATGTCATGAGGTTTAAGTAGATTCAAACTTGACCTCTTTATCGTTAGCATGAATGGCCGTGATTGCTCCATTCCTTCAGAAAGGTGATAAATGTTATAAGGCTCTCACAAGTGGATATGCTGAATCGATTATGAAAATCTGCTTCTTAACATTTGTGTGTCCTCGTTATGGCGTAGATCAAATGGCATCATTGGCCAGGAGCATCGGCGTGGATGGAGTTGAGATTAGGGTGGAGATCGGCCACGCTCATAACATCTCATCGCTCACGGAACCAGATGAAAGGAGACGTATAAGGAAGGTCTTCGAAGACGAGGGGATTGAGATCGCCTCAATAGCTACCTCGGTCGAACTTGGCTCACCTGACAAAGGCGTGAGCGAATTCATGATCGAGTCGGGTAGGGCGAATGCGCTCTTGGCTCGGGACCTCGGCGCAAAAATCCTAAGGGTCTTTCTGAGCCGGCAACCTGGCGTCACCGTGGATGAGCCGATACACGTTCCCGGTAAACCCTATGATTACTCAAAAGTGAAGGTGTTGGGGATGACGGAAGAGATAATAAGCCGCTGTGCTGCAAATCTTCACGAGCTAGGGGAATTCGCAAAGGACTATGATGTCATTCCCGCTATAGAGGAGGGCCATCCCTTTAACGCCCCGTGGCTGAAGTCGATCATGGATAAAAGCGAGACCGTGAACAAGGGCGTTGTCTGGAACCGTTCCGACATGACGCAACATGAATTTTCATTAATAGGCAAGTATATCAAGCACATCCACGTCCACAACGACGTCATCGCACCCGAGAACCAAAACCTTCTCCGCACATTAAAAATGATGAAGCCCATTAGCTACGATGGCTATGTTTCTATGGAGTTTGAGGAATATCCCAAACCCGATCCCGATACCGGCAATATACCCAGGCATGTACTAGGGGAAGTAACTAATAGGATTAGGCAATTCATCGGAGAGGCGGATCGAAGCCCATAATATGTCCTTGGCCCAATCTACCTAGCCGTAATAGTGGATAATCGAGCCAGAATTTATAACTCTATTAGTAGTAAATCGACTACGTTGTTGATATGGGCATTTAATGCGAGGTTTCTGTCGTCGCCTTTTCTGCCATTTGATGCCTCTTGGATTCTCCCCAGGTTGCCGTGAGGAGTATCGATATTATGAGCTCCGGAAGCAATGCCAGGCCCCCGATGGCGATCAGAAGCATCACCATTTGGTAGTATCTGTTGTAGTATTCGTATTGGCCCATCCCCAAGACCACCAAGCTGAGTAGAATTATGAACGTTGAGAATGCCAAGAGGCACGATAGTATTCCCAAGGCATATCCTTCCGTCAGCCTCTTGTTTATCAGTGGGATCGATGCGAGGGCCATTAGGGCCGATGCGATGTAAAGGCCAGCTCCGATTTCGATCGGATAAGCCCTCCCTGAGTATGGCGTGAGGATTATCGTGCCCAAGATGATTGCCGAAGGGATCATCAGGCCCAGTCCGATCATGACGAGCAGGACCATGGAAGAATATGTCCTCCAAACGCTCATCTCGAACCCCTCCCGTAGGCCCTCACGTAGAGCACCGTTATGAGCGCAAAGGCGGCCACTATGGGCGTCGCCCAAACCAGTACGGGTTTGATCCGTTCGAGTGAGAATCCGATCGTTATGCCCAGGTCCTTATCAAGACTACTGAGGTCCCCCATCCATATGAGCGTTGTAAGCCACACTCGCTCCTGTCCCTCGAATAGCTCCGCGAGCCTTTCGTCCGCTCCCTCCACCTCGGATAGATCGACCATTCCCTCGAATGTTATCTCGAATCCCGTTCCCTCGATGCTCTCGGGCCTGATCTTGTCCTCAGTTATTAGGAAGAGCGTTATCTTGCTGTAGCTTTCAATTATGCCCGATATCCTGAGCGGATAGAAGATGGCATCGGACCTGAATCTGTAGACCAGGGGTTCTAAGGTCTTCATGGAGCTTCCGAGGTTCAGGTAGTCGAAGACGAAGTACTCGTATCCCTCGTCGAGGTAATCCTCCACGCGACTCTCAAGGGCGTCGATGGAGTTCTCGGAGGGCATGGGAAGCCTGTGGCCCCTGACATAGTCGATCACCCAGGAGATGAGCTCATCGGCGTCCTTGGCCTTGACGACAGTTACATCGTGGAGCCCTATGATTTCGTGATAGACGATGCTCACACTCCGACTTGCGTCAAGCAAGCCTCCGGCGAGACCTATGGCATTCCCGGCATGGATCCTCGCAATCTCGGACAACTTACTGAATGCCTCCATGCTGCCCTCTTCGACCTCTGGCATGGAGGGCAGCGGAATTATCTCCAACGCCCTTGCATGCGATGTCCTTACAGGTTGGTATGGCGCGATATCGGACGCCCTGGGAGCCCCAAGGCTAGATGACAGAATTAGGACCTCCTCGCCGTCCTTCCAGGCTATGGCTGCGATTTGGCTCTCTTGATACAGAATGACATCATCGATGGGTATGGCTCCCCTGTCGGCGATTACGGGGCTTAAGGCCAAGCTACCAATCATTATGATCGCGAATAGCACTCCCTCTTTCATGCCCATAACCGGGGGTCGACTTCGACATAAATCCATTGAATAGAACAGGTTTGAACTGGGTCTTGAACTTAAATCATGCCAAAATATGGGTAATGGCCGCCTTCGGGTAATGATTCCAGTTAATCTAATCGCGTTTTTCTCATAATAAGCCAACTCATTATGTGTCAAGTGATTACAAAGTACTTGATGGCCAATGGATAAATCCGCCAATCAATGACTTGAAAGGCGGATATAAAACGCCGTTCACACCTTTCCATCTTGGTCCAGCCTTGGCCTTGGGGTTGCCCCTTCGCAAACGCATGTATTTACCCACGTTCATGCTGGCAAACGTGGTGCTCGACTTTGAGCCATTACTAGTGTTAATTATGGGCTTACGGTACCCTCTGCACGGGTACTTTCATACGTTCCTTGCAGCTCTCCTCTTAGGGGTGGTGCTCGGTTACGCGATGCTCAATCTCGACGGCATTCTGCGTCCACTTTATGGATTGCTCCACTTGGATCTGGATATTAATAGGAAACTTGTGCCCTTTATACTTGCAGGGGCTTCTGGCACCGTGCTTCATGTTTTACTGGACTCACCGCTGTATATAGAGATGCATCCACTTTATCCTTTAACTATGAACCCGATGTACAACCCAGCATTATCGTTTGGGGCATATTGTATGTGTGCGGTGATGGGGATATTCGGTTTGGTGTATTACGCTTACGTAGCACCAATCCATAGATGAAGGTATGCGATGGTGAAAGGTCTGAACGGCTCTTGCCACATTCACCAACGCTCCACGGTTAGTTCCGGGATCCTCTGGAAGTGCTCGACGTTTCTAGTGGCCAGCGATTCACCATGTGAGAGGGAGATGCTCGCTATGATCAGATCGAAATCGCCTATAGGTCTCTCCCTAAGGACTGGGTCGTTGACCAGTTCCCCATATTTCTTACATGCTTCGGCTTGGAATTCCAAGACCCTCACCACCTCCTGTAGGCCCCTCACCCTCCTCAGCTCCTTTACTCGATCTCGCGAGGCATAAGCACCGGCATATAACTCGCATAGGTTAACCGGAGTGGTGCAGATCCTGGTGCCCCTCTCAGCCTCTATCCTGAGCTTTCTCATAGCGTTGTCTTCGTTTCTCAGCAAAGCTATTAAGACCGACGTGTCAAGACAGACCATTCAGATCACTCGCGCTAACCTAAGGTCACCTTCTGCAATCTAGCCTTCCTTGTCCTCCCCATCACATTTTCGATATTCCTCGCTAACTCCTCGCCGCGGCCCGCGCGTTCCAAGTAACTCAGCAGTGCCTTCGCGCTCCCCCTCTCCGAGGTCAACCTCAGTATCACCTCCGTGAAGGACTCGTTCTCTCTCTTCATCTTTGCAAGCTCGTGGTACGCGTCCTCAGATATGGTGATCGTCTTATGCGCCATAATATATGTGTATTTATGTGTATTTATATGCTTTTCTCGACTTTAGTCCACATTAATATCGTGGTTTCTCTCGCTCTGTGACTGACATATCGCGTTCTCAACCCTCATGCTGAAGGGCTATCAAAGCGATAACTACTCGTGTGCCGTTTCAAGACAGAAGGAGATTCTATAAGGGATCATTTAATAGTATAAAAACAGCCTATCGGCATCCACCGCAAATGGGAGCCACTATCTCCGTATGTGCGTATACGTTCCAGAGGGTCCTCTCTCCTTGAGCGCCCTAACTTTATTGTCTTCGACGACGAATTCGAAAACTCGATCGGAGAACTCCTGGATACGGAACTTGAGGCCCTTGTAAGGGATGAGTTTTTGATCAGGTTGCCCGGGGAACGCGATGTAAAGGCCGCCATCCTCCATCCTCCGCACCACATGGAACTTGAAACCGGTCGGCGTCTCATAGGTTCCCGCGAGTCGATGCAGGAGCTCGGCGTCTGGGGCTTCGGGCCTACGCGTGAATAAGGCCTCAGTCTCGTCAAGTGACATGACCGCACAGTCGACATCCCCCAGAGGATTCGTACGGAAGTTAACCGACCACTTGTCATATCGCTCGTCGTCGGGCGTGTCGAAACGATCGTAGTGGAAGTGGGTCATGGGGAACTGAAGCTTTTTAAAATCGAAATGGAGCATGCCGTCCTTGATCCCGATCTTCAGGACACCATATGCTGGATTTTCAAAGTCGCCAACGTAATCCTTGAGGGGATGGGAGGGCTTGGTAGCCGTGACGCGCTCCGCGCCTGCCTTGGCCCTCGCATCCGTGCCCGCCTTCTTCCCCTTCAGCCTGACCTCAAGCCAACGATCGCTCCAGGGGGTCTGGTCCAGACCCAATAGGCGCTCGTACACATTATAGCTGATGATGTTGTTGAGATCGCCGCAGTGGTCACCGATCACGAATACGATCGCCCCGATCCGCTCCTGGGGCAGGAAGGAAACCTGAGAGTGAAAGCCATCGATGGCTCCGCCATGGTATGCCAAGAGGTGCCCCCGATAAACGACCGTCCATCGCCCCATTCCGTACGCGTCATTCATCAGTTCCCAGAATCCCTTAGTCTCGGCCAAGTCATTGGGGAGCGCGATGTCAGGTTCCAGCGTGGCCTTGAGCACATGCGGGGGGAGGACCTGCTTGCCGCCATACTGCCCGTCATTCATTAAGGCGATGAGCCAATGGGACATGTCCTCTATATTGGATATGATTGCGCCCGCCGGTGCCACGCCTGCCATTTCCTCATAATAGGGGATCTTGTATATCTCCATGGTGTCTCGTTTTTCGGTGTAGGGAACGCCGTACTCAGGTTGACTCAGCATGTCCGCGATCGTGAAAACGGTGCGGCTCATTTCCAAAGGCTTGAAGATCCTTTCGCGCACGAACTCCTCCCAAGTTTTCCCGGACTGAAGTTCGATGATGTATCCGACAGTGGAGAACATCATGTTGTTGTAAAGGAAGGTCTGCCGCGGTGGTTCCTTGGGTTCTAAAAATCTAAGCCGATCGAAGAGCTCCTTGCGGGTGAAATCCGACCTGTACCAGATCATATCGTGGCGGGTGATGCCCGTGCGGTGGGCCAGCATATCCCGCAGGGTGATGGCGTTGTCCAGGGCGTCGTCGTAGAAGCGGATGGCGGGGACGGCGTCGCGTACTGGCTTGTCCCAAGTCAGCTTGCCTTCATCGACGAGGAGCCCCGCAGCGATGGCCGTGAAGAGTTTAGTGTTGGATGCGATGGGGCATAGGGTGGCGGGCGTGAATGGAAGCTTCTTCCCGTAATCCCTATAGCCGTACCCCTTTGCGAAGATGAGCCTGTCGTCCACCACGATGCCCACGCCGACGCCCGGCGCATTCCAGTCATCGAGCAGCTTCTCCATATATGCGTCGAAGCCCTTAAGCTTCTTCAGGATCCGTTCTGGCACGTGCGATCCTTCTCCTCGTTCGACCGGAGCCGCGGCCTTTAGTTTACGTGCCTTAGTTGGCATGGTCGCAAAGAGGCTGAATATCCATTTAAGTTTTAATCAAGTCCTAAACGCGAAACAAAGAAAACCTAGAGGAATTTCCTAAATGATGAGTTGAAATCATAGAAGATATCTTTCATCAAACATGATGTCTACAAGGGAACCGTAATGGGTGGCAAGGGTGGGGGGAGAGGAGGATAAAATTTAGGACAACCGGCCATGAATTCTTGACCAGATGTCCTTTTCCTTGCCACCCATTTTGGGCTCATGATGACGATATATTAATCCTTTGCTGTTTCAAAGGCATGTTGGGAAGATGGATATTACCCTGAGGCTCTCACCGTAACACCATATTGATCAGTAAGCCTCTTGCTTCAAAGATGGATGATGAGAACGGTATCGCCCAGCTGGAGCCCAGGTGTAATTTAGGCTCTTAAATCCTGGGGAGACGTCAGTGAATATGGAATTATCGGACAACATGATCTACTGAAATGCAGTAGCTCTAGGGCCCTCTGACGGTATTCAATGTAGGAAATCAAAAGTGAATAAATATGCTGTAAGTATCAATTAAGCCTCGAGCTCTCATACTCATGATTATTGTTATACTAATAACTTCATTCTATATGCGAGAACGAGTCCATAACAATATGAGAGGGACTGGCCTACAAAGAGCTATAAAACATCTGCACTCCCTGCAAAAACGATTGGAGAGGGAGTTCAAGGAGACAAGCATAGTGGTCGTCCTGCTCGGCGCTGGTGGCAAGGGACTAGAGCAAAGGAGAACCCTGAAGAAGAAACTTGCCATTTCCGGTATAATCCCCCTGGTACCTGAAGATGATTTCCCCAAGGAAATAGCGCCATCGTTAGTGGAGATCGCAATGCTATTAAAGGGGGATATAGAATTGGTCCTCATCGATGTCGAGTCGTGGGGTTCTACAACGGAGTTCGCACAGCTCTATGGGAATAGCAGGATAGCGCCGAAGCTAGGGGTCCTAGTTGATCACCAGCATCACCCATTATATGGCAGCGCCAAAGGCTATCTGAGCGACTTGTATCTGACTCACGTGGCAGTCTTTGGCCATGTCTATGCCGTCAACGAGGGGGGCATGGGCCCGTTTCCATCACCCAATGAATTGACGTTGAAATTGGCAGAAAGATATAGGCAATGGAAAGCTAAGTAAAAATTGATTAGATAAAGATTTTTATACCTGATATAACATAATATTGTATGTGTCATAGAGATGGAAATCGGAGCAGCTCGCCAAAAGCTGAGGTTGTACAGGGCCCTAGATAATGAGGTGAGGTTGAAGGCACTGAAGGCCATCTCCGATAAACCCAGCATGTCCTTCAACGAGGTCTCAAGGATAGTCGGGGTCGAGAGGGGCCTCCTGGCATACCACCTTGGAATACTGAAGGCGGCAGGAATCGTCAGCGTTGACTACCAGAGGAGGAGCAGGGAGACATCGAAATACAAGGTGACGCAAACGGGAGGGGAACTCCTCCGAGAGTTGTTCGCCAAGGTGGTATCGAAAAACTCCGCCCCCAGGACGAAGGGGCTTCCCAAGAGGAGGGGCACTCCGAGATAGCCATCCCCACACATATTCGATTTATAGGATCCGTTCGTGATCGACAAATGAGGATCAGGAAATTCCATCGGGAAGATGCGCCAAGGGTTTCGCGCCTCATAAGGAGGGCTCTGCTGGAGGTGAACAGCAGGGATTACCCGAAGAAGGTCATCGACTTCATGTGCGGGCATTTCACGCCACGGAACCTGATCGAGATCTCCAGTAGAAGGGACATATACGTCGCCATTCACGAGGGCAAGGTCCTGGCAACTGGGGCCCTAAGTGGAAACGAAATCATGACGTTATTCGTAGATCCCAAGTTTCGAGGGAAGGGAATCGGAACTGAGCTGATGGATTTCCTTGAGGGCATGGCTGCGAAAAGGGGCCATAGATCTGTTAAACTGTCATCGAGCATCACGGCCCATAGTTTCTACGAGGAAAGGGGATACGGGGATCTGAGGGTCAACCTGGATGAGGACTACGGGAAAACCATTCTCATGAGAAAGAAATTAAGTGCATGAATCGAGGCAAAAAGGGGCATCCAAGATATAATGAAATTGCCCGGTTTAAATGATATGGAACAAATCCTAGATTCCGACCTAAAGTTATGGGGAGGGGTGGAATTACCGAACTAATGTAAAAGGATTGGGGGTGGGGAGTGCTTCCAAATAGGGGATTTGTAAGCCTCAGCTAATAGCTGTCTTGTTATCCTTGGGGGATGTAAAATACGAATTCTATATTTTTCTATATTGGCCTGCAATCCGCGAGCTTCATCAGGATTTTGGCGAGGAGCTAAGATTTTATAAACAAGGAGTGCCTATATCGCCGATGAAGAGGAGCATGCTCAAGGACAGCATAAACGAGTACCATTGGCTAAACCAAGGAAAGGGGAGATCTGAATGAATATAAC
>Ga0315312_1002846_pt1 | contig 11586 bp, 11 predicted proteins | sample TDP7_MG_FD_203629 | JGI IMG/M metagenome (GOLD analysis project Ga0315312, IMG submission 203629) | Freshwater sediment microbial communities from Lake Towuti, South Sulawesi, Indonesia - TDP7 | ecosystem: Environmental > Aquatic > Freshwater > Lake > Sediment | place: Indonesia: South Sulawesi... | reverse complement strand
CGGCCAGATAAACGGAACCTCCGGCTACGAGGAGGCGGCAGCCCAGGGGCTGATTGCGGGCATAAACGCCGCTCTCTCCCTCCGAGGGGAGGAAGGGATCGTCATCGGGCGAGACCAAGGCTACATCGGCGTAATGATAGACGATCTCGTCACCAAGGGAGTGGACGAGCCTTACAGGATGTTCACCTCCAGGGCGGAGTACCGCCTTCTGCTCCGGCATGACAACGCAGACATGCGCCTGCGGGACACAGGCTACAAGGTGGGACTGGTCTCGCAGGAGGAGTACGAGGCCTTTTGCGACAAACGCGAGAAGATTGCAGGCGAGACCTCGCGCCTGGAGAGGACGGCGATAAGATCGCTCGACGCGGTGAACTCCTTCCTGAGCGCGCACGGAACCAGCCCCATCACCTCGCCGAGCTCTCTGGCCGAACTCCTGCGCAGGCCCGAGCTGCACTACGAACAGATTCGACAGATGGAGCACCTCTTTGCCGATCCCCTCTACTGGACCAGCCACGGGGCGCGCCTCGGCGAAGAGCCGCGCAACTTCGCGCCCCCGGAGCCGGACGTGGCCACCCAGGTGGAGATCGGCATCAAGTACGAGGGGTACGCAAGCCGCCAGCGGATACAGGTGGAAAGATTCAAGAAGCTCGAGGAGAAGAGGATCCCCCCGGGGTTCGACTTCGCCGCCATCCCCGGGCTATCAACGGAGGTAAGGCAGAAGCTGTGCTCGGTTCGGCCCGCAAGCCTCGGGCAGGCCGCCCGGATCCCCGGCATGACCCCATCCGCCCTCACTCTCCTGCTGATCCATGTGACCAAGGAGGCGCGCGTTTTTGGAAGACCTGCCCGCTAGCTTCATACGCCGCGCATTGGCCGACGCGGGATTCCCCCTGTCGGATGCTGAGGTGGGTCTCTTCGCCACTTACCTCCGCGAACTCTCCCGGTGGAACGAGAGGACCAACCTCACCGCGGTGCGAGACCAGCGTAAGATGGTGACAACCCTGATCGCCGAATCACTCTCCTTCGCCCTCGGCTACGACTTCTCCAGACCATCCCGCGTGCTCGATGTGGGAAGCGGCGCTGGCTTGCCAGGGGTTCCACTCAAGATAAAGTTCCCGCAGATAACCCTCACCCTGCTCGAGAGCAGAGCCAAGAAGGTGGCCTTCCTCAAACACATTGTCCGCACCCTGGGCCTCGGGAGCACAACTTGCCTTTGCGCGCACACATCCGAGCTCAGCAAGGATGCGGCCTTCGCGGAGACGCTCGACGCCGTGGTCACGCGGGGCACCGGCCCGCTACGCCGGATCGTGCCGGCCGTCGCCCCCTTCCTTCGGGAGGGGGGCCGCTTCATATGTCGAAAGGGACGAGACTACGAAGAGGAAGTACGCCTTGCCTCCCGGCAAATACGCAGCGCCAAGTTGCGCTTGGTGGAGGCCATCCCTCTCCCTTCGGGTAAGAGGAGGGGCGGCGTCCTCTTAGTTTTGGAGAAGTGTTCCACGTGAAACATTTCTTCCCGCCGCATACGCATGGTATAATAAAGTTGATGGGCAAGGTGATCGCCGTATGCAACCAGAAGGGTGGCGTGGGGAAGACCACAACCGCAGTCAACCTCGCTGCCTGCCTTGCCGCGCTGGAACATCGCACCCTTCTCATAGACCTCGATCCCCAAGCCAACGCGAGCAGCGGCCTCGGGCTAAACGGGGCCACCCTGCAGCGCTGCATATACCAGCCTCTGATCGGCGACGGTTCTCTGGAGAGCGTCCTTTGCAAGACCCAGCTCCCGCTCCTGCACATCGCCCCCTCGTCCGTGGATTTGATTGGCGCAGAGATCGAGCTCGTCTCTCTGCCGAGCCGGGAGACTCGCCTGCGCCGCATTCTTGAACCCATCAGGGCTCGATACCCCTTCGTCATAATAGACTGCCCGCCCTCGCTCGGGCTCCTTACACTCAACGGCCTGACGGCGGCGGATTCCGTGCTGATCCCCCTCCAGTGCGAGTACTATGCCCTGGAGGGGTTGAGCCAGCTTCTGAAGACGATCCGGCGGGTGAAGCTCTCGCTCAATCCGAGGCTCCGCATCGAGGGAATCGTCCTCACCATGCATGACTCCAGAACCATGCTGTCGAGGAGCGTGGTGGAGGACGTGCGTGCGCACTTTCGCGATCTCGTCATGCGGACGGTCATACCCCGAAACGTCCGGCTGAGCGAGGCACCCAGCCACGGTAAGCCCATAATCCTCTACGACATAGGCTCCACCGGCGCTAGTGCCTATCTCAGTCTGACAAGAGAGGTGATCCAGCATGCAAAGGCAACCACTGGGTAAGGGGTTAGATGCTCTGCTGCCCGATCTGGCGATAGAGGAGCCAGAAGGTGTGACGGAGATCCCGCTGGATAGCATCCACCCGGCAAGACAGCAACCGAGGCAGCGGTTCGACGAGGACAAGCTGCGCAACCTGGCCGACTCTATGCGAACGGTAGGCGTGGCGCAACCGATCGTGGTGCGGCCGCGGGACGGGGCATACGAGCTGATCGTGGGGGAACGAAGGTGGCGGGCAGCCCAGCTTGCTGGAATGAAGAGCATCCCGGCCATCATCCGTGACATCAGCGATGCTCAGGCTCTGGAGCTCTCCCTGATTGAGAACCTGCAGCGCGAAGACCTGAACCCAATCGAGGAAGCAACCGCCTACGACCGCCTCCTCAAGGAGCTTCGACTGACGCAGGAAGAGCTGGCGGCACGGGTAGGAAAGGATCGCTCCACAGTGGCAAACTCTCTCCGGCTCCTCAAGCTTCCGGAGGCGATCCAACGGGACCTCACCGCGGGCGCCCTGACGATGGGGCATGCCCGCGCCCTCCTGAGCCTGCCAACCCCTGCGGCCCAGCTTCGAGTGCGAAACCAGATAGTTCGCCAGCGCCTCTCCGTCCGAGCAGCCGAGAGGCTCGCCTCCCGCCTGCAGGCCGCCGCTCAGGCAGGGCCCCCCAGCGCGCGGAGCCCCTTCCTCAGCGCAGCGGAGGAGCGGCTGCGGAAAACCCTCGGCACCCAGGTTCGCATACTCCCGGGGCGCAGGGGTGGCAGGATAGAGATCCTCTATTACTCCGACGAAGACCTGGACAGGATACTTTCGCTCATTCGCTCCTAGGAATGCAATTTTCTCTTTGCAACCGAGGATGGGTATGTTAGGCTAATAATTAATTCCAGGTAAGTTTCCCGAGAGTTAAGTGCCGGCGGAAAAGGATATGGGCTTCAAGTTCCTCCAGCGGTTCGAAGATGAAGGGATACGCGCTTTCCTCAGCGAGGGGACCGAGTTCAAGGGGGTCCTCACCTTCGAGGGCACGCTGCGCATTGACGGGAAGTTCGAGGGAGAGATCTTGGGCTCCGGCACGCTGATAGTCGGCCAGTCGGGGGTGATCAACGCGGACATCACCGCAAGCATGCTCATCTCAAGGGGGAAGATCACTGGCACCGTCAACGTCACGAAGCAGGTGGTGCTGCACGCCGAGAGCGAGCTTCTGGGCAACATAAAGACCGGCCTTCTCACTGTAGAGGAGGGGGCTGTGTTCGACGGGCAGTGTCAGATGATGAGGGTCAGAGAAAGGGCCCCACGGCTCGTTGCTGAGGACCTGGAGAGGCATCGCGTTCTCACGCACTTCACCACTCTTTCGGGCTCCGGCTGATCCAAATCCCCTACGGGCTAGCCGCGAGGAACAACCCGCCAATGGCAGGAAGGTGCCCACCACGTAACCTCAGCAGCCCGGCAAGGCCAAAAGATGAGGAGTACAGGCGTGGCATGGACGCCTATCTCCTGGCGGGTTTCGTAAGGGCCAAACCGGGCCAACGCATGATAGACCTCGGCACGGGCACCGGAACCGTCCCCATCCTGCTCGCCTCCTTCCATCCCGGGCTTAGCCTGGTGGGGGTGGAGATTCAGCCCCGCCTCGCCGCAGCCGCGCGCGCGAACGTGGCGGCCAATGCCATGGCCGACAAGGTTGAGATACTGGAGCAGGATGTACGCGTAATCACACGGTTTCTGCCGGCGGGTCACTTCTCCCAGGTGGTGAGTAACCCTCCCTACTACAAGCTCCGTACGGGAAGGGTTAATCCCTCCATGGAGCGCGCCATGGCCAGGCACGAGATAGCTCTCACGCTGCAACAGCTAGTGGAGACTGCATCAGTGCTCCTGGAAGACCGCGGGGTGCTCAATCTCATCTTTACTCCGGAGAGGCTGCCCGAGCTTTTGGGAGAAATGAAGACGCACCGGATCGCGCCCAATCGCTTGCGCATGGTCCATAGCTACCGAGCCAGCCCCGCCACGCTTGCCCTGGTGGCGGGCACGAAGGACGGACGCAGCCACATGGCCGTGGAGCCAGCCCTCATTATATACGAAAAAAATAGAAGATACACGGCAGAGGTGGAGGCCCTTTACGGGCGGGCAGCAGGGCTTCGGTGGATGGACCCTTGACGCGGCCGGGGGGAGCTACTTGAGGTCAGCGCGGAGGCCTCAGCAAAGCCATTCAGAGGGAGTGACCCGGATGAAGCCAGAGGGCGGTCAGGCCGTCGGGACGCTCTACGTGGTAAGCACCCCTATTGGGAACCTCGAGGACATAACCATCCGGGCGATCGGTGCGCTACGGTCCGTTCACCTGATCGCGGCGGAGGATACTCGCCGCACTCTCAAGCTGCTAACCCACTTCCAGATCTCCGCGAGCATCACCAGCTACCACGATCACAACAAGGTCTCCAAGGCGCCCATCCTCGTGCAGGCGCTGGAGCAAGGAAAGGACGTCGCGCTGGTGTCGGATGCGGGCACACCCGGCATAGCCGACCCAGGCTTCTACCTGGTGCGGATGGCGATCGACCGGGGCATCCCGGTGGTCCCCATACCCGGGCCGTCGGCACCAATAGCCTCACTGAGCGCCTCGGGCCTGCCCACGGATCGGTTCGTCTTCGAGGGGTTCCTGCCTGCCAGGAAGGGTAAACGGCTCGAGCGGCTGCGCGCACTCAAGGATGAGGAGCGAACGATCATCCTCTACGAATCTCCGCACCGAATTCGCAGGCTCCTGGAAGAGGTGCTGTCGGTGCTGGGAAACCGCCCAGCCGTCCTGGCTCGCGAGATCACCAAGCTTCACGAGGAGTTCCTGCGCGGCGGCATTGAGGAGATAATGCGTGAACTCGACAAAAGGGGTGCGGTGCGCGGCGAGGTGACCCTCCTCATCGGAGGCAAGAAAACGCGGCCCCGATAGAGCTTGCACGACCGGCACGCTGGAGCGGCTTCCTATATCGGGCCTCACTACCCTGCAAGGTCAGCGGAGCGCAATCTTCCCCTGCGGGGCGGAGGAGGGATTGATTCCCGCTTGGGAGGTCTGCTAGGTTAGGAAATGCTCGCCACTCGAGCGACCGGCGCGCTTAAGCACCCAACACGGGAGAAGGGCAAATGGAAGAACCGAGGGCAGAAGAGCTCGACAGGGCCGTGGGGCCGGGCGATGTGAGTGCGGACATCATCAGGAAAATCTCTTCCCTCACCGTTGCCCAGAAGATACGTCTCCTCAATACGACCAACAAGAAGAAGGTTCGCGCCATCCTTGTGAAGGATTCGAACCAGAGGATTGGCATCGCAGTGGTGAACTCGTCCAATGTGACCATAGAAGAGATTCAAGAGTTCGCCCGCATGAAAGATCTACATAGCGACGTGCTCACCGCCATCGCGGAGCAGCGGCGCTACATTGGCGATCGCATCGTGGCGTGGAATCTGCTGAACAACCCCAAGATGCCGGTAACCAGAAGCCAGAGGCTGTTGGGGAGGTTCTCCTTCACCTGGAAGGAACTGATGACGGTTGCCAAGAACCGTGACCTGCCGCAGGCTCTCCGGAACATGGCGCTGAGGAGGAGCCAGGCGAAGCCCCACTAGCGCTCCTCTCCTGCCAGCTCCGTAACGCATCCACCGGCTGCGTCGGCAACGTGTGGGGGCCTCCCGAGAGGCTGCCGCTTGCGCCACCCCCCAAACACGCGCCATTCTCACCTTGCAAGCCGACCGGGTTTTGTTGTATGAACTAAGCTCGTGCCCTCGTAGGTATGAGAGAGCGGGAGGCGTTTCCCTGGGAACCGCTCGCAGTTGACAAGAACTCGCCCCCCCTAGATGCACAGCAAGGAAGAGGAGAGAAACGGTGCTCAGCGACTTGGAGATTGCTCAGGCCGCCAGGCTGGAACCCATTGAGGAGATCGCAGCCGACCTTGGTATCCTGGAAGACGAGCTGGAGCCATACGGCAAGTACATGGGGAAGATTCGGCTGGAGATTTTGCAGCGCCTGCAGGACCGGCCGACGGGCAAGTACATAGACGTCACCTGCATCACCCCAACGCCGCTGGGCGAAGGCAAGACCGTCAACTCGGTCGGCCTTGCCCTGGGGCTGAACAGGATCGGCAAGCGGGCCACTGTTGCCCTTCGCCAGCCCTCCCTGGGGCCAGTGTTCGGGATCAAGGGAGGAGCAGCGGGGGGAGGTTACTCCCAGGTGGTTCCTATGGAGAACTTTAACCTCCACCTCACCGGGGACGTCCACGCCGTGGGAGTGGCGCATAACTTGCTGGCGGCATTTCTGGACAACCACCTGCACAAGGGGAACAAGCTGGCAATTGACCCCTTTACCATATCCTGGAGGCGCGTGCTGGATGTTAGCGAGCGAAGCCTGAGGAACATAGTCATCGGGCTGGGAAGCAAAGCAGACGGGGTGCCGCGGCAGTCCGGGTTCGACATCACCGTCTCTTCGGAGGTGATGGCCATTCTGGCCCTGACCACCGGGCTTGCCGACATGCGGTCGCGTCTGGGAAGGATCGTGGTAGCCTACACAGAAAGCGGGAAGCCGGTCACTGCCGACGATCTCCAATGCGGAGGGGCCATGACCGTTCTGATGAAGGACGCTATAAAGCCCACCCTACTGCAAACGCTGGAGAACACACCTGCCCTGGTTCACGCCGGGCCTTTCGCCAACATCGCCCACGGCAACAGCTCCATCCTGGCCGACCAGATCGGCCTAAAGCTGTCGGATTACGTGGTGACCGAAAGCGGCTTCGGGGCAGACCTGGGATGCGAGAAGTTCATGAACATAAAGTGCCGCTACAGCGGGCTCAGGCCTGATGCGGTGCTGCTGGTTTGCACCGTCCGCGCCCTCAAGATGCACAGCGGCGACTTCAATATCGTGCCGGGCAAGCCGCTGGACGAAGGGCTGCTTCGCGAGGACCTGGACGCCCTCGGGCGGGGCATGGGGAACCTGGAAAAACAGATAGAAAACGTGACCATCTACGGGGTTCCGGTTGTGGTTGCCATAAACCGGTTCACGAGCGATACCCCCGCCGAGGTAGCGTTTATCAAGGAGAGAGGCCTGGCGGCGGGAGCGGACGATGTGGTGGTGAGCGAGGTGTGGGCGAAAGGGGGCGAGGGAGGTATCGAGATGGCCGAAGCCATCGTGCGCGCGGCGGAGAAGCCGAGCAAGTTCCGCTTCCTCTATCCGCTGGAAGCCCCGCTCAAGGAGAAGATCAACACCATCGCCACCAGGATCTACGGCGCCGACGGAGTGGACTACTCGCCCCTCGCGGAGCGACAGCTCGCCCAGTTCACCGAGAGCGGCTTCGGAGGGCTGCCGATCTGCATGGCCAAGACTCACCTCTCCCTTTCCCACGACCCCGCTGTCAAGGGCCGACCACAGGGTTTCACCGTGCCCGTACGGGAGGTGCGGGCCTCAGTAGGGGCCGGATTCCTTTACCCGCTGCTGGGAACGATGAGCACCATGCCGGGTCTTCCCACCACTCCGGCGGGCACAAGGGTGGACATAGACGAGCGTGGTAACACGATGGGCCTCTTCTAGCGGAAGCAAAGAGGCGGCCGTGTGGCCATAGGGTTACGCACTGCGGCAGTGAGAAAACCAATGAAATCGGGAAGCAACCTCGAACATCTGCTCTCCTCCGGGCACTTCGTAGTGACCGCGGAGCTGGGGCCGCCAAAGTCGGCCAATCGCGCGTTTGTGGAGAATAAGGCAGCACTCCTGGCTGGCTGCGCCGATGCAGTGAACATAACGGACAATCAGACGGCCATAGTGAGGCTTTCGAGCATAGCCGCGGGCCGCATCGTGCTGGAACAGGGCCTTGAACCTGTAATCCAGATGACCTGCCGCGACCGGAACCGGATCATGCTGCAAAGCGACGTCCTTGGCGCCTACGCCCTGGGGATCAAAAACGTACTGTGCCTTTCGGGCGATCACCCTTGCTTCGGCAACCACCCTACCGCCAAACCTGTGTACGACATAGACTCCCTGCAACTGGTGAGGACGGTGAAGATCATGCGCGATGAGAAGCGCTTCCTGTGCGGGGAGCCGATAAAGACGGAGCCGCGCATGTTCATCGGGGCTGCGTCCAACCCCTTCGCCACCCCGTACGAGTATCGTGTGCTGCGCCTGGCGAAGAAGGTGACGGCGGGGGCGGACTTCATTCAGACCCAGTGCATCTTCGAGCTGGATCGGTTCCGGAGCTTCATGGAATCGGCTCGCAAGCTCGGCCTCCACGAGAAGACCTTCATACTTGCCGGTGTCATGCCGGTGAGGTCTCACCGCGCGCTGGAGCACATCAATGAGAACGTGCCAGGTATCCGCGTGCCGGAGGAGTACGTGAAACGATTGAAGGAGGCAAAGGATCCGGCCGAGGAAGGGATCAACCTGGCGGTAGAGCTTATAGAGGAGGTTCGAAACATAGAGGGGATTGCGGGCATTCACCTTATGGCGATGATGTGGGAGGAAGCAGTAGCTCCCATCGTGGAACGCGCCGGCCTGCTGCCGCGCCCCCTGCCCCGGGTTGAGCCGAGCGCAACGCCGGAACTAGCGGGAGCGCATGGCAGGGCCGGAAGCCCTCCTTCGGGGGAAAGCGAGAAATGATCATCGTGGGCGAGCTAATCAATTGCACCCGCAAAGCAATAGCCCCCGCAGTGGAGGCCAGGGACGCGTCATTCGTTCAGAAGCTAGCCAGAGACCAAGCCGAAGCAGGGGCGCACTACCTGGACGTCAACAGTGGAATCGCCGGCCAGGACGTGGCCATCATGGAATGGCTGGTGGACACGATCCAGGCCGCTACAGACACACCCCTCTGCCTCGACAGCCCGGACGCCGCTGCCATGCGCGCCGGGCTTGAACGGTACCGGGGCAATAGCCCTCCTATCCTCAACTCCATCACCTTGGAGGCCAAGAGCCTCAAGGAGAAGCTCCCCCTGGTCAGGGAGTTTCGGTGCCAGGCAATAGGGCTGCTGATGAGCGACTCCGGTGTGCCAGGCTCAGTGGAAGAGCGCGTGGCCCGGTCTACTCAATTGATAGAAGCACTCACCGGCGAAGGGATGAGTCTATCGTCCATCTTCATAGACCCCTGTGTCCTGCCGGTGAGCGCGAACACCTGCCACGGAAACGACGCACTCCAAGCCATCGGCGCCATCAAGGCAAAGCACCCCGGTGTGAAGACCATATGCGGGCTCAGCAACGTTTCCTATGGGTTGCCGGCACGAAAGCTCCTCAACCAGGTGTTCATGCTCCTGGCGATGGCCAAAGGGCTCGACGCAGTGATCTTGAACCCGCTCGACAGGCGGATGATGGCGAACATCGTCGCCGCGAGGACGCTGCTGGGGCTGGACGAATGGTGCGCGGGCTACATAGCGGCGCATCGGGAAGGCAGGCTGGACGTAGAAGCACCCTAGAGCCGCTCCCTCCAGGCGCTGAAGGGAACCCTTGATGATTGCACATCGAGCCTCCGAATCGCCGGCGCTCCCTGAGAGAGCACGCCGACGAGTCCTCGTCAACGACGGCGCCATGGGGACCATGCTTCAGGCAGCAGGCTTGCCGGTCGGAACCTGCCCGGAGGAGTGGAACATCACTCGTCCCGACGCGGTCATGGCCATCCACGCCGCCTACTTTGAGGCGGGCAGCAACATGGTGCAAACGAACTCGTTCGGAGGCTCACGGCAGAAGCTTTCGCTATATGGACTGGAAGACAAGGTTGCCGATCTCAACAGGCGCGCTGTCGAGCTTGCCCGCGAGGTGGCCCCTCCCGACGGGCTCGTGGCGTTCGTCGTGGGGCCGACCGGCAAGATTCTGGCGCCGCTGGGAGATGTCACTTACGAGATGGTCGTCGAAGTATTTAGCGAGCAGATTCGTGCCGCCCTGGAGGCGGGGCCGGATGCCATCTTCATAGAGACCATGAGCGATCCCGCCGAGGCCAGAGCGGGGATCGCAGCCGCAAAGGCCACCTGCTCCCTGCCCATAATAGCGACGATGACCTTCAGCCCCGGCGCCCAGGGGTTCCGTACTATGATGGGCACCGATCCCAGGGAAGCGGCACGCGCCATGGCCGACGCCGGCGCCGACGTCATCGGCACAAACTGCGGCGCGGCATCAGTTCGAGACATGGCAGCTATCATTATCGCCATGCGCGAGGAGCGGGGAGGCCTCCTTTACTTAGCGCAGGCAAATGCAGGCACACCACGCCTCGTGGATGGAAGGGCGGTGTACAAACTCACCCCCGAGGAGATGGCCGCCGACATACCGGAACTGCTCGAAGCGGGGGTTAACATCGTGGGCGGCTGTTGCGGCACCACGCCCGCCCACATCAAGCTCATCGCAGAACAGGTGCGCCTTCGTTCGTAAACTTGCGCAAGGAAAGCCAAGCAGCATTCGCTGCGGCCACCATGAGGATGGCGCCGAACCAGGTCGGAACCCCTGACGAGACCGCCCGCCCAGCCGAGGCAAGCCACTTCCCTACGACCTACTCCCCCTTCTTCTCTTCGTCCTCCTCCTTCTTTCCTAGCCAGTCCTCGTCGAACTCGAACCCAATCTCTTCAGGGGCCGCCTCACTGCCTCTGGGCAGCGGTTCAGCTTCTTCGGCAGATTCCTCCTCTTCCTCGACCGCCGTCACTTCACGAAGATCCACATCCTCGAGTGCGCTCAGGTCAATAACCGGAGGAGGCGGAAGCCTTCCCTCAGAGGCCTCTCTCAGGAGATCGTCATCAATGCTGAGGTCACGCCCCCCGATTCTGGGCGCGGGCTCCTCTCCCGCCTCGGCGCGCCGCTCCTCAGCAGCCAGCTCCCTCTCCAGCGCATCCATATCCAGAGACACCGGCCGAGCGTCCCCCTCTCTCGCACGGGGTTCTTTCGCCGGCCGTTCAACAGAACCCTCTGCCGGCCGGGATTTTGGCGGAGCTTCCTCGTCAACGCCATGCGATTCTTCAGCAGCGGGTGGCGCCTTTTCAATGGCGCCGAGGCCCAGCGGCATGGTGAAACTCAAAAGGTCCGCCTCGGTTGGCTCCTCCAGCTCGGTAACCGGCACCTCACGCTCTTCCGGCTCCCCACCGGCGACCTCCCGAAGCACTTCCTCAAGGCTCATCTCTTCTTCTAAATCGCTTATGTCAATCTCACTGCTCGCCTTGAGAACTTCCTCTTCTGAGGCCTCCCGCCGCCCAGTGGCAGAGAGATCAGCCACAGCCTCTGCATCCTCCCTGGCAAGATCTCCGAGAGCGCGAGCGAGGTCAGGCAATTCGATCTCCCCCTCACCTCCTGCCAGATCGGCCTGACGGA
>Ga0315312_1002845_pt1 | contig 11590 bp, 14 predicted proteins | sample TDP7_MG_FD_203629 | JGI IMG/M metagenome (GOLD analysis project Ga0315312, IMG submission 203629) | Freshwater sediment microbial communities from Lake Towuti, South Sulawesi, Indonesia - TDP7 | ecosystem: Environmental > Aquatic > Freshwater > Lake > Sediment | place: Indonesia: South Sulawesi... | reverse complement strand
TCAAAAAGATGGACTCACTGTAATTTTAACGCATTTGCAAAAAAATTTAGGAACGAGAAGACTAAATTTCCAGTATTTATGCGGATTCCTTGTTTAAGAAATTAATTTTCGCGCTTTTTTCAGGTATTATCATCCCGCATAATCGCACCACGGCGATGGCTGGAAGGCAGGACCATCCCGTAACGGGGTTTACCCTTAAAGGAGAGGAAACCTTTTAGGCGGACCTGGTAAAGCTGGGCAGGGCTCTTGGTTTCATCCCTTCGATTTCATAAAAATTTTGGCCCGAAAACATCCTTCGCAGGATCCCTCCAAAGTCTGGGCGGGTCAACCTAAAAGCCATCCGAGTGGGCAGGAGTGCCTGAATTGAGGGCAAAAAAGGCGTCCATCTTGCTTGGGGCCGGAATTTTTTTAATGGTCATTTTTTTTCTTTTTACGGCCGAGATCTTGTCAGCACAGGAAGGAAGCGAGAGATACATCGATGAAAATCTGCAAATGGAGCTGGCAGATCATTTCTTCAGGGAGGGAGACTATTACCGGGCCATCACCGAGTACAAACGTTTCCTTTTCTTCTTTCCCCAGAGTCTCAGAGCCGAAGAAGCGCTGTGGAAGACTGCCAAGTCATATTTCAATGGGAAGAAGTGGGATGAAGCCCTTTCTGCCTGCGATAACTTAGTGAGAAAATTTCCTCATTCTTTATGGGTAAATGAAGCACTCCATCTCAAGGGACTTGCTTTTTCAGAGAAAAAAGAGTATTCCCAAGCCCGCTATTTTTTTGAGAAAGTGAAGGAAATTTCTCCTGGAACTCCTATTTACGATGAAGCGCAAATGCAAATTGCTGTTACCTATATGAAAGAGGAAAAATGGAAGGAAGCAGCAGATGAGTTTAGAAAAATTAATAGAAATAGTAAATTATACCCGAAGGGGGAACATTTTGCCCAAGGTTTAGACCGAATTCATGAAATTCCCCAAAAATCTCCTGTAGCTGCGGGCGTTTTGGCAGCCCTCCTTCCAGGGGCAGGGCACGTGTATTGTGAGCGTTACCGGGATGCGTCCATTGCTTTCCTCCTCAATGGAGCGTTCATTTGGGGCATGGTGGAAGCCTTCGAGCATCAAAATTATGTGGTTGGAGGAATATTGACCTTTTTTGAATTGGGGTGGTATAGTGGAAACGTTTACAGCGCGGTATCCAGTGCCCACAAATATAACAGAAAAAAGAAACAAGAATACCTTGATTATTTGGAGCGAGGGAGTAATTGTTCCATTCGCATTTCTCTTTGGGATAAGACGCCGATTTTTTGCTTCAAATATGTTTTTTAAAAAAACAATCGTCATTTTCTCCTTCACCTTTTTGCTCCTTTTCATGGAGCTATGCAGGGGAAGGTCGATGGGAAGAGCCCTGGCAAAGTGAAGTTTTCCACCGATTGGCCAAAGAAGAAGCTCCCGGCCAGACAGGATCCATTGGGCAAAAGTTTGCTGAAGGCCTCTTCCGATTTTTTCAAAAATACATCAGCCCTGTGGACGGGGACCGATGCCCGAGCTATCCAACATGCTCCCAATATGGGATAGAAGCTGTCCGGAAACATGGAGTAATCATAGGATTTATGATGGCCTTTGACCGCTTAATCCATGAATCCGACGAGATACAGAGCGCACCTTTAGTTTGGGTTAACGGATCATACAAATATTATGATCCCATGGAAAATAATGATTTCTGGTGGGACAAGAAAAAGTAAGCAATGAGCATTCAGCGATCAGCAAGAACGGAGAAAAAGAACATCCAGATCCATGCCTCCTCAGGAACCATCGCTCAAACAGACAGTCATGAATTATGGTCAGCAGGATATTAACACCTGGGCCGCTGTAATGGCGCCTGGATGCTCATGAGCGACGCCAGAGCTATCAATGCTAAAACCCTAAATTCAGGAACAAATATACCCCGAAAACAGCAAGTTGACAAGCAGAAAATTGAAACAGTTACAGAGGAGTTTGGCGGGAGAAGCTTGACCCATTTCGGGGGCACAGGGCTGATTCGAAGATTCTTTGAACGACATCAGCTTCTCCAAAAAGATGGATTAGGAGATTCAAGTTCCAGGGCGAAGGCAGTGTAAATATAGTTTGGGGACCGCGTGGGTCAGTCTGTTGTAGGGGGATGGGCTTGGGCTATTCTCGCCCCAGCCAAACAGCCGCTTTGGCGAACGACCGACTTTTTCAGAAAATTGCCGGCTTGGCTTCTTTTTCACTGCATTCGACCCGCAGCCGGTTTCTGGCGAGCCCTAAGGTTGCCGTGGCCCGGCAAGTGGCTTCTTTGAGCCTGGGCTGCTGAGGCAATTTCGGAAAGGATTTGAAGGATTGCAGGTTTTGACCCTGGATCTGGATTCGCATGTGACACCAGTCTATGTCGGAAGCAACGGGTGGCCCAGGGGCTATAATCCGAAGAAGTGCTCCAAGAGTTACCAGGCGCTGATTTGCTTTATTGGGGAGACGCGTGACTACCTGGGGGATTTTTTCGCAGTGGGGACCATCCCATGGCTTATCGGGCGATTCCGTTTTTGAAGGGCCTTTTGCCAAAGCTGCCGGCGTATTTGCAGAAGATTCGTCTGCGGACCGATAGCGGGTTCTTTAGTCTGGATTTTCTGATCTTTCTGGTGCAGCGGGGGATCGCTATTCCCGTCATATTCAGCGTCAAATTCCGCTTCAATCGAGTTGTCGAATCATGGAGTCTACTGACGCACCCACGCCATGCGATTTCCTTCCATACCCAGTTCGACCAGACCAAGCCAAATTTCCTTGAAAAAGATTCGATCGATCATTCGTCTGGGACCTTTATATTCTAATTTGCCTCCCCCAAGAAACCAGGCTTTCTGCTTTTTTTCTTGAATGTAGCAATCATTTCAGTTAGGCGACCTGGAGTAATCGACCTATCTTCTCCGCTCAATTTTGCGTTTAATTTCACTTTATCAGTGGTAAAATCAATTTCCTTAAGATGCATAGGATTCCCTTACGAGATCATTCAAGGCATTTTCGCTAGGGCTGCACCATTTGAAATGCCCTTCCCAGCGGCGAACTTGGAGTTGTTCCGGATTATTCAAGGAAAAAATCCAGTACCGATATGTTCAAAAGAATATCTTTCACCCCGGAAGAGGGGAAGGGAAAGGGGGCGGATTTTTGCCATGGTCTACATAGATTCTGCCCTTATATTCAGGGACGGCTACTTCGAGTGGGGAGCAAACGATGCAGGTTGGAATTTCAAAATTGTTAGAAATAGGTTAGAAATTAAGAATTGAAAGCTTGGACTTGCTTATGTAACGCATTGAATTTATTGGCGCGCCCGGCCCGACTCGAACGGGCGACCTGCGGATTCGAAGTCCGACGCTCTATCCAACTGAGCTACGGGCGCGTGGGGTGAGTGATGGGATTCGAACCCACGACCGCTGGGGCCACAACCCAGTGCTCTATCCGGCCTGAGCTACACTCACCATCAAAAGATCATTGCAAAAAGGTCAATTAACAATGGTCATTAGCAATTTAGAATGCTAACTTTGCTTTGTTAATTTTGCGATTTGCATTGGTTCAGACAATGGTGCGCCTGGAGGGACTCGAACCCCCGGCCCACAGCTTAGAAGGCTGTTGCTCTATCCGGTTGAGCTACAGGCGCCTGCATTCTTTTTAACACTTTAGAATGGTCCTGTCAATCCCGTCGCATAAAGAGCGCTGACGCCTGAGGACCGCTTCGCTCGAGGAGCGTTTCACTTGAGGATCACGGAGCTAATGGACCGCTCCGCTTGAGGATCGCCCGTCGGGCCTGAGGCGCGTAGCGCCGCTCTTTATTCCTTTCTTGGAATGCGTTTGTAGGGGCAGTCGATCTTTTGGTCACAGGTCCAACTTGCCCTGTGAAGTTTCCCGGCAGCGTCCAGATTCTCCGGGTGGTAGCATTCGTGGATGCGGATCATTTCCTGATGTTTATCTGAGGTAAAGAGGGACTGCAGACCCGTACTTGGCTTTCGGGGTTGGGGAATTCCCCGGTGGCGATAGTATCGGCAGAAAGGATTATAACCCATGGTTTTTTATTTTAGGATCATCTCCAAATTAGTTGAAAGCCAAAGAGCTGGTATATTTAAAATGTCCTCTGATCTCAGGGTCCCGGAAGAAAATCCCGCCTTGGCGGGATTGCTTGCAATCATCAGGCACGTATTTCTCGTGTACGGGCGATTCATGAATCGCCCCTACGGGCGGGGGGTTCTGCCATTTCTCCGAAGCTTTCTTATCACGCCCCCGCTGCGCTTTGCGGATGGCCAGCAGGCAGTTTATGGAGAGCGGATCTCCTGCCGATGCTTGCCCTGCACCAGCACGGTACAGGGCTTGCGGCGCAATCTGCCTTTCCTTCCGGGCCCTTGGCAAGCTTTCATTAAAAATTTGGTCAACTGATTTGGAGATGAACCTTATTTTAATCAGAGGCATATTTTTGTCGATGATAAAGAAGTCGATCGCCCCCGATCTTTTCCAGGTGATCATCAGGCCTGAATGAGCCAGGAGAGAAGGAATTTTGTTTTTCCGCTAACCTGGATGAAAAAACCTGATAGAATGATCATAAATCGAGCATTTATGAAATTCATTATCATTTTTTGGAGGGAGCCATGACCTGCATCTTTTGTCAAATCGCCGTCCGGAGGTTGCCAGCCGATATTCTCTATGAAGATGATGATCTGATCGTTTTTAAAAATGTTAATCCCGATGCCCCCATACACCTGTTGATCGTTACCAAGAAACATATTGACACGCTCAATTCCCTGGATGAGCAGAGTGTTGGTATAGTAGATAGGATGGTCCTCGTTGCCAAGCGCATCGCTGAGGATCTGAAGACTCAATCTGGCTACCGCCTGGTGATTAACTGTGGCCGGGAAGCTGGACAGGTTGTCCTTCACCTGCATATGCACTTCATGGGAGGTTGGAGAAGGAAATAAGCGATTTACCTGGCTTTCCGGGCTTCCTCCACCAGCTTCTTCACCTTCTCGTGCAGGCCCATCATGTACTTGCCGTATTCGTCCCCCCCCATTATCTTGAGGGCCAGCCCAGCCTTATCCATCTTCTCCTTGTGCTCGGGGTTCTCTATGGCTTTCTTGAAGACAGCCTGGAGCTTCTTGACAATGGGGTCGGGGAGGCCCCTGGGGCCAGCGATGCCACGCGTGGAGGAGGAGATAACAGTGGGATAGCCCTGCTCCACCGAGGTGGGCGCATCTGGGTAGAACTCGGACCTCTCCCTGTCCATCACCGCCAGGACCCTCAATTGCCCCGCCTTCACTCTTGGCGTTAGGCCGCCTACATTCAAGAAACCGACATCTATCTGCCCTCCCAGGAGGGCCGTTACCTGGGGAGTATCCCCCTCGAAGTGGACGATGCGGAACTTGACTCTTGCCGCTTCTTCGAGCATCAGGATGGCCAAGTGGTCATCGCCGAGGATGCCCGTCGTACCGGTCTTGATCTCCCCAGGACGCTTCTTGGCATCGTCAATTAAGTCTTTGAGGTTCTTGTAGGGATTATCAGGCTTTACGTACATCACGCCGGGATCCAGAACCTGGTTGATGATGGGGGTGAAGGCGTCAATGTCGAAAGCAGCCTTGCGGCCTGGGTCCAGGATGATTGTGTTGATGGCCGGGAGGTTGATGAAGCCGATGTAGTATCCGTCGGGCTTCTGCTTGGCCAGCTCCGTAAAGCCCACCTGTCCCCCAGCACCAGCTTTGTTGAGCACCACGATTGGCTGGCCCAGCTCCTTCTCCGCGATAGACGCCACGATCCGAGCCCCCACATCGGTACTGCCTCCTGCCGGATAGGCTACCATAAGCATAACGGGCTTAGTGGGATAAGTTTGCGGGTGGGCGCTGACGGCAAGCGCCGCAATTAACATTGTTACCAGGCCGATGACGAGTTTACCCTTCATTGTCTCCTCCTTCCATGCACGGAAATTTCGGTTAACTTGATTGTATAGAAGTTTCCTTTTTGGACACAGATGAACACAGCGCAACATAGCCGCAACCAAACCCACCCCCTCCCTACCCTCCCCCCTCGAGCCCTGAACCAGCATGGTACAGGGCGAGGGGGAGGGTAAGGGTGGGGGGCAGATTTTTTGGTTAACAAATTTCGAGAGTTTGCAAGTTCGTAATACAGATTATCAGCATAAACGAAAATGAAAATAATTATCTGCGAAAATCTGCGTCTTATTAAATTTTTCATATCCGAAATATTTTCGGATATGCCTCACTCCCTTTTCGTCCACTTATGAATCGCAAAAGCCCCATCCTTTTGGTCAGAAAAAATGGAGTTTTTAAAAGCCGCTACCAAGTTAAGCCCCCTCACTCTTCCCCTCTCCCCCGCAAACGGGGGAGAGGGTGGGGGTGAGGGGGGGATAAAAAAGGAAATTCCTATACAATTAAGTTAAAGGCTATCGGTCAAAGGATAAAGACCGAATTGGCAACTCTAATTTTTGGTACAAATTTACCAAATTATAAGAGAGGAATCAAGAGAGCATTTAGGCTGGCCACCCCCAGTTTTTGATCAGTGCTTAGCTCATGTTTGACTCGGGCGTAGGGAAGATGCCCGCAGCCCGCATTGGTGGGAAAGGAATTTCCTGAAGGATTCTCCCCTGCCTTCCGCAAAAGGACGCGGGGCGACTCGATGGCGCAACGCCTTTCCTTTTGCCATCGGGAGCCCCGGCCCGTGCTCGGGAACAACGACTGCCTTATGCGGGCGAGGACAGCGGCCCTGCGCCCGAGTCCCCCTCAGGTCTATCAAGAAATGATTTCCCTGCTTATGGGAAAAATGGGGGGTGGCCAGGTCTTAAAATGCCTTGCAATTACCCGCCCAGAGCGAGTATAAAAATATTATCAATGAGCTCGGCTGCCGTCCGGGGCTGAAAGCGATCCGAGCACTTATTATTGAGCTTCGCAAAAGTAATGGAATCTTGAGCAACTTGTTACGTCCCCCTCACCCTCCCCTCTCCCCCGACTACGGGGGAGAGGATAAAGGTGAGGGGGTCTAAGGCGATGGCAATGTCTGTTCCATTATTTATGCGAAAATCAATAATTGAGGAAAATCCAAAGAAACGCAAAAAATAGCCAGAAAGGAGAAAAAAACATGGCCTTGAAAACCGTCGAAGAATACATAGAAAGTTTGCGCAAAATGAAGCCCAGGGTATACATCCTGGGGCAACAGGTGGACAAACCTGTTGACCATCCGATGATCAGTCCCTCGATTAACGCAGTCGCCGAAACGTACCGCCTGGCGGAATACCCAGTGTTTCGAGATCTAATTGTCACCACCTCTCCCTATACGGGCAAGGAGATTAACCGCTTTACGCACATCAGCCGCAGTCCTGACGACCTGGTCAAACGAGTGAAGATCAACCGCCTTTTAGGCCAGCGCACCGGCACTTGTTTCATGCGCTGCACGGGCCTGGACGGTCTTAACGCCATCGCGGCAACAACCTATGACATGGACCAGAAGCTGAGCACGGAATACAGCAAGCGGGCGGAGAAATATATCGCCTATATGCAGGAGAACGACCTTACGGCGAACATCGGCATGACCGACGTCAAGGGTGACCGCAGCCTCCGACCCATCGAGCAAGCTGACCCCGACTTTTACCTTCATGTGGTTGAAGAGCGGAAGGATGGAATCGTTGTCCGGGGAGCCAAAGCCCACCAGACCGGGTCTCTCAATGCCCACGAGATCATCGTGGCCCCTTGCACCACTCTTCGTAAGGGGGAAGAGAAGTATGCCGTATCTTTTGCCACCCGCAGCGATGCCCCGGGCATCATCCATATTTACGGCCGGGGCACCTTCGACACCCGGGACCTGGAAGGCATCGACATGGGAAATGTCCGTTGCGGGAAGTATGCTACCCTCATCATTTTCAACGATGTCTTTGTCCCATGGGAGCGGGTGTTCATGTTTGGCGAAACGGAGTTTTCGGGCCCTCTGGTTAGCCGTTTTGCCGCCTACCACCGTCAATCCCATGGGGGATGCAAGGCTGGGGTGGGCGATGTGCTCATCGGTGCAGCTCAGACTATCGCGGAGTATAATGGTGTGGCCAGTGTTTCTCACGTCCGGGAAAAGATCACGGATATGATTCATATGACTGAGACCATGTACGCCTGCTGCCTTGCCGCTTCCTATGAGGGGGAAAAAACATCCTCTGGAGTCTACGCTGTGAATAACCTCTTGGCGAATACTTCCAAACTCCATGAAGGCCGGGTCTTACATGAAATGTGTCGTCTCCTACAGGACATCGCCGGGGGTCTAATAGCCACCATGCCGTCAGAAAGAGATTTTCAGAATCCTGAGATTGGCGATTTTTTAAAAAAATACCTCAAGGGAGTGGCTGGCGTCCCGGTCGAGTACCGGAGGCGGATGTTTCGTCTTATCGAAAAGCTGACTTTAGAGAGCCGTGACCTCATCTCCGATGTCCATGGTGGAGGGCCTCCAGCGGCTCATCGCCTTGTTATCCTGCGGGAGACGGATCTTAAAGCCAGGGCTCAGATGGCCAAAACTTTGGCCGGGATCGAATAAGAAGATAGTTTTTCCCATCCCTCCCTGGTTTAAGGCCCAATTCCGGAAGACCCTGGAAAAATGAAAGAAAGGAGAAAGAATGGATTTTAAATATATCCTCTGGGAGAAGAGAGAAGAAGTGGGCATCCTGACCATCAATCGACCAGAGGTTCGTAATGCTTTGAACCCGGAAGCCTGGTCGGAGATTCAGGCGGCTCTGGAAGCAGCTGAAGACGATCCTCAGGTGCGCGTTGTAATCATTACCGGGGCAGGGGATAAGGCCTTCTGTGCTGGTGCAGATGTCGGCCGACTGGCCCAGTTCACCATGTGGGATATTTTGGCCAGGAAAACAGATAAAATCTTTGCTTACATACACAACTTTCCCAAACCTATCATTGCGGCCATCAACGGGCTGGCTCTGGGTGGGGGATGCGAATTGGCCATGGCCTGCGATTTTCGTGTGGGCAGCGGGAACGCTCGCTTCGGACAACCAGAAATCAATATGGGGATCTTTCCGGGCGGTGGAGCAACCCAACGGTTGCAGAGGTTAGCGGGGGTTGGTCGGGCCAAGGAGCTAATCTTCACGGGGGAAATCATCAATGCGCATGAGGCTGAAAGGATTGGCCTTTTGAACAAAGTTTTTCCGCCTGAAGAATTAATGAATAAGACAATGGAGATTGCCAAGAAGATTTGCCTCAAAAGTCCGTTGGCCCTAAGGTTAGCCAAGAGTGCGATCAACATGGGAATGGAAATGGGGCTCCAGGCGGGTCTGGCCTATGAAAAACTGGGTAGAACCATCATTCAGGGAAGCGAGGACCGAGTGGAAGGCATGCAAGCTTTCTTAGAGAAGAGAAAGCCTGAGTTCAAAGGCCGCTAATAAGCTGAGACCTAAAATAAGCGATTCACCACAGAGGGCGCAGAGGGGAGGGGAGAACAATTTTTTATGGATCATCTCCAAATTAGTTGAAGGCCAGAGAGCTGGTATATTTAAAATGTCCTTTCATTTCAGGGTCCTGGAAGAAAATCCCGCCTTGGCGGGATTGCTTGCAATCATAAGGCAGGTATTTCTCGTGTACGGGCGATTCATGAATCGCCCCTACGGGCGGGGGGTTCTGCCATTTCTCCGGAGCTTTCTTATCACGCCCCCGCTGCGCTTTGCGGATGGCCAGCGGGGAGTTTATGGAAAGGGGATCTCCCGCCGATGCTTGCCCTGCACCAGAACGGTACAGGGCTTGCGGCGCAATCTGCCTTTCCTTCCGGGCCCTTGGCAACTTTTCATCAAAAATTTGATCAACTAATCTGGAGATGATCCTTTTTTATTAACTCTATGAAAAATTAATAATTTCTCTGCGGCCTCTGTGGTTAGTCCATGACAATACGATTTTAAAAAAGGGAGGATCTATCATGAAAATATTAGCCCTAAACGGAAGTTTCCGAAAAAATGGGAACACAGAAATTCTCCTGAAACAAGCATTAATGGGGGGAGAATCAGAGGGAGCTGAAGTAGAAATACTAAGGCTCACTGATTGCAAAATTAAACCGTGTCGAGGGTGTGGGCTTTGTCTATTTAAGGAAAATGTTTGTCAAGAAAAAGACGATGACGTCAATTTTATTTTTTCCAAAATTGAGGAGTGTGATGGTATGATTATTGGTTCCCCGTGTTATTTCTTAGAGACGACTGCCGTGATCAAACAACTCGTGGACAGATGCTGGATTTTGGGGCATGAAATTAGAAAACCTCCGAAACCAGCAACCGTTATAATTCCCTATGCCACAAACGGGTGGATTCCCTATATTATGGTGCAACCCAATATTCTCCTAAATCTTTTAGGCATGAAGAAAATTAATCAAGCAGCCTTTCTTGTACAGGGGATATCTGAGATAGTCCTTGACCAGGATTCAATGGATTTGGCCTATTACTTAGGGAAAGAGCTTTCTATGGCTATAAGAAAAAAGGATTATACCTACCGGGGTGAACCTGGAATATGCCCTGTTTGTCATGATTGGAATTTAAGAATACTAAAAGATTATGCGACAGTTGAGTGTCCCTTGTGCGGGATTAGGGGATCTGTCAGCGCTATAGAAGGGAAAATTAATGTAAAATTTGCCGAAAAAGATTTAGCGAAAGCGCGGTTTGGGGCGAAAGAGATCTATAATCACTATACCTATCATATAAAGCCTTCAAGAGATTTTTTTCTGAGAACAAAAGAGGAACGAAAAATTAGGGCCCAGAGATATAGAGAATATTTACCCACTTAGGGAGTGTAAATCATGACGCAGTATTATGTAAAACTACGATATTACCCAGGAGATTCGTTGGAAGAAATTAAGGACGAAGATTTGAAAAAATTCGAAAAGGAGTTTGGGGTCTGCATCAGTTATCAGAAAATTGAAAATAGAGAATTAAAAGATGGCCTGCTTATGGAGGAAACCTTAGGTAAGAGTTTAGAAGATATCTCCCAGGAAGTTATTACCATTTCTTCAGATAAGGAAGATAATTTTTCAAACTGTTTAATTGCCTTATACAAGCAGTACAGGTCACCCCGGACCGTGTACAGTTTTTTGGGCAGCAATGATGCGGGGCAAAGGATTGCCAAAAAGTTAATGAATACCTATGGCGGGTGGTGACCTTTTAGGATGAAGGTTTCAGGAATGGTCGGGGCGAGAGGATTTGAACCTCCGACCCCCTGCGCCCAAGGCAGGTGCGCTACCAGGCTGCGCCACGCCCCGATGACTATTTTATACCATGAGATGAAGAATGGTGGCAAGGTCAAGAAAACCTTGCCACCCCCAGTTTTTCCATAGGAAGGGAAATCATTTCTTAATAGACCTGGGGCGGACTCGGGCGCAGGGCCGCTGTCCTCGCCCGCATAAGGCACTTAGTGCTCCTGAGCACAGGCCGGGGCTCCCGATGGCAAGAGGAAAGGAGTTGCGCCATCGAGTCGCCCCGCCTCCTTTTGCGGAAGGCAGGGGAGAATCCTTCAGGGAAGTCCTTTCCCGCCGATGCGGGCTGCGGGCATCTTCCCTGCGCCCGAGTCAAACATGAGCT
>Ga0315312_1002843_pt1 | contig 11592 bp, 13 predicted proteins | sample TDP7_MG_FD_203629 | JGI IMG/M metagenome (GOLD analysis project Ga0315312, IMG submission 203629) | Freshwater sediment microbial communities from Lake Towuti, South Sulawesi, Indonesia - TDP7 | ecosystem: Environmental > Aquatic > Freshwater > Lake > Sediment | place: Indonesia: South Sulawesi... | reverse complement strand
CTTTCTCCACCATCCGCGCTATCTGGTCTGCAGTTGGAGCCTCACCCCACTCCAGCGGCAACTCCACTGCCCTTCCTCCACAGCGAACAATTTTATCTCTCATTCTCTCGCCGAACACGCCGAAAACCGGGATGATCACCTTGTCGTTGGGGTTAACTATGTTACCTATGGCGCAGTAAACTCCACCAGTGCTCGATGATGTCAACACGAAAACATCGTTTTCCGTTTGAAAAACGTACCTTAGGTTGTCTAGTATGCTTCTGTGAAGATCGCGGAACTCTGATCCCTTGTGACCGATTATGGGCTTAGTCATCGCCTGCATAACTCGATCTGAAACGTTGGTTGGTCCTGGCAACATTATGAGATTCTTCTTTTCTTCCAAGCAAAGCTTCCCTCCATACAGAGTCGACCAAATACCCAAAAAATGGGCACCGTCATCTTTAAGTCTTTAGGCTGAAACCCAACCCAAACTGCTCTCTTCCAATTTTCGGCTTTTCGCCAAGGTGTAGCCAATTGCCAGTCCAGCCGCCAATCCACCGAAATGCGCGAAAACATTAACCCTCGCCCCAGTGCTCAGTATCAAAAGATAGAACGAATAGATTAACGCGCCCATGATTGATTGTCCCAGCGTTTGCCCTAAGTATACCACGCAGGCGCCGAACATTCCGAAGATCGCGCCTGAAGCCCCAGCTGAAACCGTTGACGGACCCATCAACAGAGTTAATAGATTGCCGGATAACCCGCTAGCAAGATAGATTAAGAAAAACTCTTCATCGCTAAATAGTTCCTCGCCCCTGGTACCGAATATTAGGAGAAAGAACATGTTGCCGAGAAGGTGAATTAGGTGTATGTGAACAAACATGGCTGTGAAAAGTTGCCACCATCCACCATTCAGAACAAAATTGTTGTATTGCCCCAAACTTACAAGGATTTCATCGTTTGTGTAAAGGAAATTACCTCCAACCAACGAAGTGAATGTGTAAACAACTAGGTTTATGATGATTAACCCTCTGGTGGGCGTTAATCTGAACAATTTTACTTCACTCTTAGATGACGTCGGTTTTGGCTAGGTCCCGCAACCTCTTCACACCATCAATTTCTTTGATAAACTGAACCACACTGCTTGGAAGAAGCTCCTCCCAATTTTTCCCATCTAACATTCGTTTTCGTATTTCGGTGGCTGAGTAAACCTCTCGCCTGTAGAAAGGCACTGGTTTAACGTCATAGCCAGCTTCAATGAAAAGTCTGCGGGTAAGCGGTTCATTCGTGTACACTACACTAAACTTCGGAGTGTAGCCTAAGACTTGGGCAACCCAAGTCATGTGTATGTGCATGTCGGGCACTGGAACAATCCAGTACCGTGACGGCGAGATTCCTTCTTCTTCGAGGGCGGCACGGATCATAGTGATGCGCTCGCCTGCCGTGAACGGATTGTCCATTCTGTGGCTGTACTGTGAGCTACCTACCACGATCACAAGCTCATCAAGTTTTTCCAGAAGGTCTTTAATGGCCTTTAGGTGGCCCATGTGAAAGGGCTGGAACCTTCCCACGAAAAGTCCGCGCTTCAACATGGTTTCTTCCCATCCAGACTTTATGTGCTTATTGTATATGTGAACTTAATCTTTGTCCATCATCAGTCTTTCCTGAGGTGCTTCACAGGGAAGAGGAGCAGAGTTTCGCCGTTTATCTTTACTCTCCTATCTTCTTTGCATCCTCTGTCCTCGCGTTGAAGAAGCCCCCGCTTAACTTTCTCGCCGGCTCCGTAGCCGCCGATGCTGAAGTCTGAGCGCACAACTCGGTGGCAAGGGATTAATAGTGGAAAGGGGTTGTACGCCATGGCGTTGCCCACTGCCCTAGGGCTTCCACCTACGGCTTTGGCTACGGCACCGTACGTGGTTAGATATCCAACTGGAATCATGGATGTGCACTTGAGCACCCTTCCCGTGTAGCTTGGTATATGATCTGTTGCTACTTGGAAACGTAGGGAAACGTCCTTCCCATTGAAAATTGCCTTCAGAGTTTTTAGAAGCTCAGCGGAGAACGGGGTTGATTTTTCCGCCATTTGAAAAGACACATTGTATGGTAGGCTTTCCAGCAACTCCCGCAGAACTCCTTTTTCGGTTTTTGAGAAGGCTGTTGCAAAGACCTTCTCACCTTCTATCGCAGCGGCGTACCAAACCTCATCTATTTTTTGATGGTGGATGTAGATCATAGGGGTCCTCTCTCCTTACAATGTTGATAGTATGGAGGATAAAAATTGAACGACTGTAGTGAGAATCTCGTTTTCCCTAAGCCAGCTCTCCTATCTTGTGGACATCCATGAGATGTACTCGCCTGTGGAGGAGAATGTTTTGTCCACATCGTTAGCAAAGACTCCGCTGACATAGGCGTTGCTACCCAATTCGGACCTCCAGTGGTCAAGCCAGTTGTTGATCTCCGCTGAAACATTTTTGTTGATCAGGTTTCCGCTGTCATCAGAGGTGTAGTAGTGACCCGCAGGATCAAGTATTGTCAGTTTGCCCTTTTCGACTGGTATCTGCACTCCCATGTGGCCGCTGTTTGACCCCGCTAACGTGATGCACTCCGTCCAATACTCCCCGTCAGTATAGTGTAGTATCATGGAGCAAAGCAAGATCGCCATGTCCTCACAGTCACCTTTCCTAAGGCTTAGCGTTTCGTTTGGAAGTTGCCACATTTCGTCGTTGTACTCAGCGTCCCCTGACAACTCGTTTGGTAGGAGTGGGAAGAGACCGTCGTATCTGTAGTCAACATTGTTGACCACCCATTCGTACATGGCTTTCAAGTCGTCCCAGAACTCGTCCCAATTTGACGGGTTGCTCCAACCACCAGTAATCTCAGTGACGATCTGGTCTACGGACGAGTCGTTTGGAGTGATGAAGTTGGAGGCGTTGTAGTGTTGACTGCGCTGGTTGATCTGATATCTTAATTGGTTATATTCCGACTGCAACAGGGCGTTTTGTGCTGCCAATGTGTTGTAGTCGGAGGTTAAAGAGTTGTGCTCTAACCTCAACAAACTATACCCCAAGCTCGAGTTAAGGTACAGAACCAACTGGGCAGCAATGATCAACACCAGAACCATGGTTATGATGTGCCATACATTCATGCGGGGACGTTTCATTTCAGGAGGAGGAATCGCAGGGATTTCGACTTCTTCGTCATAATTAGCAGAAGATTTCATTTCACAATTTCTCCTTCGGTTACTGAATGAAACGTGTTTTTGGGAAACAGATATGTTTTATGAATTTTGACTCAGCTGGGTGAGCTGAACACATGTTTCGTCATAAAGGTTAAATTTAATAGTCTCTCAGCACATTAGTGCATGGAACTGGAGGAACAGAACTTGCACGAACAATCAAATCCGCAGTATCTTTTTGTTCCAGGCGCCACCACGGTGGGTGTGGTTTGCTCTGGCGGCGTGATCTTAGCCTCTGAGAAAAGGGTTTCTTATGGCTATCTGGTAATGAGCAGGGTTGGAAAGAAAGTGTTTAAGATAACTGACCGGATTGGTGCCGCCTGCGCGGGTTTAGTTTCTGATATGCAGATTTTGATTCGAGAGGTGGAGGCTTACGCAAACCTGTTTAGAATGGATGCTAGGAGACCCATACCTGTTAAGTCCGCTGCTAAGGTTATGTCTAACCTTCTCTTCAATCGGAGGCTTGTTCCATTGATCACCCAGACTATTGTGGGTGGGATGGACGAGGAAGGAGCCTCAATTTATGTGTTGGACATATTGGGATCGGTTATACCTGACAAGTATGCGGCGGTTGGTTCAGGAGCCGAGATCGCTGTGGGGGTTCTGGAAGAAGGATATAAGGAGAACATGAGTGTTAAAGAGGCGAAGGATCTCGTTGTGAGAGCCGTGAAGTCAGCGGTGAGCCGAGACATCATGAGCGGCGACGGAATAGACTTCCTTCTAATCACCGGCGAGGGAATCCAAGAAGAGTCCATAAAATTCTAGGTGAATCCCCTAAACAGCGATCTTCTTCCATGGACGTATCCATTCAAAGACTTCTTTCTTAACCATGAACAGGGCTATTAGACGAGCTAGAAAAGACCAATATAATTGGAAAAAGTGCAGAACCAAAAGAACTGATTAGAATCTTGGAAGAAACATTAGTCTTATAAAAAAAGAAAGTTAAATGTAACCATCCTTGTTCCGAAAACGCCATTTTGTCAGAGGAAAATGGACTAATTGGCATATCCATAGTATCCTCAGGGAAGAATGGAAAGAACCAAAAATACTAACAAAAACAACTTCACAGAGCTAGCACTACTAGCTGTTCAATCTTTGCTAGAGCTTTTAAGCACATTTCATTTAATCTTCTCTTTTAGGTGACAGAAATGGTTGACATAACAGAAATTTCAGCAATGGTAGCAGCTGCTGGTGTGCTGGTTGGCGTTGTCTATTACCTTCTGGTTGTTCGTAATCAAGCTATGATGAGAAAGACAGAACTTGTCACGAGACTGTATTCACACCTTTATGGAAGTGAAGACATTCAGAGAGCTAGGAAGAAGGTTAACTCAGTCACCTACAAAGACTATGACGACTTCGTCAAGAAGTACGGTGCGCCAAACTCTGAAGAACCTGTGCCAGTGGCAATAGCCACAGTCCTTTATGTCTTTGAGGAAACTGGCGTTCTCTTGTCCAAGAAACTTGTGGACGCCGACCTGATTGACCAATTAATGGGTGAAAGCATCCTGAGCACATGGACCAATCTCATGCCATTAATAGAAGAGGCAAGAATACGTCTTAATCGCCCACGTGTTTGGAAGAATTTCGAATACCTCTACAACGAAATGAAGAAAAGAGAGCAACAACTAGCCTCTAAAGCAGCTTGAACACACAACAACTCTCTTTTTTCTCTATGTCTTCATTGAATACGAATATCAAGCATGATGGAGTAAACACTAAATACTTAACATTCCTTTCCCTTTACTATGAACAAGTTACAGTTTCTAAATCAATGTTGACATAACTACGGATAGAGAAGTATAAACTTGGTATAGTATTAGTGAATGCATAAAGTTCTAGGTTAAGTAGCGGTCATTTTTTCTTCTAAAAATCTAGTATCAGACCTATTTGGAGCCTAATGCACACACACGTGCAAATTTATTAAGGCAGTATTCAACAACATTGTATTGCACCAGAATCCTCTGTATTCATGGAGGCAAGCGTACCTCGTCAGCACCCCCTGGCATAGAAATAGTCTTCTACGCAATCTTAGCAGGTTGTTTTCTCGCAGCCGCCGCCATTGCCTATTACATTGGACACTTGATGAGTAAACTGCTCAAAGTCAGAATAGGGGCAACGGAAATCATCATTATCGCCGCTTTGTTCCTTCTATCCTTCTGGGCATCATCGCTCGTGCTTCAGCAGAGAGAAGATGACCAAACCATTTACTTCTGGGGCAACCCAACCTCATATCATGGCGCCTGGCTCTACTACGGATTCCCAACAATCTGGTACAGAATGTTCGAGCCTTACGACATCACTCAAAAACACTTATTCACCACGCCTAGTATCACCAATTTCGTCAACTTTTTCATAAACCTCGCATTCTGGATGGCCATCCCCGTGACCCTAGTTTACTCCGGAAAATTCTTACTAACAAAACGCATACACTTGAGCACCCAACAAATCAGCACCACGAAGACATGATTGAGGCGCAGCCCACACGTACTGCCCAATACTGTACTGCTGCAGGAAAAAAAGGCAACTGTGGGTTTGGGTTTGGGTTTGGGTTTTTTTGGAGCCTAATAAAGGTAGAATGTTGAAAAACAGTATTTTCTCGGAAAAATTGCTTGCGCTAAAATGGAAATAGCCTAGGGTCTCAAGACTTAATAACGGTCCACGGTCATATTTGGATTATATATTAAAAAGGTATGTTGAAAACAGATTTTTCTCCAAAAAACCGCTTGCGCCAAAAGGTCTTGCTGGAAACATCTCCACTTACAAACTTCAAGAGGAATTCCACGGAAACACACGGCAAAAGTAAATAAGCTTTCAACCAGAAGCTTCTAATTAGCAGTTAGACTCAGATATGCGCAGGTAAGGGAACCAACGTGTCATTTCACCTAACCCCCGAAGAAGGACAGTTTCTAGTAGGGCTTGCCCGAAAAGCAGTGGAAGAACACCTCAAGACCGGAAAGATCATGGACGTACCCAAGGACGTACCACTAAAACTGATGGAACGCTGCGGAGTCTTCGTCACCCTAAAAAGCATTAGGCATGGAGAAAAAGAGTTAAGGGGCTGCATAGGCTTCCCCTATCCCACCACCCCCCTGACACGTGCAGTGATAGAATCCGCCATCAACTCAGCAACCCGTGACCCCCGTTTTCGCCCAGTCTCCCCAGCCGAGCTTGACCAAATCGTGTTTGAAGTGAGCGTCCTGACTCCTCCCCAACTCGTAAAAGTGGAGAAGCCCAAGGATTACCCCTCGAAGATTAAGGTTGGACGAGACGGCTTAATGATTGAGAAAGGCTACTACAAAGGTCTCCTCCTACCCCAAGTTCCCATCGAATGGAGATGGGACGAGGAAGAATTCCTCTGCCAATGCTGCATAAAAGCTGGTTTACCACCTGACTGTTGGCTCCTTCAGGGAACAACTATCTACAAGTTTCAAGCCATAATCTTTGAGGAAGCTTCTCCAAAGGGAAAAGTAGAGTTAAAAGAACTTAGCCAAGAATAGGTGTGGCAGACGGAGGACTCGGCGACGTTTCTTCCAGAAAAGATTTTGGATGAAAAAATTCGCAGATTTGTAGAGGAGGACCTCGGACAAGGCGACATAACCACACTCCTAACCATTCCCCCAAGAACAATAGTTGAGGCAGAGGTCGTTGCAAAAGAAAGCGGGATAGCAGCAGGAGTGGAAGAAGCGCTAACTCTCCTGAAAAGCTTTGACCTTGAAGCCAACGCCCCAGTGTCAGACGGGTCTAAAGTTGAGAAAGAAACAGTCATACTGAAGGTTACTGGAGACGCTAGAACACTGCTGTCCATCGAAAGAACCCTCCTCAACATCCTCACAAGAATGAGCGGCATAGCCACAGCCACCCACCAACTGGTTGAAAAAGTTAAAAACTCAGGCAGCAAAGCTCGAATAGCCTGCACCCGAAAAGTGGCGCCCGGACTCTCCTACTTTGACAAGAGAGCGGTGATGCTCGGCGGAGGCGACACCCATCGGCTGCACCTAGACGACCTAGTTCTCATAAAGAACAACCACCTCGCAATTCTCGGAAGCATCGATCAAGCTGTGAGAAAAGTTAGAAGCACAGTCTCGTTCTCCAAGAAAATCGAGGTCGAAGTTTCCAAACCAGACGAAGCCATAGAAGCAGCGAAGGCAGGGACTGACATCGTCATGCTTGACAACTTTCCCCCGCAAAGAGTAAGGGAGACCATAACAATGCTTGAGAAGAAGGAACTCCGAAACAAAGTTCTAATCGAAGCCAGCGGAGGGATAAACGAACAAAACATCCTCCAATTTGCCAAGGCAGGAGCCGACATCCTCAGCCTCGGAGAACTAACTGACAGCGCAAGGGCACTCGACATAAGCCTAAAGATAGTGAAAGTGAGAAAAAGCAAGGCATGACCTTCCAATCACCCATATCCAGCTGGTGTCTCCTCCTTGCAAATTGAAGGTTACAAGGTTTCGGTGGTTCTCTTAACAAAGAATTCAGCGACAACCGTTCGCAAGAGCCTTGAATCCGTGTTCCAGCAAACCCGCAGACCCGACGAGGTTGTGGTGGTCGACGGAGGTTCAACCGACGGCACCCTAGACATTTTAAGGCAGTATCCCGTCAAACTCGTCGCAGAGCCGGGTTTTGGCTTCGGACACGCTCGCAACCTCGGCGTCAAGGAAAGCAAAGGAGACATCGTCTTCTTCATTGACTCCGACTGTTACGCAGAGCCTCAATGGATCGAAAAAATCTTGCCACACTTCGCCGATCCCAACATCGCTGGCGTCACGGGTCCAACGCGCCTATGGAACACTAACTGCGGCGTTGCCCGTTTTCTCGCCTGCGTTGGAAACAGAATGGAGATGCCAACACAACACGGTTACGTTGAGATAGCGCCCACCATGAACCTTGCCCTAAGACGTGAAGTGATTCTCGAGGTTGGCGGCTTTGACGAAACTCTGCATCGTGGAGAGGACACTGAGCTCACCTATAAGGTGACTCAACGATACAAGATACTCTACGACCCGGAAGCTGCTATCTGGTTTAGAGGGTCCCCCACACTGAGAACAGCAACGCGCAAGTGCATTCACCATTTTGTAGGGGTAGGTCAACTTTTCGCAAAGCATGGCTTCAACCCATCCTTTGTCCGTTTTAACCTCATAATTCGGGGGTTCATTTTGATCTTGGCAACGGCTTCCCTCTTCTTCCTTCCCTGGTACGTTCCAGCGGTCCTGTTTGGGTGGTTGCTCATGGAATTCGTTTACAAGACGGTGAAAATGTATAGGCGCTATCGCGACCGTTGCGTCGTTTATTATCTAGCCTTCTTCACCTTCTGGTCGTTGGTGAGTCTGGCGGTTTTCTACGGGTTGTATCTCGGACTTAGACACAGAAAGAAGGCTGGCTGACTTAGCCGCTCATAACTTAGAGGTGATCTCCAAAGCTCTGAAACCTCTCGCGCGGGGGTTGAGCATCTCTGAAATCTGAACTTTTTCCAAAACCTTCTTGTCATCTTTGGCGCAGCCCACAACATCCTGTTCCGCGGACATCATGGACCGTAGTTCCACTCTGTCCTCAGCATAACTCACGCTACACCTAGCCGGCAAACCAAGTCTCAACACGCGCCTTTCCTTAATCGCTCTCTCTGCGCAATACAAGACTGCGTGGGCGCCAGCGGTTAATTCAGCAATCCTAACCGGAATGCTATCCTTGCCTATTGCCAAAACCTCAATGCCGTAAACTCGTTTTATGTCAGAAGCCATCTTTCTTATTTGCGGTAAAATCCTTGAGATTCTGCTCCGTGCTCTGTTGGAGATTCCCATCCTAGAAAGCTGAATCAGAGAGAGCTCCTCCAAGGTTAAACCGCCCAACGACATATCCAAATGAACCTCGTCAGCTTTTACCTCTTTTAAGACACGTTGACAGAGCTCAAGCTCGTGAACAATCAAGAAATGGCCATCCTCAACATCAGCGAAAATGGGCTCGGCCAAGAAAAAACTGATTTCTCTGTAGGGAGGCTCAACTAACACGGCGGACGCAGCGACAACCAGCAAAGGCTTGAAATGATCGTTTAAGATGGCGGCACCCGAGTCAGCTGCAACCACTTTCAAGCAGTTTCACCGATCCTATATAGCCTTGAACAGATTTATTCTTTCGCTATCTGAAGATGCACCATTGCCATCAAATTTGTTGCGACGTACACTCTATACGAGTCTCCCGCGTTCCTCGACGAACATACTAACCTCAGCCCAGACTTCCTCTGCTTTCGCTCTACCCTTAGTCGTCAACTCGTAGAGATATCCGTGCTTGCCAGGACTCTTCTTGAGGGTTGCGTGGATTAGACCATAATTCAGCAGCGTTTTCAGCGACCGCCAGTAGCTTCGCCTAACCGTGTGCTTAGGTCTACCATGCGCGTCAAGTGCCAGTGGTCCCTTTATAAAATTCATAAGGTCCATTGTGCCTAAACCAGGCTTTCCATGAGCCTCAGCGTTTTTGGCTCTTGTTTGACCTATAGTTGAAGCTGGATTTCGCTCCGCCTTTAACAAGGCTAGAAGGATATTTTCCATCTGACCGCTCATCTTCACTTTCAAATCACACAGATTCAATTATTCAAGTCTTTCAGATAAAAGTTTAGAATAGGACTAGGCAGAAATCTGCAATGTGTAATTAAAACTGTCTCTCAAGACAACGCCTTTTGTACAGCCGTTGCAAGGTCGTTCAGTGCTCTTTCACTCCAAGTTTTTTTCACAGACATCACTGTGAGAGGAAGTTCTTTTTTCTTGCAAGCTCGTCTACAGGCTGTTACGATTTTTTCCTTCCACATTTCAACATCCTTAAGCAGAACCACTTTTTTGTAGTTCATGGATGCAATATAATCTGAAACTTGTTTTGCGATATAATCCATTGTTTCGTCATCTAGGGGAGTGGCAATTTCATACTGAGAAAGAGGATAAACCTCATCAAGTTCTTGAGGTGTTACTCCAAAGGGCGCTGCATACGTGCACACGTGGACCCTACCCAAATTGTCACCCAATCTCTGCTGAATGCACCTCAGAGCCTTTCGATATTCCCTGGACTTGTGGAAAGGTTTCGTTCGGGTTTGGGGCAGCAAAACAAGCACTTTCGCTTCTTTTGGCGGTGAATATCTTTCGAAAAGTCTTCCTCTGTGGCGTACAATTTCGGGGCGGATCAGCCCGAGGGAACTGAAAAAGAAGAGACCGCTCTTTTTTGTCGCAGGACTCTGTGTTTCCAAGTATTCGCTGTGTTTCTTTAAGTTTTTCAAGGCTTTGAGGAGGGCTGGATGCCCGTGCGCCCTCAGCTCCAAGTGTTCCCAGAGGTGTCCTTCAATTATCGCCTGCTTTATCCGTCTCAACTCAGAGAAGCTGGCGCAAAGATTGTGTCGAGCGAGCATTTCTTGCCTTTCAATCCTCGGCATCGCAGTAAGGCTCTTCGGGTCCGTTCTGTTACACGCTGGACAGGGGCAAGGGAAATACTCAAGTTTATCAAGTCTGGTGGTTCCGTATTCAGTCATATACCGTTCCTCTCTGGCGTAGATGGCGTAGGCAGCGGAGTCAAAGAGGTCGCATCCTAGCGCTACTGCCAGCGCAAACATGAAGGGGTGTCCGGCTCCAAAGAGGTGGAGAGGTCGCTCCGATGGAAGGTTCTTCTTTGCTGTTATAATCATGTCAGCTAGGATGTCAAAGAGGTACTGCTCCATGACCGGTGTTGGGCTTCCTAACGCGTGAATGTGAAAGGGCAGCTCACCCATTCTCCTAGCCGATCGAGCAACAAGTTCGAGGTTTTGTCCTCCCTGAACCGGGCCGACCCAAGCGATGTCATCACGAGTCTTGATCTTTGCTAATTCCCTTGCCCTCTTCAGGGTTTCATTAACCGTGTATTGTGCTTGTTGCTTGGAGGTTGTCCAGCCCGTCGGCACATCTAGTATCGTAGCTATGTCTGCGTTGATTTCCTCTTGATACCGCACAATTTCTTCTGAATCAACTTCCACGTCTCCATAAACGAGAATTTGGTAGGCTCCGGAATCGGTCATAATCACGCCGTTGAAATCTAAGAAATCGTGTATTCCCTTCTCAACCGCCTCGTCTTCAAAGTGTTTTTTCACGACGTAGGCGTTGGTTATGAGCGCTTTGCAGTTAAACTCTTCTTGCATGGTTTTGGGCGTGATCAGTTGAATGGTGGGGTTTATGACGGGCAATAGGAGGGGGGTTTCAATCACCCCGCCCTTAGTTTCGAGTCTTCCTATCCTCGCAAGGAGGTCTCTGTCACGTATTTCGAAGGACATGAGTTGCGCCGCCGAAACATCTTATAACGAAGTGTCTCTTAACTATGCTGTTGTGGAGGGTTAAGGCGTGGTCTGCTTCACCCGGATGTACGAGAAA
>Ga0315312_1002842_pt1 | contig 11595 bp, 21 predicted proteins | sample TDP7_MG_FD_203629 | JGI IMG/M metagenome (GOLD analysis project Ga0315312, IMG submission 203629) | Freshwater sediment microbial communities from Lake Towuti, South Sulawesi, Indonesia - TDP7 | ecosystem: Environmental > Aquatic > Freshwater > Lake > Sediment | place: Indonesia: South Sulawesi... | reverse complement strand
TCTTGATGTGGCTTTCGATAAAGCCAAATGCACCTGTCCTTCACATACTCCCATACCACGTCACATGTCATACGATGCCGCTCTTCAAGCATCGCCAACTGAAGACCAGTTTCCCTAATCTTCAGCCAGGTCTCCCATGTTGTGTAATGGTAGCCAAGCATAAAAGGCTCCGGTGGGATTTGAACCCACACATTGCGTCCTTTGTCAGGCCGTCTCTACTTGGACTACGGAGCCCTATGTCTCCAGCTTTCTACCGCTTGTTTTGCTTTTACTCGGGTTGTATGAAAGCCGAGATACTGACGTTTCCGCCGTCCAGGCGGTCCAAAATCGGCATAAGCCATCCATTTCCCTTTGACCCTGTTAAAACTTGTTCCTTCCCACACTCTTCGACGACGATTGTTTGCCTGAACCAAGCGAGTTACCCATCGACAATTCGACGGGCAATAGTTTTCATTAACTCGCTTCCGGTCCAATTGCAAACCTGCTCGATACCCTGTCGCTACAGCCCAGCTACGAAAATTAACAAATGACCTTCTCCACTCCGCGCACACTCTAATTCCACGGCCTCCGTAATCCTTGAAACCAATCGTTCTTGGATTTGTACATCGTTGAATCATCCCAGCCCAAACCCAGTAAAGTTTCTTCGGACGCTGCCCATGCGTTCGATGCAACCTTCGCAAAGTTACACGTCGCCAACATCCACAAGACTTCGACTTTCCAATCTCCAAAGTTCTCACTGAAACCTTGGAATATGTCCCACAGCTACATTGAACCGGGACATGACGTATTCCATGATGGTCACGAAACTCGTCACCAATCACAGTCCACCGTCCGTAGCGCTTCCTTAGCCGCATATCTCACACACTAAATCAATCAAGAAATTCTGAAGATCGCGGCTACTATCACCAGCCCCCGTGATATGATGTGCCACTTCCTCAAGCGCCGTCTTCAACAGATACTTATTCCCACCCGAGGCAATGTCTTCTCGAAAGTAAACGACTCCATTCTTGTAATAACCCATCAAATCCATTTCAGCATTCGTAAGATCACAGTAGCACGCGACTCCAGGCATCTCTTTGCCGCCAGTCATACCAAGCGACACAACCCACCCCCAAACCTCTTTCACGGCGTCAAGAGCGGCTTGCGTCACAGGGCAGTCCTCCCGACCCTTCGATTCTGCATCCGTCAATACCTTAGTTGCCGTAGTAATCCCAAAACGCTCGGCGGCCTGGACCCAGCCGGAAGATTGCACAGCCTTCGCTGGCTTTCCTTTGCGGCGCACCAATGAAACTTGCTGTGCGGCCGGCGAGCACATAACTGACTCACCTGCCACAGCCTCCCATGCGTTCCGCCAATTTGCTTGTTGTTCAGGCTTCGGCGTTTCGTACCCCGGACAAAGGTAATATGGGTCCAACCCAGCCTCAAATGTAGCATCTGTCTGTAACAGACTACGAAAAACCGGCACCAATTCCATTGCTTCGGCTGCCTTCATCGCCCGAGCACAAGCTGCTCGCAACGCATACTCACTGCTATTGCGGCTCTCGTCAACTTGAACCTCATGCCCTTTGAAATTGTAATCATAAAGTGAATCGGCCCTTGTCTCACGGAGTTCCCGAACAAACACACCTTCACGGTAAATCATTGCCGTGCGCATGTCAGCCGACAAATTCCGACTACCCTTGGGCAACAACTTCTTCCACACGTCACCCGGCGTCTCCGAGAAGTGAAGAAATCGCTTAGGTAACTCAGTAAGATACCTGTCAACTTCTTCATTCATCTCAACAAATACGCGCGTGAAACCATCCTTCGCACGAACCTCACTATCAACAACCTTGCGAACAGCCAACCGACCTTCCCGAATCGCTGCCTCAAACTGACCGCACTCCTCACGCAAAGTACGATCAATCGCATTGCTAACAAACTCACGCAAAGCCATGCCGAGTTCTGTCCAATCAATAGCTCCAAAGTCTAACACCCAGCCGAGATCAACCTTCTTCGTGCTGGTCCCGCCGAACTGCACGTAGACGCGCTGAATTGTCTTGATTCCAAGACCGTCATCCACCTGATCCTCGCGTGTAAGAAACTCAAGTCGAGTCTTCCCACAGTAGATGACCACCTTCAAACCGGCTCGCAGCAACACGTTGATCGCGTGTTTTGTGCCAGAACCAAACTGCCCAATCGTACCATCCACTCCGCAGCCACGAGTCATGCTGACTCCAAGCAAGGTAAAGCCTTCAGTAGGAGCCACACCAGGATTTTGAATTAGCAAAGGCATCGGTCTCTCCAATTAAGAATGTTCATTTCAACTCTATCTGAACCATACCACATGATTCAGAAAAGTCAAGTACACTCAACTTCATCTTCATGCGAATCAGATGTCTCGACCCCAACGACCGTTTCAATCGTACAAAACGGTATCTCACTCACATTCATTGGTTCGTTAAAGTTTACCGTGTTTCCGCCTTCAGGATGAGCCTCCCACGAGACATGATGCCGAATAACCTGGTACATATCCCAAGCTAGCCGATAGCTCACCGGTACGTCATACGAGCAAATCGAGTAACTGGCTCTGCGCTGAAGCGCAAGAAGTGAATGCTTTGCCTGATCTAAACAATGCTCAACAGACAAAGCATTACTTTGCCGGCTTCGTGGATCACAGCAAAAGAGGCGGGCAATCTCTTCAAACTGACCACAACCAAGTCGAGCATACACTTCCAAAGCCTGTAGAAGTGCATCAACTTGGGCCTCATTCAACATTAGTTGGTACTGGCGGTTCACGAAATCCCATCTCCTCTAACTGCTCAAGTGTATGCGGCCAGCAAGGACCGCACTCAGGAAACTGTTCCTCGTGCTCCCTCGCACATTCGTAACATGGAATCTCCCAGAAACCATTTTGATCCAAGTGACCTTTACCAAAAGTCAAGCAGTCGTGAATCCCACTACTAACACGACAAGTGTGACCTTCGGGCCGAATGAAAGGCTTAATCGGCTCCAATAGCGTCACCATCTTTGCTCTCCTCAATGGGCAATTGTGGATCAGTAATCTCCGGCGGCGGTCCCTCTTCATCAGGTAGATCAACTACCATCTTCTCACCGCAAGGACACGTCGGCACACCAACTTCAATCCATTTCTTCGTCGTGCGCACTTGATACCCACACTTGGGGCACTTCACCAAAAGCATCCGCGTGCTCTGTTTCTTCGGACTGCTGCTGTGTACCAACTTCGCGTGCGGGTAGGGACCAATCTCATCCGTCAACGTCCGCAACTTGACAGCCAAATCCGCACTCGCCGTGGTTGATGCCATCTTTCCCTCAAGGCCAATAGCCTTAGCCGCAGTTGAAAATGGCTTTCTATGTCCACACTTCACGCCTACCGCAGCATGACACAATTCGTGAACTTGAGTGGCAGCAACCTCGGCAACATCCGAAAGCAGAGGGCTTACGAATGTCTCAAAAGTATGATCTTCACTCTTATCATCCGACCAGCACTCACCCACACGCCGGGCTTTTGAAGCAAGAGCACCCTTCGACGGGAAGCCACAGGAAGTACGAATCTTCTCCGGCAACTTGAAACCGGCAGCTTCAAATGCCGGCCGAAGTTTTTCAGTCAACTGAAGCAACCACGCCTCTCTTGTGTCAATCATTTCAAGTCCTCCACAACAATACCTTGTTTACGAAGTTTCCACGCCATCCGATTGGCAATAACACGAAGTCCTATCTTGTAATCCTCCGCACTTGGCTGCGAACCATCTTCCTTCAAAGCGGCGTCCAACTCCTCGCGTGCAGTCTCAACAATTGCTGAAAAAGGCACTGAAAGCGGCATCACTTTCACACGAGCCGCTACTTCAACAATCACAACACACGTTGAGGTACGAATGACATGGCGATCAAAACACCGTGGTATCACAGGTGGCTCGATAGATTCAAGCTTCGGCAAGATCACCGGCCGCGAAGCAATCTTTACACCAATCACATGATTGCCTACTGGCTGTGAAACCACATTCGTAACAGCCTTACCGCGATGTTCCATCTCGTTCTTCCTCTCTCATTTGGAATCTCTCTTCGCAATCCTTCGCGGCAATGTCCATGTCATGTTCATTCCTGGCGTGCTTTTCCAGCTTATTAGGTTTCTTGAACACTTCATGGCAAACGGGACAACGAAACTGCCGATCTTTCACACCGATTCCTTTACTCTTCGAGCCTTTGGCAACCCCTCAGCAACACGCTTGAGTTCAGTTTGCGGGCAGCCATTGTATTCACTGTGTTTGTGAACTGTGCCAGTGATGTCAACCTTGTCACCAACAATCCAATCAGTCTCTTTGCCCGTCCACCAAATCAAGATATTGCCTTCAGGTGTCTCAAACTTGACCAACGTGCGAACTCCAAACTGTCCATCCATGTGATGCAACTTCTTCACCTCAACTTGAGCAAAACCCATCCGTTCACCCACAACACCAACATGCCGCCGTTCCTTGTTTCGTTGATTCTCATTCCTTAACTCTTCAATCCGCTCACAGTGCCGAAGATAAGCAGCAATGGCCGAAGCCACTAGGCCACTTGTTCGCAACTTCACGTAATCCAGGCGGCTTGCAACACCTAGATTGTAGAAATAATCATTCTGGCCGCCTTGCGCTCTAGCCCAAGCCAATGCTTCCTGTGCAAGTGTCAAATCACGGTCCTCAGCGTGAAGATCACACTCCTCAATCAATTCACGTGTAAATCTGTCATGGCAAGTACAAACCTGCCAAGCAATGCTTGAGGAGGAGCGAATTGGTTTGAACTCGGTGCTTTCCTCTCTAGCCTTCGTGTTGCTAATCCAACCGAGCCGGCGAATAATAATAGCCGTTGTTGCCAGAAACTCATTGATCGGCACAAATCGCTCCCCACGTGACTCACCGAATCCTTCATCTCCTGCCTCATGTAGTAAATCATTTACATCCATTCGCCACTCAGCTTGAGCGACGATATTCTCGACACTCACATGCCCAAGAAAATCAGCGATGCACGTGCGACCCACTTGAACAAACCGGCCATCCTCGTGACCAAGTACGAAGACTTCTTTTCGGCGTCGTTCCGTCTTACAGTGGTCACAAGAGGTGTCAGTATCACGATACCGAATAGGACACTCCGCTCCAGGCACCACACGCACAAGATTCTCGCCGGACTCCAGCGGTTCAACACAAGCAATAAGTCGCCACCCATCAAGTCTTGGCGACTCTCCAAATGGTTCAACCTCAAGATAAGCAACCTTATAGGTCGCACGAGTCGTTGAACTCTTTCGCTCAACTTCAAATTCCCGAAGAACCTTGACGCCAACCTCCGGGCATCCCAACTTGTGCGCCCGACGATTCAAAGTCGCCAACCGCTCCAACAAAACTGGATAGTTGTACTTCGGAATCTCGTAGGTGTTATTCTCAGTCATACCTACTCTCGGGATTACTCAAGGTGTCAAACAAGGAGAGTGAAAACCACTCTTCAGGTTCAAGCTTGTGAGATTCTGTCACATGCCAAGCCCCAGAACCATTCTCCCACCAATCCATTAACGATGGATGAATGGCAAAGAAACCGTACCTCTGAACCTTGGGACCCCACTTCCCTGTCGCCATATCCACACCAACACACATGAGAAGAATAATGAGCCAAAGTGCATACCAACCCATGACAGTGCTCCAGTTAAAGGTAACTTGTTCTCCACTATTCAATCATACCACAAGCCGAGGAAAAGTCAAGTGAGGCGTGTAAACTCCCTCACCTTTTTCCGCATCCGGGCAGTCAGAAGCGTTACAACCGTCATAAACCGTCCACCGCCCGAGCCAGTCAAAGAGTTCCAATGCAGCCAATGGATAAACTACAGCCCATTTCCCTTGATTCAACCAGTAAGGACTAAGACAAACACCTACAGCTTCAATGCTCTTCCACGGCATCCGAGCTAATCCCTGCATCTTCCGTGCTCGCTTCCACCCTGCCACACTTGGTTCATCAAATGGGTTCACGCCTTCATGGCAGTAACCATGGCGATCATCCAAACACTCCTCTTCCGGGTAGCGCCAAATGAAAGTCCCGTCACCTCGAAAGTGAACAAAGTTGGCCCATGTCCCCTCATTTAATTCCATTGCCGTGTCACGAATATCGTCAGCAATGTCAGAATGGAAATCAACATTGATAACAGTATCCAAATCCTGTGCCCGTTTGTTAATATCGTCCAAGAGATGGTGGTGATGTAAAGCCACCATAATTGGCAGCCTTAGTTTCCACACCCGCTGAAAGAAAGCCCGAGCCGAATGTGGTGTTGTAAACTTGCACCAATAATCAAGATCAATGCTGAGATAGGCTCTCAAGACTCAAACTCCTGTGCATCTGGTGGCATCTCTTCATCTTCAGACTCCTCATCCTCTTCATCCCAAGTCTCTTCTTCCCCGCCCTCCCAAGGCACTTGTTCTAAGTACATGACAATCTCTTGCATCATCGCCCGCGTCTTTGCCCACATCTCCCGAAGCTTTGGATCAGCAATTCGATCAGCCCGAATGAAACTATAGAGACAAAAGCCAAGCCCCTCATAACTTACCTGTTCCTTAATAACGCCGGCTGAAAGCGGCCCGGTCGGTAAACTAGAAGGCGGACAAATCGGCGGCATTCCCTTTGGGCGATCCCAAATCCATGTGCCTGGTTCCGGGTAAGGAAACTCATTCTGTTTCCTACGCCGCCTTCGCTTCTTTCCAGGTTCAACAGGTTCAACAGACTCAACAGGTGCCGCCACAGCATACTTGCCGCTACGCTTACAGCCAAAGTCATGGCCGCAAGTACAAACAAGTCGCCGCGCACCGTGTTGAGCATTACACTTTGGGCAAACCTTAAACGGCATCGGGATGCTCCGCTGCTTCGCGGGCCAATTCCAAGAAGGCACTCAAATCGTTGCCATCAATCTTGACAAGCCACTGCATCTGCAAATTGCAATTGCACTCAATGCCAAGTATCTTGGCAGCCTGCATCACACCCAACCTTGCCTTGTCATGGTTTTCGTGAACGTCACTCGGTCGAATAATCATGCGTGCAACTCCAAAGCTAGTTCAGTCGAATAGAGTGCAAACTTTCGACTGTAATCAACGTGTCCTTTCGCACAACCTTCCATCCGTTTGACTTCCTCGATTGTTACTGATGGACGCCCACGCTGGAGTCGAACGGCATTGATTGCCTTCAACATGACTTCACGTTCGTAAATCACCCACTCCAACTCCTCGCCAATCCATTCTGACTTCTGTGGGCGCAACTCTTGAGCCTCACTCAAAACCCGAAGCATCTGATCTCTGAGTTCAATCAGCTTCATAGCGTCCCATTTGCCTTTCTACGGCGAACCTCGCCAATACTCACACCAAGTTCTTGAGCGATCTGCTTGACACTCTTTCCAAAGAACCGATGCCCAGGCGGCACGTTGTTCGGAACCGTCGCGTCTTGAATAGTCTTCCGTTGCTCCTCCTCCGCACGATAATATGCAGAATGATACTGCTGAAAAGCAACACATGCCGGTCCTCTGTCATTCCAAATCGGGCACCCGGCACAAGGATTCTTCGCAGTAGCCACCATCAATGCGTAAAACATCGGCTCCAACTCCCGATTCTCCGCTTGAATACACCCAGCCTCCATGAGTTGTTCAAAGGTGCCTTCAAGCTGACCCATCGGGTCGATGTAACGGCCACGGTACGGACCACGTTCATGCTTCGGAAAGCGAATTGCCATCACAGACTCTCCACAATCTCGTCCCAACGTTCAGACACACCGGTCAATTGCTCTTGAGCAAGCCGTTGTTGTTCGACCGTCTTCGTCCACCGGTCCTCATCAATCAAATCAGCCACATTGTCCTCAATCAAACTGACCATGACCTTTGGTTCCAAAGCATCCAATTCCCACGACTCATCACCGTAAACCTCCCGGTACGACTCAAAACGGGCATCCGTTGTCTTCGCGGGGTTAGGCGGCGGCCCATATTCCTCAATCTGGTCAAAGTTCAATGCGATTCGACACACTTCAACATTCGACTCAAAGAGATGAAGCCGGTCCCGAATATCCCTCGTCATGTCAATTCCGCTCGGGTCGTGGTCGCCGAGATGAATGATAAAGGTAGCCTTCCCGGCCTCTTCCTGTTGAATGAGTCGTTGTGCCGCTCCCCACATCTCGCTCTGAGACGTGTAACCTTTGCACGCAAAGTACGGCACATCTAGCTTGGTGCAAATGCCTCGAATAATGCCAAGCAAGGCTTCCTTCTCGACCCACACTTCACAGTAATTCGGTTGCGGTCCCCAAAGATCAAGACGAAACTGTCGGGCGCACGCCTCAACAATCTCGCCCGGTGTCTCCCAATGCGGGTTGCTTTGAAGATTGCGCGTTCGATCCTCAATCGCGTTCCAATCAATCATACCGGCCAAACGACCATCGCTAACAATGTCGCCAAGCCGCTTGTAGTTCTTCTCTGTGTTCTTGGCATCCGGCGGCAATCCGTGCTTCGCATTATACACAGGATCAATCCACGAATCCGGGAACAGATCGCGGGCAATGAACTTGTAGTACAATTGCCGAAGCGTCAAGACGAAACCTTGAGCCCGATACTCAGTAATGATGCCATTTGCCTCCCGAATCCGGTCGAGCGTGTCGCCCCTGAATCGTTTCGGAACATAACAAATCTTCGGCATTGCAAGTTACTCCAAGCCCCTATTTGGTTTGGTGAAACGAAACTGCGGCTGACCCGCGTTGATGACCTCCACATACTCTTCGTCGATCCTAAGAACCTCCGTCACATACTTATAGCCGTTACCGGCTGCTACTTCAAAATTCAAGCCAAGTGGTTCCTTCGTCACGCCAGGACACGGAGATGGTTCCGTAGTGTGCATATACACCTTGTCAGCTCCGTGACCAATGACAATTGTAACTTTCGTGATGTCAAGGGTGATAATCATGGCCGATGCTTGCTGCGTGGGGTCGCCTTTCTTGGAACCGATTTTTGTGCCGCGCCTAATGCGCCTCGCACTTCCAATTGCTCAACAGGACTTAGTTTCTCCATTTCGATCCTCTTGAGAAGGACATCGGCGTCAGTTTCCGTTCTCCAGAACACCTCCGCGACCTTGCAGGGTCCATGATTCTTGGTGCCGACAATCTCACCAAGCTTCGGATGCTGCACTCCCTGCACCTCCGGCTTAGCTGGTGAATTGGCAAAGCGGTACTTATACGTGACCGGCTTCCTTTGTTTTTCACGCTCACGCCTCTCATACCGCGCAGGTCGTTCCTCCCGGTCTTCCCGATCAAATCGTTCCTCATACGCCATTGTGGGGTCTCCCAAAGTGAAGTTGAACTCTACTCAAGCATAGCACATGATTTGGAAAAGTCAAGTCGCTTGACTCAAATTCTTCTGAAAAAGGCGTCCCATCCCACAAAGTCATTCAGGCGGTCTCCCTCGCGTTGTTGGAGCATACATCAAATTACTTGCCTCAACACCAGTCCCGCTGCGTTTCTTCAATTCATAGCCACGTGGCTTCGGACCAGCAAACGTCAACATCAGCAACACAATAAGCGAATAGCGAAAGCCATTTATACGCACTTCCGCTACCCCCTGATTGTGAAATCGTGAAAGCACAGTATCCGCACCAATCTCCCGCACGTATCCATTTATGGATACTTCATATCCAGGTAAACCTGGAATGGACTTCCACTCTTCAGTTAAACTCGGATAGATTACCCGGTCCTCTTGTTCCTTTTGCTCCTCTTGCTCCTCTTGCTCCTCTGGTTTTTGCTCCTCTGGCTTTTGCTCCTCTGGCTTTTGCTCCTCTGGCTTTTGCTCCTCTGGCTTTTGTTCCTGAGATTCAATAGGCCAATGTCCCGGAACACAACCCAAAAATGCAAATTCATAACCCGCGAGTTTTACATAAACACCTGCGCGCGATACCTCAACAACTTTAGCAATTTGAAGCGGACGAATAGAACCCCCTAAGTCTTGTGCCGCCTCAAACATGGTGCGATACCTCTTTCCGTCACTCCGAAAGATTGGAAAGTCCCCATCTGTTTTCGCACCACTAATACTCGCCGGCCACACCTTGGGCACACAATCTGCATACGCAAATTGATGACGTTTCACGGCATAATAAAATCCCCTCTGTGTCATTGCGAATGCCGTGCCAAGTGTTGGACCTTTTATACCATTCAAAGCAGCGGCCTCAGTCACAGAGGAATACTGTTGACCATCATCACGAACAACGGCACGTTTCTTCATCGCTTCTCCTCCAAAGATTCCTCCAAAGATTCCTCCAAAGAGACAAGAAAAGCCGATGATTCCGCCGACAATTTACGCGGCCCCTCGAATCCATAGCCACGATCAATTGCCAGCATCTCGTCGCCATTGGCATCAGTGACAATGACGCCAAGTAGCGGTGGAAACTTCATCGGCACCAGCGGTGCCATCTCAAAGACTTCATGGAGATTGTGCATAGTTACCCTTGGAATGCAAGACCAGATGCGATCAACTCTGCTGCCACCTTCCGCGAAATTGCCAGCAATTTCCAGTGAGTCTCGCCATTCCGACCAATTGCGAGAAGGCAACGCCGGAAGCCGGGCGGAAGACACACGCTGATACTATCCGGCTTCGGTAAACGCGGAACACCCTTCGTGATGAATGTCGTCATTGTTATACTCCTGCGAGACAAGGATTCAGTTTCGATGTAAACGATCCCAGGTATCTCTCACCGAGATACTTGCGGATCACACGGTGTAATGTCGCCATGTTCCACGGTTTGCCCCTTCTCGTGAGACATCCCTTTCCATTCAATTCAGCAAGAATCTGCTGATATGTCATTCCTTTCTCACGCATCTCACGAATCCAAGGCACAACTGGTTCGTACCGTTGCGACATCTCTTCTTGGATGATCTCCCGCGAAACTTCGTGTGCTTTCTGAAGCCCAATCTCCCTTCTTTCAAGCCGAGTTGCTCCGTTTCCATTCTTCGCCAAGCCATCCCAATGGCCCTCACGATGTGATCCAAGCTTCCCACCACGTGCCTTGAGTGCCTGCAAAGCTGCACTGGTCCGCTCCGAAATGAGATTCCCTTCCCGTTCCGCCACAGCCGCAAGAATGTGGATCGTGAAATTGTCCACATCAGGCATATCGCAGCAAACGAATGCCAGTTTGCTCTCCATCAAAGTAGAAATGAAGGCTACATTCCTTGCCAAGCGATCAAGACGACCAATCACAAGCGTAGCATTCGCCATTCTTGCATGTGCAATCGCCTTCTGCAACTCCACCCGTTTTTGGCTTTTCCGCAGTGTCTTCCCGGTCTCAATCTCCGTGTACTCTCCAAGCACTTCCCCAGGTCTGCTGCTAAGGAATGTCTGGAACATTGCCTTCTGCGCATCAAGCCCGAGGCCAGGTCTTCCCGGCTTCAGAAGCGACAAACGGTAGTAGACGACATAGCGTGCCATACTATGAATCATAGCACACATTCGGCAAAAGTCAAGCGGAAATCCAAGTGGATTTTCAAGGCAGCGGGGCGTCTCTATCTATAGATCGTAAAACAGGTGTAAACGGCGACACCACCCAGGCTCATTTTCCACAGAACCCT
>Ga0315312_1002841_pt1 | contig 11597 bp, 12 predicted proteins | sample TDP7_MG_FD_203629 | JGI IMG/M metagenome (GOLD analysis project Ga0315312, IMG submission 203629) | Freshwater sediment microbial communities from Lake Towuti, South Sulawesi, Indonesia - TDP7 | ecosystem: Environmental > Aquatic > Freshwater > Lake > Sediment | place: Indonesia: South Sulawesi... | reverse complement strand
CTTCTCCTCATCGCCTCAAGGAGATACGAGGTTGCCACCAAATTCTCGTTGAAGTGTACTGAAGGATCTGTTTCACCAACTCGAACCTCAGGGTTCGCTGCTAAATGAAAAACCAAATCAACTCCGTCAAGGCTCTTCTCAACTTCCCGCTTCTCCTTCAAATCTCCTTTAATAAAGTCAAACCTAGGATTGGCCAACCACGATCCGATATTCTGTAGGCTTCCGCTACTCAAGTTGTCTAGAACGACCACTTCATGGCCTTCAGCCATCAACCGATCAACCAAGTGGCTACCGATGAATCCGGCGCCACCGGTCACAAGGGCTTTCCACATAAAAAAATCACTTTCGACCATGCGACTTAACGTTCTTAACTAAATAGGATATTGCAGGGTAGAAAATAGGTCTTCTAAAATCTTTATGTGCCTGTAGACTCGGTTCTGAGCTTGATCCATAATTCGTTTTGAGTCTTCTCCATCACTATGTTTAACTCTCTATCGCATAGCTCCGCTACGAGATCGTTGAATCTGGACGGGATCTCAAAGTAGTAACGCTCGTATCGGTACTGCTTCTTCTTGTGGAAACGCTTCAGGACCCTCTTCAGAATCTTGATCATGCTCCGGTCTAGTTGAACTCGGGCAATTTGAAGGATAAGCGTGAGAGAGGGGAAAAAATGTTTAGAGGGCATAAGTTTGCTTTTACGCGGAAGAATGGGGTCGCGAAATCATTTTTCCATGGAAAAGATTACATGGCAAGAACACATCTGAAATCTCGTTAAAGATCGAGGTCTTGATCCATCTTCTTAATTTGATTTATTAGATCCAGCGGTTCAAATTTCTCCCTAGCGCCATTTTTCCATGTAAAAACATTTTCTCCTAGAGACAAGTCGCCTGAATAGGGGCTCACAATTCTGTGTATAAGACTAATCTGCTGGGATTATATTCCTCTGAACAGAGCGAGGCTTGACCGATTATGGTTCTCTATTCTACTCAATGTTTTGAATGTTCCAGGCCTTGCCTCCGCAGATTCTTGGTAGCTTACGTGTGGCAGAAGATCGGGGGCTTCTTCGTCCATCTGGAGAGTATGCGGGTCCTCGATGCTTTAGATTTCGCTGAGAAGAGGGTCGATCTATTCGATGATGAAGGATGCTGAGCTGAGAAAGCCCGGAAGGCCTAAGGTGTCTGAGGGATCTTTGAATAGGAGGAAATCTTTTGGAACAGTTTGTGTGACCCTAGATCTGAGTTTGATTGAGATTCTTAGAAGGTTGAGGCGCGATGTTGGGGAGCCTTCTCTGAGTGGGGTTGTCCGCAGGTTGCTGAGGGAACGTTTAGCTGAGCTAGGTCTCCTCGGAGAGGAGGCGAAGAAAGCACTAGGCATATCTTAAGGTGATTTGAAAACGCACTTTACCATTATTTGAAAGAGAGGATGTTATCTCAGCCCTCTCTGACGGTTGAGAAAAGCGTCGTTGAAGACCTCTTTCAGCTCTTCACGTTTCAGGCGTTGAATCCTTCCTCTTCCTTTGAATGGTCTACCTAGTCGATTCTTTGCCGTGAGAAGATCCTCCTATCCGCTAGGCCCGGGATCGAATTGCTGGCATCACGCAAAGCGTCTACAGCGTTGATGGTAGCTCTTGTCTAGAAATTATAAAAGGAGTCTTGAGAAGGCTTAGAGGTGAATATTAATCAACTCGAGGAGAATAGTATTGTTTGATAGCGATGGGGAGCGATGCTGTAAGGCCGGGAAGACCGGTTGCTCAAGTGGTTGAGAAGAACCAGTTTGAAGCGGGATCCATCAGCCTCCCAAGCAAGCTATGGCACATACTAGAGCGCTTGCAGAGAGATCGGATGGACCCTTCGCTATCAGCAACGATAAAAGATCTTCTTTTGGCAAGGTTAGCTGAGATGCGCTATCTGAACGAAGAAGAGAAGAAAGCGCTGGGAATCTAGGAGGAGTGTTTAGATTCATTTGTTGAGACGGCGCACCGAAAATTCAACTTCAGGGTGAACTGATTGAAAGAAGTCTTAGTTTTGTGTACGACATGGAGACCAGATTATTGGGAAAGCGACAAGATAGCACCATACCCAAAAAGGTCTATGGAAGCTATTCGGCACTTAAAAGACAGTTTACCATTAGCAGGAATAGGAGCATACATCAAACAGAAAGAACGGAATTTTAGTCAGCGACCTCCATGCTTTCTCATTATAAGGAACATAGATGAAAATGAAAAAGGGGAACCACGATTCGACATCCATTTTATGGCGAGAATGGAAGAAATAACAAGCCTGAAACTTTTAGACAAGACAGGAACTCGAGATCTGTTTTTCAACGTCTCTCAAGATCCAACTTCTTCAATCATTTCGCATAGAAGTATCTTGCAACTTATCTAATCAACCTAGGAAATTCGTACGATAGACTTGCAAACTGCCGACATCGAGGGTCAGAACGAACTTCGACGGGTAGGTCTTTACCAAAGGCTCGTAGAACTCATCTAACGGTCGAATTATGAGCAACGTCACGTCGTATCTTTGCAACCAGTAGATGGTTTCTTCAAGTGTTTCCGGATGGTACTTGTCACTTAGCAGATGCTCCGCAGGCACTCCTTTCTGAACTATTCGATACACCAAGCCAACTGCCCCCCCTTTCTCGCCTGGCACAAGTATAGTGCCTCCTTGACGATTGGCAGCTACGAAGTTCGCCAAGTCCTCGTACCCAGAAGTTCCTCCCCCCGCTTTTACGTGATAGTACATTACCGGGCTCCAAAGCGACAGAATGAGAATCGCCGAGACTCCCAACAGAAGAGTCGCGCGGCGCTTTCTGAAAATGGCGTTTCCTAACTTGAGAAATCCTAGTCGCTGAATATTAAAAGCCGTATACGATACTAAGATAGCTCCGAAAATATACTGCATAGCGAAGAGCCTGTCGACGAGAAATCTGTCGTTATGCGCGACTGCGATGTATGCGCCAAATCCCAACGAAAAAAAAGGTATCACAGAACTTCCCAAGAAGAAGGTGAGAACTGGGTAGGCTCGAGGTTTTCTACGCACTAATATGACGAGAGCAACTATCACGGCCAAGAAGGATATCGCAAACGCGTACTTGATCAGCAGTATCCGCGCTGTCACTAAGAATTCACCTATCCAGCTTCCCATCTCAACACCAACTATATTCCAATAGATTGGATAGAATAGGTTTCCAGTCTGAACCTGCAGGTGCCAAAGGTAAGGAGACATCACCAAACCCCAGCTGAGAATCGAAGGTACAAAGGCTATACCTGATTTCCTGAAGATCAAATAGGTGCTAATAATGCCTATGGAGAGAAACCAATACTCGGCTCGGCACATGCTCGCCAGCGCTAGAAAGGCTCCGGTCTTAATCGGACTTGCTTCGTAGAACCACAGCGACAATAACAGCAGCAGGATTCCAAGCGGCTCTTCCATTCCGCTCACATCAGTCACAATGAGAACTGGATTGATTGCCGAGAGCAGCGCGGCCGCATAACCAGTCTTGCTGCCGAAGTACCGCGATGTTATGCGTTGGATCATGACAATCGAAGCGCTCCCAAACAAACTATTCGCAATCCTTATAGGAACGATACTGGAGGTCCTGAACAACCACATTAGAACGGACTGGAAAAGGGCCGGCAAAATACCCCAGTAGTACTCCATCCCACCCAAATCCCACAATCGGCCTTGCGGCAGACCTATGTACAAAGTAAAGTAGGATATTTGCCAATGATGAAACGAGTCCTCGTACCAACCAACGTTATCGGGGTATGTTAAGGCAAGAAGCACCAGCCGTAGACACAGCGAGAATAGAAACAATAACAATATAGTCCTAGATGAAAGCACAATTTCTTCGCGGGCTTCTGATTCAGCGTGCTGCATTCCCACTTGTCTTCACCATTAGCAAAAAGGGGCAAGCCCGGTTCGCTTGCACATTGATCTTGGGTATCATTTTCTATTTCACATTGTTGTCAGCTAAAGCTCAGAACAACCTTTAGACCGTCAAGGTTTCTTCTTAAGTCCGTTAGTGACCTTATCTTCGATATACGCTTTAAGAAATACCTTGGCCTGCAATAGAACGCTCTGAAAGCACGCTTCTGGACCTCCAAAATCTTCTTAGCATCTTCATACCCATGCGGCACAAAGACCGGGTTCCAAATAGTAAATCCTGAGAAATTGCACGACAGGTTGCCATAACGCTGTGCCTGAGAGTAGAGCTCAGTCCCTGGGTAGGGAGTGGTGATGCAAAACTGAGCATACTCAGGGTCAAGCTCCACAGCCAGCCTTATCGTCTTCAAAGCATCTTCCGGGTTTTCTCCAGGAAGCGCTAGCATGAAAGAGAGACCGGCTTCTATCTCGGCACTTTTCGTCCACATAACAGCGTTTCTGATTTGCTCCAATGTTATGTCTTTCTTGATTATGTCTAGGAGATCCTGACACCCCGACTCAATGCCATACCCGATTTTCCAACAACCAGCCTTTTTCATAGTCCTCAATATATCTAGATCAACCTTGTCCACTCTAGTTTCACAGGTCCAAACAATGTCTAGACCCTCCTTGATCATCAAGTCGCATAAAGCATGCACCCAAGATCTATTCATAGTGAATGTATCGTCCCAGAATTCTACCTCTTTCGCTCCATACTTCCTCATGACAAGCTTTATCTCTTCTATTACGTTCTGTGGCGATCTTGCTCTGTAAATCCTCCCGAAAACAGATTTACTACAATAGGTGCATCTGTATGGACAACCCCTACTTGCTATCATATGTACCACAGGAAAACGTTTCCACTGGTTCGGAAGAGGCCTGTAGGCTTTTATCGGCAACAGATGTCTTGCTGGAAACGGAAGTGAATCGAGGTCCTTTATGAATTCGCGCGGAGGATTCTGTGTGATTTCATTTCCATTCCTAAAGGCAATGGCTCTAACTTCGCTCAGCCCTTCGCTCGACTCAAGCACTCTCGTGAGTTCGAGCATGGTATGTTCGCCTTCTCCGATGCACACAATGTCAACGTCTGGGTTTCCAGCTATTGTTTCTCTTGGAAATAGAGAAGGATGGTGGCCTCCCATTACGATCTTGACTTCAGGACATGTCTTCCTTATCGCCGTGGCAGCTTGATTCGCGCGATAGATGGTGGGAGTTAACGCTGACAATCCAACAATATCCGCCTTCATCCTACTTACTTGCTCAGCAAGTTGATCCATCGACATCATTGAAGCTTGACCGTCAATAATGTTGACACTATGGTCATGCGCCTCGAGAAAGGAAGCAATATACGCAAGCCCTAAAGGCGGCAAGATTCCACCTACGTTCTTCATACTCTTGCCGTATCTCTCCTCTACGGTTATGGGCGGAAAAACGAGTACCACGTTCATGATTCACACCTTGTTAGTTCAGTGAGAAACCTGCGCACATGATTCATACATGGTTCGCTCAGCCTTGCTTGCCTTAGACGCGATTCCTAGCCCGAACGGGAATCCCGAGAAGAGTTCATCCATCACGAAGAGGAAAGCAAGAAGAACGAATAGCCCTCTTGCAAAGGTCGACGCACGATTATAGCTTACCCTTTTGTGCAACCTTTTTCTGAAGACCGGAGTAGATATGAACCTACGGAAGAGTGCAGCTAGGGGAAAACCCCAGCACATGATGCTTTGAATCAGGAAACCGTTAGCTTGCAGTAGTTGAATGAACCTAGCCTTTGAGTATCTTCTTACGTGGCCATATACAGCATCTTCCTCAGTCCAGTGCTGCTCTCCGTGTGGAGCGGTCAATATCGCCTTACCATTAGCTTTCAAGACTCTCCAGATCTCTCGTACCACGTCTGAATCCTTCTCGACATGCTCTAAGACTTCACTACAGACAGCTACGTCGTAGTAGCCCGACCGGATTGGAATATGGAGTACATCGGCCAAAATGACGCCTCCGCCTTTAGCTTTCGATTTTGCTACTTTCAACGCGATCCTCGAAAGATCCAGACCGTCTACGACGAAACGCTTTTGCGCAATAGCCGGCAGTAAGTCACCCGTGCCGCAACCGATATCCAAGACTCGCATATTAGGCTCAGTTGGTGTTCCTAACAGCTTCAAGATCAACCGTTTCCTAGTAAGGTGGAATGGGCTGAGCTTCTGAAATTTCTCCAGTTCCCAAATCAAATGCAGCCTGTCAAGAGATTCGATGCTGGTCAACGAACGCCTTTACCACCTACTGGGTCGCATCTTCTAGGGCGTGTTCCAAGGTTTCGACGTGTCTAGTCCATGAGAAATGTTGTCTCGCATATGACGATGCGTTTAGACTCATCTCAAGATTTAATTCTTCATCTTTCAGAAGATGTAGGACTTTCTTTGCAAAGTCATCTAGATCATACCGCGCAGCTTTGAATCCTGTTATGCCGTCCACCATCGTTTCAGCTGGGCCCGCATAATCCCAAGTGACACAGGGAGTCCCGCACGCCATGGCCTCAATGGGCCCTAGCCCGAAGTCTTCGCAAGGAGACACGTATGCGTACACGTCCGCGTTCTGATATAACCTTGCTAGGTCAGCCTCACTAACTAAACCGGTAAAGACGACCTTGTTTCTGACCCCCAGATCACTTGCGAGAGCAATCAAATTTCTGGTGTAACTAGTAAAATGCCCAGTCACTACCAGAGTGATATCGCAATCTTTCAGAATCCTTGGCATCATTTTTATGAGCAGAGCCATCCCTTTTTGTGGGTAATGTCTGTTAGTGGAAAGCACGAACGGCTTCTTGACTTGAACACCGCCGACTTCAACATCCGCCTTCTTTGAAACAGGCTTAAACAGCGTGTCGTCTATCCCGGGTGGACACAGCAGTGGATCTAAGCCGTAAATTGCGCGCGCCTGAGAGAGAATCCAGCGACTGTTGACAAGGACTGTTCGAGCAGAAGCCACTGAGATATGATCGAAAGATTTGGCAAATGGCCCAGAAAGCCGTACTAGGTGATCTAGGAGTGCGAAGTCTCTCTTCGTCTTCCAACCGGCCTCCAGATCGACCAATCTAGGGTAAATGAACCGTGCCGGTTGATGCAGGTAGCAAGCGTAAGGCACTTTCATGATCCTAGCCACACAATATGCAATCCATATGGCTGGCTGGCCATGGCAAAGAATCACATCAAACTCTGAGAATCGCTGGGCGAAGCTCAATGGAAGAAATGAGCTAAGCATCATGCTCAAGAAATCTCTCATAGGAAGGCGCATCCTCACTCTTGGCAAGAAAGTCTTGAGTCTTATCTCCTTAATGAGCTCCGGGTAGCATACGTCCCGCCTCGCCGCGGGAACGAAACACGTTACGTCATGCCCCATTCTCTCCAGCAAGATGCACTCATAGATAGCTGTTCGTTCTCCACCTCCACTGTACATGAACCCCATATGGAAGACAGCTATTCTAATCGATGAAGCCTCCAGCTCTCATGCGGTTTGAATCAGCTTGAACTCTATCCACGTTCATCTCCGCCACCTCTGGTAGCTGGCCGACGCGAAATCCATGGGCACGACCAGGAGCATGAATGCCAAGCGCACTGCTAAAGCAGACGCGAAGATTGCGTAGATCATGTAGGTACGTGGCATACTTTAATTCTCAATCTTCTTGTAGTGAATCAAGGTAAGAAAAGCCTTCGCATGAAGCTTTCCCTTTAGAGACGGCTTCTTTGTTTTGACATGGTGCCTTGGTGGCTTTATCACGAATCGTGGCGCCTGCATGACAGATTCTTCTATATTATGAGTGGAAGAGGGTGTTTTGCTCGATGTTCATTTTGCTCATGGCCAGCTATGCTCTATAACTATACGTTCAGACTCAGATCCGTTGGTAATGTTCTAGATGAGATAACTGTGCTTGTCGAGAAGTATAGAGCTAAGGAAATTTTTGACGATTTGGATACTTGGCCCTCAAATAGCAGATGGGCCAAGGATTTCTGCAAAGGAATGATTGAAAGAGGTCTTAATGAGAGAGTTGTTTGGAGCATAAATGCCAAGGCAAACCATCTTCTGGATTTCGAGATGCTAAAAGTTATGAAAAGGGCTGGGTGCCGACTCTTAAAGATTGGAGTAGAATCCGCAAGCGATGAAACTCTTAGAAGAATAAGGAAAGGTGAAACTACTGCACAGATTAGGAACGCGGTCAAGCTTTGTCACGAAGCCGGATTGACAGTTCATCTTACAGCAATGTTAGGTTACCCGTGGGAAACTAGAGCTGATGTCTTGAATACTATCCACTTTATTAGATCTTTGAAACCGGATAGCGCCCAGTTCTCGATCGTGACGCCTTACCCAGGAACTGAACTATACGAACAGTCGATTGAAAACAGTTGGTTCACGATCGACCCCCACGAGTGGGATTTATTCGATATGTCACGGCCTGTGCTCAGGACTGAGGGCATGCTACCTGACGACGTGGTCAGGTTATGCGAGGAAGCATGGAAATCCATTTACTTCGACTGTCATTTCATATGGAGGCAAATCTTTAAGATACGTTCTCTTTCCCAATTGAAACTGCTGTATCGTGGAGGCAAATCGGTAATGGCAACGCACGTTGCAGGGCTGAAGCATAGACGCGCGGTCAGGAAGAGCCATAACGAATTTCAAGAGTCGTAAGAGAGCGATCTCCGCCGGAGTCTATAGGAAGTTCTTTGGTCGGCGATTAGAAAATAACTGATCGTTGGTCCTCAGATTTGACTAGGCGTGACGTAAACAACGCCAAGTATTATAACCATGAAGGCTGGTGCAAGTATTATAACCCTGAACACTGATGCACGAGAGGCTGATTCTCTCATAATGATTGAGCGGAGTCGGGCGGAAGATCGGAATCTACTGTTGTTCTTCTTGATCGCATTCGCTTGGTCTTGGATTCTTTGGCTGCCTGAAATCCTGTGGGGAATCAGTTTAGGCGTGGCTGCGTTTGGTCCCACTGTCGCGGCGTTCTTGCTCACCTACCTGAACCAGCGGCAGGAAGGAGTGATCAAGTTGCTGAGTAGGGCAGTAGACTACCATTTTGCGAAGATCTGGCTTATTCCTATCTTCTTGCTGATGCCCCTTATAGTAGGAGGCGCTCTTCTCTTCTCGACAGTCGCTGAGGAAGTCACACCCAGCATATCTGTCCTATCCAATCCTTGGTTGATGCCTGTCGCATTTGTCTCCATACTCTTTCTGGGAGGGCCTTTTGAAGAGGAATTCGGCTGGAGAGGATATGCCCTCGATCGACTTCAAGCACGGTACAGTGCGCTGACTTCGAGCGTGATACTCGGAATTGTGTGGTCTATGTGGCATCTGCCTCTGTTCTTCTTCTCTCAGACCATCTACTACCAGAAACCCGTCTGGGGGCTAATAGTTTCGGTGACTCTTCAGGCTGTGCTATTCACTTGGATATACAATAATACGGGAAGCAGCCTCCTCGCCGCTCTGCTCTTTCACACAATGTCGAACCTATCGCACTTCATGTTTCCGGCACTCGAAACGGATCTAGGCAGCCTATTCACTCTGATATTCACGGCTACTGCGGTCGGAGTGGTACTAATGATCTGGAGACCAAAGACAATGGTGCGTAGGACAACATGAACTCATTTCATGCAAAACTGGAGTTGTTTTCCTTTATACTCGTTAGATCATCACAAGAACGCGCCTAAGAAACCTCATAGACTTTGAAACAGACATGCCTGTTCTAGAAAGAGATTATACGAGATGAAGGGCAAATCCATATTAGAGGTTCTACTGGTCTTCACACTCTTCAAACCGGTCGGTTGGGCTCTTGGCTTAACCGGCTTTTTTGAATTGGAGAGTAGTATTTTGGGGTGGAGTTATTCTGCGGGCCTTATTATGATATTGATCCCTGTCTCCATTCTTCTAGTTACTGAGAGAAGTTTTGAATCATACGGGATCACGCTTAAGAGGTGGAGGCACGACCTTGAAGTGGGGATGACTTGCTTCCTAGTTCTCCTCATCCCTAAGCTGGACAGAGGGGCAGTTTGTCTATGCTATGCCTCTTCATAATCTTTCTTGCTACATCGTCCAGATTCTTCTCGATATCTATTGGTAGCGGTTCGGGTTTGTGATCTTTAAGTATTATTTGAGCTATCTCTCTGGCTCTTTGAAAGCTGTCCTTTGACCCTAGCTTCTTCCAAAGTTTCAAATCCTGTCTGTCGACCAAGTTTGAGGGAACGAAGAGTTCCTTCTTGAACCATTCCATCGTATGCTTATCGGCTAGGTAATGTCCTCCAACGCCAACTCTTCTGATAACATCAACGGCGAGAGTTTCATCATGCACATCGATGCCCCTTATGAGCCTCAAAGCCATCCCACAAATGGTGTCATCGATCACAAGTTTTTCGAAACTTTGGCAATTCTCAAAGTTCAGCATGCCTGGGCCTGCTATCACGTTTATTCCCGCAAGCGCACCCAAGGTTATGCCTATTCCAGACTCGAACCCAGATTGGGCATCAATCATCTTCGTGTCGCTTAAGCCTAGATACATATGGGTTGGCAGGCCGTAGTACTTTCCAATCTGAGCGTATGCGCAACCCATCATAACGGTTTCTATAGCGCCTAGGCGCGCTGTGCAATAGCGCATGTCGAAAGTCGTAGGTGAGCCTCCATAAATTATGGGTGCTCCCGTGTTTGCGAGTTGTGAGATAACGAGGCCGCTGAGGAATTCCGCGTTGAATTGAACAAGTGAGCCCGCAAGCGTCACAGGTCCTGTAGCGCCAAGTTGCGGCATTGGGAGAATCTCCGCCGGAATCCTGTACTTGGCGCAATCGATCAGATTTTGAACAATGAACTCTCCCCACTTCAATGGCGCTGATGGGCACACGTCGAAGATCGCCATCGGTTTTCGAGCCAATTCCCTTTCGCCTCCAACGATGGCGGCGAGCATATCCTTCATATCGTATAGGCCGTCTACGCTGAAGGTGCCGGTGATTATCGTTTTTGGCGAGTTCTTCAAAACTATATACAGTCTATATCGATCGACAATCGCATCCGGGACATCTGAGACCACGAGCGCCGTGCTTTGTGCCTGTATGTGCTCCAGCCCATCGGCTAAGCGCACGAAATCAGCTAGATCTCTAGATATCGGTCGCCTAATTTCACAAGTTTCAGAGTCGAGCAGATAGTAGGCCGCTGAGCCTGGATTATAAGTAACTCGGTTACCTTCCAGCAGTAGGTCGTGTTTTCCATCGCGGCTGTACAGCTTTATAGTCGACGGCGCTTTGACTAGAGACTCCTTGACTAAATGTTGTGGGATCCGCGCAATCTTACTGGTTGTGTCGACATCCGCGCCGGCATTGGCAACAATTTTCAAAGCCTCGTCACTTTGGATCATTACACCGACTTCTTCCAAGATCTTCAACGAGGCTAAATGGATGGCCTCTATCTCATCTCTCGACAATAACTGAAGCGCGGGCTGATTTGCGAACGACAACTTTGTCATTGCTATTACTCCTGCTCAAACTTCATAGAATCTGGCTGATGTTCTAATAGCTAGTTGCAGCTCCACAGATATAAGATTCGTACCCCTATAGAAGTCGACGACTGTGAGAGTTGCTAAACTCTCTAATCAGGCATTCTATGCAACCGCGGAAGCGTTAAGTTTGA
>Ga0315312_1002840_pt1 | contig 11598 bp, 6 predicted proteins | sample TDP7_MG_FD_203629 | JGI IMG/M metagenome (GOLD analysis project Ga0315312, IMG submission 203629) | Freshwater sediment microbial communities from Lake Towuti, South Sulawesi, Indonesia - TDP7 | ecosystem: Environmental > Aquatic > Freshwater > Lake > Sediment | place: Indonesia: South Sulawesi... | reverse complement strand
AGGGCTTAACGAGCATGCTTGAAGCCAAAATCGGTCACTTCCCTAAAGTTTTGGGGAATAGAAAAAGCGTTTTCGAGGTTCTTAAGGCTTCGCTAGAACAATATTCTATGTAAGTGGAGAGAGAAGAGTGAAAGTAAAAGAAATAATGAAGATTAATCAGTTTGTCTTGCGAAAGTAAAACATGAGGATTTAATCGGTGACACAATATCTTATCGGAACTGGCGGCTGGGCCTACTTCAACGTTCCACGCAAGCCTTCGCTAAAAAAATATTCTGAAGTGTTCAACTTTGTTGAGGTCAACTATACGTTCTATGAGTATCCTGAACCAAGAATGGTTGAGCGATGGAGAAGAATCGTACCGCATAAGTTCACGTTTACCATAAGATGTCATCAGGATCTCACTCACAGAATTGGGCTAAAACCAGTTGACGAAGCGTACTCGGTTTTGAGCCAAATGATAGGGGTGTGCAGAATTCTAAACGCTCCTTTTCTTCACATAGAGACACCAAAACACTACGTTCTCAATGCTGAAAAATCACAAGAGGTCGAAGACTTCCTTTCATCGGTTAATTTGAAGGGGGTAAAACTTGCATGGGAAACAAGAAGCCCAATGACAAAGGAGGCTGTTGACCTTATGAAAGATTTTGACATAGTGCATTCGGTCGATTTGTCGAAAGAAAACCCGTGTCATAAATCTGATGTCATTTACACTAGGTTGTTTGGCAAGGGAAAACACAATATTTACCAGTTTACCGATGAAGAGCTAGTGGAAATAGATAGAAAGATTGTGAAATCTAAGGTTAAGATGGCTATTATCTCGTTTCATGGTATAAGAATGAATACAGATGCCATACGGTTCAAGGAATACAAGAAAAAGGGAACGTTTCCTGCTGTGACTTCATTTACTGGGATCCACTCTGCGAAGGCGGTTCTCAGTGAAGATGCAAGATTTCCGTCTACTAAGGAAGAATTGATTGAGCGTCAAGGTTGGAAGGTGATTGACCTAACTACAGACAGGAGAGTTCATCTGTCTGAGTTGCTTTCTAAACTTCCTGAAAGAACCTATGGTAGTTTAGAAGAAGTAGTTGACTCATTGAAGGCTGTTCTATGACTAAAGATAACATCTTTCTTGGCACTTCAGGCTGGAGCTATAAAGAGTGGGAAGGGCCATTCTACCGGAAAGGAGAGAAGACTAAGCTTCGTGCTTATTCACAAGTTTTTCAAACTGTGGAAATTGACTCGACATGGTATCGCTATCCGTCGAAAGGAACTGTGATGGGGTGGCTACGATATTCGCTATCTGACTTTGTTTTCACAGCAAAGATTCCAAAACTCGTCACTCATGATAAGAAACTTGGTCTTAAAGGCGATGTGCAGTCTGATCTGGAAACTTTTTTGGAATTAATGCAACCTCTTCAGTTGAATGGAAAACTTGCTTGCCTCCTTATTCAGCTTCCTCCCAGTTACGTGTATGACCTTGAAAATCTTGAGTCTTTCTTTGAGAAACTTCAGCCTCAGTTCAAGTTTGCAATAGAGTTCAGGAATTTGTCGTGGATGCGTGATGAGACGTGGGAATTGCTGAAGAAGTATGGGGTTGCTTACGCAAATGTTGACGAGCCACTCTTGCCCCCTGAGGTTCATTTGACTGCTGATTTTGCTTATTTCCGGTGGCATGGAAGAGGAAAAAGGCCATGGTTCGACTACAAATATACGAAAGAAGAATTGGCGCCATGGGTTCCAAAACTAGAGCAAGCAGCAACGAAAGTTAAGAAAGTCTTTGGCTATTTTAATAACCATTTTCATGGGTACTTACCTGAAAACTGTCTGCATCTTATTGAAAGGCTTGGATTATTGACAGAAAGGCAAAGAAAAGCTAGGGAAAAGATTTCTGAGAGACAAGTGGGGCTCACGGATTTCTTTCGAGAATAACTCGTTCTTGTGCGATAGAGGATTTCTGACATGGTTTCTTAATGTCATTGCGGGCAATATTGCATTTTTTCCTGATAGTCCGTTATATATCCTTCCAACTTTCATAACAATTGATAGGTATGCTCGAAGAGATTGCAGAAATTTTAGGGCTGCTGGTTCTTTTATTTCCCTTCACCTATTTGTTCAAAGTCATTCTTGACCTAAGATCAAGAGTATCTTATCTGGAAGCAAAAGTAGAATTATATTTGAAATTGGTGAGGATATGTGCGTATGAATGTCTTCACCAATTCTCCGAAGAAAGTCTAAATGAAGTTTGACCTTTTCAGAATCTGGATACTCTCATGAAGAATGTACATGTACGCTTTTTGAAAAAATTTTTCTACCATGAACCATACGGAAAACGGGAATTATACAAGCAGAGAGCAGAGACCGCAACATTAGAAAAACTCGCGAAACTTATCCACGTCACGGCTTTACTATTGCAAACAAAAGTTTACCTATTTTGGAAGAGAAATGAGAAAAAAGAAGAGAATAGAGATTACCTCACCCCGGCCACTTTTCAACATTGTTTGCCTAACTCCGACCACTTTTAGCCAAGTGATGCTATTTACTTTTGTGGAAGAGTTTGTCAGATTAGTGACTCTCCAGTGAAAGCCGAGTAAGTTCCATGTAAATGGTCGTTCAAAAGACGCCGAAGAGGAGATTTTCAGGTGTGTTATGTCGGATTAGGTTTAAACCTCGGTTTTTATGGACTAGGTTGATTAAATATTGAAGTGCGGGGTTGGGTTCACTTACACGTCTATGATCAACGTTTTGCATAGTGTTGATTTAAGATGTAAGTTACCTATTTGAAAGGTATAAAGAAAAAAGAGGAATTGGATGTTCCGTCGCTGTTATGGTAAGCATCTTTTACCTACCAAGAAGCCAATACGTGTCGTTCAACACGTATTTCTTGCCAGTCAGCGAGTCTTCTGCAGTTGCGAAACAGTGTCCAATTTGCCAGCTGTCTTTTATCCATGCGATCAGTTTGATCTCTTCATCTTGGTGAAGTATTATGATATTACTGCGTGTCCTAAGCATTAAGGTAGCTTCTTTAACTGAGAACTCTTCCTCTGGTGTGGAGGCGTTGTCAAATTTGAAGTGCTTGTCCGTTGTGTTTACCATGAGAACTGTATGTCTGCGTCGGTCCTCTATGCGATATTCCCAAGTCTTAATCTCTGAGAAAGACTTGTAGTTAAAGACTGAAAGACCTTTATAGCTTGGGTTCGTTTCAAGCTCTTGATCAACCTCAATCATGCAGTCGTTGAGCCAGCTATACTTCCAAAATTCCTGAACACCCAAGCCAACTACTATGTCAACATTACCTGCTAGGTCAGCCTTCTCTATTTCTTCTTCTGCCTCATCTACGATTTCCTGAGCGGTATCCAGAGCGTGCGCCCATCCACCGTCATAGACCATAAGAACTATAACATCCAAGTATTCGCCGAATTGAGATGTCTGACCGTTTGGAAACTCGTCTGGTAACTCATTTGCCCTGTTTTGATACCAGTGGGGATGAGCTGCAGAAAACATCAAAGATTTGCCTTGAAGCTTTCGATGTATTTTTGACAATAGTTCTATGTACATCGCCATTAAATTGTTATTGTTCTCCCAATCGGTTTTGCTCCAATCATCCAAACCATAGGGTTCCACATCTATATGTATCCCGTCAAAAGCCCTACCCGGGTTCTCTAGATTATAGCTTAAGACAGCATCCACATCTTGCAGAGCTTTCTCATGATTTACTGTTCGAGTGAAATTAGGGTCTTGAAGAATCATTGCATGAACGAATATACCCTTATCCTCTTCCTTTGCTTTTCCAATGAAACTACTCACCTTTCCACTATAGCTTTCTTCATCAAGTTTCGCTGTATCAGTGGACAACCAGACCGTTTTGAATCCCATACTGTCCAAGTTGCCAACAAGAACATCCAGGTCGTCTAGGTCGTATTGATCAAAATTGTACAACCAGATTGCTGGAGACTGAAACGGAGGTGCCATGGGTTCTATGTTCGCAAAATACACAGTATCCACAAGACTATCCGGGTCAAATCTTCCACCGATCACATATACCCGCCCATCTAGAACAATTGAGGAATGCCTTGCCCGTGGTTCGGGCAATCTTCCCCATTCTATCCAACTGTCCAGACTACCGTCTGGGTTTATGTGTGCCTTGTACACAGTGTCGTAATGGATCAGTTGCATAGACCCGCCGATAACAAACATGTCATCACCGTAAACCAGTACAAAATGGCCTTCCATCCCAACAGGTAAGGGCGTGGTCTCAGTCCACGCTCCAACTTCACCTGATGCATCGATAGTTGCATAGTATACTTCTCTTGGGAAGTTGTTAGATGGGTACTCCCCTCCGACAAGGTAGATTACCCCATTGTGAACCACTGCCTCATGATGATAGACTCTAGGCTCGGGAAGCGAAGTCGTCCTCTTCCAGTTTCCCAAAGACCCATCAGGGTTTATCTCTGCATAGTGGACATCATCATGGAAAAGACCACCCAAAAGGTATATTCTTCCGTTCCACTCTGCATACGCAGTATCGCCGACAAGATACGGCAATGATGTTGTGGACGTCCAATCTCCAATTGTGCCGTCAGGGTTGAAAGAGGCAAACCAGACAGTGACTCTATGTATTACTCCGTCCGGTTGATTAGCACTCCCCCCTAAGACGTAAATCCAATTCTCGTACACTTGAGCACCAGGAGACTCTCTTTCTTCTGGCAGCTTTGTTGTGGATAGCCAGGTGTCAATTGTCCCGTCTGGCTGAACTGAACCATAGAGCACTGTATCGTATCTAATGCCCCATATTGGTGTTTGACCTCCTACAACGTATATTCTGTCGTTGTGAACCACTGTACCATGCTGACAGGACAGATGTGGTAAAGGAGTTGTCGAGTACCAAGTTTCCATAAATCCCATGGTCATTGGTAGCCCTTGAAACATCGATAAAACGATTAAGAGAATTACTCCAATTGGCAATGTTTTCTTCATTTCCTTTTCTCCTATTACCGGTAACTTCAATATGTCCTTATTGCTTTCTTAAGAGATTTGTGATGCATAAAATTATAGAAAGAAATTCTATTCGCGCTGCAATTCAATGTTGCACGCGTGTTCCTCTTCTAAAAGGGGCTTCTCTGCTGCCAAACTGGAACATCTAACAAAAAAGGGGAAGTTGCTGGAGTAAGTGGAGATATCTCCACTCTGGGTGAAAGTAGGAAAGCCATGTCTACGAGACGGTGACCCTTTCAACTTTCTTCAGCCAAGGAATCTTGACTGGCTCTTTTGAAAGTTCGCTCATTATCTCTTTCTCAATCTCTCGATTAGGCTTCTTAGTGCTTTCCTCTACAAGAGAAATCACAATCACAGCTTTCTTGCCCATTCTTAGCTCACCTCTTTAACTTCCTTCGTTACGAGCAGTCCTTCAGGCGTCTGTCGCAAAGTTACCTTGTCACCCTTCTGAAAACCAAGAGCCGCAAGGATATCTTTGCTTAAGTAGAGAAAGCCATACTTGTTGATTGAGGTCTCTGTTGGAAGCGCTTGCTTGTTTTCTTTTGTCATGCGTTCACCTCCAAAGTTGTCAAGCACCTTCTACGCTGACGCTCTATTAAAAATCTGTTAAAATCGGGTTTTTAATGCCAAAATAACCATAATTTGAGGCTCTCTCTCGTGCAGAGACAGGAGATAAAGTCTTCATGTCAAAATTCTTATATGTTTCTTCTATTAAGGTATCTGGAGGCTGCTGGATTGAGAAAGCGAGTTTTTTCTGTCTCTTTGACTAGTTATCTGCTTGTCTTATCCATATCAATCTTGCTTCCTAAAATTCCAGCAAGTCTCCTCTATCATCACTATGTTCAGTCAACTTACGTACGAGACGATGGTTCAGCAGTATATATTGGAAATAACTTCATCGAAGTCGGTTTCAGAAAAGAAACTGGGGCACTCTGGAGTATTGTTCATAAATCATCAGGAGTAGACCTCAGGGGTTTGAAAAGCGACCCCGGCGAAAGCCTCTGGGATCTTCAATTGCTCACGACAGATTTAGAACGTATCGGATCCTCAGGCATAAGGAGATCTAACTCCTACTACAAGGGCTACTCCATTAATCAATCAACCAGTGAAGTTGAAATAGCACTAGAATGGAACAAAATATGGCTGGAGAATTATGGTGAATATCCTGCAAAAGTTCTAGCATCTGTGAAGGTTTCCGAAAACTCCAGATCTGCTAACTTCTCGCTGAAAATCGAAAATTCCGGACTCGCAGCTGTTGAGGAAGTATGTTATCCTTTTATTTGGGAAATATCAAAACTAGGCATTGACGCTTCTGATGATTTTTTGGTAGTCCCGGATGAAAACGGAAGGTTGTTTCATAATCCTTCCGAGAATCTGAATTGGTGGGGACAAGCTTACCCATCAGGTTTTTGCACAATGCAATTCATGGCTTACTATGACACACATGCAGGATTCTATTTTGCTACCTATGATAGAGATGCCAATGCGAAGTTCTTTTCATGGTGGAGATCTGATGATCTTGGTGTGTGGATAGGGATTTCACATTACCCAACGATCAATTTCAGCAGTTCATTCACATTAAGCTATGACATAGTGTTGGAAGCTTTTGATGGGGACTGGTATTCAGCGGCAGACATCTACAAGAACTGGGCCCACAAACAATGGTGGACTCTGAAAAACAGCCAAACGTCAACTTGGCTGCAAGAAATGGCGGTAGGTAAAGATTTCTGTTGTTACGATATCCAAAACAGAACTTTCGAGGAATGCATTCAAAAGATAAAACAGCATCAAGAATACTTCAATCTCTCAACATTGCTTTGCCTTTGGGGATGGGAAAGAGGGGGAGTATGGTCATCTGGAGACTATTTTCCTCCCCGCGAAGGATGGAACGAATTCGACCGACTAGTGCAAGAGGCACACAACTCTAATACTCGTGTGTGGGTTTTCATTGACGCTCTTGGAATCATAACAGATTCGGAACCATGGAAAAACGAAACAGCAAAACCGAATGCAGTAGTAGATGAAAATGGCTCATACATTATCACACCCTTCAATGGATGGCAACATGTCTTTATCTGCCACTTCACGGAATATTGGCAAAATACTTTGGGAGAGTATATTCTAACTTTGGCAAGGCATGGAGTCGATATGATTCAATTCGACGGTTTTCCTTGGTGTCCTCCTGATTTGAACGTTTATGCGAGTGGGCGTTCGTGTTACAATGCCTCCCATGGGCATCCGCTTGGTTACGGTGGTAGTTGGTATGCTAAAACGTGGTTCGAATTCTTGAACTTAATAAGACATGAATCCAGAACGATTAACCCTGAGTTGGTTTTTGGCGGAGAAGGGGGAGCAGAAATTTTTATGCCAGTCTTGGACGTCTACCACTCACGTGACAGCTGGTCCGAAGGTTTTGACTCTAGTATCCAGAATGGAATATCATCAGTAATTCCACTATTCAACTATGTTTATCACAATTATACGTTCTTCGTCGGTGAACACAACCTGGGCTTATTTGAATTTCTGGAGGGGCATTCCTACAACGGTTTAGGTTTCGCTAGAATTTTGACTTGGGGAGAAATCCCAAGTTACAATATGCAGGAGAGCTTATACGATCCATATGCTGACACGATTCTCATTAATTATGTTAAAAAAATTGGTTATGCTCGAACCAACTACGCTCATAAATTTCTTTCCCGCTCCATACCTATTAAACCAGGAAAAATAGACTCACCAACAACTCTGGTTCGTATTGAGGATGGGCAATTTTTCAACGTTTCCGCATTGCAGTACAGCGCATGGAGATCCGATGAGGGGAGTATCGGCTACACATTGACCAACATCGCGAACGCTACCATAGAAATTGAAGGTCAAATAGACGTAATACACCCCACTCCATACCTGGCATACCTAGTTAGAGATGGAGAACTTCAATGGAGTAGCCTTTCAACTAATGAAACTTTCAACTTTTCCATCGCCATTGAACCTTTAGAGATAATCCTCCTAGCATTTACTACTCCAGTCCATGACATGGCTATAGTTAATGTGATTCCGTCTTCAAGTGAAGTAACTCAAGGTCAAGTAGTCAATATCACGGTCACTGTGAGAAACAATGGAAACTTCACAGAAACATTCAACGTCACTGCTTATGCCAGTCATCAGACATTAGAACTCATTGTTACCATCCAAAACCAGACCATAACCAATCTCCAGCCATTCAATGAAACTATCCTAACCTTTAGTTGGAACACTACCGATATGGCTCTTGGGAATTATACAATAAGCGTGGAGATTAGCATGGTTCCTGGGGAGACATACATTGCCGACAATGTCAAAGTCAATGGAACAGTGAGCGTAATTCCAGAGTTTGCTTCAACAGTACTGCTTTTTGCAGTCTTTCTTGTAGCAACAACTACTGCAATATTTCTCAGGAAGAGAAATCAAGAACTCTGAGTAGTGAGACGAAATTTGCTGCAAATATACATGCGTAGTAATCCTCAATCAAGAAGCCGCCATTGAAGCTACTTAATGATTAGAGCAACTTTCGTGTAAACTTCAAACGGACTCTCTCTGCACTTCACGTTTTCTTTGCTTTGTATCGCATGGTGTGCATGTCTATTAGGGCTTCGGTTGCGATTGCGTTTATGCCTGATGAGAAGGCTACTAGGATTAGGATCGTGTCTGTATGTTTTGTGTCCAGCCCTACCAGCTAACCATACCGTAGATTGTCAAGCCGATTATGACTATCCCAAACGCCCATGCATGCATGTTTAGGATGCTGTTCATCGGGAGCTGACGCGGTTGCTCGGTGAAATGATGGCTCAGAGTGGGAAACCGTAAACATTTAGCGATGTCATAGAAGCCGTGGTTTCACGTTCTGTCCTTCTACCAGCTGATATGCTTAGGCATGTGGAAGAATTCATGGAGGCTAACAGGCAGTTGGGTTACACAGCCCGAGAAGAGCTTATTCGAGAGGCAGTAAACGAAATGCTTTGCAGGCTACCGAGAAGTAGGAATGCGTGAAAGATGGGAAAGTGAGATATGAAAGGATTAAGCCGTTGCATTCTAGAAAGTTTTTTCACAAATCATAAATCGGAGGCCCAAGAGTAATTTATATGATGCATTTTGAGGAGGAGGGAGTGGTCAAGTTGAGAAGGAAAGCAGTTTCAGGAATAATTCTGGCAATACTTCTGACGAGCATGTTAACGTTAGCATTCAACATTCAACCAGCTAAGGCAATTGGAACCATTTACATTAGAGCTGACGGCTCAATAGACCCACCATCAGCACCAATTTCTACTGTTGGCAATGTTACCTACACCTTAACTGATAGTATTACTGATTCGATCGTTGTTGAGAGGGATAACATTGTTGTGGACGGAGCAGACTACACGCTACAAGGAACAAATGCTTATCCTTCCAAAGGGATAGACCTGACTGGAAGAAGCAACGTAACAATCAAAAACACGACAATCAAAGCATTCTCTTGTGGCATCTTTCTTAATTCATCTAGCACCAACAGCATAGCTGGAAACAACATAACAAACAACGGGATTGGCATCGGGCTCGAATGGTCTTCTAACAATAACAGTATATCTGGAAATAACATAACAAACAACTATGGCATCGTCGTCTTGTCTTCAAATTATAACAGCATAGTTGGGAACGTGTTTACTAATGGCGGTTTATGGGTACGGGTTTCTTATGGGAATGTTGTTGAGGACAATTTGGTGAATGGTAAACCCCTCGTCTACCTTGAGGATATGTTAGGCTTTACGATTGAAAACGCAGGGCAAGTTATCCTAATAAACTGCGACAACATACGTATAGAAAACCTTAACCTCTCCTACACAAGTGTGGGCATAGAGCTGTGGAACACAACAAACACAAAAATAGCTAGAAACAACATAACAAACAACTGGATATATGGCGTCGAGCTCGATTATTCTTCTAACAACAGCATAGCTGGAAACAACATAACAAACACCCGGACGGTTGGCATCTGTCTCTCTAGGTCTTCTTCTAACAACAGCATAGCTGAAAACAACATAACAAACAACTGGGCTGGCATCGGGCTCTCGGAGTCTTCTAACAACAAATTTTACCATAACAACTTCATAGACAACACTCGGCAAGTATACTTCTTTGATTCTGGCTATGCTAATGTTTGGGATGATGGTTATCCTTCTAGCGGCAACCACTGGAGCGACTACACCGATGTAGACTTTTACAGTGGACCATACCAAAATGAAACTGGAAGCGACAGCATATGGGACCACCCATACATAATAGATACAAATAATCAAGACCACTATCCCTTCGTGAATCCTTGGGCACCAACCCCAAATCAGCCTCCAGTTGCATCATTCACTTATTCTCCCGCAAGCCCCGTTCATTCAGGCGACATGGTCTCTTTTGATGCCTCGAGTTCGTATGACCCTGAAGGTGGGACAATTAGCTATGAATGGGATTTTGGAGATGGAGAAACAGCCACAGGTTGCAATGTAAGTCATCGTTTTAGGGGTGCGATAATTGATCCTGAAACCAATGTGCCCAGAACTAAGGATTACATCATTACTCTAACGGTAAGGGACAATAAAGGAGCTATAGATACCGAAAGTGCTTCCCTGACTGTCGAGCCGCTGAGAAAAATCGTAGATGTTGGTCCAGGGAATTTAGGGGTTTCTTGTTGGATGGAGGCTATATATAACTGGGTAGGAACTGATGAGGCAACAGGAGAGAATCTCTACATCATCTCGCGAATTGACACTTATTCTGGCGGGATTTCTGGTGCCTATCAACTCTTTATCCTTCGTAGGATGAGTCCACCCCCTTCGATGCCAAAATTGATTTGGCACATTCCATTACCGACGATGCCTATTCTTAGGACTTATGCCACGCCATTCACCCCATCGCTCTGGCAAAAACTTTGGGGGACACCTTGTGAACCTACAAAACTCATTTTTCCAGACGGCACATTTGAAGGTATTGCAGTAACAGACACCAGCCTCATGCTAATAGTCGCCACAGGAACCGAAACAGGAATAACACTATGTTACGATGCAGGTATAACAAAATTTGAACCAGGTTCTCCTATAGTGCGTCTGAAACCAGAAGAATTGAAAGAACTGTGGGAATTAAGAGATATAATCGATTTACTAAACAAACTTATCGGAATTATCGGCAGTCCAGGTGAACTACGGATTTATGACTCAGAGGGACGTGTGACAGGCTTGGTAAATGGTGAGATAAAGGAAGAGATTCCAGGTTCAGCATATGCCAATGGGACCATTTTAATACTTTACCCGAATGGGACCTATCGCCACGAAGTAGTAGGTATAGACAAAGGAGCCTATAGGTTGTTAGTAACATCCGTTGAAAATGTAAATGCTACTACACTCACCGCAATTGAAATTCCCACAGCGTCCAATGCAGTCCATCAATACACTATTGACTGGGCTACTCTCTCGCAAGGTCAAGAAGGCATTACTGTCCAGATAGATTCTGATGCTGATGGATCCTTTGAGCATGAATTTTCATCTGACTCAGAGCTCACAGGTGAAGAATTCGAGCAAGCAATCCTTCATGACATCTCAATAGGTATGA
>Ga0315312_1002838_pt1 | contig 11605 bp, 9 predicted proteins | sample TDP7_MG_FD_203629 | JGI IMG/M metagenome (GOLD analysis project Ga0315312, IMG submission 203629) | Freshwater sediment microbial communities from Lake Towuti, South Sulawesi, Indonesia - TDP7 | ecosystem: Environmental > Aquatic > Freshwater > Lake > Sediment | place: Indonesia: South Sulawesi... | reverse complement strand
TTGGAACAAGTATCCTTTCCAAGGAAACTGAAATGCATGGAAAAGATCTGTTCCATGGCAAAGGACCGTTCAAACGTAGAAAACTTGCAGATCGGACATCACTTCTCAAAAATATAAGCAGTTTTTTAGTCACAAAAAAAATTACAATTCGCATAGTCCGTATAGATATAAAAGCCCACAGAAATAAATATCGATATCCACAGCCTGAATATAGTTTAGGTTTAATGCTTATTCTTGAGCGTTTTTGTGATTTTCTCGACGAGGTTAATGACACCGCAATTGTGTTTGGCGATTATGAAGAGGATGAGATTACACGAGCAGTCTTAGACTTTTCTCAATTCAAATTCACAGGCAAAACTCCGATGTACTTTGGCCGCCCATTAGGCAGACTTATTGATACAATTTATTTCACACATTCTCACCATAGCAGATTTCTTCAAGTAGCAGATATAGTCATTTACCTTGCTAATCGTTTTGAAGGAATGACGGTAGAGCCTCAAAAGTGGCACGAGAAGGAAGGTAAGAAATTGTGGGAGGAAATAAAACAGGGAACTGATTTCTCAATGCAACAATGGCCTTAGCGCAAAAAAAGGGACGACTAGTTCTCAAAGAGAAAAGCTCGCTTATAGGAACGAACTTTCTAGTCGTCTAATGATAAGATACCATATTATCTAGAAAAAACAAGGACTTTTTACTAATTTTTTCAAGATTTTTTGAAAATACGAAAATGCAAGAAAATATTGACATTTCAGTTGATTTTGCAGGTTTGAAGTTGTCGAATCCCGTGTTTACCGCTTCGGGGACGTGCGGGTATGCCGATGAGCTGGCTGATTTTATGGACATAAGCCAACTCGGTGGATTCATTACCAAGAGTATCACTGCTAAACCAAGAAAGGGACACGCCGCACCGAGGATTGTTGAGACCGATGCCGGAATGCTCAATGCAATTGGATTAGCCAATATCGGATTGGATAAATTCATCGAAGAAAAATTGCCCATTATTGAAAATATGGGCGTGCCGGTATTTGTGAATTTAGCTGGTGAGACTATTGGTGAATATGTTACAGTAGCACAGCGGCTGGCGACGGAGCCAGCAATATCTGGATTTGAGCTGAATATTAGCTGTCCTAACGTTGAGAAAGGCGGAATAAGCTTCGGCAAAGACCCGCAGCTTGTGACAGAGATTACATCGGCGGTGAAACAGGCAGCCGGTGCAAAAATTTTAATGGTAAAGCTCTCCCCTACCGTTACCGACATCAGCGTAATTGCTCGTGCGGCGATTGACGCAGGTGCGAACGCACTTAGTTTGATAAATACATTTACTGCGATGGTTATCGACATTGAAACTCGCAAGCTCGTACTTGCAAATAAGACCGGCGGACTATCGGGGCCGGCAATAAAGCCGATAGCGGTATATTTGGTTAATAAGGTTTACAATGAGGTTGCCAAAGACCGAGGGATTCCGATTTTAGGTATGGGTGGAATCAAGACAGCTTCGGATGCGATTGAATTTATTATTGCGGGGGCAACAGCGGTTGGTATCGGCACCGCAAATTTTATCGAGCCGGGATGTGCGATAAAAACTATTGAAGGCATAAAAAAATATTGTGTTCGCAAAGGCATTGCGAGCATTAAAGAATTAATCGGCTCACTTTCGGAGTAATAACCATGAAAACAGAGATTAAGACGGCTGGTATGTTAGTTTTACTTTTTACTATATCGGTACTTGCTGTGCAACCGATGCTTAAATTAGATGAGCGACCTGCTGAAACAAGTGAATGGGGCTACCGCCCTGGCGATGGTGTAGTCTCGCAGGTTAATCCGCCCAGTTTTAGCTGGCGGCCTCAAAAGGGACTGACGTGGGAGATTGAATGTGCCAGCGATACACAGTTCAAAAATATTGAATACCGAGCCACGAATCTTGAGTTTAATGTACATTGTCCGCCACGGACTTTTAAATTGGGCACTTACACCTGGCGTTATCGAGGAAAAGACCAGAAAGGCCAATTCACCAACTGGAGCCAGCCGAGGACATTTACCATCGCCTCCGATGCAGTGGCTATGCCGTTACCTATCCGCGATGAGCTGATTGCTCGCATACCAAAGACGCATCCGCGATTATTTATGCGTCCTGAGAACCTTGAACAGCTACGAAAATTGGCACGTGGCAAAATGAAAAACGAATATAACCAGCTTGTAAAGGAATGTGAGAGAATTCTGGCCAATCCGCCTTCAACAAAAGAGCCGCCAAAATATCCGGCGGATATGGTACAAAAAAGCGAAGAATGGCGCGAAATATGGTGGGGTAACCGGGAATATACAATCAGAGCTCTAAATAGTGCAGCGACTTTGGCCTTTACGCGCCTGTTAGGCGGGCAAGAGAGATACGGCCTTGAGGCCAAACGAATCTTATTGGAATGTGCTAAATGGGACCCCAAGGGCAGCACCAACTACCGATATAACGACGAGGCAGGTATGCCATACGCTTATTATTTCGCCCGCACATATACTTTTGTGAATGACCTGCTGAGCGAGGAAGAAAAGAAAGTCTGCCGGGACGTAATGAAAATCCGCGGCGACGAGATGTATCAGCATCTCTGCCCTCGACACCTCTGGCAGCCGTATTCAAGCCATTCCAATCGTGCATGGCATAAGCTCGGCGAGGTCGGCATCGCATTTTTAGATGAAATTGAAGACGCCGATGACTGGGTCTGGTTTGCAGCTAATGTTTTTTTCAATGTGTATCCGGTCTGGAGTGACGAGGATGGCGGCTGGCATGAGGGCTCAAGTTACTGGAGCAGCTATATCAGCCGATTCACCTACTGGGCAGACGTGATGCGCGAGGCAATGGGCATCAACGCGTACGACAAGCCATACTTCGGCAAGGTCGGCTACTATCTGATGTATTTGATGCCGCCGGGTAAGGAAGATGGAGGCTTTGGCGATGGGGCTGCCCGCAGAGATGCTTCGGCGAATGTGCAACTAATGAGCCATCTTGCAGCCCAGGCCCGCAATGGACACTGGCAGTGGTACATCGAACAGATGGGTGGACCAAAGCAAACGACAGGCTATATCGGTTTTATTCGCGGTACTCTGCCGAAGGTGCAGCCCAAGCCGCCAGAAGACCTGCCCACGTCTAAGCTCTTTAGAGGCACTGGACAGGCCTACCTCAATACGACACTCAAAGACGCGAAAGAGGACGTGCAAGTTGTCTTTAAGTCCAGCCCGTTTGGAACTCAATCCCACGGCAATGAGGCGAATAATTCATTTGTACTTTGGGCGTATGGCCAGCGATTGCTGGTCCGAAGCGGCCACTATGACCTCTATGGAAGCGAGCACCACCGTAACTGGGTCTGGAGCACCCGCTCGGTCAACAATATCACCGTCAATGGGCACAGCCAAAGCAGGCGCACTGAAAAGGCTCAGGGCAGAATTTCTGCCTTTAAGACCACCGACTCAATAGATATTGTTGTCGGCGAGGCTGGAAAGGCTTACGAGCCGCCGCTTGAGCGTTTCACACGTGCGATCATTTTTGTTAAACCGGAGCTGATTATTGTTTATGACCGTCTCCAGGCCAAAGAACCCTCCACGTACGAATACTGGCTCCACGCCGTCAACAAAATCAATGTAGAAGGCCAGCATAACATCCAGGTTAAAAATGATGATGTAGTGTGTGACATCAATTTTCTGACGCCGACCAGCCTAACTTTCGAGCAGACTGACCAGTACGACCCAAATCCGAGGCCGCGCATTAAGGTTCGCGAATGGCACCTGATAGCAAAAACGCAGGAGAAAAAAACACAAATGGAATTCGTGACTCTTTATCGTCCACATCGAGTCGAAAAGCAAGTCCCCAAAGAGGCCAGCTTGGAGAAAATTGACGGCGGTTACGCATTGGAGGTGGTACTATCAGATGGCAAATTTACAATGTTATTGCCTATTGATGATAAAACTGAAATGAAGGCTTATGGCCTACAAAGTAAAGGTGCAATTGTGTGCAGACTCGCGCGTCAAGGACAGTCCGCACAGATTGTCGAAGTGCAGGAACAACGATAAACCGGCTGGGAAACTCGAAGAACTAAATCCGAAATTCGAGACAAATCCGAATCTCAAATGACAGAGATACCAAACAAGCACCGGCACTCCGTTGATTTTGAACATTAGGACTTTGTTCATTCGTGCTTGTTTAGGATTTAGAAATTCGGATATAGGGTTTACGCAGTAATTCCAGAGCTATGCGGTTCTCTGCCCTCCGTCCTCTGTCTTCTGTCCTCAGTTTTTTGTCATCTTTCTTCAGTAATACGTCTTCTGTTCTCAGTCCTCAGTAAATGGCCCTGCCCTATCTATTCTGTGTCGAACGATTCAACTCAGCGGCGGCTTCAGCCGTCCGCTGGAGCGCTTTGTGAGGCATATTGTCTTTATTCTGGAAGCATGGTGGGTCTTGTTAGCCCCCTTCGCTATTTTCACTTTTATTCTTAACATAAACGTATTCACCTGCTACATGGATAGTTCGTCTCTCGCCACTCTTATTAATCGCGGTTATTGCCCAAACAATCCGAGATGGATTTCGGTCATATGTCAAAACTGGAGAAGATAGTATATCTTGGGCTGTAGCCATTGTCTTAGCACGAGCAATAATATTCTTTTTGTTCAACCATGCTGATGCTGGTGGACAGCCTTGCAACGATTCTGGTATACGTTGAAAACTGGAATAACGCAGTATCCTTAAATCATTGTCGATCTGCATGAACCCAACGACTATTTTACCTACAGTAATACAAATTAACCATGAGTTAACCTTACCGGACGGTTCCAAGACCGGAATCGGTTTCTCAACCTTACCCCGTGTGTTGACAAGCGAATCCTGCGTTATATTTGACTTAAATAACTCTATAGCTCTTTTATAAATACGTTCTATAGCAATAGTCATCATTAAACATATATATTCATTTTTTAATTATACTAAGGTTAACTGTGCTGTAAATGTCCTGCGGTAAGTTTGGGTATCGAAATTCTCCCATCGTGTGATAACACCTGTCGTAGGCGGCCATGGATCATAAACAAGTAGACCACGAAAAAAGTACCAAGTCGAAGACGTGAATGTGTAACCAGCAACTGTTCGTGAATGTCCAGGGATGAAGCTAACAAGCGGCCGATTTTCTTTAATTTCGTTAACGAATTCATTCCAACTGGGGTTCGTATTCATATTTCCGGTTAATGCATTAGTTGTCAAATTCTGAAGTACAGTAACCACGTCATTATCTCGACTATATGGTAAACCATTAGGGTTCGTTAACGTACCTAATCCCAAATCGTTAGCAATTCGAGTTTGCTGATAGTTATACCGGTAGAAATCCAAAATCATTTGGACACTAGCAGCAACGCACCAAACATTTGTCAATTGGCCACGCAGTTCATAGCATGGGAAATGATCAGCATCATCATGACTGTAATGTAATTCGCGGCTTTTAACAACTAGAGCGATTTTTATCACTTTCTCGAATTTCACAACATCGAGAACCTCTGGTAAAAATTCAATCGGTTTCTTAGGTTTTGGTGGTCTTTTAGGTCTGGGTAGAGGAGGACAGATATCCTCCCAATGCGAAATACGCTCTTTGAACTTCTTTAAATTCTTTTGATGATTTTCTTCTGGTGTTTCTTCAATTAGTGACCAACGTTCAAAGTTCGATGGTGGCTCCCCTGTCTTTCTTGGTTGTTTTTTAGGTACTGGCTTCCAAGTAGCCCATTCCAGCATCATAATTTCCTGTTCATTCAAAAGAAATTGAACAGCCAACTTAGGATAACTATAAGCAACAAAACGAGTTTGATTGAATTTAATATTCTTCCGCTGTTTTCTTGCCACAGAAGCGACTTGTTCAATTTGACTTTTCTCATCCCACGCCCAACCGTAATTTACTCCAAGCAAAGGCTGGCTAAAAGCGCTACTAGCTGCAATGTCAGCATAACCAATCCTTGAACGGCCTTTAACAAATGGAACTCGGTAAAACAGAACATCACCACTAATATCATAGATGGGAGTTGCAGCCGAGATGATACGTGCACCCTGGAAAACATCGAGTGGTAAAGCCTTTGAATATAGAAGAGCGTTCAACTCTAAACCAGCAATACGTTGGACCCTAGATGCGTCAATAATTTTTTCTGACATGACAATCTTCCTTTCTTTTTGTATTTTAATGCCGAACAATAATTAGACTGACCCGCATAAAAAGCAGAATCTTGATTTCCTGCCCGCATAACACGCCTTTAGAGCATTTTCCGAAGATGGGGTAAACCCTTTAAATTCTGTTAGTTGGGTTCTATCTGGCAATTTATCACGGTATCTTATACGGATGAACATGAGCACCTCTGTGATGACCTCATAGCCAATCTACCAGGCTACGAAAGGCCCAGTCACCTCAATTCAACACATGTCCTATAGACCATCATAGTCTTGGCGTCCTTGTGTCTCGCGCACTCCCAGCAGCAGGATCTCTCACACTTACTGAAAAGATTATGGCATCGTAGCTCATATGTGTCAATAGGGAAAAGCGTGAACTTTAGCCATTTTAATAATAGTGGTCGTCAATGTTGGCTTGTTTCAATGAACTTCACGCGACTTGACCTTTTGATATGGAGTTGTTTTAATTTCTAAGTGCCTCAAAATAAAGACCTTAATACCACAAATTTTGGCTAAACCCCACGAAAATCCACAAACGCGGTGACCATCCCCAAAGCCGTCTCCAAGCAGAATTTAATTTGATTTTTGCGAGGAACTTGGGTATTTTGTGCACATCGTGTGTTCAAAAAGAACAGCAAATAGGAGATAGCAACATGGCGCAAGACATGGAAAAACTATACCAACAGCGCTTGAAACGCTATGTAACCACGATGCGGAATGAGAAGCCAGATATGATTCCGATTCGGCCGTTTGTTGCTGAGTTCACAGCTAAGTATTCTGGATACACCTGCCAGGAAGTTACACACGATTACGAAAAAGCCTTTGCCGCCGCCCGCAAGTGTGCCGCTGATTTTGACTGGGATGCGGTGGTTGCTAACATGGTTTATGTTTGGACAGGGCTGACACAGGCTATCGGGCTGAAGTACTACGGAGTCCCCGGCATCGATATTTCGCCGAATATCGGCTTTCAGTACATCGAGCCACCTGAAGAAAACGCATTTATGAAGCCGGATGAATATGACCAGCTCATCGAGGACCCAACCGGCTTTCTATTCAACGTCTGGCTTCCACGCGTCTCATCTGACGTCGCTGTAGAAGGCCAGCCGACATCGTTCCGAAATAACCTCTCCTTCCTAAAAGGCGGAATGGCAATGCTGAGCTATTTTAACGCCTTTGGAAAGCAGAACGAATTGCTTCGAACCGAGTCAGGAACAGTTTCAGCTATATCTGGAATTCTCAAGGCGCCATTTGATATTATTGCCGACAAGCTGCGTGGTTATCTTGGGCTGGTCCAAGATGTATTGGAAAGGCCAAAAAAGGTGCTGGCAGCCTGCGAAGCTCTTATGCCGCATTTAACATATACGGCCCTTTCCGGTGCAGACCCGAACAAGAACGTACCCATCGGGTTCTGGATGCACCGCGGATGTGTGCCTTTTTTCTCGATGGAACATTTCAAAAAATTTTATTGGCCGACACTAAAGCCAATCATTGAAGAAATCTGGGCACAAGGGCATCAGGTGTTATTCTATGCTGAGGGCAATTGGAATGCGCACTTGAAATCATTTGCAGAACTGCCAGACCCATCAATTGTTTTTCATGTGGACCAAAGTGACATCTTTGAGGTTCACAAAGTGCTGGGAGAGCGGTTCTGTATCAGTGGCGGCATCCCCAATTGGCTGTTGGCAACCGGCACGCCGGATGAAGTTCGGCAATATTGCAAGAAAGTAATCGATGGCGTGGCCGGCGACGGCGGCTATATTATGGACGCCAGTGCCATCGTCCAAGATGACGCTAAAATTGAAAACATAAAGGCTATGACGGAGTTTACCCGCGAATATGGAGTGTACTGAGTGGAGTTATCCAATGTCCAATACAAAGAAACAGAAGAAAAAACCGGGTGTTTGCATTCCATGGGATGAGAAAAAGAAAGAGCTGCCTAAGATTTCCGGAGATGAAAAACTCATTCGGAAGGTTTGGGAAGACATTGACGCGCTGGGCTACATGTATATCTGGCAATGTCTGCTTTCATTTTGAGAAAGAAATGGAAATAAAACAGCGTATTGCACGTAGGACTTTTTTAAGAAAGGCTATAGGCGTTGCCGGCGGCGCGGTAGTATTTCCTTATATCGTTCCTTCATCGGCGCTGGGCAAAGCAGGTAGCGTCTCTGCCAGCAATCGGATTACACTTGGCTGCATCGGTGTTGGCGATCATGGTACGAATGTCAATTTGAAGAATTTCTTAAGCAACAGAGATGCTCAAGTGGTTGCTGTTTGCGATGTTGACAGTAGCCGTCTGGAGAAAGCCTGCCATATCGTAAATGAAAAATATGGAAATCAGAATTGTGCTGCCTATAAAGATTTCCGAGAGATTATCTGGCGGGATGATATAGATGCGGTGGTGATTTCTACGCCGGACCACTGGCACGCTTTGATGTCGGTGATGGCTGCCAAGGTGGGTAAAGATGTCTTCTGTGAGAAGCCGACCTTGACTGTCCAGGAAGGCAGAGTGGTTAGTGACACCATAAAAAGATACAATCGCGTCTACCAGACAGCTTCAGAAAATCGGTCGGTAGATGTGTACCACCGTATGTGTGAGCTGGTTCGCAATGGCCGAATTGGCCAGCTCCACACTATCCACGTGGAATTGCCCAGCGGTCCACATAGGCCTGGTGATGCCGCCCCTACGCCGGTGCCTGAGGGCCTCGATTTTGATATGTGGCTGGGCCCGGCACCGCAAGCCCCATACACAAAAGACAAGATACATTTTCACTGGCGATGGATTCTCGATTATTCGGGTGGGCAGTTGACCGATTGGGGCGCCCACCTTATAAATATCGCGCAATGGGCAAACAACACCGACTTGACCTGCCCTGTGGAAGTCGAAGGAAAAGGTGTGTTCTGCAAAGAGGGGTTGTACAATACCGCTAAGCAATACCACATCAAATACAAATATGCTAATGGCGTTAAGCTAATTGTTACATCCGGCACTCCGAGCATACGATTTGATGGGACCGAAGGATGGATTGGTAACACCGGCTGGAGAGAAAAACTGCAAGCGAGTCCCCAGTCAGTGCTGGATTCGGTGATCGGGCCGAATGAAATCCACCTATATACGTGCCGGGCAGGTGAGCAGCGAAATTTTCTCGATTGTGTCAAATCTCGCCAGGAGTGCTACTACCCGGCAGAAATCGGTCATAAGACCTTTACTATATCTCACATCGGCAATATTTCCATGCTGTTTGGACGAAAGCTGAAATGGGACCCAGAGAAGGAGCAATTCATAAACGACGATGAGGCTAATAGGATGCTGTCACGGTCAATGCGAAGCCCGTGGCACTTGTAAGGCGTAAATGACACTGTAATTTTATTTTGATAATAAAAGGAGCTTTAGCATGGAGAAAAAGCAGATTTCGCGTCGCCAGTTTTTGCAGAAAGTATCTGGAATAGCTGCTGTCACGATAGGTTTTCCTCATGTTGTGGCCTCATCGGCTCTAGGCAAAGCTGACAATGTTGAGCCAAGCGGCAGGATAACTATGGGCTTCATCGGCGTAGGTGGGATGGGCACAAATAATATGAGGGCCTTTATGGGCCATAACGATGTGCAGGTCGTGGCTGTCTGCGACGTGGTAAAGGCCAGCAATGAATATGGTCACTGGTATAAAAAGGGCTGGCAAGGCCCATGGTTTGGACGGGAACCAGCCCAAAAGATAGTAGATGATTATTACGCCAGCAAGAATCAACGTGGCCAGTATAAGAGCTGCGATGCCTACAATGATTTTCGTGAGCTGCTCGCACGGGACGACATTGATGCCGTTTGCGTAACCACGCCGGACCACTGGCATGCCATACATACAATCATGGCAGCCAAGGCTGGCAAACATATTTACTGTGAAAAGCCCTTGAGCCTGACGGTAGCTGAGGGCCGGGCGATGGTCCAAGCAGTCCGGCAGTATGGTATTATCTTTCAAACAGGAACGCAGCGACGCTCAAACCAGCAGACGCGTTTCGTATGCGAGCTGGTGCGTAACGGGCGAATCGGCCAGCTTAAAAGAATCATCACCTCTATTGGTGCTAACAACAAAGAAGGCCCCGCCAAGGATTGGCAAGCTGAGCCCATCCCTGAGTGGCTGGATTATGATATGTGGTTAGGGCCGGCACCCTGGGCGCCTTATCACAAGGCTCGGTGCCTATACACCTTCCGTTTCCTTCTTGATTATTCTGGCGGCCAGACAACTAACCTGGGAGCACATGCCATAGATGTGGCTCAATGGGCCAATGGCACCGACCACACAGGACCTATCGAGGTGGAAGATCTTGGCGGCGAATTTCCAAGAGACGGCCTATTCACCACTGCGACCAACGTACACTTTCGGGCACGGTACGCCAATGGCGTTGAGCTGATATGCAAAACTCAGGAAGATGGTCCCTTTCGCCTCGAAGGTACCGAAGGTTGGATTCAAATTCACAATAATGAGCTTACATGTCAGCCGGAGTCGCTCAGCAAATCTGTCATCAGGCCGAGTGAGATTCGCCTTTATAAAAGTAATGACCATCATCGCAATTTTATCGATTGCGTAAAAAGCCATCAGGAAACGGCTGCCCCCGTGGAAGTTGGACACCGTTCGGTGACCATCTGCCATCTGGGCAATATCACCATGATGCTCAAACGTAAGTTACGCTGGGATCCGGACAGAGAACAGTTTATCAACGACGACCAAGCTAACCGGATGTTATCTCGTTCGATGCGCAGCCCATGGCATCTGTGAAATTTGGAAATTGGTAATTAGAATTTACCATTGACCAATATGGAAACTCTTAAGCTATTATGCGACTATTTTCCGACAGCGATTTTTACCGGCAAATGTCTGGTTTTTATCAGCGAAGACTGGCGGGTCGAACTTACCGAGCATAAAGATAGCGATTTCAGTAAGTCCCGACAAGGCCGGGCTGAGCCTTCTATTATACGCGTCAGAATCTCCAAAAAGGCTCTTAATGGTGAGTTTCTCCCTGGCCATTATGAGGATTTTCAGATAGCATCGTTGAGTGAACTCGCTGAACAGATAGAAAAGTATGTGCAGTCGGCAATTGGTAAAAACATCAGAGAAATTGAATGACCGTCACACAAAATACCGATGAGACTTCGCTAAGGCATATGGTCAAGTTAGCGACACCGATGGTAGTAGCGACCATATCGTTCACCGTTATGCAATTCGTAGATAGATATATGGTTTCTCGGCTGGGAACAACGGCATTGGCGGCTATTTTGCCGGCCCAGTTTGTAAGTTTTTTACCCACCAGCTTTATCATAGGTGCATTCACCATTCTCAATACGTTTGTAAGCCAGAGCTTGGGCAGAGGAGCAAAAACGGACTGCTCAAATTATTTCTGGCAGGTGGTATATTTGGGCTTTGTTTATTTCGCGGTTGT
>Ga0315312_1002836_pt1 | contig 11612 bp, 8 predicted proteins | sample TDP7_MG_FD_203629 | JGI IMG/M metagenome (GOLD analysis project Ga0315312, IMG submission 203629) | Freshwater sediment microbial communities from Lake Towuti, South Sulawesi, Indonesia - TDP7 | ecosystem: Environmental > Aquatic > Freshwater > Lake > Sediment | place: Indonesia: South Sulawesi... | reverse complement strand
CGATGAGCTTTTTCAATCTAACAATTTCTGCTTCCAACTGCTTTATATATGCGTCTTTGTCCATAGAGCTATTATCGGACAAAGACAGAAGTTAACTTGAATTACTCGAAATACGGTGAACGCTTACCACAGTCGTAAAAAGTGCTTTTTGCGATCAAGAGTTAGTAGATAGAAAAAGAATAATGGCTGAATTGGGATGAGTCTTACGCCCAACCTTGGCTCAAACAGGCAGGAAAAAAGGAATATCACCACAACACATATAGCGTGCAAAGCCAAATCTCCTGAGAAAACCCCTCGAAGCTTAGAGAAATGCACGACCCATCCCAGACTGTATATGAACATTGCCAAAAGTGGAATAAGCCCCAGGACACCGGTGTTAAAAAAAACTTCCAGCAATTCATTATGGCAATGGGCAACATCCCACTCGACATTTGGGACTTTTCCCATGGTCAATCTGCTAACGCCGTAGCCGTGACCGGTAATGGGCGATTCTAACGATTTATTCAAGGTGTGCTGCCAAATGAGCGTGCGTCCGGTAAACGTAGTTAAAGCCGCTCTTTTTTGTCCTCTTCTGGCATACTCAACGATATCGGTTGCCCAGCTCTGGTTCAGACATAGGCTCAACAGAAATAATGTTGATAAGGCACCTACGCCAGCCGAAACCGAAACCCATCGCTTCAAATAGTCTCTGCTGGCAAAGAGAAGGTAGAAAAGGCCGCCAAGTAAAAAGGCGGCAACAGAAACCCGGCTTCTGGCACCAATAACTACATAAACGCACAGGGCTCTCAATAGCCACAATAAAACGACATGCCTGGTCCTTTTTTGCACGAAGGACAGCCAGAAAACCAGCGTGGCCAGTGAGCTCAGTTCGTTGGCGTGAGTGACACCCATGCCAATTCTGACCACTTCGCCGGCAGGTGCCGTCTCAGGAAAAATAAGACTTGTAGCAGCGTCTTTTATTATGAGCACCGCAATTGTAAAAAACCACACCTTTTCTATCGTTTGCAATTCAGCTAAATTTCGTGCACTATAGGTAAGTCCGATCATCAGCACGCCTGCACCTAATAGCAGAATAAAATATCCGACTACGGTGACCTGATAGGGCGAAGTTACTGCTGAGAGTCCGGCTGCGACCGCATAAAGTAAGAGCATTTTGGCGCCGAATCCCAACGGCATGTTTTTGGCAATCAAAATAGCGCCAGCCGCAAATCCGATAGCGCAAGCCAACAGACGCGCCAAAACCAGCCAGTCCAGCGTGGGAACAGCGGCCATAGCGCGAACGCGGAAGTATGTGCCGTGGAATACAAGAACGCTTATGAATACAATAATCGCGAACTTACGCAGCATTTGGGGATTACCAGGATGATGTACAGCCAGGGTTTTCATAGTATTTATCTTAACGTAGTCCAGCGATTAGTTTCCTAATAGCAATTTTCTCATCGTCGTGGAAAAAGCGAAATGCAAACAGGATCATCACCCCCGCCAGAGCGGCTAATGATGCTATCGTAGCAAATAAGACTAAGTTAGTCTGGCCGACAATTAAAAATACAAAGAAGAACAGCATTAGTAAAACCGCAGCAATACCTATTCTTTTCCATTCAACCGGCATCGGGAACATTCTTACCCCCAGAACGAATAGTGCAGCACCGACTAAGATATATGTCACATCAAGCGCAATGACCGCGCCATACCAGCTCAGAGCCGGAATAAGTATGAAATTTAATAGCAGAGAAATAATCGCACCTATGGTCATGGTCAGGCCCACTATGTAAGTCCTTTGCACGGCCGTGATAACAGTGCCTGCGAAATAGTACATCCCCATAAACGCCATTCCGGGAACGAGTAAAAGGATTACTATGAAAGCAGGAGCATATTCTGGAGGTGCAATAAGAGGCAACAACATACGTGAACCGGCAACGAGAGCAAACGACGCAAGTGTCACGCCAAGTATCAAATAGGTTAGCAGCCGCGAGAGCTTCTCTTTGATACCTATGCTGTTAAGGCTGGTAAAAATGTAAGGCTCGAAGGCCAGTGAAAATGGATATATAAAGACAACGGTCATCAACCCAGCTAATTTCCAGCCAAGTGCATATATCGCGACGGCCTCCAGGCCAGGAAAGTAGCTCAGCACATATATGCCCACTGAGCCGATCGCTGTGTGGCCAGCCATCGAAAAAACAAGAGGAAAGCCAAATCGCAGAAGCTTCGGCATTAGAGACACCGAAATGCCGAGGCCGGTCTTTGACAATACATCAAGCGACACAAAAAGCACACCTGCCCCGTAGGTCACAATGTAAGCAAGCAGGGCACCCTTTGTACCCAGCTTGAGTACACCAATCAAAATGAAACTGGTAACGGCAAGAGTGGCTGCCAAAGAAATGCCAATAATCGAAAATCTAAAGGCCTGGTTTTGCACTCTATAATAAGACATGACCAGCGTGTTCAGCGATTCCAGCATAACTACGCCGCAAACCATGCCTATGTACATGCGAACATCGTCGGTGTGCAAAATGATACGGAAAAAAGGCATAAGCAGTGCAAACGCTACGCCAGTTAATGCCAAGCCAGCCAGGATGTTTAGAACAGCGCAACTGCCCACCAAGGTACCTACTCGGTTGATCCATTCGTACTCTTTGGCGAAACGCATCAGGCACGTCTGCATACCCAGGTTTGCCAATATCAGCATAAGTTGAATCGATATGAGTAAGGTAGCCAGTAGACCGTAATCACTCTGGGGCAGAAGATAGGTATAAATCGGGATAAGGAGGAACGAAGCCCCCCGTAACCCGATATTACCGATTGCGTAAGTGACTGTATTTTTTCCAAACAGTCTCAGACTCATATTGAATACTAAGTGGATGAGTTGATGCGTGCATGAGTGAATGAGTACTCATCAACGCATCAACTCTTCAGCGCATCCACGAATTGATCGAACGATGTCGATCCTACCCCCACCATTTTTTAACGACTCGGAGGCCGCCTCAAGGATTCTGACTACTTCCAGGCCTTCCGGGCCTCCTGATTCGGGCTTTGCCCCCGTCTTGATGCAGTCAAGAAAATGCTGGCATTCAACTTTCAAGGGTTCAACCAATCGCAGGTACGGAGAGTACACATCACCGTAATAGTAAGAGTACTGAAACTCGCCGAACGTGTCGTAATGAGGCGGGACTTCCACTCGTTTGTCGAATATCTTTATCTTCTCTGTAGGCCTTAGATCGTCGTAGACAAGCATCTTTCTCTTGCCCACAAGAATGGTCTCACGGACCTTGTTCGGGTCGAGCCAACTACTCTGTATCGTGGCGAAAGCACCGTTGGCAAAACTCAGTGTCATGTTGGTCACATCCTCGATCCCATTAACAAAGTGTGACTTACCCTGGCAGTTAACGTAAATTGGCTTTTCGCCGAGGACATACAGGATGATTGAGATGTCGTGAGGTGCAAGATCCCAAGCCACATTTATGTCCTTTTGAAACAGGCCGAGATTCAGGCGCCGCGAACAAATGTATTGGATTTCGCCAAGCTCGCCGGCCGCGACAATTTCTTTCATTTTTCTGACAGGCGCAGAGTAGACAAAGGTGTGTCCGACCATAAGCGTTAGTTTTTGCTCTTGGGCCAGTTCGATCAGTTCCTGACACTCGTCTGTAGATTGTGCCATAGGTTTTTCAACCAAGGTGTGTTTGCCAGCCTGCAGGCTTTTCTTGGCCATCTCAAAATGTAAACATGCCGGTGTAGCTATCAGGATTCCATTGAGCTGTGCGTCTTCGACCAGGTCATCAAATCTGCTGGTGGTCTGAACGTCAGGATGCAGGTCCTTCATGTGAGCCAACCTGCCTGCATCGATATCGCAGACCAGTTTCACCCTACACTCAGGAAAAGAACTGAGGTTGCGGATAAGATTCGGCCCCCAATAACCGCAGCCTACCACACCGAAGTTAAGCATTTTCCACAACCAGTTCAGCTACCCGCTGTTTCTCCTGCAGGCTATCCTTGATTTGGGAGAAAACAGCGAATGGTGTTTTCAGTAAGATACTTATATCTAACCAGAATGACTGTTCTTTAAGATACTTAATATCGAGGCGTACCATCTGATTGAAGGTAAGCCGATTTTTGCCATTGACCTGCCACAGACCCGTAACGCCCGGCACGGCATCTAAGCGTCTATAGTGCCAGGGCGAGTAAACCTGCACCTCATAGTCAATAGCCGGACGCGGACCGACCAGACTCATCTGGCCGCGAAGGACGTTAATCAACTGCGGCAATTCATCCAGACATGTTTTGCGAAGTATCTTGCCGAAAGGTATGATTCGCGGGTCATCGTCAAGCTTGGTCATAGGCTTGCCAAAGGCCTCACCATTTTCTGCGGCACCGTTTATTAGCCTGGTAATGTACTCTTTGTGATTTGAGGAATCCGAGTCGACCTTCATAGTCCGAAATTTCCATATGGTGAAAGGCTTGCCCATATATCCCACTCTCTGTTGCTTGAAGAAAACCGGACCTCGTGACACGCTCTTAATGATAAGGGATATAATAAGCAGAAATGGCGACAGGAGGATAAGACTACTGCCTGCTACCAGTATATCCATAGCCCGTTTCCAGGTTGGCAAAGGGCGGTAAGGCCGCGATTGCGGCATCGTTGGCGTTCCAAATTGAAAATTTACAATTGAAAATTGAAAATTGTTGGCTGCCCCCCATTCCGGCAATATATCTGTGAAATAGTACTGTCGTTGGTTGCCATTATCGTTGGAGAACCAGTCCGACGGGTAGGTATAAACGGTCCACTCCGGTGCTACGCCTGTGGCAGCGCACGCACGGCAGACATCAACGGCCAACCGCTGAGCACCGGCAGTAGGCGTATACGGCAGAATAACGCCCAGGCATTCGCCACCGAACCACCCAACTTCGTCCGTAGAGCGGATACGGGCAATAAGTGCGTTTGTGAAATTCTCAAAGTGAGCAGACCCCGAGCCCATGCTCTTTGTGTTGAAAAGTAGAAGCGAAAACTCATGCTGGCTGCGGCTTGCTCGGTCCTGCTCGTTCCTGAGTATGGTTCGAAATTGGTCGACCGAGTGAATGCTGTGCACCCCCCTGTGCTGAAGCTGGCCCCCTGTCCCTGATCTTCTCACCACCTGTTACCTCCTCCGGCTCCTAATTTGCCTGTGCCCTTTTCCTCCCTGCCGGTAGGGCCTTTACAGGCCTATTTTTACCTGTCATCCCATTTTCGCTATATTGTAGAGGCCTTGGCGCTTCTTGTCAAGTTATTTATCGAATCTGCCCAGATTTTCTTTAAAACTGCATTTCTCTGTTAAAATAGGCGGTACTGTCCGGTTATAGTCGGCGGTACAGCCAGCCCGGGATACGGAACCGCCTTTTATTGATGACAACTCCCAGGATGTTGGCTTTCGACTCGATCAGTTGGTCCTTTATCCTTTGCACGACTTCGCGGCGCGATCGCTCGGCCTCGACGACCAGAGCGACGCCATCGCAAAGGCTGGCCAAGCGAACCGCCCAGCTCGCCCGGTTCACGGTCGGCAGGTCGATAACCACAAAACGATAGTTTCTTTTCGCAGACTCAAGTAATGCAGAAAGACGGTTGGAATTTAAGATTTCTGAAGGGTCCCCATTGGCAGCACCTGCCGAGAGTACGTCCAGGTTCTGCACAGGCGACGGCAAAATCACGTCCTCAACAGCTTGGCCGTTTGTTAGAGCCTCAGTTAGGCCAGGTGAGCGTTTTGTCTTGAATATTCGATGTACTGAAGGATGACAGGCATCTGCGTCTATGAGCAGCACTCCTCCGTCGCCGGGTCGAGCCAGCACGGCAGCAAGATTTGCAGCGACCGTACTTGCGCCCTCACCCGGGTGGCAGCCCGTGACAGCCAATACTTGCGGCGTCTGCTGCGCCCCTTTGGACTGCAGCAGGAGTCGCTCCCTAAAAGCATTATACTGCTGCCTGATGCGTGCAGGGACTATCCACTGCTTGGCTTTCTTTCCCCACCAGCCTGCGGGACGAACCCTGTCGGCGTGGACGCGGGGGATGGAAGCAAGCGTCACCAGTTGCAGCCTTTCTTCTGCCTCCTCAGGTGTCTTGATGGAGTGATCTAAATATGCGCATAAGAACACCAGCCCAATCCCGCCGAAAGCACCCAGCAGAACGCCCAGGAGCATCTGAAGTAACCTCTGTGGTCGTACCGGCTTTATGGGAAGCGTGGCTGGCTGCACTACAGTAATATTGGAGATCCTTCCAGTTTGCAGGGCCTGATCAATCCTTGCCTGTTCCAGATTACTGGAGTACTTGCGGTAGTTGGCCTCCTGTATCTCAATTTCGCGCATAAGGGCCGTGATTTTGGTGCCATTGTCGTTCAGGGTCCTCAGCTCCGCTTGTGTAGCCGCCAATCTTCGCCTTAACACCTCAACTTCAGCCTGGTGGAATGCGAGGGTTGCTTCTTCAGTGAGCAATGTCAGCTTAACTTGCTGGTGGGCGACATTTAAGCCTTTACTAACCTGAGTACGAGTTGGTTCTTCTCTGCTTAGCGTTGCCTGCGCCTCAGCGATTTGCCTGCGGACTTCTTGCACCTGACGGCTGTCCTCATTGTACTTGGACGCAAGGTCCTGCTCTCTAATTTGTAAAGCGTAGAGCCTGTCGCGCATCAGGTCAGCGCCGTAATTGCTGATGCCTGAGGTGGAGGCTGTCACCACCGTCTCAGGCATGTTGGCCAGGGTCGCCTGCAATGACTGCACCTTGGCCTGCGAGGATGCTACCGCGGCTTCCGCCCGGTCTATATCCGTCTCCAGTGTCCCGATGCGTTCCAGAATGACTCGCTGCTGCTCTTCCAGCGAGGAGATGCCGGTCTTACTCCTTAAATCCTGAAGCTGGTTCTCAGTCTGTGTGAGGCAAGCTTTCAAATGCTCGGATTGCTTGGTGAAAAACTGGTACGATCCAGGTGTTGTGTGTACCTCAATATGTTTTTCGAGATACAACTCAGTCAGCTTGGCCAACACCTGCTGAGCGAGCTCAGGACTGGTCGCATCGTAAGAAACGCTGATGGTACTACCGTCTTCTTGCGTTTCTATTTTCAAGTTCTTCATCACGATAAGCAGGGCTTTATCGCGATCGGTTATCGGCACGACAACGTGGTATCTCTGCAGAAGGTCCCGCAGCTTTACGACTGCGGCACTGGCGTAGTGCTTGACAATTCTGACTACTTCACGAACCTTACCTTCAGCAGGGAGCTCTTTTGCAGGACGTTTGTGGAATGCCTCTGGCCCAATGGAATCAACGACCTTCTCGGCAATCTCCCGGCTTTTGAGGATTTCCAATTCCGCCCGAACCTCGCTTTCGCTAGTTCGCGAGATCGGGATAACCTGGCCGGTTGTTGCTGTCGGGTCCAGCGTCACACTCTCGCGCCCAAGCCGAACCATCAGCTTGGCTTCTGAACGATAGATTTCATCGCGACAAAATGTAAGCACAACTACACAGACAACAGCGGCAAGGAAAAACAGAATTAGTTTCCATTTATGCCGAAAGAAGATATAAAATAGGTCCCGTAGGGATGTCTCTCTGGGCCTTGCTTGGGCTTCTATTATTTGGTCTGTCATATATTTCACCCTCGAAATTAGCGATAGGTACCCACACCCACTGTGCTCTTTCCGAGTGTTCTTGTTAAGATAAAGCGAGTATCCGGGATGATCTTATTTATATGCTGGTCAACCCACTGATCGACCTCGACGATCTTGGTTCGAGGTACATATACGATGTCCTGCGGTTCCAGGAAGAATGGTTCGGTATCTTCGCCTTTGATCGCATCCTTCAAGTCGAGCTTATATGCGTATCGCTTGTCATCCCTGTGGCGAATTACAATCACGTTGCGCACCTCAGCTTCTTCCAGGTTAAATCCACCAGCCTGCATGATGGCTTCCAGCACCGTAGTTCTTGCGGGTATTTGAATGATCCCAGGTGCCAACACCGCACCGCCGACAAACACGCGCTGGTTATGCAATGACCGAACTACAACTGCAATCTCTGGATCCTTCAAATGCGCTTGGTAAAGTCTCAGTAGCCCTTGCTGAACTTCGGCAGGGGTTCTTCCTTGAACACCGACTTCACCTACCAGTTGAAGGGCAATCTTGCCGTCAGGCCGAACCATTTGAGTGACATCGAGCTCAGGCGTGTAGAAAAACTTGACCTCTATGACATCACCGGGTTGCAGAGTCACGCGTGGTCGCTCTGTAGCCTTCGGCTCCGATGATACCAGATAATCTACCGGGGACGGATTACTCCATAGCGAGCCAGAGGTGGCCGGCGACATCGGCTCTACATTATTATGCATCCATGGACTGCCCAACGGTTTGCCTAATGGACTGCCTAACGGGTTGGCTAATGATGAAACCGCAATACGCGGCTCGAAAGCTGTAGGCACTGGGCGAACCACTTGCACTTCAGGTTCCCACGGACTATTCGATTGCCCTTGCAGCATTTGCTGCCGGATAATGTGAGCCCGGTTAAGCTCTTGCTGAGTAAGGGCCTTCAGGCTCTCGTGGCTTTGCACCGTGTCCGGGCGACCATGGCAACCTAAGAGGCTGGCAGTTAGGACAGCCCCTATCACCAGTGCACAGACATTTCTCAGCTTCGATTTACGATAACATTCCATAATTGTATCTCCCCCAATATTGAGTTCTGAGCTTCGCTGCGGGCAAAAGTTCCCGCACTTCGATTTCGCTTAGCGCTGTATCTATGCAACATATGGCAAAAAGGTACATCACTTTTCCGCTATGAGCTTCACCCATACCCTGTCCCTGTGGGTTGCACCCGGCAGGATTTCCATAACTTGTCCCCCTCCGGATGCGATCCTATGCGTCCTTCGGAAGCACTGCTATTTTTGGTGTCTAATACCAGCTAATGCTGCTGTCGCTCCGGCGCTTTGAACACCATGCTCACATGTGCCTTTCCCTTCTCCATGAATGCGTAAGCTTCATATCCCTGAGGCCTTTACTGACTCCCCCGGATGTTAAACTATATTATACCAGTTGCAGCCAAAACGTCAAGCAAAAATGGGTGTTTTGGGAAATTGAGAGAAGAAAATGTCAAAAACCAAACATAGAGTGCATAAAATGGGAGGGTTATAGGAACCAGTAAGATGTTCTGACCGCTAAGGCAGAGCTTCAATGTGTGCAAAGCAACAGCCGTTCGCCAGCCCCGTTCGACTTCCTACTCAACAGCGGATAGGAATGACAAGATGGTCTGTGCTACATAGTCTTGCATCTGGTCCGTAAGCTCGGGGTATATGGGAAGGGCCAGCACTTCCTTAGCTGCTTTTTCTGCCTCAGGAAAGTCGCCCTGTTTGTAGTCCAGATAGCGGAAGCATTCTTGAAGGTGCATTGGATGCGGATAATAGATTTCGCAGCCCACGCCCTTTTCTTTCAGGTAAGCAACGAGCTGGTCACGTCTTGGCACCCTGACTACGTACTGATTATATATGCTTACGCAATCAGGGCTGATGTACGGCGTCTCTACCAGAGTATCCGCGAACTTTTCATCATAAAATGCGGCATTGCGCCGACGAGCTTCTGACCATTCATCAAGATGTGGCAACTTGACCAAGAGAACCGCTGCCTGGATGGGGTCAAGCCGGAAATTGCCGCCGATGAATCTATGATAATACTTGGGATCGGCCCCGTGGTTTCGCATTATCTTGAGCTTGTTGTACAGGCGCTCATCATTGGTAACAACCATCCCACCATCACCAACGGCTCCGAGGTTTTTGCTCGGAAAGAAGCTGAAACAGCCGACCGTGCCGATACTTCCGGCCTTTCTGACCTTATAGGTACTTGTAATTGACTGGGCGGCGTCCTCAATGACTGCAAGATTGTATTTGTCGGCCAGTTGCATAATCGGCTCCATATCAACCATCTGGCCGAACAGGTGCGCCGGCATAATCGCTTTGGTCTTTTCGGTGATTGCCTGCTCAATCAGGTCAGGATTTATGTTATAGGTTTTAGGATTGATGTCCGCAAAGACAGGCCTGGCACCCGTGCGGGCAATGCAGCCCACTGTAGCAAAGAAAGTAAACGGCGTGGTGATAACTTCATCATCCGGGCCAATACCCAGGCTCATCAGACTATTTAATATCGCATCTGTACCGCTTGAGGTGCCGACTGCATACTTGCAGTCACTTATGGCGGCTATCTTCTGTTCCAATTCGGCAACTTTGGGGCCGCCTATACACTGCTGGGATTCCAACACTTCTGATACCGCCGCCAACACCTCGTTCTTTATCGTTGCGTACTGTGCTCTCAAATCTAAAAGAGGCACCTGCATTTTGTTTCTCCCCTTGCTCTCACGATGATTACTTTTTTGTCTTAAGGTCACGATACAAAATTCTGCCTATCGCATGTTCCAGCGGCAGTGGAGCATCCTCATCCAAATCCAGGCATCTAACCATACCGGGCTCAATTTCTTTATAGCGATAGCCACTCTCAGGACAGACCATGATGCCTTCGGTGTTTGGTTGCGGTAGCGGGATACCGTGCCGACTTACCCAGCCGGCTTGTCTGGCAGGAATACCCATAACTTTGGCATAGTCCGGCACGTTTCTGGTCACTACTGCACCGGCTGAGACAAACGAATACCGCCCAAGTTCGACCCCGCAGAGGATAGTTGAATTTGCTCCTACCGTTGCTCCCCGCCGAATTATCGTTTTCTCGTAAAGATCGTGGCGTACAATTTGTGACCGTGGGTTTGTAACATTTGTCAAAACACAACTGGGGCCAAGAAAAACGTCATCTTCAATAATTGCCCCCGTGTAAATTGAAACGTTATTTTGGACCTTGACGTTATTGCCAATAACTACAGCATTAGCAACAAACACATTCTGCCCGAGGATGCAGTTTTCGCCGATCCTGGCGTCCTTCATTATATGCGAGAAGTGCCAGATTTTGGTTCCTTTGCCGATTTGGCAGCCTTCATCTATGCAGGCGGTTTCATGAGCAAAATAGGGTTTTCCTTCAACTGCCGTAATCGGCTTGACAACTGTAACGACCCGGTTAGTCTCCATCGACTCCTGGCACTTCCGCAGAATCCTGAGCACCTGCAGCCCTTCTTTTCCGTCGGTGCGGGGCTGCTTTCGCGATTGGACACACTCAAGGAAGTGCTCACACTCAGCACGAAGCGGCTCTTTCATCTCGATCGGCACTGGCTCAGCTTCGGCTTTGATGGCTATGGGAACTCTATCCTTCCAGCTTATCTTGTGTGGATAAAGAACCAATTTGTTATCTGCCGTGTCATCAAAAACGGCCATCTTGTCGGAGCCTACCACTACCAGTCGTTGTTCTTTGAATGGATGCAGCCAGCTAACGAAGATGTGAGCCTGGACGCCGCTGGGGAACATGAAATGACTCATCGTGACATCAGCGACACTTTGGTGCAGGTAGTTAGCCCCATGGCAGGAAACAGCGCATGGCTCCTCATTAAGAAGAGCAAGCATAACGGAGATATCATGAGGAGCAAAACTCCAGAGAATATTCTCCTCGGTACGAATTTTGCCGATGTTCAGCCGGTTCGAGTATAAATATTGAATCTTGCCGAGTTCCCCTTTATTTATGAGTTCACCGCACTTGAT
>Ga0315312_1002835_pt1 | contig 11613 bp, 14 predicted proteins | sample TDP7_MG_FD_203629 | JGI IMG/M metagenome (GOLD analysis project Ga0315312, IMG submission 203629) | Freshwater sediment microbial communities from Lake Towuti, South Sulawesi, Indonesia - TDP7 | ecosystem: Environmental > Aquatic > Freshwater > Lake > Sediment | place: Indonesia: South Sulawesi... | reverse complement strand
AGGCCTGTGCCACAGGGTCCTGAACCCTGCCCCTCTAGTCGAGGCTTACCTCCTAGACCTGGCTTGGGAACTCCCGCGCATCAAATGCAATCGGGGATAATGCCGAGATAAACCTAGAAAACCTTTCGCCAACACGGAACAGATAACTTTGATAGAGAAGGAAATGAGAGCAATGATTAGTGACTATCGTTCCGATAATGTCCCTCCGCTCAAGGCAAAGAACCATTACCAACGAAGAGCTACGAACTCTTCTCGATCTCCTTCTTCACAAGCCTGTAGGCGGCAGGGGCCAAGTACATCACTTCGGACAGTCTATCTAGCATCTCAAAGGCTTCCATTTTTGAGATAAGGCTTTTCTTCAGTGCGTCTAGGATCATTCCGAGACTCCCACGGATAGCCACGCCAAGTGTTCTGGCAAAGACTCTTGCAGCATCGTCGTCTAGAAGGGCTATCATATGGTTTTGATATGCGTAATATACAACGGCGACTTCTGCTGATCGTAGTCCGGCAATCTTAGCCACCCGGTCAAACTTCTTGTCTGGCTCCACTCTCTTTGTCTTTATCCAACCTTCATTGATGGCTTTCTCGATCTGTATGGCATCGGGAAAGCCTCTCTCCTTTCCTTTGTCAACAGTCTCGACCTTGACCTCGACGGGTATTATGACCTCTTGAAACAGAGTCTTCAGAAGATGCAAGCCGTTTACCCTTACAAGATGAATTAGAGGCCCTGCGTTACTGACGGCCGAGGATCTCATCGATCTCACGTTTCAATTCGTCTTCGGATAGTGGAAACGTCACGTTGTGCGCCTTGAGTTGGGCCAGCATCTCTCTGTAAGTAACTCCGGCCAACTCTGCGGCCATCCAGACAGTCATTTTCCTCGCCCTCACAAGTTCCAGAGCATCCTTAAGCCTCTGCTCCTCAAGGGCTCTAGCTACTAGTTCGCGAAGGACTGTTGATCTGTCGACACCCCTCTTGGCAGCCAATCGGCTAATCTCCTTCACTTGGGACCTCTGAATCCTAGCCGAAATTGTAACTTGCTCTTCAGTCATGGATGTTCCCTGTTTACGTTTTATCAAAACGTACACGTATAAACGTTGTGACCGACCCAGAACTCCTGCTCATGATCCTAAAGAGACCCGTACAAAACCGTGATCGTACGGTTAGCGCTACCCACTCTCTCTTCATCTTGATCGGCGCTTCGATCCAACATTTGGTGTCGTATAAAATACCGCTCATTCCCCTATGCGCTTCATTCCTTACGATGAGCCTCTCACCCGACCTTATCCTTGCTATGTAGACTATTCTTTCACCTACAATGCCGTCACCGATTTCAAATAGAATTGTCACTGGGTGATCACTTCTCTTTTAAGTGATCAGCTAGGTATGCTTACGCCGGTCTGTCGACCAAGGTGCTTATTCTTAATTGAAACGGGTACGTGGAAGAACTCTCTCAGTCAAGTTTTCTTTGTGGAGAGGTATCTGGCCTTGAATATCTCATATATGCGTCGCAGCTCTGGTACTGGATCTGGATGTTCGTCCACTCGCAGGTCAATCCAAGGCCTTGGACTATCGGCGTCGAGCCTTTTCATAACAAGTAGAGCGGCGGAGACCTTGCCTCGCTTGTCTCCGCCCGCATTCTGCCCGGCTTCAAGTACCTTCATCAGTCTTTCCTCCAGCGGCCCATTCGTAGACTCAAATGTTTTCGCCATTGCTTCGATCACATGGGGTCCCACAAGCATGTTTCCTGCAATTGCATAGTTCCTTCCAGTGAGATGCCCTCTCCACTCAACCGTTTCCTTTCCGGTGAAGGCTGCGATCCTCCCGTCCTTGTCGATCATTATTACCTGCCGAACCTCCCTCTTCTCGTCCTCTCGAAGCAGAGCATCCAAGGCACTACTAGGCGACAGCCCCAGCTTGATGAGCTGAAGTCCCTTGATGCCATAAATGATGTTAGTAGTGGCCTGGGTCGCGATTGCTGCTACATCAAGTTCTGCATGGGGGACCACCGCGCCAACAGCAGGAACCGCTGTTGAAACGCAAACGCCCAGCTCACCAGTTTTTTCACACCTCGCAACCATTGAAAAAGTTCCGGAGAAATCTGTTGTCATAGATTTCTCTCCCAAACGCCGCAAGCGCTACGTTGCTTGAACGTGCCAACCTGCCCAAGTTCCAAGTATATACCTTTCCGAAGCATAGATTCAATCCTCCGACGCTCCAAGCAAGCTACGTGTTAACAGTTGAGGTCGTTGGTCCAAGCTGTTACCATTTGCTGTTACCAATAACGTTACCTGCCTAAGAGGGGTGGGGCCCACCCAATCGCGCAGATTCTACTTCAAGACGTTTTGAGACACTTCCGATAGGAATCGGGTGGCAAACTTAATGCTCGGTATGTCGATCTTCTCGTTGTCTCCGTGAATTCCTAGAAGGATCTCCTTGATGTTCTGCGTAGGACTACTTGGTATGAATCCATATGCCTCAGCCCCCATCTGCCTGAAGAAACGGCTATCAGTCATACCTGTGTTAAGCTGAGCTACAACGTTCACATCGCCCGCATGTTTCCTCAGGACTTGGGAAAGAGTGTTGAGGAAAGGCGTCTTGGTTGGCGATGATGAAGACGCTTGATATCGGGTAGATTCTATCTCGACTCCGGTTCCTTCGATTGCCTTTTGGATGGTGTTGATAGCATACTTCTCGTCTTGTCCGGGCAGGATTCTCGTGTCAACCTCAGCTTCGCAGACATCAGGAATGACATTGGCCTTATTGCCTCCACGTATCACGTTCGGCGAGATCGTCATCCTTGTTAGGGCTCTAGCCATCTCCCCCATTTCTTTCTCGACGGAACTCACTTGATTCAAAAACGCGTCAATCCTTTCCGGCGTCGCCATATCCATGACCAGCCTTTCTCCTTCTTCACCCATCAGGGCCTTCCCATATTGAAGAAGCGCCTCCTTGACTTCCGGCAGGATTACAATCTCAGGCTTGTATCTCGCTAACCTGCTGAAGGCCTCAGCCATCTTCAGATTCGCATTGTCACCAAGCGTTGGAATCGAACCATGCCCAGCCTTGCCCTTTGCCTTCAGCTTGAACCAGCAGATCCCTTTCTCACCGAAGCCCACCATATAGAAGATCTTACCACCGATCTTAACCGGTGCCCCTCCGCCCTCGTTGAGAACATACTCGGCCTCCACCTTGTCAGGGACATTGTTAACGAGCCAGCCACACCCATACTGTGCCCCGGCCTCCTCGTCCGCAGTCGCCGCAAAAATCAATGTTCCATTCAACTTGACACCATGCCGCCTAAGCAGAATCATCGTCATGGCTTCTACAGCTACGTCGAACTTGTCATCGCATGCGCCCCTCCCATACAGCCACTCCCCTTCAACCTCAGCCGAGAAAGGGGGATGCCTCCACTTGGAGACATCTGTCACTGGAACAACATCGGTATGTGAAAGTAGAAGTAGTCGTGGCTTTGCCGCCCTTCCAGGAAGTCGTGACACGAAGCTCTCACGATTCTCAGGACCAAGGATGTCACATTCGATCTTCTCGCTGTCGAAGATCCCTTTTAGGAACTCTGATGCCTTACCTTCATCTCCCGGAGGGTTTGTCGTGTCTATGCGGACAAGGTCCTGCAACAGTTTGGTAGCCTCTCTCAAGTCTTGCTCTGTGAAGCTAGGAAGCATGATTCACTCAACTCGAATTGTCTCACTGAAGGAAGTTAGGTAGATAAGAGATTTTGTGTGACTACTGATTCAGAGGCCTAGGCAAATTCCAAAGTAGCGGTCCGCATCCTCAGATGGCGGATGCCCAGAGATGTAGCACGCACGAGGAGTCCTTCCGAGCACGCTCATCAGGAACTGGGTGGTAGGGGCAGCATCAGGGTAAAGCGATCGACTCCTTTGTAATCAACGCGCAGAACTATGGGAATTTTGACTGCGTTTCAGATCGCTTCATGGTAGAAAGGCTCTTAACCGCTAAGATGCGACATACCTAACTGAGGTTGTGAAAAGAAATGCCTCTAAGCTGGCCGAGCGCATTCAAAAGGGCGTTGATCTACTTTCTCTGGCTTGTCGTCTGGGGAATCGTTGGCGGAGTCATGGTAGCGATCGGCCTCGCACTTGCTACGGTACCTCTTACAAACGCTCTCACTGATCTGCTCAACAGAAGACCTGTGGCAGTTGGGACGGAAGCTTTCGCCGGGATCACTGTAGCGCTCTTGGGTTACCTCATCCTTTTGCTGGGCTCCGTTGCAACAATGATCCGCCTCATATACCAGCTGTCATATGAAGCAACCCAGGAGGTAATGACCAAGGGCAAGGCGCCCGCGGTCACTCCTTCAGCTGCGGCTGCGCCTACTTCCCCCAAGATTCAGCCCGCCCAACCGACCGTTCAGCCTCCTTCGACTCCGATTCCGCCTGAAGCCGCGGTGCCTACACCATCGCAACTGAAGTACTGTGCCTTCTGCGGAAAGTCCATACCTATGGTGGCGAGGTTCTGCCCGTTCTGTCAGCGCGCGCAGCCCTAGACTCGACTGCTATGAGCGTTTCAGAACTTTGCCAGCCGTGGCGCCGGTGTGCTTGCCCCTCCTGAGCGTGAGAGCACCGTTAACGATCACATACTCTATCCCTCTAGGATATCTCTTCGGGTTCGCATAAGTCGCCACATCTATCACCGTCTTCGGATTGAAGATCACAAGGTCAGCCCACGCACCAGGCCGAATTACCCCTCTATCCACTAGCCCGAGTTTCTGCGCAGGGAGCGAGGTCATCTTGCGGACTGCGTCAGGTAACGTAATAATTCCGCCCTCCCTCGCGTAGTGGCCCAGTACTCGTGGGAAAGTTCCGAAGTTTCTCGGGTGTGGGTGCCCCTTTCCAAGTGGGCCATATGTAGCAAGCGCTGAGCCGTCGCTCCCAATCATTGCATTCGGATAACGGATAACGTACTCCACATCCTCTTCGCATAAGCCGAACCGAACCACCCCTACAGCCAACTTCTCATCAATCAACAGGTTGAAAGCAAACTCGAAAGGATCTTCTCGTCTCGCTTTCGTGATGCCCGCCACGAACTTGCCTTGGTACTCCGGGTGTCTCGGGCATTGGGCGACCATGGTTCGGTCCCAATGTGCCGAGCTGAGTGCGCCCTTCAACATGTCGCGTCTCATCCGCCTCTTCGTGCTAGGGTCCTTCAGTCGCCAGACGATTTTCTCTGGGCCGCCTTCATGCGCCCATTGAGGAAGCATATTGACAAGGCCGAAACTCGAGGCAACGTAGGGGTACACGTCACATGTTACGTCTATTCCTCGCGCTCGAGATTCCTCAATCATCTTAATGCTTTGCTTCACCTTCCCCCAGTTCCTTTTTCCACCTGCCTTATGATGGGATATCTCAACTGGGATCTTGGCCTTCTCACCAATCGTGATCGCCTCCTTCACAGCCTTCAGAAGCGTATCTCCTTCGCCCCGAATGTGAGATGTGTATATCCCTCCGAAGGATGAAGCGACCTTTGCCAGCTCGATGATCTCAGCGGCTTTGGAGTAGCTTCCTGGAGGGTAGATGAGTCCTGTTGACATTCCGAATGCGCCTTGCCTCATGGCGCCGGCAAGGATGCTCTTCATTCTCCCCAGTTCCTTTCTAGTTGGCGGACGATCACCGTATCCTACAGCCATCTTCCTGAGATTGCCGTGTCCGACCAACGGCGCAACATTAACCGATATTCCTTGTCGCTCAAGTTTCCTTGTGTACTCCTGCAGAGTCGAGTAATCGACTTTTATTCCTGCTGAGATGATGGGGGCTCCGGTCTTTTCCATCTCTTCTCTAATCGTTTCATTGATCGGGGCTCCTGAATCTCCGCAATTGCCAATTACCTCAGTAGTTACACCTTGGCGTACCTTGCTCTCCGCTTTAGGGTTGATGAGTAGCGCATCGTCTGAGTGGGAGTGCATATCGATGAAGCCGGGGCATACTGTGAGGTCCAGCGCATTGATCGATGTGTCTGCGTTCTCGACCAATCGGCCAACCGTCGCTATTCTCCCGTCCTTGACACCAATGTCCGCTCTGAACCAAGGGTTACCTGTCCCATCGAGTACGTATCCATTCCTTATGGCTAGGTCCAACATGCATCCGCTACCTCCTGCGATCGAAAGTCTCAGAATATCTGCGGAACTCTTCCTTTCAGGCTTTCTGATGGACGACAATTATGAAGCGAGAACCATTTGGCCTGACGACAAACCATGCTAGGTTTCTACATGTGGCAGGGATGTTCCTAGACGAATATGTAGCCAAGTCGGCCAAGTCCTGACAATCCTCATCAACCGAAGCCTGACTGAGCGTTCATGGCTATCGCTGGAAGCGAGTAAAAACCAAAAAAAGGGAAAGTAGAGGTTGTGCAGTCGCTACTTCGTCTTCCCTGGCCTAGGCCACGGTCGCTTCTGAGCAGGAATCATGGCGTATGCCAACAGTATCAACACTATCGGCAGCGCAACCATGGCTCCTGGAAGCGGCAGCCATGAGGACATCAGAAAGTCGAGTCTTCCGAAGATCATGTTGAACCTTGAGAGCACTGTGTTGGCGAAGGAGTAGCCGAAGGCGGCCATCATTCCGAACCGAGCGATTCTCGAGATTATCCCTAACTTGCCTGCGTGCATACTTGGGAGTGTGAATATGAAGAAATAGACCACTGTCAGCACGATGATGATGAAGAGCAGGTTGCTGAAGCCGGTCCATGCGTCAACTCCAAGAACCTTCATTACGGCTGTGGATTGGATTTGCGCGATAAACTCCGCCGTGACTGTGGCTCTCATAGATAGGCCGATGCCTATGCCCACCATTACCGAGAGCGGAAACCTGCTGACCCAGAAGTACTTCTTGTGGTACCTCGTGTAGAGAATTACTCCAAGGAGAAACACGACAGCGTAGAGCAATGCTCCCTTCATTAATGGATCCCAACCGTACCTCCTCACGTTATCGAACCCATACACGATGCTGTGCCCGGCTGCAGCCCCAACGAACGTGTGTTCAGCGAACTTGAAGAACACGTTGTCCCTAAAAGCGATACTGTATATCCAGATCGTGAATAGCGCTGCTAGCCATATTTGGATGACGGATGCTAGATCTACTGCCATTGGCTTAGCCTCCTCGCGCGCGTTCTGAAGCTTTTCTTCCGTAGTAAGCGATGTTTCCGACTACGACGAACGCAAAGACGAGCAAATGAGTCAAGGTGATCACATCAGCAGATTTTATTCCGCGTCCAGGCACACCAAGGAGCAATTCCATTTGACCTGCCTGTGCGCCTGAAGTCAGTGAGACTATTTGACCTGCCTTGAAATATGGCAACATTGTCGGCACCATCATAGCTATCACAGAGCATAGGTAGGGTACCTTGTATGGTGTGTACCACTGCCTCACCCAGCCCTCCGACTGATCGCCTCCTGTCGTATAGACTATCAACAACTTGAAGCTGCTCGCATCCTTGATCCCTGTCATGATCGGGTACTGGTCAAGCGAAGCCCCCTTGTAGTCGGTATTGGTTGTTGCCCGTAGATCCTTTCCTACCGCTGCCATCGCTGTTTCTGTCCCTGATATGTAGCCGATGTGGATGTAGTCAACGCCATACTTCGCGCCGTACTTTGCAGGGTTAACCTCTGCAATGACCTTATCCCAAAGCAGAGGTCCCTCTAAGGATGTTGACATGGTAATAGCCTTCAGCCCTCCCTTTCTGAAGATGTGATGGTACACCGCAACGGCCATTGGACCAAGCTCCGGCTCTCCTCCACCTGAGTATCCGAAGTCTATCAAGATCGCTGATCCAGCGGGCATTGCTTCGATTGTGTCCTTCCATTTCTTTACCTCAGGCGATATCGGCACGGGAAAGCCGATCGGATTAAGCATGGGTATAATGAAAACGATCAAGAGGATGGCGTACAGGATCTCCCTAGGTACATCTTCGAGCCTTCCCCAGAATCCTTTTCCTTTCTTGCTCATGTTCCACCCCTCCTTTCGGCCTCGGTTAGCCGGCCTAGGAATCCTGTCTCTCTGCCGATCATTGTTCGTACTCCAAGTGCGATGGCTCCAAGAGAAGCTCCGATCATGATGCCACGCTGTGCTGAGGTTGTGGGGATTGCGCTGAGCCACGCTTCCATAGGTATGATTATAGGTACGCCCACGGCGACTGCCGGAGCGTTCCTCAGTAGAGCTATGGCTCCCACAACCAAGAGAAGTGCTGCTTCTGCGTTCCGTGCTCTGAGAGCTCGATAGCAACCAGTAGTCATGTAGAACCCCAGTGAGGAGTAGACGGTTGCGCTAAGCGCGAAGTATGATGCGTTGTATAGCCATGAGTATTGTGGCCCCGTTGGCCCCGTTGCAACACCGATGATTGTGAACACCACGATCATTAAGAGTAGCCAGATGCTGAACGGCCACTGTCCAGCAGTGCGTCTCGAGATGTGTCGTGTGTGAAGGTAGAATAAGTTGACGGCGCCAAAGCCTAGTGAGAACGCCGTGAGTATGATCCCCCAGTTCTGCAGATCTTTGACAACTGGTCCTGTTCCCGGAATCTTCAAGAAGTAGTCCACCATTACCAACAGGGCTGTAACGAACACTAGCACAATAGGCAATTGCCTTCTAACGAACAGAGACATTCTCTCACCTACGCCTTCAGAAGGTCGTTGATGATGGGGCTGCCGGCCGCTGTTGCGAGCACACCGATGAACATGAGGAGCCACGCTATTAGTTTGCCTAGATCCTGGCCCTGTATGCTGCCGCCCTGTATGGGATCCTTGGATAGATACGCGCCTGCAGCGTAAATTTCCTCGCCTATCAGCAGGTAGTCACATACGACGGCGAAGAACGGGATCTGGTATCCTCTAGCTGTGCCAGCCAACTGGATAGCGCCGATTCTGAAGAATGTCTCCGAGAACATCATCGACTCCGCGTAGAAAGGTCCGATCATTATGTTTGCTGCTGGGCGCTCCCTTTCGGCGAAGCCCTGCACGGCAGTGGCATACGCGAACTGCTCGCCCGACAAGTATCTGATTTGGTCTTCGGCGTTGAACGCATCGCCCTTTCCCGCCCTTATGTATGCTTCTCTCATTAGCTCAGTTGCGATCGGCATCACTTGCGCTTGGTAGACCGAGTAGACGATCTTGACGCCATACTTAGCGGCCAACTCCGAAACATGTCCGAGAACGGCCAGTCCTGCGACGAGTTGAGGTGCGACGGTCCCAGTCAACTCACCGAGGCCTGTCGTGAAGTGTACGGGCTTATTCATCTCAGCTGCTCTACCTACCATCTCCGGCAATGCGTCAAGGCCCGCAAGCTTCCGAAATGACGGAAGCTTCTTCTTAGCCATCTCCATGCAACCGATGATGAAGATCCATAGAGCTATCAGCATTCCAAGTGCGAAAATTCTTCCTGCGACTAACATTGGTTTCACCTATATTTTCCGGGCCCCATATCTCGAAACTCGTTATAACGTTTTTCGATAGCCGAGCCGTGAAACACTAATGTGCTAAGGTTGAAACACCGGCAGGGAGAACTAAGTCAAGAAGTCCCTAAGCCGGGCAATCCAGCTTCTTCGCTCATCCCCTCTCGCCTTCCTCGCTATCTTCTGGGCCTCCTCTTCCTCTCTCATGAGTTCCTCTATCCTAGAAATCAAGCGTTCCACATTCTCCCGAGACCGCGTCGACTCAGCGAACAGGCCCGCATATTCGTACACTTTGACTCCTAGCAAATCAAGAGTCATCAGGAGAGGAGAGCCGGCAACCATACCGACTTGAGCTGCCGCGAACGATAGTGGGGCAATGGAGTGCAATGTCATGACTGCCATCGTACCCAAACCAGAATCCACTATTCGCCTCGCTAACTTCTCGATGATCTCCTTCTCTCTTTCGGGCGGTATGCCGGCAATAGACTCCAAAGGCACCACCAAACACTAGGTTCTCTGCGGCTCTTAACCCTTCTCGCTTGCGCCAGCTCCGTGAAACTTCTTTGCAAAGAAACCACCAAGAAATCCTCCTACCATGAAGCCGGCCAGATAGATCACGGCTCCCCAAAGCGCTTCAGCCAGTTCGAAGACGATAAGTCGGAACACCATGTTCGTCATCCAAGCGCCCAACCCGACACGTATCCCAACATGAATATGCTTCCCCAAGATTCTGCGCGCCAGACCAAAGGCACCCAAGAACGCGGCCTCCAAGTAGACCAACGCAGAGAGAAGCGTCAAATTCAACGCTGCCTGACCAGGGAAGTAGATTGACGCAACGTAGTCCCAGAACCACGCGATTCCACAGGCGAACAGCGCGGCACCAAAGTAGCTCTCAAAGCTCGGCAAAGGCTCAGGCTTCATCTATCAGTCCTCAAGCGTCTCTGATGACTCAGTAGAAATACTACGGAGTTTGCCAGAATAAATGCCTATGACTGCACCGTCTGCACTTCTGCAAAAGCAGTCGGATTTCACATTGGCTCTTTTTTAGAAAGTCTGAAACCCTAATGGAGATAGTTAGAGTTGTGAAGTATAGATGCAAACAGGAGACAAAGCAATACATGAATTTCAGGAACTCATGAAGAAAATATACATTCGCCGAGACAAGCGCAGAGGAGTGTACGGCACCTTGCTGTGGATGATCTCTGAGATCGGCGAATTCGCAGGCGCTGTGCTAGAGAAGGACAAGAAGAAAATTGCGGATGAGGCTGCAGACATCTTCGCTTGGCTGTGCAGCGCGTCTAATCTCCTTGGGATCGACTTGGAGAAGGCATCGTTTGAGAAGTATGGTAAAGGTTGTCCTAGATGCCGCCGCATACCTTGCCGATGCCAGAAGAAGTAGGATGCAGTTCACACTTTCCGCTTTGTTGCTTCGGATATCCTTCGCAAATATTTGAGTGCGCAGTCTGTGCTTGGAAAACTCCTTGTTCCGCATTCAGGTCCAGAGAAAAGAATTCGTTCCTCTCCGAATAATCTCAAGATTCGTTTCAGCCTACTCCTCATGACTTCTTTCGACTCTAGGTAAACGTTTGGGTCTACGTCCCCTTTCTTGATGCAGGCCCAAGCCTCTGCAACAAGAGGTCCCATAGAGGCCTCGGTGAGGGCAGGATTTGATGTTGCGATCCTTTCCCGAACCAAACGATCGAAGTCTGTCACAGCAATACTCGCCTTGACGAATTTGTCAGTTGTCTTACAGGCCTTCTTCGACTTCAAGGACCCATATAGGGGGTCACCTACATGTGACTCAATTATGTCAAGCCCCTTCACGCTCCAGAAGATGTCGTCTGCCGTGTTATGAAGATGGATGATAGTCTTGGCGCCTTTGGTCTTCACTTTGTGACAAATCGCCTCCCATGCTTTGAGTAATGCCTCCCGTCCCGGCGCGCCCCTGTCTAGAAGTGTGTCGCTCGTGAGGCCAAATACCGGTTCGTCGATAGAAACGAGAACGACCTCCATATTCTTCTGTGTAACGACGCTGGCTTCAACGATCTGTTGAAGCACCTCGCTGAATTGTCCAAAAGCCTCCGCCGTCCTATTGACGAGCAAAGAGGATAGGGTGTACGGGCCGGTCACACAGATCTTCAATGCGATCCGATGCCCGACCGTATCTTTGATTCTTGACGCGTTTCGCTTGACAG
>Ga0315312_1002834_pt1 | contig 11614 bp, 8 predicted proteins | sample TDP7_MG_FD_203629 | JGI IMG/M metagenome (GOLD analysis project Ga0315312, IMG submission 203629) | Freshwater sediment microbial communities from Lake Towuti, South Sulawesi, Indonesia - TDP7 | ecosystem: Environmental > Aquatic > Freshwater > Lake > Sediment | place: Indonesia: South Sulawesi... | reverse complement strand
GATTCTTGACCTGCTAATGCCGAAGATGGACGGATTTGCTCTGTATAGGGAGCTCCGAGAGCCGAAGTGGTTGAGGCATAAGGATATGCCTATCCTGATTCTAAGCTCGGTAAGAGAAGAAGCCAGCCGGCGCCGTTATGAGCTGGAAACCGGTGTTGAGCTCGGAGTGGATGATTATATCGAGAAGCCTTTCTCACCTGACATCTTGCTAAAAAGGGTGGAGAAACTTCTCAGAAGGAAAGTAAAAAGCTAAACCTAGCGGCATAAGCTCGGCACTTAAGGAGGAGAGTCGAGATGGAGAAGAAAGCCAAAATCTTGCTTGTTGATGATGATGTTGACTTTGTGGAGGCGACGAAGACTGTCCTGGAGAGTAGGCCTTACGAGGTAATCGTAGCATATCAGGGCGAAGAGGGGCTGCGGAAGGCGAAAAAAGAAAATCCCGACCTAGTTCTTCTGGACATAATAATGCCAGTAAAAGACGGGTTTACTGCGGCGGAACAGTTTAAGAAAGACCCTCAACTCAGTAACATTCCCATAATAATGCTAACCTCTTTCTCGACAAGGGGGGCAGGGACCGGCATACCGCGCAGTCGAGGGGCGGCTCTTGAAGCCGAAGATTATGTTGAAAAGCCAGTTAACCCTCAGGAATTACTGCGCAAAATAGAGACACACCTGAAGCCGCGCACTGGTGGGTAACGATAATACCGTTAATCTAGCCTCATTGCTGCCCGGCCAGGGAGGCTTTTTAATTGGAAGCAATTACCATCACCATTGAAGGACGCGAGGTAAGCGGTTACCCGGGCATGACTGTTCTCCAGCTAGCCCAGGAGTCGGGGATAGACATTCCCACTCTGTGTTACGACCCCTGTCTTGCCCCAATTGGTGCCTGCCGTCTCTGCCTGGTAGAAGATGAGCCCTCAAAGGCGATACTGGCGGCATGTGTTACTCCGATAAGACCGGGAATGGTAATCAACACACGGTCGCCGCGGGTGCTCGAGCGCCGGAAGGTAATTATCCAGCTTATGCTGGCCAGCCATCCCGATTCGTGCCTGGTCTGTGATAAGGGCAACCGCTGCCAGTTAAGGAAGCTGGCGGCTGAGCTTGGCATCGGGCTGGTCAGGCTCCGCAGGATTCCACAACCAGCCGTCATTGAGGAGGTCAACCCATTCATCGAAAGGGACCTCTCCAAGTGTGTTTTGTGTGCCAAGTGCATTCGGGCCGACCATGAGCTGGTGGTCGAGGGAGCGATCGATTACATTGGGCGCGGTTTTGCCGCCAAGCCAGCCACACTGAATGACGTGCCTCTGGAACAGTCCGAATGTACCTTCTGTGGCACGTGTGTTGCCCTGTGTCCCACCGGTGCCCTGATGGAAAAGGAGCGCACCTACCACGGTTCCACGGTAAGCACCGTGGATACCGTGTGTCCTTTCTGTGGATGTGGGTGCGGCCTCTCCCTCGAGGTCAAGGATAACCGCGTCGTACGGGTCAGACCAGGCAGAGAAAACCCCGTCGGTCGCGGTGCTCTTTGTGTCAGGGGAGCTTACGGCTATGATTTCATACATAGTGCGGATAGGCTAACCAGTCCATTCGTCAAGACAGATGGCAACTTTGAGGCCGCATCCTGGGAGCAGGCTTTAGACCGGGTGGCCATTGAACTCAAGCGCATAAAGGCTGAGTACGGTGCTGAGAACCTGGCCGTTCTTGGCTCATCGAAGTGCACCAATGAAGAGAACTATCTCCTCCAGAGATTCGCTCGGGCAGTTCTTGGTACCAACAATATTGATAATGGTAGCCGTCTTTATAGCTCTCCGAGCCGGTTTGGTCTTGGCTCGTCCATCGGTTTTCCCGAAATGGCCAGTGCCATCGATGAGCTGGAGCATTCCGGGGTGATAATGGTCATCGGGGCTGATCCCACTACCTCGGCTCCAGCCGTAGGTTATGCCATAAAACGGGCGGTAAAGTATAGAGGTGCGCGGCTTTTGGTCATTGACCCACGGCAAACAAAGCTAGCCGCCTTGGCACACCTCTGGTTAAAGCCCAAACTCGGTACCGATGTTGCGTTAATTAATGGCTTGGCCAGGGTGATTGTCGACGATAGGCTGTTTGACGAAGAGTTCGTTACGCGTAAGACGGATAATTTTGGAGAGTTTGCCAAGGGATTGAAAGCATACACCGCTGAAAATGTGGAGAAGATAAGCGGTGTGAGCCGCCAGGAGGTGCGTCGTGCGGCCCACCTCTTGGCCGAAGCGGAGGGGGCCTCCATCGTCTACGGAAATGGAATTACCCAGCGTGCGAACGGCATCGACAGTGTCATGGCCCTGGCGAATCTGGCCATGCTTACCGGCAAAATCGGGCACAGGCGCGGGGGCATCTTTGCCCTGCAGAGAGAAAACAACGCTCAGGGTGCCTGTGATATGGGTAGTTTGCCGGACTTCCTGCCCGGCTACCAGAGTCTGGATGACACTCAGGCAAGGCAGAGATTTGAGGAGCGGTGGGGAACCCGCCTGCCAGCCAGTCCCGGACTGACGGCTCTCGAAATGATCGAGCGCGCCAGTGAGGGGAAACTCAAGGGGATGCTGATTGTGGGAGAAAATCCTGTAGCCAGTTTCCCATCCCCCTCCGTGGTCAAGAAAGCCCTGGCCTCTCTGGAACTACTGGTCGTGGCCGATATGTTTATGACGGAAACGGCCAAGCTGGCAACAGTGGTCTTGCCGGCCGCTAGCTTTGCCGAGAAGGACGGTAGCTTTACCAATTTCGAGGGTAGGGTCCAGCAAATACGAAAGGCTATTAAACCAGTGGAAAATAGCTGGCCGGACTGGGAAATAGTCCGTCAGTTAGCCAGCCGGATGGGGCACCCGTTGCCATACTCCTCGCCGCGAGAGGCGATGGATGAGATTTACGAGCTAGTTCCTTTATACCGAGCTCGGGCCCACAGTGACTTCAAAGCCCAGGACCGGGCTGATGTGGAGAGTGGCGGCTTCGGGCGCTTTTCCCCGGTCAAGTATGTCCCGCCCAAAAAAGATATGTCGGCGGATGGGTATCCCTTAACCTTGCTCACCGGGTCAATACTGCACCACTTTGGCAGCGGGACACGGAGTTCAAGGACTTCGCGACTGAAGAAATTCTCCCCGCAGGCCTGGGTGGAAGTCAGCCTGCCTGACGCTGAAGAGCTCGGCTTGAAGGATGGGGACGAAGTCAGAGTAGCCTCGCTGGTAGGGCAGGTAACCACTGCCGTCAGGCTCAGCGGGACATTGTCTCCGGGGCTACTTTTCATGCCCATTTCATTCCCGGGGAGTCCCGTTTACGAGTTATTCGGCATAGATTTGGATAGCCAAGCCAAGACCCCCTCCCTGAAAAGTTGTGCCGTAAGGCTGGAAAGGGTTAGCGCACATGGTTGATGGAAAGAGAGTTATTGAAGCTGACCTGGCGCGGATAGACAGCATCATCGCCAGATACCGCGAGCAGCGGTGGGGGCTGATACCCCTTCTCCATGAGGTCCAGGGGGTTTTGGGTTACATTCCCCATGAAGCAGTACGTCGTATCGCTAGAGGCCTGGGCCTATTTCCCGCGCAGGTGCAGGGGGTGGTCACCTTTTATGCCCTTTTCTATACCGAGCCACGAGGGAAGAACACAGTCAGGGTGTGCCGGGGCACCGCCTGCCATGTGCGAGGCGGCAAAACAATATTGAAGCTGGTCAAGCAACAGTTGGGCATTCAAGAGGGCGAAACCACTCCTGACCTCGAGTATACCCTGGAGACGGTTGCCTGCATCGGTTGTTGTGCCCTCGCCCCTAATGTGGTTGTCAACCGTAATATCCACGGTCATATGAATCCAAAAAAGGTAGCCACGATATTGGGTCATTATGGGGAGCGCTGAAATGCAGGGAGGCACAATCTCGCAGAATGGGCAGCGTTCAGTCCGCGTCTGCCGCGGGTCAGGTTGCCCGGGTTCGGACCTGATTCTAAAAGGCCTGGAAGGTGAAATAAGACGGCTCGGTCTGGATGTGCCGGTCCGGCTCACTGGTTGCCACGGTTTTTGCCAGGTTGGCCCAACTGTCATCGTGGAACCAGAAGATATATTTTACTGCCGCGTAGCCGTCGAGGATGTCTCTGAAATTGTGCAAAAGCACCTACAAGACCACCAGGTAGTGACCCGTCTGCTCTATACCGACCCGATTACTGGTCAGACCAGGCCACACTACTCTGACATAAACTTCTATCAGAGGCAAGAGCGTGTTCTGCTGCGCAACTGCGGCCGCATCAATCCGGAAAGGATCGAGGATTACCTGCAATGCGGCGGCTACCAGGCCCTGCGCCGGGTTCTTTTCAACATGACACCCGAACAGGTCATTGAGGAAATTAAAAAGGCTGGACTCCGTGGACGCGGCGGTGCCGGGTTCCCCACCGGACTAAAGTGGGAATTGTGTCGCCAGGCGAAGGGCTCGCCCAAATATGTTATCTGTAACGCTGATGAAGGTGACCCCGGTGCTTTTATGGACCGTTCCATCCTTGAAGCCGACCCACACAGTGTGCTTGAGGGGCTGAGCATTGCTGCTTACGCCATCGGGGCTAGCCAGGGGTACATCTATTGCCGGGCCGAAAAACCCCTAGCCATAGAGCGGTTAAGAATTGCCCTAAAGCAGATGCCACAACATAAACTGGTGGGTGAAAACATCCTTGGTTCCGGTTTCAGTTTTGACATCGAGATAAGGGAGGGGGCCGGTGCTTTTGTCTGCGGGGAAGAGACCGCCCTTATGATGTCAATAGAGGGCAGGAGGGGTATGCCCCGCCCTCGCCCTCCTTTCCCGGCTCAATCAGGTCTGGACGGCAAACCAACGACGATTAATAATGTGAAAACACTAGCCTCAGTCCCGGTTATCATTGAGCGGGGGGCCAACTGGTTTGCCAGCATCGGTACTGAGAAGAGCAAGGGTACGGCCGTATTTGCTCTCACCGGGAAGATTGCTAATAGTGGCCTGGTGGAGGTGCCGATGGGCACTCCACTGGCCGAGATTATCTATGAGATTGGTGGCGGTATTCCCCGCGGTAAGCGACTCAAGGCCGTGCAGACCGGCGGTCCTTCAGGAGGGTGTATTCCCGCCCGCTTCATTGATTCCCCCGCTGACTATGAGTCTCTAAGCAAATTGGGCTCAATCATGGGCTCTGGGGGGATGGTAGTGATGGATGAGACCACCTGCATGGTAGAGATAGCCCGCTTCTTTCTTAGTTTCACCCAGGCTGAATCCTGCGGGAAGTGCACCCCCTGCCGTCTCGGCACGAGGCAGATGCTGGAAATCCTGACACGCATTACCGAGGGCAAAGGGTGTGATGAGGACATTGACACTCTGGTCACCATATCCCAGACCGTAAAGGAGTGCTCGCTCTGCGGCCTTGGCCAGACTTCACCCAATCCGGTGCTGTCAACCCTCAACTACTTCCGAGATGAGTACGAAGCGCATATCAAGGAGAAAAAGTGTCCGGCGGCAGTTTGTGATGCCTTGATGATATCGCCCTGCCAGCACACCTGCCCGGTGGGAATCAATATCCCCAAGTATGTTGCCCATATCGCCGCAGGCGAATACCAAAAGGCGATTGACACCATCCGCGAGCGTAATCCATTCCCGGCCATCTGTGGTCGTATCTGTCATCATCCCTGCGAGTTCAGATGCCGTCGTGGAGAGCTGGACGAGTCGGTGGCCATCCGGTCACTCAAGCGTTTTGTGGCTGACTGGTACTTCCAGAACGGGGGCGAAGAGCCGAAGCCCTTCCCCCAGACCCACAAGGAGCGAGTGGCCGTAGTTGGGGCGGGACCAACCGGCCTGTCCTGTGCTTATTTCCTGGCCCAGATGGGCTATCCGGCTACGGTCTTTGAAGCTCTGCCGGTTGGCGGCGGCATGCTCTCAGTGGCCATACCTGAATTCCGCTTGCCGCGGGAAATCATTCAAAAGGAGATCGACTACATCGCTAAGAAGGGCGTGGATATAAGGTATAACTCCCCCATCAATGTGAATTTCACTGTGGAAGACCTCAAGAAAGATGGCTACAGCGCGGTGTTTGTTGCTGCTGGTGCCCAGAGAAGCCAGCGCATCGGTATACCGGGTGAACTGGAGGATGTTGCTGGCTTCTACTATGGGCTAAGATTCCTGCGGGATGTCAAGCTCGGCCGGGAGGTCAAAATTGGCCGCCGGGTGGCGGTCATCGGCGGCGGCAATGTAGCCCTGGATGCTGCCCGTACTGCCTTGCGTCTGGGTGCCAGCGAGGCCAACATCTACTACCGGCGCTCCCGGGAGGAGATGCTGGTGACTGAGGTGGAGTATGACCAAGCCGTGGCTGAGGGTGTGCAGGTCAATTTCTTGGTCAGCCCCACGCGGATAGTCAGCCAGAATTGGGCAGTAACCGGCTTGCAGTGTATTCGCATGCAGCTTGGCGAGATTGACGCGAGCGGTCGGCGGCGGCCGGTCCCCATCACTGGTTCGGAATTCTTTGTTGAGGCGGATACCGTGATTGCCGCTGTCGGCCAAGCACCTGACCTCTCCTTCCTCCCGGCTGACAGCGCCCTAGAACGTACGCGCTGGGAAACACTGGTAGTTGATGGCAATACACTATCGACCAATGTGAGCGGGGTTTTTGCTGGCGGTGACTTTGTTACCGGTCCGGGTATGGTCATCGAGGCCATCGCGGCTGGCCGGAGGGCCGCTATTGCCGTCGACAAATACCTGAAGGGTGACACCAGCCGTGTCGAGATATACGACCTTAAGCCCAAGGTTCCCGCTGAGGTGCAACCCAGCCAAGGACAGGAAACGGAGGAAGCGTGGGAGACTAAGCCAAGAGAACCCGTGCCGACACTTCCTGTTGAGCAACGAAAAGCAAGCTTTGTCGAGATAGAACTGTGCTTCTCTGCAGAGAAAGCTAAACAGGAAGCTAAGCGCTGCTTGAGATGCGACCTGGAAAAGTTTTAGCCGCGCAGGAGGCCATATGAAATCGATAACCAGGCAAAAACCCTTTGAGGAAATCAAGAGACAGTTGGATGGCTTTGACCGTCTGTTTATTATTGGCTGCGGTACTTGTACTACCATGACCAGGACCGGTGGGATTGACCAGGTCTTGGAGATGAGGGACCGGCTTCAGCAGCTTGGCAAGCGGGTGAGTGGCTGGACAGTGATTCCTACTGCCTGCGATGAAATGACCGAAGCCGCTATGAAGGAGAATAGCCGGGCCATTGAAGGTGCGAGCTGCATTCTAGCCATGCCCTGCGCTCTCGGCGTGCACCGTATTGGCCAGTACATTGACCGGCCAGTTATTCCGGCACTGGATACCCTGTTTATCGCGGTAGAAGATGGGCCGGGTTTTTTCCGTGAGGTCTGTGCCCAATGTGGCCAGTGTGTCCTCGGTGAGACCGCCGGCATCTGCCCAATAACCGCCTGCCATAAGGGCCTGGTGAACGGTCCATGCGGTGGTACCAACAACGGGAAGTGCGAGGTCGACAAAGAGAAGGACTGCGCCTGGACTCTTATCTATAATCGCCTGAAGGAACAGGGCCGGCTCGACTTAATGCGCAACTATCAACCACCGCGAAACTTTCAGGTAGTGCCGAGACCGAGGACAGTCAAAATCTAGTCGGCGAGGAGATTCGAACCATGGTGTCACGCTTTAAAGAGGCTCTCAGTTCAGGCAAGTTTGTTGTTACCAGCGAGATTGCGCCACCAAAGGGGACGAACCTGGAGAAGATGCTCCACCACATTGAGCTTCTCAAAGACAAAGTTGATGGACTTAATGTTACCGACCACCAGAGCTCGGTGATGCGTTTTCCCTCCATTGGTGGCTGTCTGGCTATTCAGGAGCGAGGTGGTGAGCCTATTTTGCAGATGACCTGCCGTGACCGCAACCGCCTGGCTCTGCAGGCCGAGCTTCTCCTGGCCTACAGCCGGGGGATAAGGAATATCCTCTGTCTGACTGGCGATGCCGTTCCCGTCGGCGACCACAAGGAGGCCAAGGGTGTCTTTGACCTGGACTCAGTCCAACTGCTGAGGACAATCCGGCTTATGGAATCTGGCAAAGACCTGGGCGGTAATAGCCTTGATGGCGTGGTGGAGTTCTGCGCTGGCGCCATCGTGACGCCTGAGGCGCGGCCGCTCGAACCACAGCTAATCAAATTTGAGAAGAAAGTTGAGGCTGGCGCCGAGTTTTTCCAGACCCAAGCCATCTATGACCTGGACAACTTCGCTAAATTCATGCAGCACGCCCGGCGATTTCCCGTTAAAGTACTTGCCGGGGTCGTCCTGTTATCTTCGGCCAGGATGGCCAAATACATGACGGAGAACGTGCCCGGCATCTTTGTCCCCCAGAAGTTAATTGGCGAACTGGAGAGCGCACCCAAGGGCGGGGCATTAGCCAAGGGGATCGAGATTGCTGGCCGGATGATTGCTGCCTTGAAAAAGAATGCTATCTGTGATGGCGTGCACATTATGGCCATCGGCCGGGAGGAAGTAGTTCCCGATATACTGTCCGCCGCCGGGCTCTAGGTAAGCCTGGCCCCTGGCCTCCACTCTATAAAAGCCAACTCTATTCTGCCTTACCTACTTCATAACCTCGGCGGAATCACGGGCAGAAGAAGGTGCGAGTCGTAGGTGCCTCCAGTATGGATTGAGTTTGTGCCGGCTTGAATCCGGTCTGTCAGGTCGGTATGGGTGAAGGGATAAATTCTGGGGTCGTCCTTCGACGCGACCTCAAGGTTGAGTCGGTGCCCCTTCTGAAATACGATGCTAGCAGGGAGGATCTCGATCTCTACTGGGACTACTTCTCCGGGTTTCACCTTCTGTAGCTCATCGTGGGTATGGTAGGGCCGATACGGTGTTGAGCGCTCCGGATCGAGCTTGCGATGTGAGACGCGTAGCCAGCCATAGGCCGCCGCGATAGCCGGCTGGTTCTGACCAGGATATGTGACCTCTTTGCCGTTGGGACCGATGTTATGAATGATGGCAAAGAGGTCGGCGTCATTGATGCTCGTTGAGACCCAGAGTTTCAACTTAATGGGGCCGGTGACTTCGGTGTCCTGCTTGAAGGGTGCGGTTGAAAATGTGGCGCTTGTGGTGTCAGCGTCTGGCTCGGCACTGTAGCTCACCATACTCTTCTGGTTAGGCCTATCTGTGGACAGGCTCCCGTCCGCTGCATTTAGATAGTACTCTGTCCATTGGGTTCTGGCGAGGGGCCACTCGTACTCGTAGCGCCATTGGTACCTGTCGCCGCCGTAGCGTATGGCAAGCTTGATTGGGGGCTCTCGAGTAATGCCCGTATCGATGCCCTTCAGCCACTGGTCAAGAAAGCGTTTCTGGAAGAGGCGTCCTTCGAGTGAATAGAATGGGGTCACATGGTCGCCGGAGTGCACGCGCAGGAACTTGTGCTCTGAGCCTGCCCCGAGATAGCCCTCGATATTACCCCTCAGGTGCAGACCCGCGCCACCCCAATTACCCACGGAAAGTAAGGGCACTTTGATGTTGGCTAGGTCTGGATTATTGTGGGCCACCCTCTCGTTGTAGAGCTCCGGATAGGCGGCTTGCCGGGCCTGTTCATGCGTCGAGCCGGCTTCCTGCATCTGGCGCGCGACATTAGTTGTCCAGCGCTGAGTGAAGGTATTGGAGCGAATACCGCCGTGACGGTTCACATCCCGGTAGAGGTCGAAGGCGCCCTCCCAAGGCACGATAGCTGCCAGATGAGGAGGATTAAGAGCAGCCACCCGCCATGCATTCATGGCGAAATACGATATTCCCATCACGGCAACCTTACCGTTGCTCCACACTTGCGTGCCGGCCCACTCAATAGCATCATGAAAGTCCTCGGCTTCGTGCATGGTCAAGTTGTGGGGCCGGCCAGGGGATTTCCCGGTTCCACGCGCATCGACACGAATGACGACATACCCTTGAGGCACCCACCACTCTGGATTCACCGTCTCCCAGTGCATGTAGGGGCCATCCTCTTCGAGGTTGGCGAAGGTCTGGTTTGGGACCCAGTCCTTAAAGTGAATATCCTTAGGGTATGGCCCCAATGTCATGATGGCCGGAAAGTGACCTGCATCATTTGGGCGAAAGACATCGGCACAAAGGGTTATCTCATCACGAACTTTAATGGAAACATTTTTTTCAACTATGAACTGATAGTACATGACTCTTTCCCTCCTCGTCGAGGTGGACTCATGGCTCTAGTAATGCATTCCTCGTTATCCCCTTGCCTGACAGCGATTGTCTTTATCCCGGCAACGTCAGAGCCGGGCCAGGCTCGGTAATGGAAAAATGCCCTTTCCTTCTCCCCCTTTATGAGGGGATAGTGTAAACTTAGAGAGTAGAGTGGTTTTACTAATTCGTAGATGCTACCTAGACTCTTACTTTGCGATGTGCCCACATCTCAACTACTTTAACGCTCTAGTATCCGGCTCAAAAGATGGCTAAATCTCAAAGTGGCCTTGTTACCCCTCGGCTATAATACTACTTTCCCGTCCCTCAGTAAAGAAGGATGTAAGCGTCCATAACATAATGGACTGATGGGGGAGAGGGTACGCATCAGGATAGGCTTTGACTTATTCAGTTGTTAAGACTTGGGGCTTTACTGCTTGAGTAATGAACAAAAAAGCCAAAAAGTTCAATTTCTCAGCCGCAGCGGGCTCTTCCACCGAGGCATAGTTCAAGGGATGTCTAAGAGGGGCGTAGCCCCTCTTTCAATTTTCCTCCCCTTCCCCTTGCCAAGGGGAAGGGGAAACAGGGGATAGGGTTTGCGAAAGATAGCCCAAGATTGCTACAATAAACCCACAGAGGAGGGAGAGCGATGGAATTGGCTGAACTGGAAAAGCTAATCAAAAGCCGGCGCTCCATTCGGCGCTGGCAGGATAAGAAAGTCCCCGAAGAATTATTAGTCAAGGCGATTGAACTGGCCACCTGGGCCCCCAATGGCGGTAACCAGCAGAACTGGCGTTTCTATGTTGTTGTGAACCCTGGCACCATCAAGGCGATGGCTGACGCCGTGCAGGCCAGCGCCGATTTGATGGTTTCCTGGCCGGAAGCTGAGAAGTTTGGGATGGGGGCCTCCGGCCAGCGGCGGCGTGCCGGATTCTTCGACACGGCACCCGCCGCCATTGTCGTGGGCGCTGCCCAATACCAGTCGCCCGTTGACCAGATTTTTGCGGCGCGGGAAAAAGTTGACCCCCGTGCCCGCCAGATGCGCCAGTGGCGCAATGTGGTTGATAGCCGCATTCAGTCGGTCGCTTCCGCTATTGCCTATTTAGTTCTGGTTTTGCACCAGATGGGATTGGGCGCCGTCTGGATGACCGGCCCGACGCAGGCCAAGGACGAGTTAGAAAAGATTCTCAAGGTACCGCCCGGGATGGATATCATCGCCTTTATACCCGTCGGTTATCCCGATGAAGAACCGATATCCCGGGGACGGAAGCCAGTCAGCGAGGTCACTGAGGTTATCCGATGAAAAAACGAGTCTTCTCGGGTATTCAGCCGACCGGCAATCTTCATATTGGCAACTATTTAGGGGCAATGAACCAGTGGGTGTCAATGCAGACTGAATATGATTGCCTTTTCTGCATTGTTGACTTGCACGCTATCACCGTGCCCCAA
>Ga0315312_1002833_pt1 | contig 11614 bp, 8 predicted proteins | sample TDP7_MG_FD_203629 | JGI IMG/M metagenome (GOLD analysis project Ga0315312, IMG submission 203629) | Freshwater sediment microbial communities from Lake Towuti, South Sulawesi, Indonesia - TDP7 | ecosystem: Environmental > Aquatic > Freshwater > Lake > Sediment | place: Indonesia: South Sulawesi... | reverse complement strand
TGCCGACGACGCCAGCGACGATGCCTGGGAGGCCGTCACCAAGCTGGACCGCCTCATGGGGGAGCTAAAGGCGGAAGGGAGGGCGTCATGAGCGAGGTTGTCGATCGCTGGGTCGAGCGGTTCAAAGGCCAGCTACGGCCCGTGGGCGAGATGACCCACTGGGAGCGCATGGCCGCGGCCTTCGACCTCAAGGAAACCGACCTGGTGCCGGTGGCCCCGGAACTCGACTACTGGCAGATCACCTACGCGGGTTACTCGCATAAGGAGATCTACAACGACGTTGACAAGACCACCGACGCCTGCATCAAGACCTGGGCCGATCTGCGTACCGACGCCATTTGGATGTACGTGGACATCGCGCACCAGATCGAGAACTTCATCCCGGCGGAGAAGCGCCCGGAGCACTTCATACACCGTGGCGACAAGGACTACCTGCTCTTCAAGCCCGTGGCCAAGACGCTGGACGAGGCCATCGCACTCTATGAGACCCGCGCCTTCGAGAAATACCTCGACGGCTCGCGCCCCGTGACGCACTATACCCCCCATATGCTCCAGTTGCTGGAGTTCCAGGAGAAGATGGACCGCGTGGTGCCCATCATCGTGGGCATCGCCACGCCCTCCAACTACGCCGAGACGCTGGTCGAAGTGCAGCAGTTTGTCCGCTGGACTGTCACCCAGCCAAGCGCCAAGGTGAGGCATTACCTGGAGCTGGCTCTGGCCGAGCGGATGGCGGCCCTGGATTTCTACGCGGAGTTCGCCACCAAGAACGGCTGCCAGTTCTGCTGCCTGTTCGGTGGCGCCCGCACCTGGGGGCCGAAGCAACTGGCCGAGTTTGGCTACGTGGACCGCGTCTTCGCCGAGAAGGCCACCAGCATCTTCCCTTACACCTTCTGGCACATCTGCGGGCACAACCTGCCGGAAGCCATGCAGGCGCTGACCGAGTGGAAGGGCCTCAAGGCGGTGCAGTACGACATGCCCTACTACAGCCAGCGCCTGAGCTACCCCGAGTGGTTCGAGCACGTGGCCCGGCTGTTTGCCGGTAAGCGCTGCGCCATGAACTCGCCCACCACGCAGTTGGCCTGTCACGGCACCGCGGACGAGGTCCGCGGCATGGTGCGGGACTTCATCGGCGCCACGCTGCCGCATACCGCGGCTGTGGTCATGCCGGGCTGCGAGATCGATTCCTGGTCGCCGCTCGAAAACGTCCTGGCGATGATCAAAACCGCCCGCGAGAAGCGCCCCTCGGCACGAGTATGACGCCGCGTGAGCGAGTGCTGGCGGCGCTGCGCGGGGAGCAGCTCCGCCCGGTCCCGGTGGGCGCGCTGACGCAAAGCGCCACCATAGAGCAGATGCGCACGCTCGGAACGGGCTGGCCGCAGGCCCATCTCGCCGCGGAACAAATGGCCGCGCTCGCCGACGGCGCGCGCACGCTCGTGGGCTTCGAGATGGTGCGCGTGCCGTTCGATCAGACCATCGAAGCCGAGTTGTTCGGCGCCGGCGTCGCCCTGGGAGACGAGACGTCGATTGGGTCAGTCCGCGCGCACCCCTTCCGGCTGGAGCAGCCTCTGCCCCCGCTGCCGAACCTAGCCACCGGGCGCGCCCGGGTGGTTAGCGAAGCCATCGGCCTCCTGAAGCGGCGGGTGGGCGAGGGCGCCGCGGTCATCGGCGGCTTGGTAGGCCCGTTCACCCTCACGTGCCAGTTGGTGGGCCTGTCCGAGGTCGTCACGGCGGCGTTGCGCCGGCCGGAGATGGTCCGCCCGTGGCTGGAGCTGGCCGTTGAAGCGGGTCGCGCCTACGCGTGGCGGCAGGTGGAAGCCGGCGCCGACGCCGTATGCATAGAGGATATGAGCGCCAGCCTCGATCTCACCTCGCCTGCGATCTATCGCAGCTTGATCCTCCCCGCCCACCAGCGGCTCATCGCTGGCATCGACGCCCCAGTCATTTTGCACATCTGCGGCGGGAACACGCGGATCCTGGACCTGCTTTGCCAGAGCGGGGCGGACGCGCTGAGTCTGGAGTCAAGGACGGACCTGGCGCGCGCCGTCTCGCTGGGAACCTGCGCGGTGGCGGGTGGAGTGGATCCGGTCGGCGCACTCCTGAACGGTACGCTCGAGGACGTGCGCCGGGCCTGCCTCAGAGACCTGGACGCGGGAGTGCATATCTTGTCGCCGGGCTGCGGCCTGGCACCGGCGACGCCAACCGCCAACCTTCAGGAGATGGTGCGTGTCGCACGCGAGCACACGGCCTGAAATGGTGGTCGTGCTCGACCCGCTGGCCATCGAGCCGGACCGCGCTGAAGTCTTGCGTTATCTCGGCTACCCAGCGGGGGCCGGGGCGGCGCGTCGCATCGCCGCGCGCTTGGACCGGGCGCTGGAGGAGTGCCGCGGCAAGCTGCGGCCGGGCGCTATGTACGCCGTCTATAAGGTGGAGCGTCTCACGCCGCGCCGCCTCACCATCCAGGGCGGGGCCACTTTCACCGGACCCATCGGCGAATTCCTCGGCGGCTCGACTGGGGTAGCCGTCTTCCTCACCAGTGCGGGGCAGGAGATCGTCGAGCTGGCAGAAGCGGCCACTTGCGCGCGGGATACCTTGAGCGGGCTGGTGTATGACGCCATCGGCTCGCAGGTGGCCGACTCAGCAGTAGAACGCGTGGCGGCGGATCTGCGCAACCGGATCGGTGCGGATGAGGCCCTCACCCTCCCCTACAGTCCCGGCTACTGCGGCATCCCCCTGACCGGGCAGCGCACCATCTTCCGGCTGCTCCAGGCGTGCCGTATCGGGGTGGAGTTGCTCCCCGCACTCATCATGAAACCTGTAAAATCAGTGTCCGGCTTGATCGGCGTCGGCCCCCGGGCGCAGGTTCAGGCGGCGGGCAACCCGTGCGACCGCTGTGCCAGGACCGATTGCCGCATGCGGCGTGAAAGTAACTAGACAGGAGGCATCATGAACCGGCGCGGTTTTCTCGCGAACTCAACGGCGGCCCTGGCTGTGTTTCCGTACATAGCGCGCCCCACGGTGTTGGGGGCCAACGATCGGATCCAGGTCGGCATCATCGGCCTCGGCGGCAGGGCCAGGTGGCTGATCCAGCACGGTGATTTCGGCGAGGCGCGCATTACCGCGGTGGCCGACTGCTGGCTGCCGCGTTGCGCGGAAGCGGCCAAGCTGCACCCGGATGGCGAGAAGTGGGCCAAGTACCACGACTACCGGAAGCTGTTTGACAAGGAGAAGCTCGACGCCGTGATGGTGGAGACCACCACCCACGCGCGCGTGCTCATCATGATCCAGGCGCTTCAGGCCGGCCTCGACGTGTACGGCGAGAAGCCGCTCACCCTCACCATCGAGGAGGGTCGTGTGCTCACCCGGGCCGTGCGCCGCTACAAGCGCATTCTCCAGACCGGCACCCAGCAGCGCTCCATGCCCATCAACATTTACGCCAGCAAGCTCGTCGCAAGCGGTAAGATCGGCAAGATCGAGAAGGTCATCGTCTGCAACTTCGAAGGGCCCGAGCGCTGGACGCCCAAACCGGCGGAGCCCATGCCGGAAGGCCTGGACTGGGACCAGTGGTGCAACCAGACTGAGCTGCGCCCCTACCACACGGACTTGCACCGGCGCTGGGCGCGCTGGTGGGACTATGACGGCGGCGGGCAATCCTGGGGCGTGACGGGCTGGGGCACTCACTCGCTCGACCAGGTGCAGGCCGCGCTCGGAACCGATGACACCGGCCCGGTCGAGATCATCCCGGAGGAGCCGGGGCCCAGGTGCAAGGTCACTTTGCGCTATGCCAGCGGCACCCTGGTAAAGCTCGAACAGGAGATCATCAAGGACCACCAGCAGCTCGGCGCCATTTTCGAGGGTACCCAGGGCCGCATCCAGATTGTGCGCGGCGATTTCACCGCCGACCCGCCCGAACTCCGCACGGGCGCCCCAGAGATCACCAAGGAAGGTCCGGGCGAAGACGTCCCCCACATGCGGGACTTCTTCCAGTGCATGCGCTCGCGCCAGCGCCCCAGCGCCGACGTCGAGATCGGCCACCGCTCCACCACGGTCTGCCACCTGGTGAACATTTGCCGCGATCTGGGCCGCAAGCTGCGCTGGGACCCCCAGGCCGAAAAGTTCCTGGGCGACGGGGAAGCCAACCGGATGCTCTCCCGCCCGCGCCGCAAAGGTTACGAGCTACCGAAGCTCTCTTGAAGCTTGTGGGACATGCTTCAGCATCAGGGAGATCGCCAGGGCGGCGGCGATCACCACCAGGCAGCCGATCACGTTGTACCAGAGGAAGGAGATGTTGGTGAACCGCGCGGTGGCGAAGATGGCCGCTTCGCCGGCCAGCACCCCGACGAACGCCGCGGTGCCGCCCACGCGCTTGACGAAGAAGGCCAGCACGAAGACGCCCAGCAGCCCGCCGTAGAACAGCGATCCCAGAATGTTGACCGCCTCGATGAGCGCCCCGAGGTTCTTGCCCAGTTCGGCCGTCACCATGGCGTAGAGGCCCCAGAACACCGTGGCCGCCTTGGCAACCTTCAGGTAGTGCGCCTCGGAGGCGCGCCTCCTGAAGTGCCGCTGGTAGAGGTCGATCACTGTCACCGTGGCCAGCGAGTTGATCTCCGAGGAGATGGTGGACATGGCCGCGGCAAAGATGGCCGCCATGACCAGCCCGACCACGCCGGCCGGCAGGTAGCGGGTCACGAAAGTCAGAAAGATGTAGTTGGTGTCATTGAAGCTGCCCTCACCGCTGGTCTTCTTCGCAAGTGCTATGGCCTCGCCGCGCGCGGCCTCGAATTCCCGATGCGCCTGCTGATACCGCGCGACGCCGCCCGCCTTGGCCTCACCATCGCCGTTGCGGCGGGCGGTGACAATCTCGCGCGCGGCTTGCTGGCGCTCCTGGAAGGCGGCGTCGTAACGGCGCGCTACGGGCTCGTAGTCTGCCTTCGTCATCTGGATCCTCCGCAGGTCGCCTTGTTGAAACAGCACCGGCGGCTTCTCGAAGTTGTAGAAGGCGAAGATGACGGCCCCGATGAACAGGATGAGAAACTGCATGGGGACCTTAGCCACGCCGTTGAAGAGCAGGCTCAGCCGGCTCTGCGCCACCGACTTTCCCGTCAGATAACGCTGCACCTGGCTCTGGTCGCAGCCGAAGTAAGCCAGCGCGACGAACATCCCGCCCAGCAGGCCGCTCCATAGGTTGTAGCGGTCATGCCACTGGAAGTCGAACACCACGGCTCTCAGTTTGCCGGCCGCGCCGGCCACGGCGACCGCATCCACGAAACCGACGTCGGCGGGAAACATCCAGACGGCCGTTACCAGGGCGACGATCAGCCCGAGCCACATCACGATCATCTGGGGGAACTCGGTCCAGGCGACCGCCTTGGCCCCGCCCGTGGCGGTGTAGAGTATCGCCAGCGACCCCATGACAAGGATGGTGAGCTGGTCCGGCCAGCCCAGGATCACCGTCAGGGCGATGGCCGTGGCGCACAGCGCAATCCCGTTGGCCAGCCCGCGCTGGATCAGGAAGATGACGCTCACTAGGGCACGGGTCTTAGCGTCGAAGCGCCGTTCGAGATACTCGTAGGCGGTGTAGACGTTGGCGCGGTGAAAGATGGGCACCGCCGTGGCCGACAGGATGACCATGGCCAGCGGGAGCCCGAAGTAGAACTGCACAAACCGCATCCCGTCCACGTAGGACTGCCCGGTGGTCGAGATGAAGGTGATGGCGCTGGCCTGCGTGGCCATGATGGAAAAGGCCATGGCGTACCAGGGGATGGTCTTGCCGGCCAGCACGTACTTGTTCATGCTGTTGGCGCCCCGCGAGCGCCACATCCCGTAGAGGACGACGAACACCAGCGACCCGATGAGCACCCACCAGTCCAGCGGCCTCATGGCGTGAACTTCCTTCCGAACCACCAGAACAGCGCGATGAGGGCGGCAAGGAAGCCCAGTTCCGCCGCGTAGAGCCGGCTCCAGGTCCCCAGCAGCGGGGGCGGCTCACTCGGATCTTCCTGATCCGGGCGGTTCGGGTCCATGTAGAAGATGGTATCCCGAAGCGGGCGGCCGGTTGAGCTACCGCAGGCCGCGGCCCTGGAGGTGGCGGATGAGCGCCGCGGGGTCGTCGGTGATGATGCCATCAACGCGGGCTGCGATGAGGCGGTCCCAGTCCGCGGGCGTGTTGGCGGTCCAGGGGACGACCCTGAGGCCGGCCTGGTGCGCGCGCTCGACTTCTTCCGGGGTCACCAGCTTGTGCTGTGGGGCAACGATCTGCGCCCCGGCTTCGCGGGCAATGGAGACGAGGTCGCGCGGGCCTTTACCCCAGAGGGCGGACAGGCGTATCTCGGGCGCCAGGCGCTTCATGGCATGGAGAGTGCGGAAGTCAAACGACTGCACGATAACGCGCGCCGCAAGACCGCGCTTGCGCACCGCATCGAGAAGCAGGCGGGCAAACTCTTCCGGGGGCGGAGTGTAGCGGGGCTTATCAGGGAAACTCTTGGTTTCGAGATTGAAGTGGAAGGCTCCGCGGGGGGCCAGGGCGAGGACTTCGTCAAGGGTGGGAATGCGCGCGCCGGGGACGGGCTGCTGAGCCGGGAATTGCGGGTGGCCGAGCGAACCGCAGTCGTAGCGGCGCACCTCTTCGAGGGTCAGCTCACGGATGGCCGCGCCGGGGCGGGGCCCGCGGCAGATCTGGGGGTTGGGCACAGGATCGTGCGAAACGACCAGGACGTTGTCGCTTGTGACGGCCAGATCCAGTTCGAGCACATCGGCGCCGGCCTCGATGGCGTGCTCGAAGGCGGGCAGAGTGTTTTCGGGAAGGACGGCGGGGGCGCCGCGGTGGCCGTGCACCTCGATGCGCGGCGGCGGAGCTGCCACGGGGCCAAGCACCAACAGAGTCCAGCTTATCAAGGTCAGCCTCCCGCAGGAAGCGCGAAACGCACTGGGCGGCGCTCCCGGTTCGAACGGTAAATGGCGCTCAACCTCTCGACCAGCACGCCAGCTTACAGAATACCCCGCGTCGCACGCTGGCCCGGAGTCCAACTGTGGTGGCATCGGATTGACACGTCACATGGCGGATGGTAGAATGCTGGCGGGAAAAGGGGGTGTAGTTATGCCGGACAGAGGAAATCGCACAGCTTTACTTTGCCTCCTGCTCGCCCTGCTAACCGCCTGGCAGGTATTCGCGCAAACCGTGACGGGCACGGTCACCGGCACGGTCACGGATCCCTCGGACCAGGCAATCGTTGGCGCCAGCGTGACGCTGACAAGCGAGCGGACAGGGGACACCCGAACCACAACGACGAACGAGTTGGGCACGTTCACCTTTACGGCTCTCCAGCCCGGTGCGTACTCCCTCAAGGTGGAGCACAGCGGATTCAAGACGTTTCAGCGCACGGGGATGGTGCTGAGCGCCAATGAGCGCCTCTCGGAAACCATCAGCGTCGTCGCCCAGGGTGCTGCCGTGCAGACGGCCAGCGCCGAGCACTCGGTGGTGATCACCCCTGATCAGATGGCCTCGATGCTGGCGCGCGGTCGGGATGTGGTCTCACTGCTCAGATTTCTGCCGGGCGTCGTCTACGGCACCGACCCCGAACATGCCGGCGGCACCTACGGTACCAGCTCGCCAGGAATCGCGGGCACTCCCAACCGGATGAACTATCTCACCGTTGACGGCCTGCTCAGCAACGACATGGGAACGCCTGGCGTATTCTCCGGGACCCCGAGCATGGACGCGATCAGCGAAGTCAAGGTAATGCTGAACAGCTACCAGGCGGAATACGCCGCGAACGGCGGAGCTGTGGTGCAGATCGTGAGCAAGTCGGGCGGCCGCGACTTCCACGGCACCGGCTACTGGTACAAGCGGCACGAGATGTTCAACGCGAACAATTTCTTCAACAACCGGACCAACGTCCGGAAGCCGATGTACCGGTACAATACGCTCGGCTTCACCCTCGGGGGTCCTATCTATGTGCCCGGCAAGTTCAACCGCAACAAGGAGCGGCTGTTTGGCTTCTATTGCCTGGAGCAGTGGGGCATCAAGTACCCCGGGTCCCTCCAGCAGGTGACCACGCCGACGGCGCTCGAGCGCGCCGGCGATTTCTCCCAGACGCTCGATCTCAATGACAGGCTGATCGCCATTACGGATCCGCTCGCCAGGCAACCGTTTGCCGGAAACCGGATTCCCGCGGGCCGCATCAACTCGAATGGCCTGGCGCTGCTGAACATTCTGCCCACGCCGAACTTCCTCGACCGCACGGTGACCAAGGGTAATTACAACTATCAGTTCCAGGAAAGCCTGGACCAGCCAAAGCGGCACCAGTTGTTCAAAGTCGATTATGTGCCCTCGGAGAAGGACAGGTTCTCGGTGCGCGGCAAGACTTACCTCTCGGAGCAGATGGGTTATGCCGTCGCTTCTGGAGCGTCGGCTTGGGGGCTGTTCAAGCAGTGCTATTGCTTCACCGAGTCAGGCCTCACTGTCGGCTACACACGGCTTTTCAGCCCTACGATCGTTATGGAGATCACCGGCGGCGCGCGCACCAACTATGAGAAGTGGTACGACGTGGGGGGACAACCCGAGGTGGACAAGATCCTCAGGCAAAAGCGCGGGTTCCTGGCCGGGCAGTGGCGCCCGGGGATCAACCCCCAGGGGTTTATCCCGCGGGCCTCGTGGGGCGGAGTCCCGAGTAGCGCAAGCATTACCTACGATGACCGGTTCCTGACGGGGGGCGCCGATGCCACGTTCAGTTTCAACGACAACCTGAGCATCATACACGGTAGCCACTTGATCAAGGTGGGCGTTGCCATTAGCCGGCTCAGGGAATACGAGGGCGAGCAGAGCGTGTTCAGCGGGACGTACGACTTTGGGCGGGACACCAACAACCCGTTCGATTCCAATTGGGCCTATTCGAATACGCTGCTCGGCAACTTCCGCTCTTATCAGGAGGCCACCGCCCGCTATGGAGCGAACTTGCGGCAAACCCTGGTCGAGTGGTTCGCCCAGGACACGTGGAAGGTAACCCGGAAATTGTCGGTTGACTATGGGATGCGTTTCACCTGGTACGACATCTTCCATTACCCCGAGAAGTACGCCGGGCAGGCGGCCCTGCTTGCTTTGGAGCGGTACGATCCGAGGAAGGCGCCGGTGCTTTACCGCCCCGCTATCGGTCCCGACGGCAAGAGGATGGCGCAGAATCCGCTCACGGGGGAATTCGTGCCCGTGCCGTATATCGGGGCCTTTGTTGCGGGCAGTGGGGATCCTGCGCCGGGCGCGGTCCTGTCCGGGGACAAGACGTATCCAAAGGGCTGGACCAACCAGCAGCCGGTACAGCTCGGACCGCGGCTTGGCATCGCCTACGATCCGTTTGGCCGGGGTAAGACTGCCATCCGGGCTGGCGGCGCGATCCTGTATAACTTCCGCGTCAGCAGATGGAGCGCGACTGCAAAGAATCCTCCAGCTACATTCACCCCGATCCTCTACTACGGGAACCTCGACACGTTCCTCCAGAGCGCCGGCGTGCTTTTCCCGAGCGACACGCGCAGTTTCAACAAGGACAACCTTACGCCGGCCGTCTACAACCTGACCTTCGGGATCCAGCAGAATGTCGGCTTCGCCACTTTGCTCGACGCCTCTTACGTGGGTACGCTGGGCCGCCGCATCGATCAGAGCAAGAACCTTAATACCTTGCCGTACGGCGTTCGGTTCCTGCCGCAGAGCATGGACCCGACCAGCCCCGGCAAGCCGCTGCCCGACCAATTCTTGCGGCCGATGCCCGGATACGTCGGCATCACCTACTTCGACAACGCCTACTCGTCCAGCTATCACGCCCTCATGGTATCCGTGGACCGGCGGTTCACCAAGGGTCTCCAGTTCGGTCTGGCCTACACGTATTCGAAATTCATGGAATACACCAGTATCCCGATCTACCGGCCGCTTCGCGTGTGGAGTTACGGCAAGTCCGGTTCCGATCAGACGCACAACCTGGTCCTCAACTACCTCTGGGAACTGCCGAAGGCAAGCGCGCGGTGGCCGAACCCGGTGGTGCGCCACGCGCTTGACCACTGGCAGATCTCCGGTATTACGGCGTTCGTCAGCGGCCAGCCGAGCGGCGTCGGTTTCAGCACTACCGACGGCGCGGACATCACCGGCGGCGGCGACGGCTCGCGCATTGTGGTCACCGGCAAGGCTCAACTGCCTCACGGCCAGCGCACATTCGACCGGTGGTTCAATCCTACGGTTTTCGCCCGGCCCGCCCAGGGCGATCCCGGCAACGCACCGAGAGACGTCTTCCGGGGTCCCGGCTTCAACAACTGGGATATCGCGCTGGTGAAGAGAATCCCGGTGATGAGGGAGGACCGTCACTTCCAGTTCCGCTGGGAGATGTACAACGCCTTCAACCATACTCAGTTCTCGGGCGTAGACGCCAGCGCTCGGTTTGATCCGCAGGGCAATCAGGTGAATGCGCGGTTCGGGCAGGTGACCGGAGCCCGCGCGGCCCGCGTGATGCAGGCCTCGCTGCGCTTTGCCTTCTGAGCGCAGCTTTTCCGGGCAATTCGAGTGTGCCTTGGGGCAGAGCCGGCTCAGGCCGCCCTCGCCCCGAGCAAGCCAGTCGAGCAGTTCCAGGCGTCCCGAACAGGATTCGCGGTTGATATCATTAATCACTGATGAAGGTGGATGGAGGTAAAGGTATGGATCCCCATTCCCCCAGCCGGAGAGATTTCTTAGGCGGAAGCGGGGTGGCTGGCGGGGCCTTTCTGTTCGACATTGTCTCCGCGCGGGCGCTGGGCCTCCAGGGCCAGCCCGCACCGAGCGACACCTTGAACTTCGGACATATCGGCATCGGAGGCAGGGGGCGCTCGTTTCTGCGCCCGGAAGCCAACCTGACGCAGAGGGTGCAGGCGCCCGCGGGCCTGGGCGGCGACGGCACGCGGTACCTGCGCCCGGCGCGCTCCATTGCCCTGTGCGACATAGATCCGAAACGGCTCGACGAGGCGGCCACGAAGGTCGGGGGCAAACCGAGACTCTTTAAGGACTTCCGCCGCCTGCTCGAAGACCAGGACGTGGATGCGGTCTTCATCGCCACCCCCGACCACTGGCACGCGCTGATGACGATCATGGCCTGCCAGGCGGGTAAGGATGTCTACGTCGAGAAGCCGGCCTGCAACACGATCGAAGAGGGGCGAGCTATGGTTACCGCGGCCGAGCGGTACGGCCGCGTAGTGCAGGTGGGCTCGCAAGGGCGCTCCCAAGTGAATGCCTGGCACGGGGCGAAGTACATTCGCAACGGGCAGCTCGGGAAGGTAAGCAAGGTGACTTGCTGGCACTATGCCAGCCCGGTCGGCGACTGGACGCCGGACGAGGAGCCGCCGCCCGGGCTGGACTACGAAATGTGGGTCGGCCCGGCGCGCTGGATTCCCTACAACAAGAGGCGCACCCACGGCTCGTTTCGCTGGATGATCGAGTTCGGCGGCGGGCAGATCCGCGACCGCGGCGCGCACGTCATGAGCATCGCCCAGTGGATCATGGATGCCGATTACACCGGGCCGGTCAGCGTGGAAGCCACCGGCGAGCCGCCCCACGACGGCATGTACGATTCGGCTGTGACCATGGAAGTCACCTACGAGTTCAAGAACC
>Ga0315312_1002832_pt1 | contig 11617 bp, 8 predicted proteins | sample TDP7_MG_FD_203629 | JGI IMG/M metagenome (GOLD analysis project Ga0315312, IMG submission 203629) | Freshwater sediment microbial communities from Lake Towuti, South Sulawesi, Indonesia - TDP7 | ecosystem: Environmental > Aquatic > Freshwater > Lake > Sediment | place: Indonesia: South Sulawesi... | reverse complement strand
CTATGCTGGTGTATTCGTCGAAGCCCCGGCGTCTAAACTTCTTAGTGTTCTCCAAAACGTCGAGCCAATATTCTATGGCTCCGATGGTATGTATGAATATGTTCCTGAGGGAGTGCCAGCTGGCCTCTCGGTTCTTTGTCAACTCCTCCCAAGGAAGACGGGACAGAGTCTCGAAGTACCGGTGCCTAATCTCGCGGTTGTATTCGAGAAGACGTTTCACATCTACCATTGTTCTCGCCTGCTAGTGGCATGGGTTATCGGTTGCCGCAGCTGATGGAGCATTTAAGTCTTTTACCGTCTAGAGACATCGTGTTTTCATGGAGCCTCTCAGTTGGTTGTCTTTACGTTTGACTCAAAAGCGGTTGAGTCAGGGATGGTGGGTCTGCAGTTTTTAGGGAATCATGCTCCTTCAACAATTATCGTTGTTGCGAGTAAAATGAGAGAGGTGAGGGATTTCGTGGAGGTGAAACGGTTGAACGGAAAAATCGCTGGTGTGATTGTCGGCGCGATTCTGGTGGCTGCCGTGTTCGGCATAGCACACTTGTGGGCAAAGGCCGCAGGTCAAAAGGGCTCTTACGGACAGACCGTCCAGAAGAATAAATGAGCGGGCGAATCTTCAGATCCGGCAAGGATAGGCTACCTTGTCCAAACTCCCTCCACGACACCCTGTCACTGGTAAAACGGTTTACTCCGTCTCTTGCCTGAGTTGTCTCAGGTATTTCTTCTGAAGCTTGACAACGACCGTGTAGAGCGGATCCACTATCTGAGCGATCCTTGCTGTTGCAGTCAGGCTCAGTAGCATGTATGCGTCGTATTGGTTGACGCCGTAGTCTGTCTCAAGCCATCTTATCATCTCTCGGAAGGCTAGTCTCGCGGCGTCTTCTAGAGGCCTGGCGCTACAGACAGTCATGATTTCGCTAGGTGATTCGATGCGTGGCCATTCTTTCTTCTGACCTTTCTCCAGACCGAACCTGACAGTTACGACGGCTGAAACCTCGACTGCGGTTCCACATATCTCACCGTCACCTTGCACCGCATGGACATCTCCCAAGCTGAAGAGGGCGCCTTTGACCGAGACTGGAAGCTTGAGTGTGTTTCCTTTACAGACATCTGGGACATCCATGTTGCCGCCATGCTTTCCGGGCGTAGTGGTAGGAATGGATTCTATTGCAGGTGCAACCCCGATCGTTCCGACGAATGAGTGAATATCGATGCTGATGGGCCTGCTATCACCTAGCCTGAAGGTAACCTCGCTATCCTGAATTTCAGAAAATCTTGTTAGCGCCGGTGTTTCCGTAAGCCATCCCTCAAGTGCGCCGAATCCGGGAACGGTCGTGGTCACACCGAGACTGGGCAACTCAAACTCCACGATCTCCACCAGTAGAGTATCGCCTGCTTCGGCTCCTTCAATATAGACCGGTCCTGTAGCCACATTGTGAAAAATCTCTACACCTTCTCTCAAGGCTTCAGCCAGGTCTCTGCCCGGCCGGATGATGTCGCCGAAGCAGTCAAACGTCTCGATCTGAACTGCTTCGCCGGGGCTTACAGTGGCGATTGGCTTGTTGAGAGGACTGAATGTGCAATCTGTGATTGCAGAAAGATTTGCATATTGCTTTTTGCTGATTCTCCTCATCTTAAACTCCCACCGGCTAGCTTGTTGGTCCTTACCGTTTTCGTTTCCAAAGAACAATACGATGCAACGAAATAATGATTGTTCTATGCCGCAGACTACGCGTAGAATCGCACATAAAGGAGTGGGTGTGCCATTTCTGTGCGATGTCGACAAATTTTGGTTGTTGGCTTATGAATATTGGAAGGCACGGCCAGAGCGTTCTCTTGTCAGACTGAACATTTCCGGGCAGGCTTGCCTGATTTCTGATTCTCTGATCTCATATTCTCGATCTTTTTGAGTCCGTGGATCTTTCCGGCACTTTAATTTGTTCAGCCACTTCCTATCGCGGTTTGTGAGGAAGCGAGGGGTGTGGAGGTGAAGTCGGGAAAGCGATTCTGGTTTCCGGTGCAAGTGGAAGCGGAAAAACCATTCTAGTAAGATCATTGTTGAAGAGCTCTTGGATGATTATGTGTCGGTTCTGGCCTTTGATACTACTAGGCAGTGGGAACGGCTCAAGGAGGAGAATATGGACGATGCAATGCTGAGGCACTACAGACTATCAGGCAGACATCGAGGACTGATTAGATCCTAGATGCGGCTGAGTGTGTTGAAAAGCTAGCTTCAGCTTTGGACAGTCTTCTTGAATATTTTGATTCTCAAAAGGATTCTGATAGGCTAAGATTATTGATTGTTGTTGAGGAAGCTCATCTCAGGACGTTGAAAGAAGTGGGTAAGGATGCCGTCAAGTTCTTGGACAAAGCTGCTAGGTCGCTTAGGAAGAAAAAGGGTTGGAGTGATGCTTATCTCTCACAAGGTCAGCGACTTCGATCCAGCTAGGGAATCTGCCATGAACTTCAGAGTTCTCCTCCAGAACCGAGTGTTGTGGAGATCGACGCCATAAGTAAGACAATTGGACATGAATTCTCGAAGATCACTCCAAGCCTCCCAGTGGGCTCTTCGACCTTCGATTTGGCAGATGTCGGACAACCTTTCGTGGTTGCGTGGCTTCCAACACACTCATAATTGTAGCCGGCATTGGCGACAAAGGATCTTATTCGAGCGGCTTCTGCCCCCTCACCATTAATAAGAGGGCCAGCCACTTTTACCTGGACGGCCTGCGTCCGCAGAGAGTCGTAAAGCAATGCTCTTCGATCCAGTAACCTTCTTTGTGCGAGGAGGGCCCGGTCTCGCTGCTGAATCAGAAGGATGGATAGGTCTTGAGCAGGAAAATGGCCCATTCTATGTCTCACATGAGGCAGATGAGCAAATTCTGAACTGTCTCGAAAGACTAGCTCGAGAGAACAAAACGTTCGTAATGGTGATTGTTGGTGTTCCCGGCGTCGGAAAAACTTTGTTCCTAAGGTATCTGCTTGACGGTACTCTCGAACGAGTAGGATTGCCGAGACATCTAATTAAGCCGTTCCGCTACATTCGAGATGTCTTCGAGTTCAGAGATGCCCGCGACATTAGGGCCACAACTGAAAACAGCAAAAGGAGGCGCCGAGTTTGGGTAACTTTGAACTTAGACGAGTTTGTCTCTGTAACCGCCAAGAGCTCTGTTGTTCTGCGTGATCTACGTAGCAATTTGGGCAAGACTCCTGTTCAGGATTCAGTAATAATTAGTGGCAATATCGGAGTTCTTGGGAATTGCAATGACCAAGATGAAGAGAGTATCAAAGACATTTGTCGTATCAAGTCGAAGTCACCTAGGTTTGAGTTTATTCGATTTCCCGAAGACAGAAATTTGCTTTGGATCAAACAATTCGGCATCATTGCACCGCGTGAAATTGGTGCGTTCCCCTCGGCCACAGGACCGCAAACGTTTGCGGAATATATGCGGCGACTTGTCAGGCTCGTTATTGATGCGCTGGGAAGCCCTCACGATGAGTCACATCAGAATCTCGTAGCCTATCTGAGGCTCCTAGATACCTGCCTGTCGAGATACGATTTCGCTGTCAGGCTGCACGACATTATGCAATTGCTCTGGCTCAGACACCCTGATCTGTACCTTACGCCACGTGCTCTGAATCAGTTCTTTGGTGTTGCTCTTCAAAGACTTGTGTCTCTGGCTCGTGTCAGTTCCAAACCTAGTGAGGATGTCTTGGCGCAGGTGCTCTACGAGTCAAGTCTGCCATCGATATACCAAGCTGCCGATTATGGACTTGAAGAGACCGAATTGCATCGTTTCAGGGACTTGCGGCTTGAGAAGAAGATTGCCAAGCAGAGACTTAGTCAATTGAATTCATATGAAGGCAGGCTGAGGCTACGACTTTCAGAATACTTCTCAAGACAGGAGAGCCGTCGAATGCTGGGCGGAGGTATCTTGGACGAATTCATGGACGATGAGAAGCTACTGGACATAGTGGCGGATTTCATAGATTCGATCGCGCTTATGCGAATTCACAAGGATCTATTGTTTAGGAAGGACGCTGTCGTTCAACTGAATCCCGATTGGGACTTCGAGAAGATCCTGCTTGCTCCCAAGATTCGGATTTTCTCACAAGAAGAGGAAAGTAAACCTAGGCGCACCATGGACTTTCTGATATTCGACGACCGTTATGAAGGGATCCGAATAGCTAGGCCGCCTGTTCGACTAGATAGGGAGACCAGCGCTGGATATGCGTACTTGGCGAAAAGAGAAAAGATAATCCGGCTAAACCTGCAATTCGATGGACGACCTGTTCCGCTTGCCGAGACACCCAGCCTCCGAATGACTCTCGACGATTTTCGACACCTGAAGGACATTCATTCAGCCACTGGAACGCCTGACCTGTCACTCAGCCAATCGACATCGCTTAGACTGAATACTTTCCTAGCTGAGATTGATGGACTTGTGAATGTTCGTGTGAAACCAAGGATTGGAGAGATTATTCGAGAGCGAATCGACTCCAATCGATTGCAGGGTCTAATGGTGTTATCTCTTGAAGACACAACAGAGCCGCCAAAGTTGGACATTAAGGGACGCTCGCTCTTGATTACATTTCGTGATACTCGTTTCACGCTAGGAGAGTAAGCCCATGCTTACGGTCACCTTCTATGTCGAGGAGTCTGTGAAACGGAGGATCAGAACAAAGCAAGAACTCAAGATTCTGAGGATTCTGAGGCCCACTGTCGAGGATGGGGCGCTCAAGGTTGGCCTCATTTTCAGAGCCCACAAGGTCGACCGAGGCATGCTGCCTAAGGGACTCGCGCTGTATCTCAACTCTGGTCTTGAGCATTTTGATGTTGCGAATTTGTATATCCTTGACGAAATGGCTAATCCGAGCTTGAAAGATCAGGTTCTGCAGCGTGGGACCAAGGAGCAACGCCGAGAAGAATTTATTCGGAGTCGGTGGATGAAATGGCCGGCTACTTCCGATCTAAGAGAATCAGGCGTAGTATATGAGACCAAAAGGGGGGACAAGGTCAACAGAGGCCTGACCGATTTCGGACATAAAGCACTGATTGCGGCGAAGAGAAGACCAACTTGGATTTACACATTCGAAAACTTGGTGCTACTGAAAGCGATATCCGCAAAGGTCGATGGTCTTGAGAAGACTTTGGCGGCAATTTCTAAAAACGGATATATCGAGTGCATCTGCAGAGAGGGCAGGGAAGAGAAAAGTCAGCAGATAGGAACATTCCGAATATCGCCCAGTTTCCCTGACAAACCTTCGGGCTTGTATTTCCTTCAAGCTGAAGAGACCGTATCCACTCCCCATTTTAGAACCCCCTTCTTGCCACAAGTTGTCTCCCAAAAGATCTTGAACATCATCTATCTGATTCACTACGCGCTTCGCCTAAAGTTGATAGATTCCGAATTCGTCCGAGACTTGATATGCAAACGCAAGCTGACCTTGGGTCGGGAACATTCAGAATGGGCGAATGAAGGCCCGGCTAGCCTTATGAGTGGTCTGACTCGACTTGGCCTACTCAAGATAGATGGAAATCTGAGATATTTCAGGCTCCCAGACCAGCTGCTGGCTGATCTAGTATCATTTATCGTTCGTGAGAAAATGCCATTGGAGAGATTTGCGCAGGAAATGAAGAATTCTTTCCGAATAATCGTAAGCCCGCGAGATGCCGAGGCCATCGCGCAATTCGTCGCGATGAATGAAGAGACTGAGGCCGAGATGATACGTGATTTCATGCGGGCGAATTACGATAGTTTCACAGATCGGCTAGTGAATCTCGGCTTGGCCCACATCAATCCTGACGGGGAAGTAACTGTTGGCCTCTCGATATGATTCGCGCCGATTGCATGAGGCATACTCAGAGGCCCTGGCCGACTTTGTGTCATTTGCTTCTGGGTCAGCCAGTTCACGCTTTGTCTTCATCGGATTTGAAGAGCTAAGACCATATTTGCCCGACTTGATCGTAAGGAAATACCCGGGCACTCAGTACCTGAGGCCAGAAGACTCGGGAAGAGTGCTCGATGCTTTTGAAGGTCGAAGGCATAGTAGCGGCAAAATCATAATACACTTATCCCACGGAGGAATTGGAAGATTCGCATCACTGGTAACGAGTTTCAGAGTCGTCGATGATAGTGTCGTTCAAGCAATCGAAAGTGATTTGCTCGCAACGTCACGTCTGAGGAAGGATGTGTACACACCATTTGATGTCTCAGATTGGATCATAGAAGAATTGCCCAGAGTCGGCGAGCACCTTATTGGATTGCCACGAAATTGGTTGGAGGGAGCACAGCATATCCTTCGGGGTTTACAACGGATTGCCGAGCAATACACCAGTCTAAAGAGTTTTCTCCATCCTAGGAATATTCTGCAGTCAATGTTACTTCTGCAGAATGAACCGTTTGTGTCAGTCGGTTCCTTTATGCGAAGTCTGCACGTCGAGTCAGTGGCACATCTGGAAGAAATCGAATTGAACAAAACCGTTAGTATCGACGACGTTTACAGATCTTTACAACTAGATGCTCGTATGAGACGACTTTACGCGGCGTGCGATACAAGTTTTCGAAACCGCCTCGCGTCATTGGGGCTGTTCCTCCTTGAGTTCATGCTTGTCAAGTGTGCTGAGAAAGAGAACACTCATGGCAAGTTCAGACGAATCCTAAGATCTTTGGTTTCGCGAGTTGGCGCCCGGCGGGTCTATGGCTGCATTGGTAGTTCAACACAGGTGCTTCGGAGCAGTGCAATCTCCGGGTTACCTGAGAAGTTTGTTTTTGTTCTTCGGAAACGGTTGGAGGGCGAGGGTGAGGATGTACTAAAGACGCTTCATGATGAAGCCCTTCAGGATTTGTGCGACGCTTGGTCCAAGTCCGATGAAGTCTACTCGAAGATGTGGCGCATGAACGCAGTCGAACTAAGGCATTCGCCTAAGTCTTCGCTTGCGGTTGAGGTGTCTTTCCTACATCCGCTTCCGTTAGATGTATACAAACTTGGTACGGGTCGCTCTCTTGGCACAGAGATTACCGAGCTTTTGGGGTGATCATATGGCCAGAAATCACGCCTACGTATGGTGTCCCACTTTCGAACCGCTCTCCAAGGTCGAGGCCCCTCATCTGGTAAACCTCGATAGCGAGAGACACAAGGTCTCACCTTCTTTCATTGAAGGCAGAATTTTGAAACATATCAGTCCAAGTAGTAACATCTTTCGTGCGTATCCTTCGGCAGATAGGCTGCAGGGAAGTGAACTCGTAGAAACTCTGAACTCTTACTTGGAAGCCCGAGGCAAATTCCTAACCTATGTTAAGAGATTCAGAGAAGTCGGAGCTTTCGTTGACGATATCTTCGAACGATATGAGAGCATCGAAGTTAGCATTAAGGAGTCAAAGAAAGGTCAGAGGATGACGCTCCCCCGACCTAGAAGGACGCCAACATTTCTTCAATCTCTGAGAAACGCCTGTGATAGGGAGACAAAGATTGCGCGAGAAGTCCAAGAGTTACTGTTGAAATACGATACCATTCTACAGAAGGCCATTGAAGCACGTAAAGAGACAGATCCAAAGCTGCTGAATGACTTCCTCGCATGGATCTGTAGTCTAGACACCGAATGGATAAGTTGGGACCTACCAATCGGCGATGAACTGGCTGTCGCGATCCCGCTCGATTTTCATCCAAGTAGGCTACCCTTGACGATGTTGGCAGAAGACATCCTTGCAAGAGAGCAACTCAGGTATCCACCACTTTTCCTGTCTTACAGAGATCCTGCAAGATTGATGAAGCCCTACCGTGCATTAGATGGTCACCCCATCATGATTCGTGTTCCGACTCTTCTATCCGAAACAGAGCCTGAGGCCGAGATTAGGAAAGTTAAGGCAATTACGCGAGATTCAACCGGCCCATTGGTCCGGCGTCTCAAAGGGCTTTTCGGGCGCCGAGAGACATCTCCAAGAATAGTAAGAGCAGCTCTTGTTGCTATCATCAAGGCCTATTTGAAGTACAATCCGATGAGTGTCGATCATTTGAGAATCCTTGACCTTGGCTGTGGGCTTGGAGATCTATCACGTGCAATGTACAAGATGCTCCTGAGGGACTTCGATGAGTCGCGAGATCTCTACATTGAGACTCTCATTAATGATATCCAAGACGAGCCTGGATCACTGCTTCGCTTGCTAGCTAGGCAGGAGGAATATCGTCGACATATGGAGTGTAAGATCAATCAAGGAGACATGGGAGAACTGGTCGCCAGACTATCCGAGAGAAGGGAGAGGTTTGACATTCTCTTCGCGAATAGGGTTTTCGACATGTATGGCAATTATATGATTCAAGGTTTTTCGAGGAAACCTCTTGAAGAAGATAGTAGTTTGAGTGGAAGGTATGATGAGATGTCCCCGAAGACGTACGCCGGTGCACCGTCGGTACTTGCGTTCACACGAACTGGAATGCATCAGGAGCTCTGGAGAGCTTTTCGATATCGTCTTGGAAGAGGTGAGTTCGATGTCAGTCAAGACCCATCCATCCGATACTTGCCTAGCGTCGAAATGAATGTGCTCAGGAATGCATTTGGAAAGAAACCGGAGGAATGGAACAAGACTCTAAGTATGCTGGTTGACCTCGCTGAGGTCTCTGTGATAACGGTCTTTCCAGGAACATTGAAGACTTTGTTCCCAATCCCGCATTTTGAAAGACTTGGTGTCCATACAATAGAAAGAATCGATGAGGCAAGTCAGTGGTATACTTTGATATGCCTGACGCGCGACATTGAGCTAAAGGGTCGGGTTCAGCAAGCAGTGGATTCCTCCTTTGCAGCTGAGGCCTAACCCTCCTTTCCCATCTGATGGCACATCAGATTCTGGATGGCTAATCAAAGTTCAGCTATGTACATCAGAGTACCGAATCGAATCTGAACTTTGACCCGCGCAGATATTCGCGAACGATTTCAAAACAGATCCATCTCCTTCCTAGCTTCTCAGCTACTGCTCCAGTCGTGTTGCTTCCGCCGAAGGGATCCAGAACCAAATCGTCTTCTTCTGTAAGGAATTTTATGAAAAATTCTGGGATGCCTGAGGGATATCTTGCAGGATGCGGAGTAATGCGAGCGTTTCTGCACTTGATCATGTACTGACTGTTGGAGTCCGTGTTTGACAACCTGAGTATGTTCGGCGGGATTGCCCCTTTCTGCTCTCTGCTGAACTTATCTGAGATGTTGTGACCAGATGGTCTTCGACCTGGCTTGTATCCATTGGCAAGTAGATCTCGCATGCTTTCACTGTATGGTTTCAGGACTCTTCTGTTGGAGGCCTTTGGGTAGGGGTCCCTAGAGAACCACCAAACAGGATCAACGGCGTCCTTCACCCTAATTCTCTTAACGGTAACCCATTGTGCTGGTGCAGGAAGTTTCGCTGGGTTATACCAGTAAAATTCCTGAGCCAAGTGGAACCGATTCGCGAGCGACAATAAAAGCCTGAAGTTATAGAGGGCCCTCGTGGGTAGCCCTCTATTCCATGCTCCGCCAACATGGATGACAAGGCTCCCCTTCTTTGTGAGAATCCTGTCAAACTGTCTGGCGAAGTCAGAGAACCATTCCTCGTATCGTTCAGCAGTGACGTTTCCGTACCGCTTCTTGCGTACCAAGGCAAAGGGCGGCGATGTCATTATGAGATTCACGGATTCATCAGGTAGCCTAGCGCAGAGGTCAAGTGCATCTCCGAGGTAGGCGTATCCTTGTCTTGTTCTGTAGTAGGGCTTCACCCCTGATATCTTTGCAGAAAAGCGGTGCTTCATTGGTCATCAGACCTTTACCTTGCGGATGACCACATCGCCGTTGTTCGTGCTGAATTCTACCTCATCTCCTTCTCTAACCTTGAGTAGCAACGCTACTTCAGGGGGAACAGTAAGCCGCAAACTACCACCTATCTTTACGATCCTGCGTCGAAGCGTTATTGGCAGCAAAGGTCACCTCTGACAATATATCGAATCGCTATATTTATGTTGTGTGTGATATATCATATATAGTGACGGTATAGCGACATCCAATAAAGAACCAAAACGATTGATGCAAACGTATCGACGCAGGGGGACCACGCGGATTGTTCACGACCAAGCTTCAGAAGATGGTTCAGTTCGATCGTTCATTGACGAGCTACTTCCTGCCCACAGGGCGCTCCCAAACTGAGATTCTGGCATTTTCGAAGGAGGCTAGTCCCCGCTGGCCCGCCACGAACCTAAGTATGCTCTACGGACAGCCTCAGGGAGTCTCTCCGCTTCCTTGGTTAGATTCGGCATGTCCTCAGGATTGACATGGAGATGGCTATCCAAACCTAAAGTCAAATGTACGCGCGGTTCACCATTCTGCTACTTAGAGGCCCTTCCTTGGCTGGCGCCTTTGCAGAACGTAAGAACAATCTCGAACTCCAGTCAGCAAACAGGATTGAGGAAATAAGAGCAGAGTTCAGCAAATTGACTCATGGGTGGCCAAGATAACAAAGTGGACCTTGACGATCGAACGCGCAAAAGAGCTGTTCAAGAGGTATGAATTATCTCAGTACGAGGATGAACTGAGGCCTCTATATGCTCTGAGAAACGAAATTGTTCATGGCCGTCATGTTCCAATCAATAAGGAGAATATCGACAAGCGCTTCAAGCTGCGTAGAGTCATTGAGAAATTGATTCTTACTATGCTTCAATTCTATGACAGAAAGGACCTCATACACAGTTCGATAACGAACGAGAACCTCCTTGCAGTCTCTTGAGAGACCAAGATTTAAGAAGAAATGACATTGTTGTATGGTCATTGTTGGCACAATTTTAGCAAACGCATCAATGCGAACACAAAGATATCCTGTGAGTTGGATAAAGGGGTGCGCAGGTTATATGTTGACGTATATCGAAGGAACCAGAGTCGCTATGAAATGATTCGGACAGCACGTGTAGCGATTAGCATCGATAGCCCAAGTAAGGCTACATGGGTAGAACTATATCTTCCGAGGAACTGAGAGGCGAGGGAATAGGAAGCGCAATTGTGAAAATCATATTGGACTATTTGAAGAGAAAGGTATAACGGAAGTAGGCGGGGAAATCAGTCGTGGAGACGCGCCTAAAGCTTTGGGTTTTTGGAAAAAGAACGGTTTTACAGTGACTCCATACGGACCGGATGATAGAACAGGATGGGCAGCCAAAATAGCCTGTGTGTTGACGTGTCATAGCAATTACGGTTAGGAATATTCCCTGTCTCAAGAGACTATCAAAAGGCCGAGGTAGTATTGAGACGAATCTCCACCCTTTGCAGCAGGGCAATTGTCGCGAACGGTGATGATTGCCAATACCGTTGAGAGGAGGTTTGGGGGATTCCTCCCCCAACAATCACCGTCGTCCGTTCAGTAGTTATGAGGGAGGTCGTCAAGAGAGAGCCCCTCTTGATGGGGCCGTCGCGATTTGAACCGTTGTCGTTTCAGCAAAATTGTGTGTGCGCAGCAGCTATCCCGACGACGATTCCTCAGCCAGCTTGTGGACTCCATAGCAAGTCTCCCTTCTTGCGCACAGCTAGTCTATGATTCGGACAGAGGAGTCTTCAGAATTCGAATTGGGAAACAAACAGAAATCCTTGGGTTCCGCTAGGCTAGAA
>Ga0315312_1002830_pt1 | contig 11619 bp, 12 predicted proteins | sample TDP7_MG_FD_203629 | JGI IMG/M metagenome (GOLD analysis project Ga0315312, IMG submission 203629) | Freshwater sediment microbial communities from Lake Towuti, South Sulawesi, Indonesia - TDP7 | ecosystem: Environmental > Aquatic > Freshwater > Lake > Sediment | place: Indonesia: South Sulawesi... | reverse complement strand
TAAGAAATAAGAAGCACTAAATCCTAAATACGAAAAAATTTCGAATGACCAAAATACCAAATTCAAAACATTATGTTTTGAACATTTGAAATTTGAATTTTGATATTGTTTAGAATTTAGGATTTAGTGCTTAGGATTTTTAGTTTTATTATGCCACGATATCACTATACAGCGATAGCAACAGATGGTAAAAAGATTAAAGGCGCAATTGCCGCTGAAAGCTCCTACGCTGCGCGAAAACAACTCAGGGCCAGAAGCATTCACCCTATGTCAGTGACAGAGGTTAGCTCCGTAGCCCAAGGCAGAGCTGCACTAATTTCGATTTTTGCCCGAGGCGGAAAGAGCCAATTAATCGATTTTACCAAGCAACTATCTACGCTGCTTAATTCAGGAATTAAGCTGACCGAAGCGCTTTCCGTGCTTACCTGGCAAACCTCCGATGTGCGATTCAAAAATGCCATTACCGACATTCGTGACCGCGTTGTCACCGGCGAGTCGTTTACAGATGCCTTGAAAGATTACAGTGATTACTTTGATGTCATCTACGTTAGCATGGTCCGCGTAGGTGAGGTCACCGGCACTTTAGCAAAAAGCCTTTCCACCATCGCCAACTTCATGGAAAAACGCCAACGCGTCGAATCAAAGGTGATGACGGCGATGATATATCCGATCGTTCTAATTTTTTTCTGTATCGCAGCAATTCTGATTCTGACAACCAAAGTTATCCCGACCATAGGCGAACAAATCGAAAGAGCGGGGCAGGCACTACCCTGGATTACCAGACAATTGATGAATATAGGCTATGTGCTAACAAGCTGGTGGCTGCTGGTGGTTATCGCAGCTGTTTTTGGGAGCATCTTCGGCCTTAAGAAGTTTTTCAGCACAGCCCGAGGTGCATATTTGCGCGACAGGTTTCTACTTTCTTTGCCGATATTTGGCCCTCTTATAAAACAGCGTGTTGTCTCGCGTTTTGCCTCTACGCTGTCAACGCTTCTTGGCTCAGGGCTCGCTATGGCTGAATCCCTTCGGGTGGTTGCGGAGGTTACCGGCAACAGTCTTATGAAGCGGGCCGTCCGACAATCACGTGATAGAATTTTAGCTGGTGCTGATATTGCAACACCGTTGAGAGATAGCGGTGTTATCGATCCCGCCATCGCGCACATGGTTGCGGTTGGAGAAAAGAGCGGCGAATTAGAAACCATGCTTAAAAATATCAGTGAAAACCTTGAGGCCTCAACCGATGTAGTTATTGAAAGGCTAAGTGCTGCACTTGAGCCAATCATTATAATCTTTATGGCGGCAATAATCGGTGTAATTGCTTATGCTACGATATTACCAATCTTGAAGATTTCAGCGGTACAATTCTAAGTGATTAATTTTTGGGAGTTTGATAAGTATATGAAACGACTAAAGACAAATTCCAGAAGTGGTTTTACGATGGTCGAGCTGATGGCTGTGCTTATCATCCTGGGCTTGTTAGCTGCGGTGGTAGTGCGTAATTTCGTGGGCCAGACTGATAAAGCTCGGGTCACAACTACAAAAGCCAATCTGCGGCTTCTTAGTGGGGCTGTCAATCAATTCAAGATGGACACCGGCCGATTCCCAACCGAAGAGGAAGGACTGATGGCCCTTATTGAGCAGCCGACAAATGTTGAGAATTGGCCGCCGGGCGGTTATCTGGAAACCACGGAAATACCCAAGGACGGCTGGGGAAACGATTTTATTTATGTGCTTTATCCGGAAAGCGGCAAGCCATTTGCAATTAAGAGCCTCGGCGCCGATGGCGAAGAAGGCGGCGAGGGCAACGATGCCGATTTGCTCAGTACCGATGCATACTAATCGCATATCGCCAAAGAAATACGCTTCAGGCGGGTTTACGCTGACTGAGCTGATAGTAGTAGTCGTAATAATTTCGCTGTTTGTGCTTCTGGCGCAGGTGAATTTTTTTTCGGCGATGCGAAAGAACACATTTAAAGCACAGGTCCAGGATTTTGTCTCGACTCTGCAGATGGCTGCAAGCGCCGCGGCTGAAAGCGATAGAAGATACGAAGTCATTATTGACCTGACAGAGCAGCGCTATTTGCTTCGCCAGATTACTTCGCCTGATCTGTCAGAGGTTCTGGAAGAGGAGATTATCGTCGAAAATGATTTTAGCAATAACTGCCGGGTTGCTTATGTCGAGTTTGATGATGGTGACTACACCAACGATGGCCGAGCAAAGTTCCGAGCGGGACATGCAGGTTGGCAATACGGCGGAAAAATCGTCCTGCTGGACGAAAAAGAGCAGCCTTATTCGATTGTAGTGAACCGTCTTAATAGAATTATTGAGCTTAAAGAAGGCGATATAGAGCTTCTGATTCCAAAAGCTAAAGATGAAGTACCATTCTAAAAAAATTGGATTGCTTGCTTCATGGGCTGCTAAAGCCTTTACCCTGATAGAGGTTATGGCTGCTTTGATTATTCTGGCTATCATAAGTTCGAGCGTATTGGTTGTTATAAACAACTGTGTGGCCTCAGTGGCGGATTCTACTTTACGCCTGCAGGCCTTTGAGGTGGCACGCGAAAATATGGAGAAACTGCTGGCCTCGGATTCGGTGGAAGAAAGCGTTGACTATGGCGAAAGCGACAAATATCCCGATATTAAATGGCAAACAACTGTTGAAACATTTTATGAGCCGATAACCGCGCGAATGTGGGTCAGAGCGGTTTGCTCAGCCGAATATAACGACGCCAACGGTGAAACACAAACGGTCGAACTAACGCATTGGCTAACAGATGTAACAAAAGAGCAATTGCTTGAAATTATGCAGCGGCAGGAAGAGCAACAACAAGATTGGCCGGCTGACCAGATTATCCAAACCGTCGAGGAAGCTGCCCAGTACGCTGCGGTCGGCGTGCAAACTATCCAGCAGTGGATGGACAATGGTATGCTGACGACCGAAGACGGAGCTTTTATCAAACATAATCTTGATCTTTACAAGCAGACCAATGGCAAACCAAGTGACGAAGAAAAAAATCTGCAGATAAGATCTATCGAGCAGTTATTAGAGTTCATAGAGGAAAAACCTGAACCGGGCGGACAAAAAGCACCTGATGGGCAAAAGCAGCAAGACAAGATAGATCCAGTGACAGGCCTAACGTATGAGCAACTCGAACAGATGGATGTCGGCGAAATATACAACTTATTAAAAAACAAAAAGCGCTAAGGATTTTGATTTCGGTGATGCAACCGGTCGTAAATGATATGAAAAAAAGCTTTGGCACAGTCAGAAATCTGGAAGGTTTTTCGCTTGCTGAGGTGCTGGCGGCACTGACAATAGCAGCGATGGTTTTGGTGGCGGTGCTGGGTATTTACAGCCGAGCCGAGCGCTCAGCCGCTGCAGTGACTCGTAAGCTCGACAGCTCACAACTGCCGTCCGAGGTTCTGCAGCGCATCGCCGAGGACCTGGATAGAATAATCGCATCCGACTCAGATACGCAAATCACTATTGAGAACAAATTTGAAAAAGGCTTCCCAACCGCTCGGCTGACAATTCGAAAAAGCATTTACAACAGCAGCAATCAACAGCAGACATTTGAAGAAATCGTCTGGCAGACGAGCTTTGACTATGACACTGGCACTAACAGCTTAGTTCTATACCGCAGTCATAGTGGCATAGCATTAGAAGATAAACTACTGGACGAAAAAAGACAGGATTGGGAAAAGACATATTCTTTTGTGCCAATTTGCACCGGCGTTACCTTTTTCAAGGTCCAGGTTCCCCAGGGCAAAGATTTTTTGGATAACTGGGCGAACCCTTCGCTGCCTGCCGGCATTACGGTGACTATCTCTTTTGCTGAGCCTTTTAAGACGGTCTTCGGCACTCTGGATGTGCCGGATGCAGAAAAAACCACACGAACCATAGCAATCGATAGAACAAGAAAAATCGTATTCAACCTCCCACCAAGCCAACAGCAGGAGCAAGAAAAACAAGAAGCAGAAAAAATAACAGCAAACGAAGCAGCACAGAAAGAAGAAGAACAAAAGAATAAAAACAGTGATGAGAAACAAAAGCCTAAATAATTATGGTAGCCGAAACCGGCCGGGTATTGTGTTGCTGGTAACATTAGTGCTATTGGTGGTGCTGGCAACGCTCGGTTATACCGTCAGCAGTCGTGTTGCGGCTCAGCGCCATCGCGACCAGTATATCATAGATTACAGCCAAGCTCAGTACGGTTGTGACTCGGCCGTGAAATACGCTGTAGCTACCTTGCAAGAGTTGAACCCACAACTAATCAGCCGACCAAACGAGCCTGATTTTTCCGATTTATTTGTTCTTAGCCAGGCTGAATACCAACAGCTTATAGACCAGTGGGCAGTTGAGAATGCTACCCAGACGAAGGCTAATTTTAGCACCATCAAAGGTATCGATGATATAAATAATATCGGCGATATAAATAATATTGATGATATTAATGACATTAATGATATCAATGATATTGATCCTAATGAGGCTGGTTCTGTGACGATACGCGGCCCGTATGGCCCAGCCTGGCCGTTTGTGACCGAGCCGGCCGAGTTTGTGATTGGTTCGGCCACCGTCAAAATTGAAATCGAGGACGAAAACGCAAAATACCCCATCGGCTGGTTGCTATTGAGTGAGCCAGAAGCTCAGCGCCAAGCCGCAACAGGGTTCGAAATCTTCTGCGAATGGATGGGACTGGGAAACGAAAATGTCTATCCTCTAAAAGACCAGCTAAAGCAAATAAGCCAGATAAGACCATTCCAGCTTGAATTCAAGCCGATAACGCAAACGGTAAGAGTGCCGACACCGACAAAAACCACAACCAGCAGTGCAAAGACCGGCCAAACAACCGTCACAAGAAGCACCAAACCACAGATAACTACAAAAACTACAACCCAAACTATCTCCGACCAGATGGCCAAGCAGGACGCTGATTTTACAAAGCTTCTTCACAGCTCGCTGATTGATATCGAGTCCCTTGCCAGGCCGTACATAGAAGGCCGAGAAGAATCGGCTCTGAAATATATGGGAATGTGGGCCTCCAGGCGGGTCAATATAAATACAGCCCCGCGACACGTGTTAGAGGCAGCTTTCGCCTTCGGCGGCCCCTCTGACGCCCCTAACATCGCTGAACAAATAATACAGCGAAGACGTGTACAGCCTTTTACAGATATGGAAGATTTGAAGAAGGAGCTGCTTAGATATTCTGATTCGATTGGAAAGTGCGAAAAATATATTACCACCAGCAGCGAGTGTTTCACGATCAAAGTAACCGCGTTAAGCGGAGTGGCTAAGGCGTCAGCAACTATAGCGATAACAAAAGATGGCGAAAAAGTAAAACGAACTGCCATAATTTCCGATTGATAGATAATCTATTAGGAGTTCGCTTGAAGTGGACCATCAGAACCATTTGGGAATTTATTTAAGTAAAGACCGAGCGACCATAGTCTGCCTCGGTTCGCCCAGCCGGGACGCAAAGGTCTTAGGCTGTTTTAGCGTCTCCATCGAACAGCAACAGGAACAAAATCAGCAAGTATTGGCAAATCTTATCGCCCAAGGTTGCGCCGAAAAAGAATGGCAATTCTCCGAGGTTGCTGTGGCCCTGGATTGCGCAATGTTTATGCAGCATAACATGCACAGCGAATTTAACAAGCCCAAGCAGATTGCTGCGACCGTTAGATTTGATGCCGAGGAAACCCTTGCCACGGACATAAGCAATGTAGCGATAGCTTTCAAGATAACTTCAAGCGACGAAAGCGGCTCGGAGCTAACCGTCTTCACCGCCCAGCGGAAAATACTGTCGGATATCCTTGTTTCTCTGCAAAGTAATAACATTGACCCGGTGACTATAGAACCGGACATTAATTGTCTATCAAGATTCATTGGGCAGAACGTATCATTGCTCGAACCGCAACAAGGGATGACCTTGTTTGGGCTGCTTTCCAGCCGACGAGGCTATTTTGTTACTTGTTCAAGATCGCAAAAGAAATCCACAATGCGAACATTCTTGGTCGGCCCGACACAAGATAGAAACGAGCTGCTAACAAGACAGACGCTTATAACTACTAATTTGACCGAGGCTGGCGAACCAATAGATTATCTGAAGATTTCCGACTCTACAAATTCTGTAAACTATCAGCAGCTTAGTGAAAAGCTGGGTATTGAAGTTGGCATCGTTGATCTGGCTGCCTCTGCCAGGGTCGAGCCACAAACTCTGGCTGATTGCGGCGACCCGGTCAATTTTGCAATTGCCTATGGGGCAGCTTTAGCTCATCTGGAAAAAGCACCAAGCATAAACTTCCGCAACGATTTTATGCCCTATCAGGGTAAAAAACGCCGGCTGCTGAGAACAGTCAAATTCCTGAGTATATCGGTTAGCGTTCTTCTACTTACTCTCGGCTTATATTTTCAAACACAACTACTGACTGTAAACAAGGCTCAAAGCTCACTACGCGACAAATTTGCGCCGCAGTATTTAGCTGTCATGCCGGGAAAAAAACAATTACCAGACAAATTCTCACAAGCCGTAGCGGACCTTGGCAGTGAATTAAGACGTGTCAGAGATGTTAAGGCTGGTCTATTTATTGTTAAAGGTGAAGAATCTGTATCTGCAAAGCTGACTGTGGTGCTCGAAGCGCTCAACAAATACGCGCCACAGACAGACTTAAATATAGATTCAATCTCTGTTACAACCAGGTCCATTAGTATTGTAGGTGATGCCTCCAGCCCAAGCGGTACGCAAAAATTGCGCGAGGCACTTATAGAAACTAATCTGGGAAACTTGCAAGACCGTCTGTCGCCAACAAAAAGTGGACGTCACAGCTTTAGCATAACGATTGCGCCGGAAAAATAGTTAAGGAACTGATTGATGAAAGATATATACAAGAATCCCACTTTGTATTACATACTCGTTCCTGCGATAGTCGCTCTATGGCCTTTATTGGTCTGGGCGGTATATCTGCCTGATGCGAAAAGCAACTTAAATAGCGATGTAGGCCAATATGAAAAAGCCCAAAACACAATTGCCGTGATTTTAACCCTTGACCTTGATCGACTCCAGTTAGCTGATGCGAAAACGGGTACTACTGAATTTGATTATGTCAAGGAAGTTTATAGGATTGCGGCTCTATCTGGAATACCGCCGGGCAATTGCAAGCTCAATTCGCAAGTACCCATAAAATCCGGCGAGCAGAAAAGCCAAAGTGCCAAGGTAGTCTTCAAAGATGTTGATATAGTAACATTTGCCAAGTTTCTCTCTAATATTCAGCTTCGCTGGGCAAATCTGCAGTGTACGAAGGTTACGCTAACCAAAAAGAAAGGCCTGCCTGATACGTGGGATGTGGACTTGGATTTCAAGTATTACTACTAAAATCAGCCCATTGCACTATTAGCTAAATTGTGTTAGCATCTTGGCTATTGTACGTTTAGGAAACTTTGGGTATCACTATATATAGTGTATCGCCTAATTTGTTCAGATAGGCTCGGCAAGCCGGTCCAGCACTAAATTTTAATACCTGATGGATTTGGCCAAAAACCGTTTTTTCAATATTGATAAGCGGCATTTTATCGCAAGTTTTGGCAATTTAAGCTCTTGTGAGCAGGCAGGTAAAACAAAACTTTTCTAAAGTTTTCCAGCCGTTCCTGTCGATATCAATACTGCCAGATTGTTCTGGGCCTCCAAAGGGATTGGTGAGGCATACAACATATAGTGGTTATAAAGCCTCAGACGAAAAGATGGACGCTTTCGTTTGGAGCATATTCTACAAGGTAGTCAAGATGCCGGATTCTGGTTCTAAGGGCCGTTTGGAAGGTGAAGATCGGCAGGTAAAGCCTGTCGATGAAAACGTGGCTGCCGACGAGGATTTGACTATGGAGCAGATCCTTGAAAATATCAACAATACGCCCATTGGGCAGGTATTGAAAAAGATTGCTTCTCTGCCGGAAATTCGCAAGCAGAAAGTCCTTCGCATCCGCCAGCAGCTTACCGAAGGTAAATATAACCTCAACGAACGATTAGAAACCGCTCTCGATAAGGTTCTGGAGGACCTTACCAGTTAAGAGCCTTCTATTTCGCAGCTTATTGCAGGAATCCCCAAAATAGTCCTTAATGCACTTGTAGAATGGCAGCTTAGGATTCAAACAATCCGGTACAGCACTGGCCTTAAAAAACTAACTGATTGACAGTGGATTTGTACCCGCCTTTAACTACGAGAGCAGTTCAGGAATATCATCATCCGGTGGCTCATCCATCTCGATCGGCTTATAACCGGGCAGCTTTGATTTTTCCACCTCTTGCTTAAAGGCGGTTATAACTTTTTCCTGAATTTTCCTGCGGCATTCTGCATTAATCGGATGGGCGATGTCAGCGTGCAGCTTCATTCTGCCTTTGAAATCCTTTCGCGCCCGGTTTTCCAGCAGTGCCGCACCGCAATTATTGCAAAATTTGGCTCTGAGATGGTTTTTACTCCCACATTTTTCGCAATGGTCGCTCATCTTTCTCGAAGGCATAGCAACGAAAAGACCGGTTGCGCCTTCGATGACTTTGATGTCGCGAACCACAAACTCATTGTCCATGGTTACTGAACAAAAAGCTTTTAACCTGTCATCTTTGTTGTCCACTAATTTGACTCTGACCTCACTGATTTCCATTTTCTTTGCCTCACTCAAAAGTCAGGCCCCGCAAGGCGGAAACCCTTCACCATCTGTTGTTACTGACGATAAGGCTTTTGCAGCCGATCTTTTCTTCAAGTTTGGCCTTGTATGCTCTGGCTTTTTCTGCATCTCCATCTTCGATTATATAAAACATTGATGCACCACTACCGCTCAGGCATACAGGGCCGATACCCAACGATTCGATCTTTGTTTTCAGTTCGGCCAAGTCACTTACCAAGCCGAAACAACTTAATTGTAACATATTTGCGCACATTTTGACCACTAAATCAATCCTGTTTTTTTGGATATAACTGTTTATCTGAGCACTGAGCTTTTCATAGAGGGCTGAATCATGCCGGTAATTGTCGTAAACCTTTTTTGTAGAAATACTTACGTTTGGAAGTATTAATAGAGCCAAAAAGTTAAATTTTTTGTTTAATTTTTTGATTTTTTCGCCTTTTCCTGTACAAAGTGCTAACGGCCCATCTATAAAAAAAGCTACATCGCTGCCCAGTTGTGAGGCCAATTTGGCAAGTTGACGATTGGGCAAATTAATATCCAGATATTTGTTTAGCCCCATAAGGGTCGCCGCTGCGTCGCTGCTGGCTGAGCCAAGCCCTGAGCCAGCAGGGATATTTTTGGTCAGGGTGATCCTAATATCGGCCCACGCCCCGCAAGCATTCATCAGTGCTTTGGCGCTTTGATATACAAGATTATCTTGTCCTGGAGGAACCCAGTTCGGCCCTTTGCAGATAAGTTCGATGCCAGCTTTTCTGCCCGACTCGATGAGAATCTCATCGTAGAAGTTTATCTTAGCCATTATTGTTTCAATTTCGTGAAAGCCGTCAGGCCTTTTGCCAACTATGAGCAGCGACAGATTTATCTTTGCGGGCGCTCGGACTAATAATCCACCACCGATATTTTCGAACTGTTCTTTGTAAGTCATATTATTCGTTGACAGTATAGCAGGTTATTCATATTCTGAACACGAAAATTGGCCACAAACTATTAAATGGATTTTGTTTCAGAAAAACCCAATATGACAAAAGCAAAAGTTGTAATATCAAGCAGAAGATTGTATCGAATCTACATTGATGAGTCAGGTGACCATACATATCATTCCCTTGAAGATGTTGCCAAACGATATCTTGGGCTTACTGGCTGCATAATTGAGGCTGAGTACTACAGAACCACATTCCACCCGGCTTTGGAGACACTTAAACAAAAGCATTTTCCTCACGACCCGGATGAGCCGGTAGTTCTGCACCGTAGAGGAATAATTGATTGCAAAGGAGTTTTTTGGCGGTTACGAAATGTTGAGAACCGCAATGCATTCAATCAAGATTTTTTGAAGTTCTTCTATGAGCAGAAATACGTTTTGATAACTGTTGTTATTGACAAGAAAACCCATCAGGAACGATACGGAGAATACGCTTTTCATCCCTATCATTATTGTCTTGCTGCGCTGCTTGAGAGGTATTGCGGTTTTCTAAACTTCTATAATGCCAAAGGTGATGTTATGGCAGAAAACCGGCAAAAAACTGAGGATAAAAAACTTATAATGGCATATCAAACATTGTATGAAACTGGTACCCAACGTAGGAGTCGTGATTTTTTCCGGAATGTCTTGACTTCTCATGAAATCAAGCTGAAGCCGAAAACAGCGAATATTGCAGGTCTTCAGTTGTCGGATCTGTTAGCTTATCCAAGCAAACAAGAAATCCTGCTGGGGGAGGGTAGAATCTCCAACATTGGCAAGTTCGATGAAAGTGTTCGGAACGTGATTCAGAATAAATATAATCGGCAGGTATATAAACGGAACATAAGTGGATATGGCAAGATATTCCTAAAATGAAAAAGCCCTTCTTTCAAAGGGCTTTTTCACGCTGGCCCTACACGGGCCATCCACCTGCGATTAACGCATTATTTAAATTATCGCTTATATACAGAGAAAGTCAAGAAAAATTACAGAATATTTTAGGAAAATTATAAACCTTTACGAAAGATATAAGATGTATGGACGAATCGGAAGCAAAAAAGGAAAACCGCAACGGCCAAAAACACAGGTTCGATCAAGAGCTTCTAAAGAAAGGCTTGCGTTGCGACCTTGACCAATACAACCTGCTCAAACGCTGCTCAGAAAAAAAAGATATGACCGAGTGGAATGAGTGGCGAAAAGAGAATCTTGACGAAGATGTTCTTCTGGAAGGTGTGGACCTCAGCCATAGAGTAATTAAAGATACAAACTTTATTCATGCCAAATTTAAAAGTGCTAACTTTATGGATTCTGATCTTCGAGGGTCTTGTTTTATTCACAGCAATCTAGATGGAGCGAATTTTGAGGATGCGAAACTACAACACACGCTGCTGAGTTGTGCAAGTCTAAAAGGTGCTAATTTCACACTTGCAAGCGTTGATGGTGAAACTGTTATCTGGAAACCTAAGGTTAGTCGTTACTCTAAAAAGAACAAGTTCACAGATTTTACTGGTGTATCTCTTGATACCGTGCGGATAGACCCAGGAACAAAACAGCTATTGGAATACAATATTAGGCGTATGAACTGGGAGGATTGGTATAAAGAGTATCCCAAGCTCAAGTGGTTGGTGAAACCTTTTTGGTGGGTAAGTGACTATGGAATTTCAACATGCCAAATAATCACTTGCTTTTTTATTCTGGCGGTTGTGTTTGCAAGTATTTTCTATCTTTGGGGGCTGATAGAACCGCCAGGGATTTTGGATTATTTGTTTGTTGACGGAGATGGAGTAAGGGTAGCAGATTGGCTGGTGCCATTGCGTGCGATACATTTTTCAATTGTGGTGATGACGGTTGGATTTACGAATATCTACGCAAATGCACATAGCGTATGGGCACATGTATTGGTGGGTCTGCAGATGATTCTGGGGTTTGTCTTGCTGGGTGCATTGGTAACGCGATTTGCGGTTTTATTTACGGCCGGTGGGC
>Ga0315312_1002829_pt1 | contig 11621 bp, 9 predicted proteins | sample TDP7_MG_FD_203629 | JGI IMG/M metagenome (GOLD analysis project Ga0315312, IMG submission 203629) | Freshwater sediment microbial communities from Lake Towuti, South Sulawesi, Indonesia - TDP7 | ecosystem: Environmental > Aquatic > Freshwater > Lake > Sediment | place: Indonesia: South Sulawesi... | reverse complement strand
GCGGGGAGTCCCCGGGCTCTACGCCAGAAAGGAGGGCCTGGACCTTGAGCGGGCGAGGGAGTACGTCCTGGGTGAGTACCGCAAGGTGGGGGAGAGAAGACTGGAGTGGTACGACATCCGCTACTGGCTCAGGCGGCTCGGCCTGGGAGAGGAGTGGAGGGAGTTGCTCAGGGACTACGAGCGGGAGATTGTTCTGTACCCCGAGGTGCCCGGGGTTCTAGAAAACCTGAGCGGAGAATACCCGCTGGTCGTAACGTCCAACTCTGCCAGGGAGTTTCTGGACGTGGAGTTGAGGGAGATCGGGCGGTGCTTCGCCAGAGTCTTCTCGGCGACCTCGGACTTCGGGAGGGTTAAGAAGACCGCCTCCGTTTATCGGCGAGTCTGCGAGGCGCTGAATGTTGAGCCGCGGGAGATGGCCCATGTGGGGGACCACCGGAACTTCGACTCCCTCGTTCCCCGAAGGCTCGGGGTTCAGGCGTTCTACCTAGATAGGAGGGGAAGAGAAACCGGGAAGTTCGTCGTCCACGATCTGAGGGAGTTCGAAAGCCGCCTGACAGACGCCACAAGATAAAGCTATGACCCAGTAAAATATCGAATCCGACATACCCTCTTCTTAACAGCGACTCTCGCTGAGAGAAAGTAGCCACGCTACGTTAAAGGCCCAGCTGATCGTGTACTGTCTTCATGGCCTCGAGGGCGATGTCGAGGAATTCATCGAGCTCCAGTCCGACCTCCGAGCAGGCCCCGATCTGTTCCCGGCTGACTCCTCTCGCAAAGGACCGGTCCCTCATCTTGTTCCTCAGCGTTTGAACCCTAACATCCGAGAGCCGCCTGCTCGGCATAACCAGGGCGGCGGCCACAACCAGCCCGGAGGCCGCGTCGGCCGAGAGGAGGCACTTATCCAAGAGGCTCTCCGCCCTCACCCCGGTCATCGGGTTGTGAGCCCGGATGGCGTGGAGGCACTCCTCGGGGAGAGTCCCCTCCAGCATCTCCGCCGAGGCCAGGCCGTGCCGGTCCATGTCCCCGCCCAGCCTCTCATAGTCCACATCGTGGAGCAGCCCCGTGAGCGCCCACGCCTCCTCGTCCCCGCCCAGCCTCCTCGCGAGGGCCCCCATGATGGCCGAGACAGCGACCGCGTGCTTCCTCAGGTTCCTGTTAGAGACGCTCCGGTCGAGGAGTTCGAGGGCCTCCTCCCTGGTGATCACAGATAGCCCAACGGCCTTTTCCATTTTAAGCCTTATCGTCTTATGCTGAAGGGGAGTGTCACAAAAGTGTGAGACCATCTCAGACGTGCTATTGGCTGCCCCGGAGGAACCTCATCAGCATCGGCATGAGTTCGGTGCCCCGTTCTAGGAGGCCTAGGCTTCCCGCCCTGCACTCCTTCTCCGTGAACCTCTCGGTGGCGTCGGCTGGTACTCCGCCGCCCGCGATGAGGAGGGGGACCGGGTCGTCGCTGTGGGTCTTCAGCTCGCATGGGGTGGCGTGGTCGGCGGTCACGCAGATGAGGTGGTCCCTCAGGTCTAGGCTGGACAGGAGCCCCCCGAAGAGGCGCTCGTCGACGGCCTGGATGAGCTGTGCCTTGAGGAGGGGCTTCCCGTCGTGGCCGGGCTCATCGGTCCCCTTGATGTGCAGGTAAAAGCAGTCGTAGGAGGACAGCAGCCCCAGCAGCCTCTCCGCCCTCAGGGCACAGTCCTCCCCGAGGTCCTGGGATGGGGGCGGAAGGTCCACCAGGCTCATGCCGGCCAGCTTGGAGATTCCCCTCTCCACGGACATGTCCGCGAGGCAGGCGAAGCGGACCCCGTACCTCTCCCCGATGTCGAAGAACCGGGGGAGGGAGTGGCCCGCGTCCCGGGTGAGGATGACGTTCGCCTTCAGCTTCCCCTCCCCCAGCCTCCTTCTGTTCACCGGGTGGCCCTCTAGGACCCCATGGCTTTTCTGGGTGAACTCGTTCACGAGGGAGGCGGAGGCCCTCGCGCCCTCCGTCTCGCTCAGAGGCTTGCACTCCCTCAGGGCCATCTTGAACTTCGCCTTGGCGACGCCGAGGCCCTCCACCCTGGAGTAGGCAGGGTCCGTGTTGGTGATCTCCCCCGAGAGGGGGCCCCTCCAGCCCCGGATGACCAGGGCCCCCCGGTGGCCGATGGTGCTTCGGAACTCGAAGTCCGCGGGGTAGGACTCCAGCCTCACGCCCTCGTTCACCGCCCTGCCCAGCTCAGCCGCCTCTCCGGTGGTCAGGGTCCTCGCGACCCTCCGGTCGACGATCCGGTCTCCGGCGCCGAGCGTCGCGAAGTTGCACCGGAGGGCGAGGTCCCCGTCCCTCACCTCCAGGCCTGAGCCCAGGGCCTCCATGACGCCCCTGCTGGCGCGGTACCGGAAGGGGTCGTAGCCCAGGATGGAGATGACGGCCACGTCGCTCTCGGGGGCGATCCCCCTCCGAACCGGGTACATCAGGCCCGTCCTCCCCCTCTCCGCCAGGGAGTCCATGTGGGGCGTCGCCGCATACTCCAGCGGCGTCTTTCCATCTAACTCCTTGACGGGCCGGTCGCCCATGCCGTCTATGACCACGTAGATAAGCTTCACCGCCTCACGCCTCCGGCCAATACTCTATAAGGTCACCAACCGTTCTTAGCCCTAACGGGCCTCGGCCATCCGAGGGAAGGGAAAGGGGTGTTTTGCTCTGACGGGGGTCTAGAGGGCCGCGGTCTTCATGGCCTCTTGGAAGAGCTTCTTGACCACGGATATGCGGGCCTTCTGGGCGAGGACGTCCCTGGTGACGAAGTCAAGGGCCTCCTCGGGGCACCACTCGATGCACTTCGGGTCGCCGTCGCAGAGGTCGCAGACGACCACCACGCGCTTCTCCGGGTGGAGCGTGATGGCTCCGTAGTCGCAGGCCTCGATGCACCAGCCGCAGCCGTCGCACTTGTCCTCGTCCACTATGATGACCCCCGTCTCCTCCGACTGCTCCAGGGCGTCCCGGGGGCAGGCGGCCACACACGGGGCGTCCTCGCAGAGCCGGCAGGTGACAGCGAGGTTGACGAGGGGGTGGAGACGCACGGTCCGGATTCGGCTCTTGAGGGGGTTGAAGGCCTTCTCCTTCTCGAAGGCGCAGGCGTACTCGCAGACGCTGCAGCCGACGCACTTCTCGGGGTCCGCGGAGACGAACTTCCGCGTGGGCTTCTTTGCTGCTGCCGCCAATCTCACCGCCTCCTACTTCTTCCTCTCCGGCTTCTTGATCTTCTCCTCCACGATGTATGCGAGGTCGCTGAGCCCGATCTCTTTGAGCTTCTCCGGGGTGGGGAGGCCCTCCCGAGTCCATCCCCGGGCCTCGTAGTAGTCGTCGAGCATGAAGTCCAGCTCCTTCTGGGTGATGTGGCTCCCCTTGGAGACCGTGTCGTCGGGTATGGGGGTGCTCATCACCTTGGCCGGGAGGTGGTCGTCCTTCCTGGTGAGGCCCTCCCGGGTGTTGATGAGCCTCCCCAGGTTGTTGATCCTCTCCCCGGCCACCCGCAGCTCCTCCGGGGTCACCCCGAACCCGGTGACCAGCCCGTAGTACTTGGCGAGGTCCTCGAAGGCCTCGTAGTAGGTCCCCCGGGAGAACTTGCAGACGATGAGCGAGTCGATGACGGTGTAGAGGTCCTCGATCTCGATGACCATCTTTCCCCTTCCCTTCTCCGCCTTGAACCGGTCGACCGTGCCCTTCAGGTCGATGCCATAGGCCCCGTGGCGGTTGTGGTCGGCCCCCCGGAAGGAGACGGCGTACCCGATGGCCGCGGTCTTCAGGCCGCGGATGTCGTAGCCCGTCATCTCAAGGCCCTTGATGTGGTTGGCGTACTTCTCCGCGCCCTTCCCGATCTTCTCGGCCGCCCGCTTCACGCCCTCGGCCAGGATGTCGCCCAGCCCCTCCCGCTTGCCGATCCTGTTCACCATCTCCACCATGGCCTCGGCGTTGCCGAAGCTGAGGTCGAGGCCGCCGGTGTCCTTCTCGGTGAGAAGCCCATGCTTGTAGCAGTCCATGGCGAAGGCGATGATGGTCCCCGTGGAGAGGGAGTCCAGCCCGTAGTAGTTGCAGAGGTCCATGGCCTTGATGATGGCGTCCAGGCGGTCGACGCCGCAGTTCGGCCCCAGGGACCAGAGGGGCTCGTACTCCACCCTCGTGGTCGCCCCCTTGTAGGGCCCCTCCGGGACCACGGCGATGTGCTCGCACCGCATGGCGCAGGAGGAGCAGCCGATGATCCTCGCCACGTACCGCTCGTTCAGGTACTCCCCGCTTACCTTCTCGGCCCCCTCGAAGGTGGCGTTGGTGAAGTTCCGGGTGGGGAGGGCGCCCAGGGAGTTGTGGACCAACACGTTCAGCGGTGTCCCCAGGGTCCGGTACTTGGCGGCGGCCGGCCCCTTCATCCTCTCGTGGAGCATCTTCACGAACTCGAGGAACTCCTCGGGCTTCGCCACCTTCACGTCCTTGGTCCCCCGGACCGCCACGGCCTTCATGTTCTTGGAGCCCATCACCGTGCCCATCCCCGTCCTGCCGGCGGCCCTGGTCCGATCGTTGATGATGCAGGCCACCCTGGAGAGCTTCTCCCCCGCCGGCCCGATCGCCGCCACCCGGACGTAGAAGTCGCCCAGATCCTCCCGGATGGCCTCCTCCGTCTCGGCCGGCGACTTCCCCCAGAGGGGCTTGGCGTCCATCATCTGCACCGAGTCGTCGTCGATCCAGACGTACACCGGCTTCTCCGACCTCCCCTCGAAGATGACGGCGTCATATCCGGCCCGCTTAAGGTCGGCGCCGAAGAACCCGTGGGACTTCGCCTCCCCCACCCCCCCGGTCAGAGGGGACTTGGCCACGAAGGCGATGCCATTCCCCGCCGTGGGCGCCATGGTGCCGGTCAGGGGCCCGGTCACGAGGACGAGGGGGTTCTCAGGGCCGAGGGGATCGACCCCCGGCTTGGAGTTGTCGTGGAGCAGGCGCATCCCGAGGCCGATGCCCCCAATGTACCCCTTGGCCAGGTCCTCCCCCAGGGGCTCGGTCCCGGTCTTCCCAGACGAGAGGTCCACGCGCAGAATCCGCCCGGCATATCCGAACAGAGCCCGTTCCTCCTAACGAACCATGATCCTACGCAGAGAGTAACGGTAAGGGGACGGACAAATATTTAAGTGTTACAGACGTTTGCCGAGCGGCCTCCTACGCCCACGAGACGGCGGATCAAAACCGATATAAAACTCCGTGAACCACTTAAAGGTGGCGTAGCCCGTGGAGCCAGGTGGAAGGATGCGGGTCAATGTTCGGTACCTGGGCCTGGCCAGGAGCAAGCTGGGAAAGCAGGAGGACGAGGTCGAGCTCAGGGAGGGGGCCCTCCTCTCCGAGCTGCTGGACAGGCTGAGGGGGATGTACGGCGAGCCCATGAGGAGAATACTGGACGCGGGTGGGGAGAGCGCCCTGGACCCGTCCTCCGTCGTGACCGTTAACGGACTGTCCCACGTGGGAAACCCGAGGCTGAGCGACGGGGACCAGGTGGCCATCATGACCCTCATAAGCGGGGGCTAACTCTCCCCTCCAAGAATAAACATAATAACTAAAATAGTAACTTCCGGCTTGGCTCTGCCGTCCAGGTGCGTTCAATATGAACAAGATGGAGTGTATGCTTGCCACCCTGCATCATGAGGACCCGGAGGTTATTCCCCATCAGGGCGGATTCATGGACAGTGACGCGGAGGCTAAATTCGCCCCGGGCCTGAGACGCGTCAGAGACCGCCGAAAGAGGGAGACGGTGTACGCCGAGCTCATGGATAACTTTGCCATCGGCTGCGGTGGGGGAGGTTTCAGGTCGAGGACGGTGGAGTCCGGTGGGCACTATAGGATTGTTGAGTGGGAGACGGGCGCCAGGTGGATGATGATGAGGAGACCCCTCTCAGCCTTCACCCGAAAGTACATAGGTTACCCCGTGATGAAGGAGGAGGACCTAGATGCTCTGGAGCTTCCCGACCCTGAGGACCCGGAGAGATACGCGAGAATAGAGGAGGATGTGAGATACTTCGCGGAGCGCGGATACTTCACGACGTGCGGGATCAACGGTTTCTTCTCCGGAGTGTGGTACTTCCTGTGTCCCTTCGAGCTTTGGCTCAAGAGCCTCGTCTCAAATAGGCCCTTCGCGGAGAGGCTCATCACCAAGATCGGAGAGTTCAACCTGAAGGCGGCTGAAAACTGCCTGGAAACCGGGGTGCACTCCATCGGGTGGGTTGACGACCTGGGGTACAACAAGGGGATGTTCATCTCTCCCAAAGTTTATGAGGAGATAGTCTACCCGTGGCACAGGAAGGCCATCGAGTTAGCCCACCGGCACGGGGCCTTCGTCAACATGCACAGCCACGGGAACATAAACGCCATAATGCCCCTGCTGGTGGAGGCGAGGTTGGACGTGATCAACCCCGTTGGGCCGAGTGACAACATGGACCTGAAGACCCTGAAGAAAAACTATGGCGACAGCATAACCTTCCAGGGTGGGATAAGCAAGTTCATAGGGGAAATGGACAAAGAGAAACTCAGGGAGCACATAATGGACAGAATAGCCGTGGGCAGCCCTGGAGGAGGGTACATTTTGAGCTCAGAGGGAGGCATACCGGTCACCATGAGTCATGAAAATTTCAGATATTACATGGAGTGCAACAGGAAATACAGGAGGAGTTCGCTTGAGCGGTGTCTTTAGGGCTCGCGGCGAGGCCTTGAGGGCTTCCCTGGAGGCTGGGGGGCTGGACGGTTACCTCGTCGCCGACGAGCTGAGTATCCTCTACTTCACGGGCTTTCTGGGCGGCGCCAGACTCCTGGTCCCGGGGGCGGGGAAGGGGGAGAGCCGCCTCTACGTCTACGGGGTCAACTACGAGTCGGCGGCGCGGACGGCGAAGGACTGCAGGGTGGAGCGGGTGGAGAGGGGGGACGGGGCCGACCGGGCGGTGGCTACCCAGCTCAAACTCGGATTTAAGCGCGTGGGCTTCGACTCAATGCCAGCCTCGGCGTATCTGGGGCTGAGGGGGGCCTTGAGGGGCGTCCGGTTGGAGGCTCAGGGCGGGCTGGTCTGGGGCCTCCGCAGGGTGAAGGATGAGGTGGAGCTGGGGGCTGTGAGGAGGGCGGCGGAGCTGACCAGCGTGGGCATGAAGACAGGCCTCGAGGCGCTGAAGCCTGGGCTGCGCGAGTACGAGCTGGCCGCGGAGGTCGAGTACGCCATGCGGAGGCGGGGCTCTGAGGGGGCTGCCTTCGACACCATCGTGGCCTCGGGCGCCGGCTCGGCCTTCCCCCACGGTGGGTGCACGGAGAGGAGGATTCAGAGGGGCGACCTGGTCATGATCGACGTGGGGGCCAGGTCTCAGCACTACCGGGCGGACATGACGAGGACGGCGGTGGCGGGAAGGCCCACGGCCAGACAGGAGGAGATCCACGGAATCGTGAGGGAGGCCCACCAGAGGGCCCTCCAGGCCCTCCGGGCGGGCGTCGAGGCCCGGGAAGCCGATGCGGCTGCCAGAAACCTGATCGAGGAGCGAGGATACGGCCGACACTTCGTCCACGGCCTGGGACACGGCGTGGGCCTCGAAGTTCACGAGCCGCCCACCCTGAGCCGGTGGAGCCGGGAGACCCTGGAGGCCGGGAACGTGGTGACGGCGGAGCCGGGAATATACGTCGTGGACTTCGGGGGCGTCCGGATCGAGGACACCGTCTTGGTGCTGGAGGACGGGAGGGAGAGGCTGACCGAAGCCCCCTACGCGTTGGAGGTTTGATGAAAAGCACGGACACGGGCCTCGGGTGCAAACTGTATTTCCTTGAGCCCGTCCACCGCGGTCTAATGTTTGGGGCATATTAAAACTATAGGATCTATCCTCTCCATGTGCGCCACGGGTGGTAGTGCTGCCCTCCGGGAAGATCGTGATGGAGAGAAATAGCTCCTAGGAGGATGCTTTACTTCTCCAGTGTATATCTGTGTAACACTTCTAATAGAAAGACTTAAGAAACAGCCGTGCGTAAGAATGCCGAACGAAAATGCCACCGACCGCGCGAAAAGCCGTGCCGCGAAGAGCCATTCGCATACCAAAACCAATGACGGACGAAATAAGCAGAATCATCGATGGTCACCCCGAACTATGTTACAATCGTCAACAATTCGTTGAATCAGCAGTAAGGGAAAAAATCGAGAGAATTAGGCTAATTGAGCGGGGTGAGAAAACATGAAACTTGGGCGATCCTCCACCTGAAACTGCTTGAGAGAGGCTCCGGCGGAACGGACTTAGATAACATCCGACATGAAGGTAGAAGCGACGTGATACTGTCTTAATCCGCATCCTCCTCAAACCTAACCCAGATGGGCGATGACCACGCCATCTGCCCATTAAGCTGAGTCACCCTAACGTAGTAGTAGTTTTCCCCTTCTTCTATCTCGTCGTCGATGTAGCTGAATTGGGCGTGGTACCCCTCGTAGGGTATCGCCCTATATACCTTCATCTTCCAGGCATTATGCCAGTAAATATCTGGATTTTCAACCTCACCGGGAGCCAGACCGAACTGCTCATAGATGGCCTTTTTAGCCTCCTCTGTGAGGGCGATGACTCTCTCCGTCTCTAAAGCCTCCTCGAAGGGTATATCGAGGCTCACCAAGTCCACTCGAAGATTGATTCGGCTCATAAGAGGCGCCTTTATCTCGAAGATGACTCCCTGGAAGCTTGACCTGTGGTGCTGGGCGAGGAGGGGCCTCAAGGGGGTTCTGGGCTGCGTGGTGAAGGTGAAGTCGCACCTTCCCTCAGAGACCCGTCTCAACCTCTGCCCGAAGTACGTGAAGCACGGCTCGACTGATATTATCCTCCCCTCGGAGAGCTCCAACGAACCGTTCCAAACCTTGCTCTCAATCTTCTTGAATCCGTAATGGCCTCCAGGTCCCCAACCACATTCTATCCTCACCTTGGCATGGACGAGGTCATCCTCATTCTCATGCCACCTCCCGGAGTGACAGTAAGTGTAGAGGACCCTCCCATTCTTGATTATCTCGACCCTGTCGATGGCGTGGCCTCCAACAACCTCGACGTTTATGCTGGCTGGATCACTGGAGGCGAAGGCCTCCCCCATGATGTGGCCGTTTATCGAGAAGTAGAGTTGGACGCGGTCCCCGGTGACTCCGTAAACACGTCTCCGCTTGAAGGCCTCCCATAGGGACTCCCTAGTCAACTCCCGCGCGAACACGGCCATGAGCCCGTTGCCCCAGACACCCGGGTAGTCTCGGTGGTTGTCTCCAGAGGCGATTATTCCAAACCTGTATCCACGGCTTAATCCATCTTGAATAGTTCCGCTCGAGACTCTTGGCCCCATGGAGAGGTTGTAATCGAGGGGGAACGGAGTGTCGCATCCCTCGGATGAGCCGTGGCTTGAGTATATCTCTGCGAGGGGTGATAACCCCTCATCAAAGAAGTCCCAGTCCTTACCCCTCTCCCCGACCTGGTATCCCGTGTGATGGGGTATAACTACGGCCTCAGCCTCACTCAGGCTCTCGTAGAGCTCTGGAAGAGTCCCTGAGCAGTCTAGGGGCTCATAATCTCTCAAGTAGTACACGTTGTGGTCTCCATACCGCCTCCTATCTCCGTGCCACTCATAGCCGAGAAAGGTTACGAACTTTCCCGGTTGGTTAGCCTCCGCAACGGCCTCCTGAACGAGCCTCCAGTCCTCCAGGAAGCGTTCCCTCTGGCCCAGAGACTCGATGATGAGGCCTTTCCTATGGTACCACTCGAAGGGATAGTAGGCTATCGGGAAGAAGTCCAGGTGCTCCTCCGCGGCCTCCATCGTCCTTCTGAGCCTCTCACGGGTTAATGGAGGGTGGTTAGGGTCCTTTCCATGAATGTTGGTATGGGCGTCACCCCAGAACAGCCCAAATTTCTTATACTCCTCCATCAATCCTGTTTCCTCTCTCAAGGAATCTTCCCAGAAGAGACTTATAATATTCTCTAACACTTATGCGTTTTTTAGACTCTTGTATGCGATTTAAAATTGGGTGCTCAGAATTAGAGGATGTGGATGGATTATTTGAAACCTATCGAAGTGGAGACATCTCCCGCAACCCCCCCTTCCTGTTTCAGTTAGATTCCAACAATCTTTACGAGGCTGGATCCCGCGTCGCCCCGGCATATTTGGATCATATGGGCTACCCGGGGGGTCGCGGCCTCTATCCAGGGCCGGGGATGAAGTCTCCATCCGCGCCGCAGTCGGTCACGGGTAGTTAGTAACTATCTTTAGGAGGGGATCTTCGACGCCACTAATAAGGGATCGACCCTCTAAAGGCTCATCGAGTGGCCATCAAGCCGAGGTGAGAACCGTGGTGAAGATGTGGTCCTGCAAGGGTTGCTCGTACCACAGGCCGGGAACGGGGTGCACCAAGAGAGACGGGTGTGACTACATCCTCGCCCTGTTTAGACTGGAGCAGATCCTGGCGGACGAGTCCACACCACTACGGAGAGCCCGGGTATACCTCTCAACCGGCCTACCCAGAACGCACTAGCCACCTCTTGCCTGTGCACGCCCCACCAGAAGAATCAAAGGCCTATAACGAGCCGGCAGGGCGGTCTCCAAAACGGCTTGGTGGGCCCGAAGGGATTTGAACCCTTGGCCACATCCCGGATGCGGGAACTACTCGCACCCTACAGGTTATGAGCCTCGACGGGCAGACATCCGCCTCTGTCGCTCTAGCCGAGCTGAGCTACGGGCCCCACCACATATTCGATGCAGAATCTCGATTTAAGGGTTTTCCGTCCGGCGTGAATTAACCTTAAATATCGCTGGGCTCTCAGATAAGGCGGTGCCGCCGAAAACCGTTGAGCCGCTGTAGCTCAGCTAGGTAGAGCAGCGGACCTGGTGGCCGTGCCATCGGGGCTGACGCTGTTAACCCGTTGGTCGAGGCCCTCGGTCTGGGCCGAGGCCGCCGAAACGGTTCGAGTCCGAAGGCTGAGAGGGGCGTGACGGCCTCTCCCGCCTGGCGAATCCGGCGGCGCCACCTTCCTTTTCCACGCGCCGCTCTCTGGGCCTCGAGTGGGGCAGGTACCCCTTGCTGGTCAGGCCTTCGATGGTTTCCCTCACGTGGACGGGGCTCGTGTCCAGCCTGTCGGCTATTTCTTCCGGAGACTCTCCCTTCAGGGTCAGGTTGAGGATCACGCGTTCTATCTCGCTGAGGGGAGACCTGGAGGGGCGTTTCGACGCCTTTTCCGTGGAGGTCCGGGATTCCCCCCTCTCCGCTTGTCTCAATATGATGTTGAGGCGGGCCAAGCTCTCGTCTAGGCTCCTCTCGTGCTGCCTCAGAACGGCGATGATGAAGTCCAGGACGTTGAGCCTGCTTGAGCCGTCCTCTTCCATTTCCTAATGGTCTCCTTCGTTCCGGGCTTCCCCTCTGTCGGTTTCTTTATAAAGGGGTTGTGATTAGCCGATCGGTAGGGGGCGTACGTATCTCTCCGATTTGACCGTTGAGACCGACGCCGCCGAACAATTCCGCGATACAAACCCCTCGTACTGACCTTCGAACAAAAACAGGGATACGCACGGGTGGTTCGCACCCATCGGTCAAACCTGAAGTTTGGCCCGCGTGTTCACAAACCGTTTATAAACAGACATC
>Ga0315312_1002828_pt1 | contig 11622 bp, 14 predicted proteins | sample TDP7_MG_FD_203629 | JGI IMG/M metagenome (GOLD analysis project Ga0315312, IMG submission 203629) | Freshwater sediment microbial communities from Lake Towuti, South Sulawesi, Indonesia - TDP7 | ecosystem: Environmental > Aquatic > Freshwater > Lake > Sediment | place: Indonesia: South Sulawesi... | reverse complement strand
CCGAGGCGAGGCGGGGTTCAACGAAATCGGCCCGACGGCTGATCAAACTAGTAGTCTGGGCTGCCACGACCTCGGTCATCGTGTTCTTCCTAGCACTTGGATTCTGGCAGCTCTTCCAGGAGGTACCTCCTTACACGATTCAAGATTTCTCGACGAAGATCTTGAAGGGCGGTTCGCCTATCGGCTTCAAGCTGGCGTATTTCGGAACCGTCCTGCTCCTGGCTGGCCAGTTCTACACTCTAACGAGGGCCGCGACGGACCCAGTGCAGGTTCGTATTGGAAGCAGAGCAGGCTGGTTGCGAGCGCACTGTTACTTGGACGTTGCCGGCAGTGTTCTGTTGCTGATACACTCGGGTTTTCCCTTGGCTTTCAAGTACGCTAATCCATTCCCGTACCTCAGGCCGAGCTGGGGGCTTGTGGGATTCGCAGGTATTCAGGGGTTCGCCACTTGGCTTGTCTTGGCCTTGTTGACAAGCGGTCTTGTCGGCCAACAACTCCGGGCAAGCGCTGTGAGAGGTCGCCTTCTGAGGCCCTGGTTCAGGACCCATGTTCTACTAACGTGTCTACTATTTGCCTGCGGAATCACCCATCTGACTATCGTCCTTTGGCTGAAATACGTATCAGCGGGCTAGAGCATGCAGGCCAGTGATTCTGACAAGGTTATGCGGTACTCTTAGTGGTAGCGAGGTCTCGGCCAGTGCGGAGAGCCAGACTGAGGATTGTCGGAGCCCATTGCTCGACATGCATTATCCCTGTCCGTAAGGTGCTGGAGAAGGCGGATGGTGTGAAATCCGTGGGAGCGAACTACATGCTAGACCTGATCGTGGTGGACTACGATGAAACAAGAATCGACGTAGCGACGATCCTGTCTCTAGTCAAGAAAGTTGGATACGATGCGATAACAGTAGCCGGCCCGTACTAGCAAGATCCACTAGTCTAGATATAACACAGGCCAGATATCCGCGGTATAGCTCATGAAGGTGTTATCCGACTTCGGAGAGAGGGAGAGGCATGCATGATCGAAAGGAAGACCTCATACTTCGTTGACGTGAGAGATGCCCCAAGACTTGTGCAGATGGCAGGTCTTGAAACAACTATCCTCACCGGTCTTCACGGTGAGAAGATGATGATGGTACTCAACGCAACAATGCCCGGCCATGCCGTGCCGGAACATTCCCATCCCCACGAGCAGATCGGAATGGTCTACAGCGGCAAGGCTGTTCTTCGTATCGGCAATAAGGAAAGGATCGTTCAGGAGAGGGATTTCTACTGCATCCCCGCATATGTCCCGCACAGTGACACATACATCGGTCACGAGCCCTTTGTAATGTTGGACATCTTCTACCCTGTGCGCGAAGACTTCATCACTAAACTCAAGGAAGGCATATGACCGTTTGACTGAGGGATTCCCGTCAGTGCTAGCTGAGATCCGCCAAGAACTTGGATACGAATGATGTTTTGAACTTCTTTCTCACTTTCTCTATAGGCTCGCCAAGTATCTCTATTCGTTCCAGCCGGCATGTTCCAAGTCCGGTCTCCTCCGCCAGGCGCAAGTGCTTCACCTTTTCTGGGGGGATACCCATAACGGCCGCGCCGACTGCATCCACGGCAACGGGATCTGTTCCAGCGATGACCAAGTTCATTTCTACGGGCTGACCGCTCATCTCGTGCCCCTCGCCGGCGATTATCCCGTCTATGAGGGCCACGCTTGGTCTTATCACTGAGGCCAAGTCCACAATCCTCTGGCTCAGACGGCTGTGCATCGATGCTTTCGGAGTCATTGCTCCCATCATGTTCTTCAGACTCAGAGTCACGCCGGCCATCCTATGCGGCTTGAGTTTCGGAACGCTGATGATGGTGCTATCCAAGGCGGTCTTGGCCACTTTCACCTTCTTCAGGGCGACCGCGTTTGGGGGGTTGATCTCGACGAATTCGTCTTTGTTGAGGTCAACCATTTTGAGGTTCCATCTTTCTGCAACCAGGTCGACGCCGGCAACCTTGAAGGCGTCGAATGTTTCTCCGAATCCTGTGCCCTCACCGATGATGATCTCATTCGCATCGTGCTGTCTTAGGAATGCGACTATTCCTTCGACGACTCTGCTGTCGGTTGTGATTCCTGTCGACGGGTGGCTCGCGTTTATGTAATTGGGTTTTATCAGAACCGGCTTCTCGGTAGGCACGGCCTCATTCGCGTCCACCATCCGCAGGGCTCTGATGACCATGTCGTGAGGGTCGGTTCCCCTCACGATTGCGACTTTGCTCACGGATGCATCGAGCACGTTGATCTCTCACCGGTATTTGAACGGAACCATTCGCTAGAAATCTTTATGGAAGTGTCAGATTGAAGCCTCAGAAAGGTCAGAAACTTGGCTAGAACCATATTACTGCACCAGTGGGTAGGCTTGCTCATAATAGTGATCGCTGCCGCGAGCCTAGCCGGCACAGCTTGGAGCATCGTTCAGAACGCGTACTTCTACGAGTGTCCGATCCCGCTGCCTGAGATTCACGACACTGTGCGATGCCCAGGCCTCATAGAAAGAGTGGGCTGGAATATTCCTGGACTCATCATAGGCTCCATTATCCTCGTATTCGGTCTGTGGACGTACGGTAAAGGCAAGGAAGGCGTCCCGCTGGTCTCCCTGAGATGAGAAGACTCACTTTCATGAGTAGTAAACACGCGTCGGTCAGGTTTGAAGATCTTCAGTCGAACTCCGCTTGATTCAAATCGCACAAATCTGACTAAACCGTCTGCTTGTGCGTATCTAGGGTGAGTGAAGGCATGAGGATCGTGATCTTCGGGCCCCCTGGGTCCGGGAAAGGCACCTACGCGTCTAGGTTGATGAAGAGGCTTGGCATCCCGCACGTCTCAACGGGCGACTTGGTTAGAGAGGAGATAGGCAACCAGACGCGTCTGGGAAAGACGATCGAGAAGTATAGCAGTTCAGGCACGCTAGTGCCGGACGAGATCATCACCGAGATACTGAAGAAGCGGCTGACCGCTGAACTCTCGAAGGGTTTCATCCTCGAGGGCTACCCAAGGACCGTCGACCAGGCCAAGGAGCTTGAGAAGATCACGAAGGTCGACGCTGTGGTGAACCTCAACGTTCCCGACGGCGTCATAGTGGATAGGCTGTCGGCTCGGCTGCAATGCAAGACATGCGGCGCCATATACAACGAGAAGACCATGAAGCCCAAGATCTCCGGAAAGTGCGACAAATGTGGCGGCGAACTGTTCAGGCGGGTCGACGATCAACCCGAAGTCATACGCGAGCGGCTCAGAGTCTACAGGGAGGCATCCGAACCCGTAATAGACTTCTACCGAACTAGGAGCCTGCTTAAGGACATAAGGAACGACGACCCAAACGTCGACCCTGAGAAAGTTGTCGACCAGATCGTGAAACTGATCTGACTCCGGTCCATGCAATTTGAGTGCACAGCAAATTGTTTTCAGGATCAGCTTCGTTGTCGGACCTAGAATTCCATCCTGTGACGCCTGACCGGTGGCGCGATCTGGAACGACTATTTGGCGAGGAGGGAGCCTGTGGCGGCTGCTGGTGCATGTGGTGGCGCCTGAAAAGATCCGAATTCGCAAAGCAGACGGGTCGAAAGAACAAGATAGCGATGAAGAGAATAGTAGAGTCAGCTGAGGTCCCTGGCCTTCTTGCCTATGCCGACAGTAACCCTGTCGGCTGGTGCTCTGTCGCCCCGAGGGAAAGGTTCCCTGTCCTCGACCGGTCCCGGACGCTGAAGAGAGTAGACGATCAGCCTGTCTGGTCGGTGGTCTGCTTCTTCGTAGCGAAATCCTTCAGATCGAAAGGGCTGATGAGCTCTCTTCTCAGGGCCGCAGTGGGGTACGCGAGGGATCACGGCGCAAGGATCATTGAGGGCTATCCTGTCGAGCCCAAGGGACGCCGCTTGGCCAGCTTCGAAGGCTTCACCGGTGTCGTGTCTGCCTTCAAGCGACTAGGATTCGTTGAGGTTCTCCGACGGTCGCCCGGTAGGCCAATCATGAGATACTTCGTACATACCTGAGACGGATGTGACTAGAGACCTTCAAGGGCCTTTCCCGCGAATCCTAAGAGCAGCTCTCTGATACTCTTTAGTTCCTGCTCGGAAGGGTAGTTCATGTAGTCGCCGACCGGCTCGAAGACGCTGTACCCTGCCTCTTTTAGTTTCGATGTTACCAACGCGGGGGCTTTGCCGCCCCACAGCCTTGTCACGAGCGCGACGGCGTGCTTCCCTTCGCCGAGCTTCTTGAGTTTCAGAAGCTCCAGCAGATTGTTAACCGGCGGGAAAATGTCTGACTCGTAGGTCGGGGTCATGAAGACCACTCCTGCAGAGTTGACTATGTCGGTCAGTGTATCGTTGATGTCGTCTTCTACAGCATTGTGAAGGACGACCTGCTCGACCCTCTCTTTCAGCACCTGTGAGGCGAAACCTGCCAGCCTCTCCGTGAATCCGTACATCGACCCGTAAACGACTACGATCTTCCTCTTCTTCTTCAGCGTGCACAACGATGTCAGGTCCTGAGTGAACTCCTGGATCTTGCTTCTCAGTACGATCCCGTGTGCTGGCGCGATCATCCTCACATCGATTCCAAGCTTCTTCACTTTCTCAAGGTCGTGCAGGAGCATACGTCTATACGAGACCAGCACGGTCGCGAAGTACTCGTTCGCTTCGTGCAGGTAAGATGAGAAATCGACCTCATCATCGAATAGCGGTTTCTCAAGGGCTCCGAAGGCTCCGAAAGCGTCGGACGTGAACAGGATCCCTTCATCCTCTAGGTACAGGAAGATCGCGTCGGGCCAGTGTGTCCACGGCAGCTCTATCACTCTGAGGGCTCTCTTGCCGACCTTCAGTGACTCGCCATCCTTGAGGACGGCTGGTTCGATGTTGAAGAGTTTCTTCATGAAGGTTGAGGCTCTCGCCATCGAGTATAGTTTCGGGCTTCCAATCTGGCGGGACGTTTCCTCTATGAGGCCGCTGTGATCGGGCTCGGTGTGCAATATCGCGATATGCTTGATTCTGTTTGGGTCCACGATTTTCCTGATGAGGTCGACGAGCTCGTTCGGCGGCAGGATCTTCTTTGACGAGTCTATCAGCAGGTATTCTCCTTCGCTCCCGACCAGATAGGCGTTATAGTTGATTCCTTGAGGAATCGGCCAGATGTTCTCGAAGAGTCTGCTCTTGACATCAGGTATGCTCAGCCAGTACACGTCAGCGCCTATCTTCCTCCAGGACGGCTCATACTTCCTCTCCAACGCTCTTCTCGCCACCGACTTCGATTGCATCATGATGTAGCTTGTATTTTCAGATAACTGCTCCCGCACGAAAGTGAGCGTCGTCTCGCCAGTACAGGTAGGTGAAGCGTTCCCGTTCTAGCCTGGTATTCGCGCCATTCCGGCTAGCAGCTTCTTTTTCTCGGCGTCTTCCTCGATTCTGATCAGCTCGTTGAGTTTTGCTATACGCTCCCCGCCGATGACCCCGCACTTGATCATTGGGCATGACAGTCCAACTGCGATCTGTGCTAGCTCTCCTGTGCAGACCTCTCCGGAGCGGTGTGACATGACGGTCACGTAGCCTGCGGACTGAGCCTCTTCGACTGCTCGTCTGGAGTCGGATAGGGTTCCAACCTGATTTGTCTTGACGATCATGGCGTTGGCGGATCCGTACTTGCGGGCCTGTTGGATCCGCGCCGTGTTTGTGACGAGCAGGTCGTCCCCGCAGATCATTGTGGTTCCGGCTTTCTTTCGTAGCTCCGCGAACGCCTCAAACGCGTCTTCGTGGAGCGGGTCCTCAACGTAGACGAGCTTGTACCGCTCGGACAGGTTGAGGATGAGTTCTATCTGTTTGCCTTCGCTGAGTTTCTTTCCGTCTCGCTTGTAGACGTACGCTTTCTCCTTCTCGTCCCAGAGGCTTGAGGCCGCAAGGTCGAGGCCGATTCTCACGTCCGCTTCTGTGGCGGCTGAGACGGTTTGGCATGCGTTGCTGATCAGGTCGAGCGTCTGTTCGGTTGTCATGTCGAGGGTCCAGCCGCCTTCGTCGCCTTTCCCAATCATCGGTGACCCTTTCTGGATGGCGAGGCGCGCGATCTCCGCATGGGTCTTGATGTTCGCCTCAGCCGCTTGAATCGCGGACGAGGCCTTCGTCGGTACGACCAAGAACTCCTGTATGTCGGTTCGCTTGCCTCTCGCGTGTGCGCCGCCGCCGACCACGTTTCCCAGGGGCAGGGAGATCCTCACCTTTGCGGAGCTCGCGAGTTTCTGGTACAGCGGTCTCTTGTGGGCCGCGGACGATAGCAGTGCGGCCGCGATCGAGACTGCGTACGCGGTGTTTCCGCCTATCTTGCTGAAGCGTTCGGTTCCGTCCACTTCATGCAGCTTGTCGTCGATCTGCTGCTGTCGGTCCGCATTCATGCCGGACAGTTCAGGGGCGAGGAGTTTCCTGACGCGTTCGACGGCCTCATCGATGCCGCCGTCTGGGAACGGCTGGACTTCCCACTTTCCGCGGCTCTTCCCGGATGGGGCGGCCACGCGGACCGTGGTGCCCTTGCTGGCCAGGTCTATTTCAACGGTGGATTCGCCGCGACTGTCGAGGACTCTTCGTGCTGCGATGCCCGTGATCTTCACTGGAACCGGCAAACCCGACGCCTACTGGGTCTGGCTGCGTTTGCGCGCGGCGACTTCGCTGTACTTAAGGAACTCGTCGATCACTTCAACGTGAGATATGAACATCCGTCTACAGCAGTAGCGCTTCATACCCAGCTCGTCGAGAACTTTGCGAGGGTCCTCTCCCTGCTTGGTTCGGCGGGAGAACTCCTCCCACCGGTCACCGATGACTTTTCCGCAGGTGAAACAGCGCACAGGAATAATCATCGCCAGACCAACTCGTACGGCTCAGCGGTAGGATTTCTGTTTCCTTCGTCTAGCGCCGGGGCCGCCGAACTTCTTCGGCTCCTTTCTTCTCGGGTCACCCGCGAGCATCGTCCTGTCAAAGCCTGTGAAGACTCTTCGCAGCTCAGCGCTTCTCGTGTATTCGATAAGGGCGCGCGCGATCGCCATCCTTGCCGCTTCCGCCTGACCCATTATGCCTCCTCCGCGGACTCTGACACGTACGTCCAGAGTGTTCAAGCGTTCGCCGGCAAGCGCGAGCGGTTCTGAGATTCTGGCGCGGGCGAGTTCCGGCTGTATTACGTTGACTGGGAACTCGTTCACGGTCACGTTGCCCTTGCCTGGTTTGATCAAGGCGCGGGCTATGGCGGTCTTCCTCTTCCCTGTAACCAGTAGCATCTTCTTTCTTTCACTCATGCCTTCTAGGGTCCCCCTATCTCTTTGGACAGCTCACCCACGGTGATGTGTGAGCATCTCAGCTTTGAAGCCTCAGCCTCCGGGATTTTGACCGTCGGCTTGTCGCGGTACTCTTCGGGCACGCCCACGTAGACTCGGATGCGCTTGAATGCTGCTGTGCCCTTGGGCTTCCTCCGCGGCAACATGCCTCGGATCACCCTTCGCACGTAGGTGTCGGGTCTTCGGGGATGTGTGGGCGCCTTGTACTGCGACGCCAAAGTCCGCGTCTCGAGACGCCGTTTCGCCTCCTCAACGATGTTGGCCTTCGTTCCAGAGATCACAGCGTTCTCCGCGTTGAAGACGATGACTTCGTCGCCTCGCAGAGCATGCTTGGCGGCAAAGCTTGCGAGCCGCCCGAGCACAAGGTTGGAGGCGTCGATGATGACTGGCTGCTTTGACATCAGATGCTCACCTAAGAATTCTGACTCCGTTACCGTCAGGGTGATCGTCTGCGAGTCTGTTCAATGTGACGCATGACCCGCCGGCCTTCTCGATCTTACTCTTCGCAGCCTGGGAGAAACTGAACGCTCCGACCTTGATTGAGTGGCTGATTGACCCGGCTGCCAGAACTTTTCCGGGGACCGCGACTACGTCGCCATTCTCGGTGTTCCTCGCGATCCTGCTCAAGTTGACTGCGATCCTGAAGCGCTTGGGCTTCCCGAGGAGCTCAGCGACGCGCAACCAGATCGGTGACTTGTTCTGTCGTCCCTTCTTCTTCAGAGCCGCAATCGTACTGTTCAGTTGAGGGTTCGTAATCCTTCTTCGCAAGTTCTTCACCTATCGCTTCTGCTCTGCCTCGGAGAGCTTGCTCATCTCCTCAGCTTTCCTGCTGAGAATGGAGGCGGCTTCTTTCATGATCGTCTTAGGAGGGAGGGCGCCGGTGGCCTCGATCTGGAAGACGAAGGTTGCGTCGTCGCCTTTGACCTCGACCGGCGGGGCTTTCCGCTGATCCATTGGAGCTGCCTGCTCCACGCAGGCCATGCATAAGATGCACGCGAGCTCGTCCTTGATGAAGATCTTGCGGGTCGAGTCGGAAGCGTAGACACGGATCGGGCAGCAGTTGATAACCCCCTCAGGGTTTGACAGGTTCTCAGGGCGCAGCGTGATCATTGGGAGATACTTGTAGGCGGCGACCGACGCTGCCTGCCACTTCGCGTGCTCCGATCCTCTCCCCAAGCGCGCGTAGGCTTCAAGTCTGATCTTTTGCCCCGGAGCCAGTTTCACGATAGGTATCCTATCAGATACTGGGACGACACCTGCTGTTGCTTTTAGATCCCCAGAGTAAACCGTCGTTGTCTGGTCTGTAGCTTCGGTCTCAAGTACGAAAGACGCTGTACACTTCGGGCATCCCAGGTCACTCTTGCAGTCACATTCCTCCCTAGGAACGTAGGCGCCGAGGTCGGTCTTCAGCGGAATCAAGCCGAGCCGATGAGCGAGGATCTCGTCATACATGACGGAGGTGTTCTCGACAAAGATCACGTCCTCAATCGCCATCACGGGAACGTCAGCAAGCACGGCGCGTCGGAGGGCATTCGCAAAAGCGGGAAAACTCCCGCTAAGGATGAACTTGAGCGAGTCTCCCCTCTCTTCGAGGACCTTAACCTCCATGACGCGAGTGACCTTCTCTCGTACTATTCTCGGTTATTTCCGGCAGGGTTGCAGTCTAGGCTTTCATGGCGCTTATAAACGTAGGCTGCGAGAAAATCGCACTTTCTTGAACAGTCACGAACCCTTACCTGTTCGACCAGCAAATCATGCGTCTCGCAGAAACGATTCGATGAAGATCTTCGTTGAGAGCTGATATTGAGTTACTGGTGCAAGAACGCTTTCTCTTCCGAAGAGCATGTCTCGAATCTCTTCAGTCGACTTACCTTCGGCATGGAGTTCGAGGATCCTGTCTCGTGTCTCTTCCAAATAGATACGAGTCCTCCTGATGACGCTGCTTGGGTTAGGGACGACCTTGCCGAGCGAGGCGAACATGATCTTCGGCTTCAGTTCCTCGAACTTCTTCAGGTCGGCAATCAGTTGAGGGACGTTCTCTTCCGCCCTGGCGGTCTTGGGTCGATCCCCGACCCAGATATCGCCTGAGAAGAGGATGCGACGTTTTTCTTCGAAGAGTGATATGTGGCCTTTGCAGTGGCCTGGGGTCTCAATTACCAGTAGGCTTCCGCCGTCGTCTTTGACGCCGCTTCCGACAGGTTCAGCGGTACATGGTGTAGGTTTGCCCCAGATCTCAATCTCGTAAGGGTAGAGGTCGTGCCTCTCGCCCATGAGGGGTATGGTCTCCGGATGCGCAAAGGCCTTGAGCCCAAGACGTTCGGCGAGGAACGCGTTTCCGCCGATGTGATCCTCATGGTAGTGAGTGTTGATTATCCTTGAGAGCGGTTTGCCTTTCAGGAATTCGGCGAGCTCATTCTTCGTGTAGTCGCAGCCTGTGTCGATTAGCGTTCCATCTATGACGTATGCTGCCACCCAGTAGAGGACGGTTTGACCGTCGAGGGATCTTCCCATCTTGATCTCGGTGACTTCCCCCACTTCGGTTGCCTTGAGCATCCTACCCTCGCCCGGCTTGACATGCTGCAGATGTCTCTAGCGGTCTTGGCGCTTATCGCCACGGCTGTGCAGACCTAGATCCTGAATCGGACAAAAGGGTTTGTCAAGGAATTAGAATTTGGCGCCGAGCGAGAAGCTTAGTCCGTACGGTAAGGCAACCCGCTTCGATCGAAAAGATAGACTCGAGCCTACGTTGGAGGTACGGTAACGGGCACACGCTCTGGCGGCGCCAAGGGCGCGTTGCAGTGAGGACAGAACCTCTGCCGCAGTCCGTTTGACTTGATGTAATCGTGGACGCTCTTGGTGATCTCAGTGAAGCTGAGGAGTGAACCTCTCGGGCGTCCTGTCAGCATGGAAAGCACGTCATCAACAACGATGCTCTGCTCTGTCAGCGCATTCCTCTTACTCATCGAAACATTCCTCACATACGGTACGGGCGGCGAGCGTCATTTGAAAATTCAGTATACAATTACCGTCAACAAAGGCGCCTCAGAAGCGTCTGGTTAGACAGTTTTGGTTCTATCTTAGACGAGCATGCTGAGCGCGGGACCTCAGCAATACAGCGCTCGGAGCGCACTTCGCAAGACGGTATTTGGTTCATGTCATGCACGTTTGCCATGTGATCTCAACCGGCTCGCTCTTTCTTTCTGAACACTGCGATCCAGGGGCTTCCGAACCTTCTTCGCTCTTCTTTCGTCGCCCTCCGATAGTCTTTGAACTTCCCTTCCCGGTACCGCGTGAATGGTCTAATCAAAGAGCGGGGTTTCCGAGAGTAGAGGTCAAGCCGATTAGAGAGGTACGTAGTGACTGTGTATCTTCGCTTTTCACCGAAACGTCCGAACCTTGCGGACAATCTTCTCCATTCACTTGGGTAGGCGCTTCGGAAGACCTCGATGAAGTCCAAGACGCTGAAAGCCGCCTTCCGTATTCTCCGGACAGTGCCCGCGATCTTCTCCTCTTCTAAGAGCGTGTCCACAGCCGCCTCGCCACGTTCTCACTTCAACAGCATCTATCGGCGTCTTGAGGTTTGTACTGTATTCCTACTAGCCGCGCGATGAATCTCCGAACCAACTTGAAATATGTCGGCAACGTCCCGCCAGAGAGATGATGGTAATGTCGGAGGCCGTGAGGAGTTTTCTTGACAGAGCCGGCGTGGAGTACAGGATCCACGTCGCCGACAGCCCGACGAGGACCGCGCAGGAAGCAGCAGACCGACTGAAGGTTCCGCTCTCAGTGATCATCAAGAGCATCGTCTTCACGGATCGGAAGGACTCCCCAGTGCTGGCGATAGTGACAGGCGACAGGCGAGTGGACAGAGGAAAACTGTCCGCGGCGTTGGGGATGTCGAAGGTCAGGATCGCTAACCCTGAGAGCACTCTGAGATTGACTGGGTTCGAGGTCGGTACCATGCCGCCTATCGGTCACAAGAACCGAATCACGACCGTAATAGACCGCACGGCCATGGGTTTCACTAGGGTCTACGGAGGAGCTGGGACAGCTCACACACTCGTAGAGATCGATCCAAAGGACCTCGCAAGACTCACGAGCGCAGTCGTCGCTGATATTTCTGAATAGTCACTTCTGGCGAAATGGCATGATTCTCATCACGGGCGCGGCGGGCAAGACTGGGAGGGCGGTCATCGCCGCCCTAGTCGCGAGAGGACACCCTGTCCGCGCTTTGGTTCACCGCGACGAGCAGGCACGGCTCGTTGAATCTCTAGGC
>Ga0315312_1002827_pt1 | contig 11624 bp, 14 predicted proteins | sample TDP7_MG_FD_203629 | JGI IMG/M metagenome (GOLD analysis project Ga0315312, IMG submission 203629) | Freshwater sediment microbial communities from Lake Towuti, South Sulawesi, Indonesia - TDP7 | ecosystem: Environmental > Aquatic > Freshwater > Lake > Sediment | place: Indonesia: South Sulawesi... | reverse complement strand
CTCGGGATAATCTTTGCGGGCATAAAAGCCATGCAACAGGATGATCTGATCGGCTTGAACTCCTTTTGCCTTGTCCACGGGTTGGGAATAAAGCCTTCGGAACCGGAAATTGCTCTTGGCTCGAATGATGAAGAAAGCTCTGGCCTGATGAATCTTGTAGAGGCGCGCAAAATCCAGATAGCCCCGATCGAATATATAAATGGCTCCGGGTTCTATGAGCAGTTCGTCGAGAAGATTGATCTCGTGAACCTTGCCGTGGGTTACGAAAACGAGGGTGGGAATACTTCCGCGCAAATCCAGCAAGGCATGGAGTTTGATGGCTCCCTTGCGCCGGCGGAACTGGGCCCAAGGGAAAAGAGAAAGACAAAGGTCGATGGTCGTGGCATCGAAGGCATAGACGGTTTGTTCCAGTTCGAGACCAAAATCTTCTTGGGCATAGAGACTTCTGGCTCGGGTAATCAATATCCGGGCAAAATCTGCATAGATGTGCCAATCGCGAACTTGGTTGGCGTGAGCGAGGGTATTCCGTGAGACTTTTCCTCGGAATCCCATGTGATAGAGTCTTTGTTGATTGCCGCGTAAGCAAGCTTGGATATCTCGGAGGCTTTCGCGATAGGTGAGTTGGGCGAAAGCCATGCAAAGGAACTGGTCCCAGCAGGAAAAGGATTTGATCTTGTAGTTTCCTTGGTATCGTTCGACACATTTTTGGAATTCGTATTTGGGGAGGAAGTCCATTAATTGGGCAAAGATCGTTTTCCCAAAATGCATATGCCATCTCCTTTGGAAGAAGTAAAGGAGTATGGCATTTTGAGGATTTTAAATTCAAATCGAAAAATCTCATTTTTCTCAAATAACAAAATAATTGTTTAGCGTTATCTATATTCCCAATTTCGACGTTGGGACACTACTGTCGAAATATGAAATCAATGAATATAGAATAATGGAAGACTTTTCTAAATCCATTGAGGATCCGCGAATTTCTGAAGAATTGTCCAATGCCATCAAAGGACGAGGAGCATTCAGGAGATTCAAAGATAACATTGTTAGATTGGGAATTGCCGATAGGTGGTACAATTATAAAGAAGAAGCATTCAAAAGAATCGCCATAGAGTGGTGTGAAGATAACAATATTGATTACATCAATGAATGAATAAACTGGATATCAAACCGGCACGCCGGTCTTCCGGAGGAAATTGACAGCATGGCTGATTTGCATGGGAAAATCGCCTTGGTTACAGGGGCCAGTCGAGGCATCGGACGGGCCATCGCCATCGGGTTAGCCCGCTGCGGGGCAGATATCGCCGTGAATTACAGAATCCAGAGAAATGAAGCCGAAGTCACCTTGCAGCAGGTTACCACCCAGGGTCGGCGGGCCATCATGGTGCAAGCCGATGTATCGCTCTCATCCGATGTCACCAACATGATCAACGCTGTGGAGAAGGAGCTCGGCCCGATCGATATCCTGGTTAACAACGCCGGGATTGCTCGCTACCAGAACATGGAGGCCATCACGGAATCAGATTGGGAGGAAGTACTGGCGGTAAACCTAAAGTCGGTATTCCTCGTTACCCAAGCTGTGCTCCCTGGCATGCGCCAACGGCGATGGGGCCGGATCATCAACATATCTTCTGGTGCGGCGCAAACCGGTGGAATCGTAGGGTTGCATTATACCGCTTCCAAGGCAGGGATTGAAGGTCTTACTCGTGCCTATGCTGCCCGGCTGGTGAAAGAAGGAATAACTGTGAACGCAGTGGCCCCAGCCATCATCGAAACGGAAATGCAGCCAGATGTCAAAAGCCGCCGCAAATTCATCCCTCTGGGAAGGCCAGGGCGAACCGATGAGGTGGCCGAAGCCGTCATTTTCCTTGCCAGCAATGGATACATGACCGGACAGACTATCCATCTCAATGGCGGGCTTTACTTTCGGTAATATAGGTTTCGAAAGAGGCGGCGGGCGTTTTCCTAAGAAAAAGCCCCCAGATTTCCTACCAGCCATTCGGTCCGGTGACAATTATGCGGACATCGACCCCTCACATTCCCTCTCCCAAAGTATTGTGGCGGGATTGTCATACCCAGTTTGAAATCTTGACAGATATTTCTCCTTACGATATGATAATTTTGTAAGGAATATATTTTTTGCGCTTTTCCGTCCTCTGTTTCTCTCTAACGGGTCCATCGATATTGAATAGAAGGGAGGAATATTATGCATTCGGTCATCACTTCAAAATTTCAGATAACCATTCCTAAGGCCGTCCGTGAAAATCTTAAACTTTCTGTGCATGATCCTCTGCAGTGGAAAATCGATAAGGGGAGAATTATTGTTTACCCCGCTCAGAAAAAGTTTTTGAAATATCGAAACACCGTGAAAATAGGGAAAGGGGATATTGCCGCTGACATAGAGCGATCCAGAATTCTTCGGATGGAGAAATATCGGTGAAAAGATATATTATCGACACTAACTCCTTGATTTCCTTTGTGACAGACAGAAATCCACATCAACAACGAAGGATCGCCCAGATATTTCAAGATGTTGCCAGAATGAAGGGGATGATCCTGGGCCACCAAAACGTTTTAACGGAATTCATTCATGTTATGGATAAAGTTTACGGTGTTCCCAAGGAAGAGATTAAAATGATGGTCAGGGATTTTATAGCCATGCCGGGTATTGAAGTGATTCACGAAGTTGATTTCGATATGCTCTTAACCTATTGGCCTGAATCAATCGCAGATTTGGGTGACGCCATCATTGCCTCCCTTTGCAAGACCTATAAAGGGTCGATCATCCTGACATTTGATCTTAAATTCATTAACACCTTAAAAAGGCTTGGGTTGAAGGTGTACAAGTTTTAAAACGGTGCTGCTCCTGGCTTTTTCCTCGTCCTTCTAAGGCGACAGTGAGGCGGATTCAAGGGCAGTACTGATCTTAAGGGAAAAATTGAGGTAAAAAGAGAGCGTCTCGAATACAAAGCTGGGTGTGGACAACCGATGCGCAGTGGTCATTATTCCGCAATATCGATCGGATCTATTCAAATTTTTGTCGGGCCGGAAAATATGGCCCCCTACCCGGTAGATGCCTGGGCTGCTGAAGAGGACACCTATACGGTTCTCAGCGCGGACCCCGAGGTTCAAGCGATCAATGGGGACCCGGAAAAAGTGATGGCCGAGGCATTTAGAACCCAACCTGCAGCACCGGGCAGTTTGCTTGTTAGGGGCAAAAAACCGCTTCAATTATTGGCGATTGTTCATGATCTCAACGAGGAACCGTCATGGAAAGAGGAATGGGTAGCGAGTGCTCTGGATAAGATCTTTCACGAGGCTGAGAGGCGAAAACTACAAGCGATCGCGCTGCCATTGCTCGGAACTTTACACGGGTCTTTGGAGAAACAACGCTTTATTGTTCTGTTGCGGGAGGCCCTGGAGCGAACGTCACCCACCCATCTGGTGCGCTTGTGGCTCGTCGTGCCTGCTGGAACTACTTCAGAGATTCTGGAAATGCTAAAATCCGAATTGCGCAGATGAGATTTCTCTCGCCTTGGATATAGATTCAGCTTCCCTCTTAAAGGCGACCCTTCTGCAAACTACAAACGGACCTGGAGCCCTCTCTTTTGAAGATAATCCTTGACTGCCCCAATGCTTAAGATGCGATAGTGGAAGACCGAAGCAGCCAAAAGAATCTGTGCTCCCCCCTGCGCAACGCCTTCGTAGAAATGTTCGAGCTTACCTGCTCCGCCAGAAGCGATGACTGGCAGGTTCACAGCATCGGAGATGGCCTTCGTAAATTCTAAATCGTACCCGGCTTGAGTTCCATCACCATCCATACTTGTAGGCAAAATCACACCCGCACCCAATTCCTCACATTGTTTCGCCCAGCCGACGGCATCTTTGCCCATGGGCTTGGTGCCTCCGGAGATTACAACTTCAAATCCGGAGGGCATTTCTTTATTTCTCCGGCCATCGATCGCCACTATCACCTTCTCCCCACCAAATTCCTTTGCTGCCTGCTTGACCAGATTCGGATTCCTGACCGCAGCACTATTCATAGAGATTTTATCAGCCCCCGCTTTCAGGACCAGCTCAATGTCTTCGAGGGTAGAGATACCGCCTCCCACTGTCAGGGGGATATCAATGACCGACGAAACATTCCGGACCCACTCCAGTCTGGTTTTGCGGTTCTCCAGAGTGGCGGCTATATCCAGCATGGCCAACTCATCGGCTCCTTCCCTTTGATAAAAAGCCCCAATTTCTGCAGGATCGCCCGCATCTCTCAAGTCCACAAAATGGACACCTTTAACGACCCGCCCGTCTTTCATGTCGAGGCAAGGCATGATTTTTATTACGCTCATTTCTTCTCCTTTCATTCGCACTCTTTCCGTTTTCTATTTCATTTAATACAAAGGAATTAATTTATTTTACCCCCCACCCTCCCCTCCCCCTCAAGGGGGGAGGATTAGGGAGGGGGTGAAGTCACTTTATTTATTACGTTTGTATTAGTTATCCCCCGGTGTACTGGCATGCAGTCACCAGTGTATTATTGCAGAACAATTATAGCTTATTGCCCCTTCCATTGCCAGGAATGTTGTACTTACCCTTTCACCGCTGAGCATTACATTTAAGTAAGAGAGGAGAGAGAAGATTTGTTTGATATTTCCCAGGTTTTTGTCTAAAATGGTTTTGGTTTCTGCGATTTCTTGGACATTCACCCAGGAGGCGTCATGAAACCTCGAAAGCCTTCTTTGACTTTCAAATCCTTCCAAGACCTGAAAACTTTGGTCGAAAAAGAGTCCTTTTCTTTTCCCGAACATTCCCTTCCTGATTTCGGAGACTATGAGGAAGAACTTGCTCCTGAAGTTGAAGAAGAACTCTGGGCGAAGGCCATGGAAGAGGTGACTCCTATCGAACGTGAGAATAGTTATGAACGAACTTGCCAGATCAGGCTACCAGAAAATCCCCCAAATAGAGAGGATGCTGAAGCCATATCAAAGCTTAAAGACTTGCTCAAATATGGAGCCGGGTTTGAGGTTGCAGACACACCCGAATACATCGAAGGCACAGGATATAATGTCCCTCCGGAGTTTGCCAGGCGTTTGCACCGGGGAGATTATGCGATCCAAGCCCATGTTGATCTTCACGGCCTCTGTGTGAGTGATGCCAAAGAAATTTTGGAAAAGTTTCTGAAATGGGCAGTGCTCACGGGGAAAAGAGGAATTCTGATCGTTCATGGTCGCGGCCTTTCTTCGCCTTCAGGAGCGGTCCTAAAGGAAAAGGTTATCGAGTGGGTGACGCGGGGTCAATGGCGCAAATGGATCATCGCCTATGCCAGCGCAAGAATTTGTGATGGCGGCGCTGGAGCAACCTATGTCCTGTTGAGAACCCGGCCTCTTTCGAAAGGACATAGAAAGTCCAGTACCTAGAAGATTTGTTCAATGATTGGAGGTGCCTGGATGCCCGCTCCCCGCCTTCGCGAGGAGAGGCTCCGCGGGCATGACGAATTATGACACAGTCTCTGGCGGGAGGGGATAAGGCGCTGATGTCTGTATAGACAAATCCTCTTCGCCGATCGAAGGGAAAATTGAATGGAGGAAGCAGATGAAAAAGGAAGTCATTATCTCGGGAAATCTTTCAAAGCCGTTAGGAATTTACTCCCATGCAGTAAAGGTAAAAGGAAATCAACTTCTCTTTATCTCCGGGATGACTGCCCGAGATAAAAATGGCAATATTGTAGGAAAAGGGGATATAAAAGCGCAAACCCAGCAGATTCTGGAAAACATGAAAGTTATTTTGGATGGGGTGGGAGCCACCTTCGACCATATTGTCAAGGTGACCGTATTTGTTACAGACATAAGGTATTTAAAAGAAATCCATGAGGTGCGGGCGAAATATTTCAAGCGTGATTACCCTGCAAGTACTCTGGTTCAGGTAAGCCGATTGGTATCTCCGGACATGTTAATTGAGATCGAAGCCATCGCAGTTCTGGGTTAGGGAGAAGTAAGGGGAAGATTGAAAAAATTTGGGCCGCACAGGAGGCCAAATGGAAAGCAAAGAAATCGTGGTCGATCCTGATAAGGTTGAGTGGGAGACTATCAAAATTCCGGGAATAAAGATCAAGTACCTGTATAAAAATGCGCAGACCGGAGCATCAATCGCTGTAATAAAATTTGATAAAGGAACAGGTATCCCTGAACCGCACCTTCATGCGTCTAATCAGTTTATGTTTGTATTGAAAGGGAAGTTTAGTTATCCGGGGATTGAAGTAGGGGAGGGAATGCTGTACATCAACCCTAAGGACAATATCCACGGGCCCTCAAAGGCTCTGGAAGATTCGCTGGTCCTGGAAATCTACGATGGCCCCCATTATTATCCTGAAAAGAAGCCTTATTGAAAGCGAAATGTTTTAAAAAAGGAAGCAGTTGACTGTTCCTGAAGTCCTGCAGTAGAATTCAGCAAATTCCAGAGGATTATGGCCTCCAAATGAAAGATGAAGTTAGAATGTCTAAGATGACCCAGGAGACTGACCTGAATGGGCTGACTTTATTGGGCCGGCGCGCTAAGCCAAGAAAAAAGCTGGAAACTTTCCCCAACCATCACCCAGATCGTGACTACGTCATTTCCTTGCGTACGGATGAATTTACCTGTGTTTGTCCAAAGACGGGGCAGCCGGACTTTGCCAAGCTGACCATTCAGTACATCCCGGATAAGAAAATCATCGAATCCAAATCACTCAAGCTTTACTTGTGGTCTTACCGTAATGAAGGAGCTTTTCACGAGCATGTGACCAATGTGATTCTGGATGACCTGGTAAAAGTGCTGGCCCCTCGTTGGTGCAAGGTAATGGCTGATTTTGCTGTGCGCGGGGGTATCTCGATTACGATCGAAGCGGAATATAAGAAGTGAAATGCCCAAGCAGCGCTGGCTTCCCATCATCACAGCCGTTTTTGTAACCAGCCTGATCGTATCCAACATCATCGCGGTAAAATTGATTTCTGTCGGGCCCTTCTTTTTGCCAGCCGCGATTATCATCTTTCCCATTTCTTACATCTTTGGAGATATCCTGACCGAAGTTTATGGCTATGCTCGGGCCCGCCGAGTAATCTGGACCGGATTTGCTTGCAACTTGCTGGCCGTCCTGATCATCTGGGTCTCCATTGAATTGCCGCCTGCTCCTTTCTGGAAAATCGGCGGTTTCGAATCTTCCCAGTCCTCCCAGCAGGCCTATCAAGCTATATTCGGCTTTACTCCCAGGCTGCTGGCAGCATCGTTCGTCGCCTACCTATTTGGAGAGTTCCTCAACTCTTTTGTGTTGGCCAAAATGAAGATTGCCACCGGGGGGCGCCATCTATGGCTACGCACGATTGGCTCCACCCTTATGGGGCAGTTGGCGGATTCCGGCATTTTTATCTCCCTGGCATTTTATGGAACCATTCCTCTGGCAGCGCTCGGGAGATTGATTGTTACCCAATGGCTCACGAAAACCGCCTACGAGGCCTTAATTACTCCTCTCACCTATATTGTGGTGAATTACCTGAAGCGGGTGGAGCAAGAAGACCATTATGACCGGGAGACAAATTTCAATCCCCTCGTGTGGAGGGATTGAAGAGGAATCAGCGCCTCATTTTGGCCGGAGCATCGATCCTGCGCCTGAGGCAATAGGTTTCATGTTAACGGCTAGATCGAGTAGCCTGAGCGGAAACCAGCGTGAATAGCTTTATAGATATCACCCGGTTCGATACAATCCCCGATCCCGATGACTTTTACCTTTCCTTTAAGTTCCTCAAGGAGTGAGGCGCAAGGAACAGGGGCTTCATCCAGTACAATGTGATCGCAGGGAATCAATCCGGATTCTCTCCCTTCAACCTGCAGGCCCTCAGGAGTGATTTGCAGCACCGATGTTTCGCTCCAAATTTTCACCCCGCATTTTTGTAGGCGTTCCAGCAGCAATCTCCGCTCGAAAATAGGTTCCAATTCACGGCCCAGGTCTTCCGCAGGACCAGAATGAATTAGGATGACTTCCTTCTTCCAGCGGCTGGCCAAAAGCTCGGCGGTTTCGCAAGCGACACGGCCTTTCCCCGTTACGACAATGCTATGGCCGCTGAGTCTGACCTTGCCCCTCAGGACGTCCCAGCAATGCGCCACCTTCAGATCAGCGTACCGCGGCTTAGGCGGAGGAGTGCAGCCTGTAGCCACGATCACTACGTCGAATTGCTGATGCCTAAGGTCTTCGGGTTTGATCTCCCGCTCCATTTGGACATCGAGCCTTCTCTTTACCTCATCTTTGAGGTAGGAGAGAATGCGCCCCAGATCTTTCTTGAAAGGCGGGACGATGGCTAGCTTGAGTTGGCCGCCCAAGGCTCGATCTTTCTCAAAGAGTGTCACCTGATGACCTCGTACTGCTGCCACCCGCGCAGCCTCCATCCCCGCTGGGCCACCCCCGATGACCGCCACCCGCCGCCTCTGTGCTGCGGGCGTCATGGGAAATTCTCTCTCCAGGCCGGCCCGGGCGTTCACTGCGCAGCGGATCTTCATCCTGGACATAATGCGGTGGCAGCGGTTGCAGGAGATGCAGTGACGGATTTCGCGATCCCTCCCCTCCGCGGCCTTCATAGGCCATTCAGGATCAGCGATGAGGGTCCGGCCCAGGGCGATGAAGTCCACCTGGCCCTCCTGGAGCAGTTTCTCGGCAAACTCAGGATCACGGATCTTGCCCACACCAATCACGGGAATATTTACGGCTTTCTTAATGGCCTGGGCATCTCCGATAAACGCCCCTTGAGGGTATGACATGGGAGGGTTCATCCAGGTGAAAGGCTCGGCTTTCATGGTGATGCCTGCGGAAATATGCAAAGCATCGGCGCCCAGTTTCTCGAGTCGCCTGGCAATAAGCAGTGATTCATGAAGGTCTCGCCCTCCCTCAAAGTACTCCTGCCCGCTGAAGCGAAATATAATTGGGTATTCCGCGCCAACCTGTTGCCGGATCCCTTGATAGACCTCGACTGCGAACCTCATGCGGCCGTCCAGGTCCCCGCCATATTCGTCTTCCCTGAAATTAGTTGCCGGGGACATGAATGCAGCCACCAGGTAGCCGTGAGCTCCATGGAGCTCAAGGGCATCAAACCCTGCTGCTTTGGCAATCCCCGCCGCTCGGATAAAGGCTGATCGCAGCTCGTTGATCTCCCCCTTCTCCAGTGCCCGCAGATGCTTGACGCGCCTCAACCTGGGGGGCACACCGATCCCCGAGCCCGTCTCGTCAAACACGTAGGAGATGGCTGAAGGACCTACAGGTTGCACTTCGGGCTGCAATTCCGGGTCTACCCCTCCTCCCTGGATGTTGATCTGGACCGCGATCTTGGTGCCCGCAGCATGGACTGCCTCGACCAGTTCGTTGAGTCCGGGGGTGAGTTTGGGATGGTCGATCCGGAGCTGGTGGGCCAGCCCTCGACCAAAACGAATATCCGCTAAAGCGTTTTCGACGATGATCAGGCTAACTCCCCCTCGGGCCCGCTCTACATACCAGTCGATGAGCCGCTGGGTCACGGCTCCGTTCACATCGGCCAGGTTGGTCCCGATGGGGGCCATTACGATCCGGTTGCGCAGTCTCATCCGACCTATTTCGCCAGGCTGGAAAAGGTGACTGAAGGTGCTCATGACTTACCTCACATCATTTTGCCGGGAAGCCATAGGGCCAGGTTGGGAAAGAAGGTGAGGATCATCACCATGATCAACATCAAGATAACAAAGGGGAAGGCTCCTCGGGCCACGATTCCCAAGGGTTGCCTGGCCATGCCCTGGATCACAAAAAGATTCATTCCCACCGGAGGGGTGATGAGGCCAATCTCCAGAAGAATTACCAGAACCACGCCGAACCAGACAGGATCATATCCCAGGGCCATCATTAAGGGATAGACAACCGGTAGGGTCAAGAGCATGAGGGAAATGGCATCCAAGAAGCATCCGAGGATCAGGTACATCACGCAAATGAAAGTAAAGATCACTACAGGCTTGACCTGAAAACTGGTGATCAGGACGACCATAGCCCTGGGAATCCCCGCCGTAACAAGAGCGTAGGACATAATTTGGGCTCCCACCACGATGAATAGGAGCATGCTATTGATTTTGATGGCATCAAACATGCTGTCCTTGAGGAGCTTCCAGGTCAAACGACCGTATATTAAAGTTACGAATAGGGCGCCCACCGCCCCTAAGGCGGCAGCCTCAGTGGGGGTCGCTATCCCGAAATAAATTCCCCCTAAGACCAAAATCATGAGCCCCAAAATGGGCAGAACATCCACCAGCCCATGAAGCCGTTCATGCCAGGTAGGGCGTTCCTCGATTTTGGGAACGAGATGGGGATTCAGTGTGGTGCGGATCCCTATATAGATAATGAAGATCAGGGAGAGAATAAGGCCTGGAATCACCCCAGCGATGAACAGCCGGGCTATCGACTCTCCAATGGTGACACCGTAAAGGATGAAGGGGATACTGGGCGGAATGAGAATTCCCAGCGTTCCGCCAGCGGCTAGCGACCCGTATGTGAGAGGGCGGTCATATTTCCTGGATTCCATCTCCGGGATGGCGATGGCCCCGATGGCGGCAGCGGTGGCCACGCTGGAGCCGGATATGGCCGCAAATAGAGTACAGGCCAAAATGTTGGATTGGGTCAAGCCACCCGGCATATGATCCAGCCAGGTACTCAGGCCCTTGTAAAACCTGGAACTGATGCCGCTGTGGAGGATGATGGTCCCCATGAAAAGGAAAAGAGGCACGGCAGTGAGCACGAAACTTTCCAAAATGTCCCAGGCTACGACCCCTACTCCCCTGATTAATGATGGCTCAATAATCAGCAGGCCGAGAATACCCACCATGCCCAGAGTCATCGAAATCCAGACGCCAGCCAGGAGGAGGCCGAAAAGAAGAACGACGATAATCAGCCCAGATATCTGCCAGTCCATTGGGTGTTAATCCTTTTTCGGGGAAGGGGGTGGTGCAGAAGCGGATATCAATGATACCGCGTGAATCATATCCACAATCAGTTGAAAGAGCAGAAAGAAACACCCGATGGGCATTACCATCTGAAAAGGGAAAAGGGGTAGCTGGGAAGGCGTCGGCGAGAAGGCCTTCAGATGGTAGCTTTCCCAGGCGAGTTGGCCAGTGAGGTAGAAGAGAATCATCGCGTAGATAATTCCCACCAGGCATATACCCATCTTCAAGAAGATCCGACTCCTGGGAGAAATATGATCCAAGACCATGCTGACCTGAATGTGGGCATCTTCCTGGAGAGTGTAGCTTACGCCTAACAGGGTGACCAGGACCAGCAGATAACCAGAAACTTCATCGGCAAAAAGGAGGGGAGCATTGAACAAGCGGCGCATGATTACGTCCGCCGTAACGAGTCCGGTCATTACCAGAAGTCCTGCTCCGGCAAGATTTCTCCCCAGCCGATTAAGAACCGTTATGTAGTCAGATAATTTCTGGAACATCATGGACTCCAGATTGCCCCCGAGGGGCGCAGGGGTCTGGGTGACCCACTACTCCTCGCCCCCTCGGCTCCTGGTATTTGTGCTAAGAGACGATTTGATCGAGAAATAGCCCCGTCGCTTGTTGGTTTACTCCAATTTCAAGGCCTTTAGGGC
>Ga0315312_1002825_pt1 | contig 11633 bp, 16 predicted proteins | sample TDP7_MG_FD_203629 | JGI IMG/M metagenome (GOLD analysis project Ga0315312, IMG submission 203629) | Freshwater sediment microbial communities from Lake Towuti, South Sulawesi, Indonesia - TDP7 | ecosystem: Environmental > Aquatic > Freshwater > Lake > Sediment | place: Indonesia: South Sulawesi... | reverse complement strand
CGCTGTCACTTCGACAAGTTTCTTCGTGAGCTCCTTGAACCGCACCATCTCATCACCCCTGCACTCGTGCCTACACTTTCGCTTTTAGCTTGTTCCACGTGATTAGTCCGAAACCCATGTTGTTGTCTTTCAGACCTCCACTGGCGGCGGACATTTTTCGCTTTATGTCGGCAGTCGTCTTTATGTGGCCTGCCTGTAGTGCGAGGGCGGCTAGACCAGATGCGTGTGGCGTGGCCATCGACGTTCCCATGAGAGCCGCGTATGCGTCGACTATCTTGTCCTCTATCGTGTCTAGGATTGAACCTAGAGAGGTGCCTGAGTAAATGTACTCTTCTATCTGTCCCTTAGTCTTGTCTGGAGCGACGGCTCTTCCGCCCCCGGGAGCTACGACATCCGGTTTTACCAGTCCATCGTTTGTTGGGCCTCTTGAGCTGAAGTGAGACACTGCCTTGTCTAGTATTCCGAATGAGCCGACTGTTAGCGCTTCTTTTGCGCATCCTGGAGTTCCTACGGTCGCTGGGTCTGGACCGCTGTTTCCTGCGGCTATGCACCATATCACCTCTGGATGAGCGTTAACCACTCTCGCTTCTGGATAGGTGTTATCTCCACCATCTGAACCGAGCGACATGCTAACTATCTGTGCTCCTCTGTCGAGCGCTATTTCCATTCCCTTTAAGACGTCGCTCGTCATTCCAAATCCCATAGGAGTTCCGAGAACCTTTATGCTTATGAGTTTCGCTCTGGGAGCGACGCCTTTGCATTCCAGACCGACGATAGTGGACTTCGCCGCTTCTCCTCCTATGGTTGTTATTACATGCGTCCCATGACCGTTGTCATCTATTCCCATGCCCGGCTCTGGTATGTCGAATAGGAACGGAAGAGGCATCTTCGGTGATATCGGTAGCATGGCGTTTATGTCATCGGCCTTCATGTTTATCTGGGGGTGCACCATGAATACGCCCGTATCCAGTATCGCGATGGTCACGCCCGAACCATCGAACCCTTCCTTCTCGGCAACGTCTGCTCCTATGTAGGCTCGTGATACTGTTGTCGGTATGTACCCATCTTTGGCATTGGCTGGAACCATAGCGCCTTTCGTTTGTATGAATGGTAATGGCATTGGCGGCAGGAATGGGGGAGGCGGTGGAAACGGTATAGGCGGTGGGGGCGGGAGCGGTGGAAGTCTGATGCCCCCTCTTAACGCGAACTTCGGAAAGTCCGGGTCTACGAATAGAACGTCCTTGTTGCTGACTATGAACTGAACGTCCTCTGGACGGGCCAGAACACTGAACATCCCGAACCTCGCCATTGATTGTCCTACAGTTAGACCTAGCACGTCCATCGCTTCTAGTACACCACTGAGCTCGGCTTTCTTCGTGGTGACTATAACGGGGAATACGTTCGAGGCATATACGCGATACACCTCAAACAGCGACCTGTGCACTTTAGGCGCTAGTTCAGGCGGAACTTTCATGACCAACGACATCACCTCAAACTACGGTACTGGTAGCGCGTCCACAGCGCTCTTCAGGTTGGCCATATCTGACTTTATGGCCCCTAGCTCTGCTGCGAATGTTGATAGGGCATCCAGCATCGCGGCTATGTCTGTGGCGAACGTTCCCAGGCCGAGGTTCCTGAGAGTTCCAGCCGCAGCGTTTACTGTGTTGAATATCTTGTCTGTCTTGTCTGATAGAGTGTTCGCGGCATCACATATTCTATCGAAACGGCCCTTCACGGACGACACTCTGGACTTGATTGTCGTGAAAGCCGATAGGATAGAAGGAACCTTGCCCAGGCTCGTTCTTATTCCTAGAACGTCCGAAATCCCAGGAAGTTGCGCCTTCATGAAGTCGGCCGTCATGAAGCCTTTGATATAGCTCTCTGGAACGAAGCCCCTGATGTAGGTCTGGTCTATCAGACCTTTTACCTCGGACGCGTTCAGGAACGTGTCTATCTCTGGAAACTTTGCATTGAACGCCGCGATATTTCCATAGACACCATCTATGAGAGCCTTCATCCGCGTGAGTACTTTCTCGTTTATCTTGGCGTCTATGTCGTCCAGGTCGGCGATGTTCATTCCGTCTAGGAACGGCTTTGTTATCGCTGACTGTATGAAGGGGGTGTCGATTAGTCCCTTGACGTACGGGGAGTTGACGATAGACCGAACCCTGTTCGGTATGTCGTTCGATAGAGATGTTATCTTGCCGTCAACTGAACCTATCCGACTGCTGAGACTGCTGACGTTGGTATTGAGCGAGCTGCTTAACGAGCCAATCCTGCCATCCATTGACCTTATGTTGGACTCTGCAGTGCTCAGCCTTGTCTTTATGCCCCTGACCTCGGTGTCAAGAGCCGTGACTTTCGCTGGAAGTCCGATGAACTCGGTAGGTAACGGTATTTGGGGAGCCATGACTATTCCTCCTCATCGCCTTTCTTCTTCTTTTTCTTTTTCTTCTCGCTTTCAGTCTTCCATGAACTGTATCTGTTGTTCATGGCATATAGCACGTTCTCGGCAAACCAACCAGCCCAGAACGTCGCTATGTGATTGGGAAGTCCGTAATACACCATCGCCCAGTAGTATAGGAAGCCTGCACCCGCGCCCAGTACCACTCTTCTCACTATTCGATACCAGTCGAGCATTCGGTGACTATTGTGCGGGACTATAAAGTACGCGCACAAACTTCCCAGTGTCGCTATGATTATCGAACGTATAGTACCTACAGTAGTCTCGTCCCACATAGTCATCACCTATGACGACGAAGCGCCTCGAAGCGCCCAATCAGGCCTTGATTAGGTCTTCCTTGGCAGCTTCTTTCCACCACTTGTTCGCGTGAGCCTTGTTGCAGAAGACAAATCTTGCATGTGTTCCGTGCACGTTCGACCTGAGGTCAATCTGTATCACGTCAGGGCTGAACGGATATGCGATTGTCTTCCCACACTGGTCACACGACGCCTTCACTTCTGTCTTTTGCTCCATTGGCATCTAAATCACCCCTAGTTCGTGTAGATAGAGGAACACGGTAGCTACGAACCCCCAGGTAATTGCCCCTGCGAGGGAGGCGAGGAGGATGTATCGCTTGTGTCGGTCGGTCATATCATCACCATGTTACATGAACATCAAAGTCGGCCGCGGTGTTTCCCGTATCAACCGACAAGATATAAATCCGGATTAAATCTCCTGTTGAATAACCAAGATTTACCACGGTGCTGACAAAGGTGGCACCTGGGACGAGAGCCACATTAGCTACCGTTGCTGTCGTAACGTTTTCGACTGATATTACCAATGGAGATATGGTCGGGGCTATCTGGGCAGTGATGCACACATTAGAGATTCGCCCGGACTTCGGTGCGGGCATTCCCGTGCCCACGGCACCCAACAGATGACCGTTCAAGACCCGAAGTCCTCTCCAGGTTGCGCTAAAGACTTCTTTCGGGATGCCCCATGCGGTGCCGTTCCAGCCCTCCCACTGGTTTGTGGTGGTGTTATATATCGTCCTGCCAGCTTGCCCGGCCCCCCATCCCGCCGACATGGCATCCCTTTGGGCCGTGGTCATCCTTGGGGGCCAGAAGTATGTTCCTGCACCACCTCCGAGGGATAGGCTATCGTTGAACTCGAACATCGCATTTGCGACGCTCCACTTAAACTCCTTCGTTCCAGCGAGGTCCATCAATATTGACTCACACGCTTGTATCTGTCCCACGCCTCCCTCGAAATCTATCCGAGGCACACCGACACGAAGGCGGGCGGGTGGGCCCTCATCAAGATTTATGAAGTAGCCCGAAGTCGTTTGTATGTCCACGAATGTCGGAGTCATCTCTATTCCTGCGGCCCATGCAGGTGGGTCGTATGGGCAAATGTGAATATTCCCAGCACTTTTGCCGACAATGGCAAACCCGCCCGGCATCTGCAATTCGGGAGAACCTACATATCCTCCCGTCTCGACGAATGTGAGGAGGTCGGGAGCCGCTCCTGCGGCCCGAACTTGAAGCGATGGCTCGGTTGGGCACCTCTGCCATATTGATAGTGCCACTCTCGGTGAAAGTGGCACCAGCTTGTCTTGTAATACTGTTAATACAGGTTCGGTGCTAACATCGCCGTCTCCGAGAATTACAAACTTATCGTAGGAGTAAAAAGTAAAACCGGCAGGATTGGCGGAGATGAAAAACGCTGTCGCATACATCTCAATTTCATCTGTCGCATTCATTATAATATATCCAGCCGAGTTTAGCTCTATGTCGCCGACCTCGCTTTTCAGATTTAGTGGCATACCTCTGGAAATGAGGTAGCCGACGCCGCCCTCCTCGCCTATCTCGGCCCCAGCCATCGCCTTGACTGGTCGGCTGAAATTGAACCGTCCTGCGCCCCCCAATGCGGCATTGTCCCATCTCATATACTGCCCGCGTCTCGCCGCACCGTCATAGAAGTAGATGTATTGGTCGCCGTCCGCGACCATCTCTAAACCGAGTTCAGCATTTCTACCGATGGCCAATAGCGACCCCGCCACTCCGCCCACTTGCTCGATGAATGTGAGGAGGTCAGAGGTGTCATTGAAATCGCGTATGGCGATTGGTGGACTCGTGGGAACCTCGTGGTATATGATAAGACCGTTGCCGCCAGCGAACGAGATTCTTCTATCTCCTCCGACCTCGTTGATGAACTCGAAGTACGCCTCATCTCCTTCTGTCCGTATGCCCTCAGCGAACAGGTCCGTCACCAGCGTGCCAGCGACATTTCGGGCTGAGACATTGGCTCCGTCTGGATACCCCAATAGACTGAGCACAATAGCGCCAGGAGTGGTATTAGATAGGAACTCAAGATGCGTTTCTGATTGAAATCCCAGTGTATTCACTCTATATCGGACCGCTATATTTCCACTGTCCTTAAAGCGCATTAGCGGAATGTCCAAATCCTGTGAGGGGACGAATGTCAGGCCCGTTGCCTCGGTGAATGTGAGGATGTCGGCGCTGTCTGCGGCGTTCCTTATTCTTAACGACTGAGCCGCCACATTAGCGTGCCTGAGCCTGAGCACGGGGTCGGTGCTCGCGGGATTCGGGTCTATGAAGTCAGCCATCCCGTACTTGCGGAATGTTATCGGGCTACCAACACCTCCGAATGTCACATCCTTGCCCACCTCTAGACCGCCTGCCTCGGTGAAGTACAGTAGCCAGAATACCCCAGTCGCATCCACTATCGCTAGGGGTGCCTCATTCGGGTCGGTGGACTTAAGCGAAATGGCGGGATTGAGCCCGTCAGTAATGAAGTTAAAATAGCCCACAAAGCCCCCCCGTACGATGTTGCCAGGGTCTCCAACCACAAATCCTAACCCTGGAGCGGGCCAAGGCTGAATAGACACCCTTCCTGCTGGGCTCTCAAGCCTTATGTCTCCAGCGCCTAAGATGGTATCCCCAAAAAATCTAAGGCCTCCAATATAGACGTTATCCGATAGGAACGTGATGTCCTCTCCTGCTGTCCCGAGTATGTTACCGCCACCACCCGGTGCATTGATATGCTTATGGAACCCGTACGCGTATGCCGGGTCTGTTTCAATGCCGTCTACTTCTATCATTTCCTCTTCCTCATTTCGCCTGTATCTGGATTTAGGTCGTAGTGAACATTGTCAGGTATTCCGTGCTTCTTGTTAATCTCGTTAATTTTCTGTGCCACCAGACGCTTCAGGCTCTCGCTGGCTCCGATAGCACGCTGAAGTTCAATCTGTGCTCGTTCCGCCTCCTGTAATACCTGCATAGCTTGCCTCTGTACAGCCTGCTGAACCTTTATCTCCTCAGTTATGGCCTGTATGAACACTCTGTCGTGCTCATCGACCTTTATGACGTCTGGAAGTTCCCTTCCTTCTTTATCCTTCTCGTCTTTTGGCAGACTGTTCACCTCTAGTGAATTGCCCTGACATGAGCAAACGTTAGATGATTGGTGTACGGTGTAAGTCCGTTGTTGGTAACTCTGACGGATACGTACGGAGCTATAACTCTGACTGAAACCCCTTCTCCGCTACCAGGAACTGGCGCGGCTGGAGGATTTCCGACAGTATAGTCACTGACGGCAAATCGTGATATGAAATGAATGTTCACCGCGTCGAAACTCTGTAATACCTCAAGTATTCCTGATGCCGCTCCTGGCGGCGGAGGCGGAATTACTATGTCCGTTATATGGCACACCGCAAAAATCTCTGCGTGAGGCAGAGCAGGTTTCCAAGGAGTTTGAGCCACGCCGCCTGGAAACAGGAGAGCGTTGAGAACGCCATGAAACGCTAAATTCTGAAAGACTACTACGTGTGCGTACGTCTTCAGTATTATGTCGCCAAGCTGAACCGGTGGAAAATCGGGAACAAACGTTATGCTCGATACCTTCGTTTTCGGATGAGCCTTCAGTGTCCCGTGAGGCCATACGTACGAGTCGCCACCCGGTGTCATGATGGTGAACTGACCTGGAATATCCGAGCCAAACTTATCGACAAATTCTACCTCGGATACCTGAACTGGAACTTTGAACATTAGCGCTAGGTCAATATTCATCTGTCTGCTCGTGCTTAGGTCGCCGTCAAACAGCTCTGCCCACTGCGCTAACGTTAGAGGAAGACCATCAAACATGCTCGTTAATATATTTAAGAATAACTCGTTGAGCCTGTCTGAGAGCTTGATATCTACGTTAACTCCTAGAGACGCTCTGTCCGTGCCAGGAACACGCTTACCCTGTACGTACGCTGGTAAACCAGCCTCGTCAAGGATGACTGGTAGCTGTTGTTTCGTCTCGTCCTTCCTGGGCGGCATTGTCACTCCTACCTAAGATATTCAACCTCAGCATTGTACAGATACTGGTATCTATTTATATTGATTGGAACACCAGCGAGATTAGCGACCTCCCAGTAAACTCGGTCCTTGACTGGCGTTGGTCGCTCTGGATTGTACAGAACGACATACGAGTTACCAACTGGGTCTATTTTCGTCATGTAGAAGCCATCAGACACACGCTCATCCAGACCAGCATCTATTAGCTGTTGAACTGTGGTCACGTATGGCTGACTATCAATCCACAGTATCAACTGAACGTTCGTGTTGTTAACCTCTATCATGAGAAGCCGAAGTTCACCAGCGAACCTGTCATCTAGAAGAATGCGCCTGTTCTGGTTCAGGACAGCGCTTAGCGTTATAATGGTCGTCACGAGTAAATTATGTACACGGCGGGTAACGTCGAAGAGACGTTGTATCCCGCCGTTGAGACCACTTGGCTGGCCCGCCAGGGAAATCCCCTCCTCACGGAGTTGGCGAGCTAACCTTTGCCCGTCTTGCGGCGAAGTCCGCTATGGTTGTTCGTATGTACGGTATCGGAGTGTACACTGCAGGCTTGTCTATCTCGTTGCCCAGCAGGTATATCGCCCACAGGAACTTGACGAGTTGTCTTATGTTGAAGCCCGGTGGGTCTGTCACGTCCGTGTTGTTCTGAGCTATGAACGCTGGCTCGTCGTTGAACATGAAGTACACGCGAGCGGATGTCTCATCTGGGTCGTCGTACGGACTGCTTATGTGGTCAGCCATGAACGCCTCGGCATTGCCCCAGGGAACGTATCTCCTTGGCTGTGCCTCTGGCTCATGAAGTCGTATCTTGCACGACCTCTCGATGACCTCGTTGACAGGTATCGGAGGCGTCGCGAACGATATTCTCTGACCTCTGACGGCGACCATCGCGTCAATGAGAATGTTGTGGTACTTCGGTGTCAGAGCCTGTATCCTCTCTGGAACTGTCTCGGTTCCAGGAACTATCATCAATCCAGTGTTGAACACGTACTCCATGAAGCCGAATTCCACGTGTTCAATCGGATAGTAGTGTCTCTTTCCCTCGAAGTCCAGCGCTATGTTGTCGTCCTTCCTTCTAAATACCTTTGTTGCGTCGAAACGTCTCATTCTCTCGTCCTCCATTTGTGTGTTACGGACCTACATCGGTGGAATAAAATGCCCACCGACACGAAGTTGAAATAGATACGTACGTGGCTCGTGCACGAACTACTTCTGGACCTTCACCTTCGGGTTCTTCAGAAGTTTGTCGGACGGGTCGACTATCTCGACCCAGCCCATACCCTGGCTCACGACCTCTTCATCTGAGAGGTCAACGTCACACTTCACCACGCCATTGGGCCCGATGCTCATTGGCACCTGAACGATGACGCCTTTCTTCGCTTCTTTCTTCGGCATCACATCACCTCACTACGAGCCTATGGCCTCGAAGGTGACTCTGAGAGCCAAGGCAGGCACGGGCGCCACTCCAGCGTTGAACGCGTAGGCATCCGCTTCAGAGATAAGTCCTGTTACGGGGTTAAACCGCATGACCTCTCTCTTCCCTGGCGTTGTCGGGTCGACGTTGCTTATCAACGGGTCGACACCAGGCACGTAAACGACGTTGTCCACCGCGTAACTAATCTTGATGTCTTCGAGATTTCTCAGACCAAGAGTAGTCGGCGTGACCACTATCGTTATCCCAGCGCCAGGTGCTATCGGTGCCACGTTCACGAAAGTAAGGCTGACCACCTTCCTTCCGCGTCCGCGTCTCCGCAGTACTCCTCTCAGGGGCACTTACCCACCTCGGTTGTCTCTCCCTTCCTCCTGGACAAACCGTCCACGTGCTCGTGGCGTTTCGCCACATTTCGTTCTTACCCACGTCCACCTAGCGCACGTATGGAAGGCCGCAACTAGGCTTCATTTATGGGAGAGGGCGGTCTTACCCGCCCCCTGGCAGTTCCTTCTCGTCTAGGCTTCCTTCTTGCTGATGACCTTGCCGTACTTCTCGACGACGAAGGCCTTCAGCGGAATGTTCACCCAGTCGCCGACAGCCATCGCCCTCTTGAGGGACAGCTGAACTCTCAGCTGGTCCTCGTCGATGTACGGGAACACCGTCTGTGCGTATCCGTCCGGGCCCGACTCGGTGTCGAACCACTTCTCCAGCTCCTCGGCATTCCACTGGTCTATGATGGCATTGCCACCCGTCAGAAGCCGAATGGCCTGAACCACAGGCGTCGGGTCCAGCGCACCGCCGAACTCTCCGCCCAGGTCCGCCAGCCCCACAATGACGATGGCCCTGTCATCTGGCACCGTGAACTCGGGCACGAGCTCGACGAACACACCAGCCAGCACGGGGGCGACCGCGACGACCCGCCAGCCGACCAGCTGAGTGAGTACGGCGCCGTCACCGAGACGCATGCCAGGTATCTGGCCCGTGCCTGCAGCGTTGATGTCGGTCTGCGGGTTAATCTGCCTGACCACACCCGCCTCCTTGCTGATGCCGCTCTTCTTCGACCACGCATCAAGAGCCGCGTCCTGCGCCTTCTTGATGAGTTCCTGCATCTGCTCCTTCGTGAGGAGCCCCGCTGGAATGAAGACTTGCTTCATGTACACATCCTCCGTTTTTCTGCGCCAAATTTATACTGCTGACGCTACAGTTCCATCGCGGTTTATACTGCTGATGAAGCAGTTATATATAAACTATATCGTATCTAGCTCTGTTCACCTCCGTTAGATGCAAAAGTTAGCGAGCGTTCGAAGCGCCTATGTCGGCCTCGGCGTGACTATGTTGAACAGCCCTGCCACGCCCGTCTCCTTGGTGACTGTCTCCGTCATCTCCACTGCCGGAGCCTCTGGAGCCGCTCTCTTCTCAGTCGGGACGTACTCTATCGGAGCTGTCGCTGGAACCACTTCTCCTGGAACCAGGGGCGCTCCAGGCAGTCCTGCCATGAGAGGCTTGAGCAGGCTCTCAGCCATCTTGAACGGCATGAGCGCGAAGCTCTTGACGTTCTCGAACGGCACATCGAAAGGTGCCCCTGCCATCGCTCTGACCCCGGACACTCCGGACGACATGGCTCCCACCATGCTCTCCGCCGCCGCTGCCGCCGACTTCAACTGAGCGTCCAACATCTGTAATGGCGCGGCCATTACACCCTTCACCTCAGGAAGCTTCGGCAGTTCGGGCGGAGGAGGTAGCTGAAACCCTTGGTTGTTCTGTGGCGTATCTATCCCTCCTTAGTTATCTTCGGTTACGAAGCACCAGGCAACTTTGGTAACTCAGGCAACTTCGGAAATTCGAAACCTTTACCAGCACCAGCACCGATACCAACACCAATGACGCCCATCCCGATAAGTATCCCGACAGCCACGACAAACGCTCCCCCCACTATTGCTGGCGGAGTCGCTATTGTAGCTATTGTACGAACCTTATCGGCTAGCGTCGTTCCAATCATTTCACGAGCAGCTGTCGCAAAATCTTTTGGCTTCGGTGTCATCTCCACTACGAACTCCTTTGCCCTCGTCAGAACCTCTTCCTTCCTTGCGACGAGTTCCTCTGGCTTCGGAATTACTTCCTCCGCTGTCGGAAGTCTTGGGACAGCCTCGTTAAAGACTTCCCGAGGTGTCGGAGGCAGTGGAAATGGCGGTAGTGGCACGCTTTTCCCTCGCCGGAGTTGCTAGAGGCCAAGCCTGTGGCCTCTATCCGAGCGTCTCCTCTGCCAACCTCCTCGGAGTCGGCAGTGGCGGCGGGGGCAGTCGTCTCGTTCCGGTCGCTAGGCGCTCCCCAACCTCCTTCGGAGTTGGGACGGCCTGCTCGACGGTTGGAACACCGAGCGCCCTCGCAACATCCGCTGGCAGGGGGAGAACCTCATCAGGTCTCGGAAGTCCAAGGGCGTCGAAAAAATCGTTCACCATACCCCTCACGGGGTTTGATGGCTCCGCCAGCTTGGTTTCCAATGCCCTGTGCCTACTATAGCTCTCCTCAGGCACTGAAATCCCTCTGTGCAATCTATATAGGTGTAGAAGTATATAAAGGGTGGTATGACAAGACGTCGAACATTATATCGTGATTATCCCAATAATATCGGCTTTACCGTAAAATACAATTCCGCCTCTTTGCCAGCTTCCTCTAGCGTTATCTCTCTTGCGACCACCTTACGAAGCAGCTCTAATAATACTGCCATAACTTCAGGATGAGCAGCATTTGAGTGTTCGGTACTGAAAACATATCCAGCCTCTACACCATTTCGAACATCTACTATCTTTTGCCATCCGCACCCATCGACCTTACATTCTATCAGAAACATCGGCACTATACCACATCCCCTACGACATAAATCTTAGCACGACAAGCGATATCGTTAGAATAAATATAATAGCACAATTCATATTTATCAATAACTTCGAATGGTCATTAACCTCGCGCGGCATCGTTAATCTATCATAACACGACAATACTGGAGAATGACACTTAATACGGTCAGCCTTACCTTTCCCGCAATCACGACAAATCCACTTCGTACACAACTCAGCTCGTCCGCATGTAGTCGCTCCCCACAGCCATAACGTAAACACAGCAATTATCGTTGCCCACGCACTGAATATAAATACCGTTATCGTTAGAACATAACTTAACGATTGTAACATGTATGAAAACATTAACGACAGGCCGCCCCACGTTATACCGTACACCGCCCTATTATGAATTATCAAGTTGCTACACGCATTATATATCACCATTAACACTGCACCTATCACAGCTAGTACCATTATCCACCATGCGTATCTGATAGATAAGTATATAGCGACTATACACGCGCCGAGCATGAATATGATAGCAACAATTC
>Ga0315312_1002824_pt1 | contig 11634 bp, 9 predicted proteins | sample TDP7_MG_FD_203629 | JGI IMG/M metagenome (GOLD analysis project Ga0315312, IMG submission 203629) | Freshwater sediment microbial communities from Lake Towuti, South Sulawesi, Indonesia - TDP7 | ecosystem: Environmental > Aquatic > Freshwater > Lake > Sediment | place: Indonesia: South Sulawesi... | reverse complement strand
AGCAGTGGTATTGGCCTAGCCTGTGCCGAATTATTGGCAGCCAGTGGGGCTAGCGTAGCTGTAGTAGCTCGCCGACTAGACCGTCTGGCGGAAGCCACCAAGAAGGTACAGGAGAAAGGTAAGGCCACAGGTTACCAGCTAGATGTAACTGATATACCGGCTATCGCCCCTGTTATCAACCACATAAGGCAGGAGCTAGGGGAGATAGATGTTCTCGTCTGTAATGCTGGCACCAATATTCCTAAATTGGCTCAGGATATCACCGAAGCTGACTGGGATACCGTTGTCGATGTCAATACCAAAGGGCTATTCTTTTGCAATCAGGCAGTAGCCATCCAGTCGATGATACCACGTAAGACGGGGGCTATTGTGAATATCGGCTCAATAATGGGTCTCGTCGGTGGGCCAAAGCGGGCTCATTACTGTGCCAGTAAGGGCGGGGTAACCCAACTAACCCGACAGGAAGCCATAGAGTGGGCACCATATAATATCCGGGTTAACGCCGTGGCCCCAACGTTTGTGCTAACCGAAATGACCAAGGGCTATTTAGGCGACCCAGAATTCAAAACCTACGTTCTGGATAAAATCCCTCTTCAGCACCGCATGGTAACAGTCGATGAGGTAGCCCAGGCTGTTTGCTTCCTGGCTAGTGATGCTGCTGCCATGATTACCGGCGTCATACTGCCCATAGATGGTGGATGGACAGCTCAATGATTTGTCCACACGTCATTGGCTTCTTTTTATTCTCTTCCTATTCTTAAAGCCTATTTTGTTGCTTTAACCTCCTTACCAATACTGAATGCTTTAGCTATAACCTGGCCGAGGGCTTGATATCGCTGGGCCGGGGCTCTAATGTAGCTAAGGGGCTTAATTTTGTTAACGTCCGGTTTCCCGTTGGTGAGACAGTCCTCTGAGACATAGGTCTCCTCGATTCTGCCAACGACAAGGGAATGACTCCCCAAATCCAAGATATTCACCACCTTGCACTCTAGATTGATTGGGCATTGCTCAATGAGCGGGGCACTGCCTAATTTACCGTAGAAAACCTTAAACCGACAGACTTCTACTTTATTAACTTCAGAGCCATGGGTAAGGCCGCAGTAGTCCGTCTCCCTTACCATATCAGTGGAAGGTAAATTAACGGAAAAGGTCAGGTTTTTCCTGATGCCTCTGAGGGTGTACCGACCATGTCGTAAGGCCACAGAAATCATTGGCGGCTCACCATTGGCAATACCACTCCAGGCAAGGGTCATAAAATTCGGTTTATCATCGACATTCGCCCCAACTAAGAGTACCGGCATGGGATAAATTAACGTTTGAGGTCCCATCAGGATCTTATTCATAAGCTTCCCTCCCTGCATTAGTTTTCATATTCCGGCTAAAGCTTCCTTAGTCGGTATGAGCTAGAGAGCCCAATCTCCCGTGCATAGTGGACTTGCTTTGAGGGGTCGGCTCGGTTTACCTTTTCAAAGACCCCTGGCTTGACCTTATCTATGAGTTCCAGCGAGGCTCTATCTATAGCCGCCAGCTCATTGGCTGCCAGATAGCCTATATCGGGGCAGATCATGGAACCGGGGTCGGAGTCGCAGTCACAATTACTGGTTATGTTAACCAAGGCATTTATATAGAGCGCCCTTTTACCTCGAAGGCATGCCTTAGCTGATAGTGCCAGCCCCTTTTGGAAGCCCAAAACCTCATAGCTCAAAGCTCCGCTAGAACAGGCAGATACACACTTGCCGCAGCCGTAGCAAACACCACTATTATACCGCCACACTTTATCCACAGTTATAGCCTGGTAATGGCAGACTTCAGCACATGACCCACAAAGGTCACACTCCTCCACCGAAAGCTTAGGCTGACTCATGTGGTGAATCCTCTGCTTCGTCCATTTGGTCACCCCGCCCATGCCCAGGTTCTTGATAGCGCCTCCGAAACCAGCCGATATATGTCCTTTGACGTGGGAGATTACTACAAGGTGGCTATTCTGGTATATCTCCTTCGCCACCTCAAAGCTATGCCCGCCTTCAGTGACTTTTACCCCTTCCTCCCCAATGACCACCTTACAGCCCATTTCATCCTCCCCAAAGCCATGCCTGTAAGCCACCTCTTTATATCCCTCCCTAGTAGACCTGGGGCTAGAGTACATCACCGTGGTGTCGAATAGAAAAGGCTCAGCCCCAACCTCCTTTAGCCTTCCGACCACTAGCTTGACAATAGCCGGGGAAATATAATACCTATTCCCTGGCTCCCCCATATGAAGCTTTATCGGAACCCTTTCACTTCTAAAGTCATTAATGTCAAGAAGGTCGAGGGCACTTAACAGCTTTTTCGTCTTGGTGAAGAAATAGACCTCAGCCATAACAATGCTATTATGACCTTACGGGTTCATGTTGGCAATGTTTTATCAATCCCCGCCTACGCTTTGGAGCTACTTTTTTGTTGAGCCAGGAATAAACCAGTCTGATATTCCGGGGTCTTCAAACTTCTTGCCTCTGACTCTAACTCCTAAAGCGCGGCTAGCCTGCTTGCGTTGGCGATGCTTATTTGCTAAAATCAGGGTGTCGAAAGCCTCGGGAGGAAGTCAAAAATCAACACGCTAACTGCTCTAAAGGGAGTGCTACTTTGACTGATCCCCCAAAGCTAGATACGGGCCGTTAGCTCAGTTGGCAGAGCACCTGACTTTTAATCAGGGTGTCGAAGGTTCGATTCCTTCACGGCCTACCAGGCAAAGATAATTCATAGCTGAATCGTATCTGGACAAAACCACCCTAAAATCAGGGTGGTTTTTCTTTTTCCCCAAAAGTGACACCCTGATTCGTCCTAAAACTTTGCCCTGTATCACCCCTCTTGCTTGCCTGCTGGACAATTCCAAAGAAAGGTAGGCAAGTATCAAAATGAAAGTAAACAGAACTCTCAAGTGGTCGGACATAAATATGGCGGAACTGAATCTAACTAAATTGGTAACGCACTTCGCCCAGTCTAATAAGGCTGAAGGAAAATCACCAAAGACCGTGTCCTGGTATACGGAAATGCTGACGGACTTTGCCAAGTTTCTTGAAAGAACGGCCAGAAGACCAGTACTTGCCGAATTCAATGTGGAAGCGGTCAGGGAATTCGTGGTTTATGAGCAGGGAAGAGAAATGTCCCCCCATACAGTGCAGGGTAAGGTAAGGGCACTGAAGGCTTTCGCCTCATGGCTGTTCAATGAAGGCTACACTAGCGACCATCTTCTTCTTAATCTCAAGCTGCCTAAAACGCCCGTGAATCTCATTGAACCACTGACCGGTGCTGAGATTGACCAGTTGTTGGACTACCAGAACCCATTGACGGCGATTGGATGCCGGAATGTTGCCATGCTGGTACTCATGCTGGATACCGGGCTTAGGGTTAGTGAATTATGTGGATTACGCTTCGAAGACACGCATATTGAGGAGGGTTATCTCAAAGTAATGGGTAAGGGGGCAAAGGAGCGAATAGTGCCCATTGGTGCCCTTAGTCAGAAGATGTTGTGGCGATATGTCATCCACTTTCGTCCTAAACCCGTCGTCGAAGCTGACGACTATCTTTTCTTAACTCTGGACAGTAAACCGTTACGACCTAATGCAGCCAAACTGTTATTAAAGCGCTGGGGAAAGAAAGCAGGTGTGCCGAGGTTACATGCCCACCTCTGTCGGCACACGTATGCCACCAACTTCCTCAGCTACAATTGTGGAGACGTATTTAGATTGCAGCAGATACTTGGGCATACCACTCTGGACATGGTGCGCAGATACGTTCACTATGCCTCAACTCAAGCTCTGGAGCCAATTCTCTCAGAAACCAGTGTCCTCCATATACAGGAAGAAACCGGCTATCTCGGCAAAGTAAGACAGGGTTTAATTTCATACCATTTCGCTCCAATGCCCAAGCTAAGTAGCCAGTACTAAGCGCTATCCCCACAGAAGACAATAAATGAACAACGACCTGCGTAGGGTCAGAGAACGGCTGAGACGTGTATGTATCACGTTCTGGTTCTATCATCTGGTCAAGCAAGCTTTGTTCCTCACCAGAGCTCCAATGTACCCACCGGGCTAGAAACCAATTAGCATCTAGCTTTAAGAAAACTTCTTGCCTCCCTTGACTTTGTAATACTTTCTCGGTTATTTCGGGTGTGGCGTGTTCTGGATAATGGCACCGCTGGAGCAACATAGATAGCTCCGTTGTTGCCAGTGGCAAACCTGATAGCTCTAGAATTACTTCCGCCTTAGCGAAGAAGGGACGATTTGTCGGAATAAGCCAGACTGTTAATCCCCATCGTCCGCCCTCTGGATGGAAACGGCGCGACGAGCGGTGTAGAAGCCATTCCAGCCTATCTAGAGCTACTTGATGCACCGTCAGCGACGTAGGAATATAATCAAGGAGTTCTTTTAATGGTGCCGCCCTTCCCAGCTGAAACAAAACTTTCCACAGAGCATCTTCCAAGATAAGGCGCCCCGTTAAGTAAGTAGCCAACTCTCTATACCTTTCACGTATCCTCAGCAATGAAGGGACTCCTTGTTACGCCTTTTTATGTGTCTTGGAGCGAATTGTTTAACTAAGCAACGCTCTATCTCCCTGCATCAGACTTAAGACAGAATCTCTCGCACCAGCTTATCAATTTCAGCCAGTTCCTCCTTAAGATGTTCCCTGACTTTATTGCGTAGGAAACCGATAGATCTTCCCTTTAGAGATAACTTAGCCACCTTTTGGTGGCATTCTTTCGATAACTCTGCCAGTTTGACATGTCTCTCATCGTCAGGGTTGAATCGGGGAATAGGCACAACCTCAAAGGGTGTGCGCGATATATCTCGCTCACCCCATGCACCCCTTGTTTGATAGGGCTTTATCGCTTGGTCTACACGGCTGGAATTCAGGAAGGCGCACATGTACTGGGCTTCCTTTTCGTTTTTGGTCTGATAAAGATAGCTGGTCCACTCAGTCACAAAGCCAGTGACAGTCAGTCCCATAACTTCTGGAATTGCCTCCCAGCCTACGACAGCACAAGCTAGGTTTGTGCCCATCCTACTGTATAGAACCGTGTGGTAACCACTGGGGTGCTGCGAAGTGAGCAAGCGCTGGTAATCAAGCCTAGAATAAACATCTACCGGGCTACGTTCTTTTCTCCTCTCACTCCACAGAGCCTCGGCTTGGCTCAGCCAGTTGTGTAAACCCCAGTGCCCTTTCTCAAGGGCAGCCTCCTTCTGCACCAAACAAGTTTTTGGCAGGCCTTTCACCAATGTAGACGATTCCTCTAATGGCAAAACCACTAAACTGAGGCTGGTAAAGCCGAAGGGAAGAAGCTGGCGACTTAGCATGGTAGCATAAAGATACTGTGCTTCCACTTCTCCTTGCAAACGGGTATTTTGCCACGGTCTTTTAGCTGCCCTTTCTACCTCGGGATTGGTCTGGAGGGCTGGCCGTTCTCGGTTAATACCATAGGGACTCGAAACGGGCTCCACGAACCAGAAACAGCGAGGCACAAGGGTCGCCCCTTCCTTTACGGATTTCAGATAGGGACTCGGAGTAACCGTCGGGGGGAATAGCTTATCTGGCGGTAGCTGTTTATGCGTTAGCCTAAGCTTGTCTTTAGCCTCAGACCACAAGATGTTCTTTCTAGGGAGTGCCCCCTTAATAGCCATCCTAGTTACCTGCTCGACGTGCCCGTCCTTCCTTGCAATAAGAACACAAGCAGGAACATTAAACAAAGGAGTAACCTCTTCCCCATCCAGGACCTTTTCCAGTGCCATGGAAGGAAGCTGGTAACCCTGGAGTAGCTCCTGAAACCTCTTGTGTTGCTTGGCACCGGTGAGCACGCTCCGAGGCATGACAAAGGCGATGGTTCCTCTCTTCTTGAGGTAAGCGTCAGCGGAAAGCGTGAAGAACAAAGTCGCCTCTTCCATCTGTGTAAAGAGCTTAACCTCCTTTCGGCTGAGCAAACCATAGCTGAAAACAAGCTGCCTTACCTGCCTCTGGTAGCCCGGGTCAGTGATGTAGCGGTAGGAGAGCCAAGGAGGATTACCAGCTACAATGTCAAACGGATGCTGTCGCAAGTAGGCCGGACGATAATAGTTTTTCAAGATAAAAGCCCAGATAGTATCGCGTCTTTTCTGCATCAGCTTTCTCATCAGGCGGAGGTTCTGGCGCCACAGGTAAATCCAATCGTGAAATCCTTGGCTTTCGAGAAAAGCAGAAAAACCTTTGAAGGCAACTTTTTCAGGGGTGCTAACATATCTCCTCATCTCGTCAATCACTGAGTCGAGAGAGCCGGGGTGCTCAGCCATACCCCTTGGTATATTGAAGAAGTCCTCCCCCTCAACTCTGATGCTGACCAATTCGCCACCAGTGGGTTCTACTCCCTGAAGAGAGTCAGCCATATAGACGGGCAGAACAACTGTCTTCCCGTAACTTTGAAGGTCTGGAGCCAGAGCGAGGACGTAATTGACCTTAGCAATGGTCACTGCCAGGGGATGCACGTCAACGCCAACAACATTTTCAAGTGCCTCATCTACCAGGGCTGCACCTTGGAAGCCTTGCTCTCTGAGCAGCCGTATAGCAGTAAAAAGGAAGGTGCCCGAGCCGCAGGCAGGGTCAAGCAGGCTCTTATCTTTGCCAAAGCCTGCCTCTCGGAGTGTGAGTTCAACCAGCCAGTCCGGGGTATACACCTCGCCCAGGTCGTGTTTCGTCTCACGGTCAACAAGGTTTTCGTAGAGTTCCTTTAGCAGGTCCTCGTCCACTTGTGTTAGGTCATAGACTGCCAGGTGCTGTGCCAGACCTCTAAGAAGCTCCAGCGCGTCCTTTTGCAAGGAAGGAGTAAGCACCCAACAAAAGAAGTCTTCTTCGGCAAGGTTCGGCAGGTTAACAAAAGCTTTCCCAGTAACGATGTCGGGAAGCTCCTGTCCTTTTGGTCTCTGCTTCAACAAAGCAGAATAGGCAAGCAGTTTCACTAAGAGGGATAGGTAGGTGTGCCGGAGGAAAAGGTCGTCTCTTGCTACGCTATGACCGTAGGCCTTAGCCAGAAGCCTATCCCATTCCCGAAATTTCACCTGGCATGAAGGGTCATCCTTAGCGGAGCCTAGCATCCGGCTGAGACTATGAAGAGAGGAATTAAAGACGGGGCTGGTATCACCAAACCTCTTGACTACATCCTGAGAGGTAGGAGCAAGCTCTTTTTCAGAGAATAGAAAAGCGTCAAACCAGAGGAAGGCGTCATCTACCGGGAGTCTATCTAAATTGACCTCGTCTATCTTTCTTAATGCATTGTCCTGAAGAAGATAGACCTCGAAGGTTAGACCATCCGTCAGGACGCCAAAGAAAACTTGCTTATCACCCAGAGACTGGAGATAGTGCTCCAGTTCTTCTTTGCCCTTCTCCCTTTCCAGCTTAAGGTCTCGTTTGAACTCAAAGACGATATCCTGATACAAGGCATCGATGCTGCCTCTCAGCTTGGCGCCTTTTATTCCTTTCTCCAGTTCGACATCGACAGGGTCGACCCTAAAGCTCTTCCTGGCAAATTCGATGAAGATCTGGCGGAGATAATCATGAGAAGCTCCCTCGTCTTTGGCTCTACGGATAGCTGACAGATAATTTTCAAGGTATGACTGGAAAGGCTCCAAGCTCATGCTCCTCTGGTCATCTTTAAGATTATGATACATGAGCTAACGGAATTAAGCAATTGTCAGGTGCTTAACGGAGGCTTATTGACGGTCTATCCCCTAGCATAGGACGGTGCACACTTCGTCAGCTTGTTCAACGGATATCCTGTGTAGCCTTTAGGATCACCCGTTACCCAGCCAGCACCCTTTTCATGTGCTTCTCCCATTGAGTGGTGTATAATCAATTTGGTGGTTGCTGTGAGAAACGTCGTAGCACTGTTAGCCTTCCATGACGAGCGAGCAGTTCGCAGCTGGCTATATCATGGCTTTGTTCTGTGTGAACCAAGCAGGTTCCCAGCACTGACAGAAGAGTTGATTAATGCAAGAAAGGGAGCCCATTGCAGGCTCGACGTAAGAATCCACTTTAGCCAGCTGAGGTCATCTAGTGCAGGCAGTACGCAGACGGCAACGGCTGTAAAGTGGGCCGAACTATTTGTTAAGAGACTATACGGAAGCATGTGGTTCTACCTGTTCGGAACGAATTTAAACAATATTGATTATCGACTATTCGGGTCTTCATCGGATGGGCAAAGTAGATACAGCAAAATCTATAACAGGTTCTTTGAGATTGGGCTTTTCGCAGCTTGTAGGTACTTCTTTGACCCGGCAATTGAAGACGTTGAAATCCTACAGATATTCTCTGAAAAGCGTGAATTAGAAAAGAAAGACCCATTCCTAACCCATGCGCCATACAGGATCAATATCAGGGAGACCAACGTTGCGGTGAAGAGCAGAGAGGTGATACACGTGGCTAGCACCATATCTAGAGAAAAGGACCGCCCAGAGTGTGTTAACATGGTGAATTTTGTCGATGTGCTAGTGGGAGGTTTTTCACAGGTAATTGACTTCACCTCAGCGAGTCGCGGATGCACTGAGGTTGCTGACAAGTTGTACCCAGTGTGCCGGAGGCTCTCTGAAAATCCTTTTAACAGGAACAGTCGATACTATAAAAGGTATGCAATGTCATTCTTCCCTCGGATCAAGCAGTCCAAGCCAGAGATAGTAAGCTATGGCGCAAGACCTCCTGAAGAGCAATTCTACTCCCGTCGAGCCTTACGTCTATACCAGCCTAAGTGCATGCCGGGTTTTGAAAAGTTCGCTAGGTAGATACAGCTGGGATATGGAGATAACGTCATAGATAGAAAAGTTTCCAAACAGGCTCATAGGGTTAACCTGGCTAGGGTCTAGTCACACAAACCCAGGACGTTAAATTGTTACGACGAAGATATTATTTGCTTCGTCGAAAATGGCCTCTGACGCTTCGTGAACTCCTCGTCGTTCCTCTCGGCTTAGTCACAACGACCTTGAAACTAGTCCCTCTTTTCTGAGCTGCGTGCCTTGTGAATGTCTTTAGCTGCTCCTTATCTGACCTGAGCGAACTTGGTGTTTCAACTTCTATTATTTTCCTGACACCCGACCTTGTGGCCTCTATGTCGGGCCTTCTCATTTCTTTACCTATGGGCCTGGGGGGCTTATATCCCCTTACCCCGTCAGCTCGTACGGCATACCCCTGTTTTTTGAGTTGTCTTGCTATTTCTCGCACCTTCCTGTCATGCGTGTTTTGTTCTCTTTCAGTTCTCTTTGCCATTTTTTGTCCTCCGAATACGGCTCTTCACGATAAGTCTAGGCCTTATACGTACAAGCACGGCCACAAATTCCTGCCCTTTGCTGAGCCAGTCGAAGATCTCAGGTGACGCCGGTTCCTCGATGGTAAAACTCAAGGTTGTGTTATGCAAACACGCTTCAGCATGAGTAACCTGAGCATCATCCGAATAAACTACTCCTTTAAGACCGTCGAGCACATTCTTTAGCAAGTTATCGCCATCCACCCTGTTCTTTCCGTTATAGAAGTAGTCCACTTTGACATGGAGCTCGTCTTGCGTGAAGCGCTGATTTATGTTCTGAGCGGCTATTGTGGCTATCTCTGCCTTGTAGCGGCTAGCTGACCGACCTAGAGCGGAAAAGGCCCTACCTGGGATTATGAATGTGTATTGAGTGGTTCTAGCCTTTTTGATTGGCCTTGTTATATCGTCCCCGCCACTAGTACTCATATATCTATTATATCACGCATTGCTCTATCTAATCTGGTTAGAAATGGTAAGCCTATGCGGGCAATTACACAGTAAGCCATCTTTTTACGCCCCCAGATTTCCATTCTGGTGCGTTCAGGTCTTGACTGTGGAGAGCTCTTTGCTCTGTTGCTTTAATTGTAAATAGGCGAATACCCCGTCGGAATTACGGAAGTTTGTAAATATCCTTGCGGTGGCCAATAAAACAGATTTCGATGTGTTGGTCGTAAGTGTTCACCATATATATGACTCTATAGTCTCCCACTCGTCGCTTATAGAAGCCTACTAAATCCCCTGATAGTTGCTCATGATGAACAACTGTGCAGTGTGCTGCCAACCATTGTATTTTCGATAAAATACGCTGGGCTATTGCCTTGTCCTGCCCAGCTATCTTTCGTAAATCCTCCTCAGCTTCAGGGCGGAACCTCACCTGGTACGACATCTCACCAAACCAATCCGAGGTCTCTAGCAACGTCCGAGGCCGTACGCGTTCCCGCCTCTCTGCCCCTTACTAGGAGGCACCTCCTCAGCCTTTCTTTAACCTCGCCCTTCAGCTCTAGCCCTTGGTCTGGAGCTTGTAAAATTTCTTCTATATCCTCACGCAAAACATCCACAGCCATAAGCCGCTTGTTTAGCTCCCTCACCTCTTCTCTTAAGTCAGGAATCTCTGCCAAGCTCACTGTATGAGCACTCATAATGAAGTTGTATTGTTCTGCGGGGAAGTCATCCTGATGCTGATACTCCCCGCTATAAGGCTTTGAGGTCGGTTCATCTAGCTTCTCGAATTCTATGGTAAGCATTGGTGTGCCAACTTTCACTTGGATGTTCTCAGGGCCAACATTAAATAACGAAATGGCAAGACGACCCTCAAATCCGGGGTCAACCTGAATTCCGCCAAATGCCATGAGACCCTTTCTAGCAAGACTAGATTTCAGTCCGAACCTGGCGCATATGTCATTTGGTAATCGCAATCTCTCTTCAGTTAGAATAGCAACGTACTGTCCTGGGAGAATCGTTAGCATTTGGTCCTTCTCCTTGTCTAGGTCTACTACCCTCCCCCGTTGATCTCCCTTAGGACTAATCAAAGCTCTCTTTCCCAATCTAAGATCGTAGGAAGCTGGTTGAATCGCGTCTTCATGAAATGGTTCAATCCCCAATTGCCCCGCTTGTGTCAATCGTTCGATGGCACCACCTGATAAAATAGCCATAGCTAAAGCCTCCCTTTTCTAGCCTATATCCTTTCTTTCTTAATATCAATAATAGCATAAAAGTCTGCTTCGCACATCCCTAGTAATGATATACTAGACGTCACGATGTGACTTTGCAGGACCAGTTCGGGTAGTCATCGCCCTTGTGCCTGTTGTTTTCCCACAGTAGCGGTTGCAGGTTGCTCAGGTCGTCATTTCCGCTCTTCGATACTGGCTTTATGTGGTCGATCTCCCAGCCCCATTTTTCGGTCTTGCCATACTTGGTACGCTGCATGGAAGCACCACATTTATCCTTCCGGAAGGACGGATACTGCGGTTCGGGAGTGCCCTTCTGCCACACAACCTCGATTGTCTTCTCATCAAACGGACTGCCATCGACTTTTGTGTTATATGATCTTGCCATATCGCCCTCCTTTCATCCTGCTCAACATTCCTATGCTTATTCTATCGCTGAGAGCATTGTAATGTGAAGTACTCGGAGACATCAACTGATATCAAGCCTTGCAGACTAAGAGATATTTTTGATACGGGAAAGCGCAAAGGAGGGATGTAACATTTCATCATTTTAGTATATGGAATAAGAAATAGTGATGGCTCCGGCTATAATAGAGATGTGTACCGAATAACACACCAAATCTAAAGTAGAAGGAGTCATCGAATGAAGAGTACCGCAGCCAGGAAACTCAG
>Ga0315312_1002822_pt1 | contig 11638 bp, 8 predicted proteins | sample TDP7_MG_FD_203629 | JGI IMG/M metagenome (GOLD analysis project Ga0315312, IMG submission 203629) | Freshwater sediment microbial communities from Lake Towuti, South Sulawesi, Indonesia - TDP7 | ecosystem: Environmental > Aquatic > Freshwater > Lake > Sediment | place: Indonesia: South Sulawesi... | reverse complement strand
TAATCCTGCATACAGCCATCGAGTCTAACAAAGCAGGATCGGCCTCACCGCACTTGGCTCTTGCCACCCGTCCCGAATCGGCGCACAATCGCAAAGGGGCAGTCGAAGTGCTCGTCGGCTGTTGCGGCTGGCCGGAGGGACGAGCGGCGTACTATGCGCATTTCCCGGTGGTCGAGCTGCAAGCCACCTTCTACCAGCCGCCCTCGGTCGAGCTGGCGCGCAAGTGGCGGAGGGAGGCGCCGGCGGGCTTCATCTTCACCCTTAAAGCCTGGCAGTTGATCACGCACGAGCCTTCCAGTCCCACCTACCGACGCCTGAAGAGGCCTGTTCCAGAGGCGGACCGCAAAGCCTACGGATCCTTCCGCCCGAGCCAGCAGGTGCGCTGGGCGTGGGAAGCCACGGAGGCCATCGCCCGCGCCCTGGAGGCGCCGGCCATAGTCTTCCAGTGTCCTGCCAGCTTCCGCCAGAGCCCGGAAAACCGCCGGAACCTGGAGACTTTCTTTGGCTCGATCGAGCGGGAGGGGCGCCTAGTGGTCTGGGAGCCGCGTGGGGACTGGGAGCCGGAGGCTGTCGCTGACCTCTGCCGGAGGCTGGACCTGGTGCACTGCGTGGATCCGTTCCAGGCGGGGGCCCCGAGCGGCACGGGGCCGGTCTATCTCCGGCTGCACGGGCGCGGCGGCTACCACTACCAATACACAGAGCAGGAACTGGAGTGGCTCGGCGAGCTCTGCCGGCACCGTCTGGCCCCTCGCCAGCCGATCTACGTCATGTTCAACAATACCGCCATGAAGGAAGACGCCCTCCGGTTCAGAGGCCTGGCGGAGGGCCGCGACTGAGCTACCGCCAGTGGGGGAACAGGTCGGGCCGCGCCCGGCGGCACTCCCCAAGCAGGTCTGGCACGCGAGAACGGCGCTTCAACAGTTGGCTGAGGAGACGATCCAGGGCACTTTCTTCCCCATCCAGCCACTGCCGGGGGACGCCCTTGGCAGCCCGATCCATGACCTCCTCGGGGAAGTGAACGATCTGCTCGAGCCAGGGCTGGAAATCGTCCCAGCCCCGGACTGGCTCGTAGACCAGCGGGCGGTGGTAGAGGCCGTGCAGCGGGGCGTCGGGAAAGTCCCAAAAAGGCCCGTTGAAAGCGAAGCCATGGTCGATCATGGAGGCCACGAAGCCCAGGGTGAGCGGGGGGGCGTCCTGACGCGGAGACCACTGACTGAAGCGGGCCCGGAAGAAAACCGCCTGGCGGCCGTTGGAGTTGCCGGCCCACTTGTCCAGGGCCAGCATGCCGAGGAACTCCACTCGGTTGACCACCTGCTGGAGCAGGGAGTCGGGGAGGAAGTCGTAGACGGCCACGCGGTTGGGGTCGCCGGGGTAGCGGGAGCCGAAGTGCCAGCCTGGGCTGATCCGCACCTTCTGGGCGCCGAGCTGGATGCTGACCCCGGGGTTGGCCGCCAGGAACTTCTCTGACAAGTGGATGACCGCAGCGGGGGGACAGGAGATCTGGAGATACCGAAGGAACTCGGCCACCAGCCACTCGTTGATCACAATGCGGCGGTGCTGAGGGTTGTTTTGGAACTTAACGACGTAGAAGTGCCCGTCTTCGGCCTCGATCAAATGGGCCTGGGCGCCGCCGCGCATCTTGCGGAGGCAGGCACGGGCGTCGAGGGGCATGGGGATGGAGTACCTTAGACTCTTACCACAAGTCGAGAAGGTGCTTTGTCATGGATGAGTTGGCGAGGCGCCCGCCTGCCCGGCGCGCGGCAAGGAGGAGCTGGCCCTGGAGCCTGTGAAGTTCGTGGCGCTGACCACCGGTCACGGCAAAGGCGTTACCGCGGCAGGCTACAGAGATACAGTGGCCCGCCCTCCGGAGCAGTGCCCGGATCGGTCACTGGAGCTGTGCCGGCGCTGCCGCCAGCTCCTGGACGCCTGACAAACCTGTGCCCGCGGACTGCCGTTGCCTTACTTCTTCTTGGGGCCCTTCTTCTTGGGGGCCGCCTTCTTGGGAGCAGCTTTCTTGGCTGCCTTCTTGGCCGGAGCCTTCTTGGCCGCCTTCTTGGGAGCGGCTTTCTTGGCGACCTTCTTGGCAGGCGCCTTCTTGGCGGGCAGCTTCTTGGCAGCCTTTCTGGCAGGGGCCTTAGCGGCTACCTTCTTCGCCGGGGGCGCCTCGACAGGGGCGACGGCGGCCTCGAACGCCTCGGCGGGCGGCGGTGGTACCTCGACCGGCGGGGCCGGGGGAACGATGGGCTCTTCCATTAAGTCCTCCTCTTCTTCCTGCTCAGCACCGTACTCCTCAAGTTCGGATTCCAGCTCGACGTGCTCCTCATTGAACTCGAAATCCTCCCGCTCGTCATCGAAGCGCGCGAGCATGACCTCACCGAACATTATTCAAGCCTCCTATGGTATCTTGGTCAAACCTTAGAATAACTCGTTTTCGCGAGAAGGCAAGAGCAGACAGGAAAATTTCGCACGCGGGCGCCGGAGCAGGGACCCAGAACTCGCCGAACAGACCAAACTGCCTGGCTGAGCTTGTTGCTGGCACGCGCTCAGTTAGCGGCCCGCCGCACGAGGGCGGGCTTTGCGGGGGCGGCGCTGCGCACGGCACGCTTGGGGGAGGCCTTGACCGGGGGGGCCGCGGCGGGAATGAGCAACAAGTCGCCGGCTTCCGGTCTCCCCCCCAAAGCCCGATTGGCGACCAAGATGGACTGGGAGGTGGCGCGGTAGCGCTGCGCCACGGCGGCCAGAGACTCTCCTTCGCCTAGGCGGTGGACCCGCCAGGAGGCACGCCGCTCCGCCGGGATGCTCTGGAGCACGGCGCTCACCACGGCTCCAGTCTCCTTAGGCACGCGGAGGCTATAGCCGGCCGGAGCCAGGTTCTTGAGCAAAGCCGGGTTCAGCTCACGGATCTCCGAGACGGTGCATTCCGCCAGATCGGCGATGAGCGGCAGGTGGGTGGGCGCGGTGATCTCGACCGCGTCGTATTCAATGGGGGGGTCGGAGGGAAGACCATCCAGCCCGTACTCCTGCGCGTTCTTAGTCAGGATGGTCATGGCCAGGATGACGGGCACGTGGTTGGCGGTTTCTTTGGGCAAGACGTTGCGGCGCCGCAACTCCCAGAAGTCGGCGTACCCAGTCCGCTCAACCGCCCGCTCGACGATGCCGGGCCCGCAGTTATAGGCGGCCATGGCCAGGTACCAGTCGCCGAAATGGTGATACAGGTCCAGCAGGTGACGAGCCGCGGCGCGAGTGGATTTTTCCGGATCCAGCCGCTCATCGACGAAGGGGGTCTGCGCCAGGCCATATTCTCTGGCTCGGCCGCGCACGAACTGCCACAACCCCATAGCCCGCTTCCGGGAGACCGCTCGGGGCTGGAAACCCGATTCGGCCTGCGCGTAATGGATCAGCTCCTGCGGCAACCCCTCCTCGTCGAGGATGCGCTGGATGAGCGGGCGATAGCAGCCCATGCGGCGCAGGCCGGCGGCCATGATCTTTCGCCCGCGCTCGGAGGTAAAGTACTGGATGTAGCCCAGCACCGCATCGTTGACTTCCACCGGGAGCTGGGAGCCCATAGCCCGGACCTGCTCCGACACCCTGTCTTTCAATTCCGGAGCTACGAGGAAGGTTAACGCGGGGATGTCCTCCAGTGGGGGTCTTTGAAAGCCTGGCTCTGCCGAGGTATCGCCTGCGCCCAGACCCGCCAGGTCCATGCGGTGGATGGCCTCCACCAGCTCCTCAAGTTTCTTCTCCAGGCGGGCCCGCTCGGGCAGCCGGTCTGGCGCGGCCAGCAGCAGGTCTATTGCCTGGTCGAAGTGCCGGCGGGCGGCCTCGGCGTCTCCTTCTTGGTAGCGGCGCCGTCCGGCCTGGAAGTGGGCCTCGGCCTCACGAATCAGCAGCTCGACGCGCCCGCTCTCGGCCAACTCAAACCCCGCTTCGTCCAGGGGCATGGGCAGTGGCCGCAGTGCCGGGGGGGCATCCAAGGGGGGTGGATCGGGGACCACCCAGCGCGGTTCCGGAGGCTTGGTGGCGGGGGGTACGAAGTAGTTCCGCAGCACCGGAACTCTGGCCAGCCGACACCCGGTCGAGAGCCCTCCGGCAATCACCATCAGCCAAACCGACAATGTCAGTCCCTTACGACGGCTCATGGTTCCGCCAGCAGGTCGAGTGCGCCATCAGGCCTTCCTACATCGAAGCTAAGACTTTACCTTAATAGCGCCAAGGGGGTCAAGGCAGGGGCGAGGCAGGCCTCGCCCCTACTCCTCTTCCTCTTCCACGCCCGCCTTGGCCGCCTTGGCCGCGGCGATGATCTTCTCGGCCAGGGTCTGCGGAACGAAGTCGTAGTGGCTGAACTCCATGGAGAAGGAGGCACGCCCCTGGGTCATCGAGGTCAGGTCGTTCTGGTAGTTGAGCATCTCGGCCATGGGAACCTGGGCACGGATGATCTGGGTGCCTCCTCTGGTGTCCATCCCAGAGATGCGGCCCCGGCGGCCGTTCAGGTCGCCCATCAGGTCCCCGGCGTACTCGACAGGGGCCTGGATCTCGACGTTCATGATAGGTTCAAGCAACGCGGGCTTGGCTTGCTCCATGGCGGCCTTGAAGGCCTTGCGGCCCGCGAGCTTGAAGGAAAGCTCCGAGGAGTCCACCTCGTGGTAGGAGCCGTCGTAGAGGGTGACGCGGAAATCCACCACCGGGTAGCCGGCTAGATACCCCTGGTGGGCGGCCTCCAGGATACCCTTCTCGACGGCGGGAATGTAGTTTCTGGGAATGGCACCGCCGAAGATGTCGTTGACGAACTCGAACTGGGCCCCACGCGGCAGGGGCTCCATGCGGATGCGACAGTCGCCAAACTGGCCCCGGCCGCCGGTCTGCTTCTTGTGGCGCCCCTGCACATCGGCGGTGCCCCGGATGGTTTCCCGGTAGGGCACCTTAGGAGCTTTCAGCGTGACATCGACGCCGTAGCGCCGCCGGAGCCGGCTGACCATCACCTCCAACTGCTGCTGCCCGCTGCCAGCCAGCAGGAACTCCTTGGTCTGCGGGTCGCGGTAGAAACGCAGGGAGGGGTCCTCTTCGAGGAGCCGCTGGACGGCCTCGCCCATGCGGTCCTCATCCTGGCGCGTTTTGGCCTCGATGGCGTAAGCAATGGAGGGCTCCGGGGGCCTGACCGGCTGGTAGGCGACCGCCGCCCCCTTCTCATGGAGCGTGTCGCCAGTGAGCGTATCCTTCAGCTTGGCCACCGCGCCGATGTCGCCCGGATGAAGCTCGGTGACGGGCTGGAGCGTCTTGCCCATCAGGCAGCCAATGTGGGCCAGCCGCTCGGTGGCCCCTGAACGGCTGTTTTGCAGAGTGCAGTCGTTCTTCAAGACCCCGGAGTAGACCTTGAAGTAAGACACGCGGCCGGCAAAGGGATCGGCGATAGTCTTGAAAACAAAGGCCGAAAGCGGCTGGGAAGCGGAGACCGGCCGGCGCTGGTCCCCTTCAGCGCCCTGGAGGGAAAGCGACTGGCGCTCCACGGGCGGCGGGAAGTTGGCCACTGCGAAATCCAGCAGCAGGTCCGAGCAGATGCCCACCGTAGCCGCCCCGCACAACACCGGAAACACCCGGCGCTCCCAGACCGCTTGGCGCAACCCCTCGAGCAGGTGCTCGGGTGAAAGGGTGCCTTGCTCGAAGAACTCTTCGAGTAACGCATCGTCGCCCTCGGCTATCATCTCGACCAGCGCCTCGCGCGTCCTCTGGGCGGCCTCGGCCATCTCAGCCGGAATCTCGCCCGGCGTGCCCTTGCCGTCCGCCTCCGCGCTATAAGTGAAGACCTTCATCTGGATTAAGTCGATGACGCCCCGAAACTCGCGCTCGGCGCCCACAGGCAACTGGATGGGGATGGCTCCACGCCCGAAGTTCTCGTGAATGCTGGCCAGAGCACGATCGAAGCTGGAGCGTTCCCGGTCCAGTTTGTTGATGATGATGGCGCGGGGCAACTGGTAGTGGTCGGCGAACTGCCAGACTTTCTCTGTGGTTACCTCGACGCCCGCGACGCCGTCCACTAGCAGGAAGGCCGAGTCGGCGGCAGCCAGCGAGGCCTGCGTGTCGTTGATGAAGATGTTGAAGCCTGGGGTGTCCAGCAGGTTCAGCTTGCACTTCTTCCATTCCACCAGGGCGATGCCGGTCGAGACGGTTACCTTGCGCTGGATCTCCTCGTCGTCGAAGTCGGTGACCGTGTTGCCCTCATCGACGCGGGTCAGCCGGTTGGTGGCGCCGGCGGTGTATAGCAAGGCCGCGGCTAGCGAGGTCTTGCCGCTGTTGCCGTGCCCGATCAGGCCAATGTTCCGTATGTCCTTGCCTTCGTAAACCTTCACGGTGACACTCCTTGGCGGCGGCCAACCGGGAGGCTGCCAGAAAAATGGAGGGCCAAAGAACGGATCGTAGCACATTCAGCAGCCAAGCCGGGGCGTGAACCGCGTAAGATGATGAGGAGGAAGCCATGTTGCTCGCCTTAGCGCTCGCCGTGGGTATCGCCGATCGGGTCCCGGCGCGCTGGTTCTCGGGTAACCCCAGGTCCCTGGAGCTGCTCGAAGCAAGCCCGGTTAACTGCTTGTTCCTGGAGCACACAGCCTGGTCCGCCGAGTTCGCGCAGCAAGCTGCGGCACGGGGCCTCATCACGCTGGGCGTATTACGCCCGGGCCAGGAACCGCTGGAGGCAGCGCGCCGAGTCGTAGAAACCAAGCTGGACGGGGTGGTGCTCGAAGGCGCCTTCGAGCCCTCGCTGGCGGAGGGCGTCCGGAAGGCGCTCGGCAGCCAGAAACATCTCGTGAAACTTCCCCCGCGCCGACTGATGCGCCTGGACGGCAGTGCGCCCCTGGTGGGCACCTGCCAGGGGCTGTGGCCCGGCATCCAGGCCCAGGAAGGCGGCAAGGCGAAAGCCCGGCCAACGGGCGGCCCCTGGATCGACACCAACTCCGGTTTCCTCCGGTTTGTGAAATCCGCTACAGAGGCGCCCATCTGGATCGCTAACCGGCCTCCGGAGAGGACCGTCCTGCCGGTGGAGCGCTATCTGAACGCCATCTCGGATGCGGAGATGCTGGGCGCGCGCTGGGTCCTGGCCCTGGACGAGGACTTCTCCCGGCGGCTGGTGGAACGTGAGCCGCGGGCCCTGGCGGACTGGAAGCGCATCGGGGCGCACCTGCGCTTCTACGAAGATCACAAGGAGTGGCGCACCCTGAAGCCTTACAGCCGCCTGGCGCTGGTCGAGGATGCCGCGACGAGCGGCCTGCTATCGCGGAGCATCCTGGACATGTTCATCGGCCGGCACATCCCGGTCCGCCCGGTGCCGGTGAACCGGCTGGACAAAGCCGCGCTCCGGGGCGCCCGCATGGCCGTGGCCGTGGATCCCAGTGTTCTGAGCGAAGCGCAGAAGGAGGCGCTCAAAGACGTGGGTCGGGCTGGAGGTACCCTGCTGACCGGCCCGCCCGGCTGGAGATTCTCGCCGCCCACGGACGATCAGATCACGCTGGCAGATAGCGAACTGGAACGGATCAATGACGTTTGGCAGGGGATCAACTCGGCGGTGGGGCGCGGCAACTTCGGAGTGAGGTTGTTCAACGTTTCCGGGATGCTCTCAAGCCTGCTGGGGGACCCCGACCGCGGCCCGGTGCTGTTGCACCTGGTGAACTTCACCAACTACCCGATCGAGGCCGTGACCGTGCACCTCGCCGACAAGTTCCGGCGAGCCCGCCTGTACGCCCCGGAGCGAGAGCCGCAAGAGCTGGCGCTTTATCCGGTGGAGGGGGGCATGGCGGTGGACATCGACCGGGTTGGGGTATGCGCGGTGCTGGTTCTAAACTGAAGTTATGACCCGGAGGGAACTACTAGCCCTGGTGGGGGGCGCTACGCGTGTACCGTGGGGCGGGCCTTCAGCCTGCCGCGCCGCAGGCGAAACCGCCTGCGCCACGGGCGCCACCGCTCCTGTCGCCATCGCCCGCGCACGCTCATATGAAGAAGACCTCACTGCCATCATGGGCAAGATGTTCGACCAGCTTGGCGGGCTGGGCTGGCTGGTCAAGGGGAAGACCGTCACGGTCAAGCTCAACCTGACCGGCAGCCCAGGGCTGCGGTTCGAGGGGCGCCCGCCGGGCGTAACGCACTACACGCATCCCCGCGTGGCGGGCGCACTGGCACACCTGCTAGGGAAGGCGGGCGCACGGCGCATTCGCTTCGTCGAAAGCTGCTGGGGAACGGGCGGGCCGTTGGAAGAATACCTGCTCGATTCAGGCTGGAACGTGCGGGCGCTGGCTGGCGCAGCGCCCAACGTCGAGTTCGAGAACACCAACGCTCAAGGCAAGTCGAAGGGCTACGTGCGCCTGAAGGTGCCGGGCGGCGGGCGCGTGTACCGCGCTTACGATCTGAACCGCGCTTACGAAGACACCGACGTCTTCGTGAGTTTGGCCAAGCTGAAGGAACACGAGTTGTGCGGGGTAACGCTGGCGCTGAAGAACGTCTTCGGGATCACCCCGGCCTCCGTCTACGGGGATGACGCGGGGCGCGAAGAGCCCAACGAGAGCCCGACCAAGGGGCGCCAGAACGTCTTGCACGAGGGCAAGCGGCAGCCCTCCGCAAGCGCTCCGCAGGAACTGGATCCGCACTCGGGCCGGGATCCCGGTTATCGCTTGCCGCGCATCGTGGCGGAACTGGCCGCCGCCCGCCCCATCCAGCTTGCCGTCATCGACGGCATCCAGACCGTGGCCGGCGGCGAAGGTCCGTGGATACGCGGGTTGCGCCGGGTCGAGCCCGGTCTGCTGCTCGCCGGCACTAATCCTGTCTCGACCGATGCCGTGGCTACGGCCGCTATGGGCTTCGATCCCGCGGCCCGCAGGGGCCGGGCGCCCTTCCGCACCTGCGACAACACCATGGAGCTGGCCGAGGGGCTCGGCCTGGGTACCGCGGACCTTAAGCGCATTGAGGTGCGCGGCCTGCCGCTGGAGCAGGCCAGGTATCGGTTTGCTGGTTAGCGGTTCCTTGCGATAATAATAAGTCCCGCCGGGCGCGGGCCAGCCGATGCAGATATCTGTTCCTTTCATCCCGTCGCTGCCCAAGCTCACCCTCACTGCGGTCATTGATATCCTGATCGTGGCCTTCCTGATTTACCAGCTCATACAGGTTGTCCGCCACACTCGCGCCGCCCACATCCTGGCAGGCATCGGAGTGGTGCTGGTCACCTACCTGGTGGCGATCTGGGCGGGGCTGGAGCTGCTGCGCTCGATTCTGGCCACGGTGGTCCCCTACACGGCCGTCGCCCTGATTGTGTTGTTCCAGTCGGAGATCCGGCGTACGCTGGCGCGGATCGGGCGGCGGCGTTGGCTGGGTCTGGGCGGGGAGTTGCAGCGCCGGGAGTCGATCGACGATGTGCTGCTGGCCCTGGGGCGGCTCTCCCAGAGCAGGGTGGGCGCGCTGATCGTGCTGGAACGGGACACCGGACTGCGCACCTTCATCGAAAGCGGCGTCGCGCTGGACGCGCGCGTCTCGCGCGACCTGCTGCTGAGCATCTTTCAACCCGGCGGGGCGCTGCACGACGGCGCGGTGATCATCCAGGGCGACCGCGTACGCGCCGCAGCCTGCTTCCTGCCGCTCAGCACTAACCCGGCGGTGGCGCGCAAGCTGGGCACGCGTCACCGGGCCGCCATCGGGATCACCGAGGAAGCCGATTGCCTCGCCCTGGTGGTCTCCGAAGACACCGGGCGTATGTCGGTAGCGGCTTTCGGCGAGATCGAAATGGAGCTCACGCTGCCGCGCATCGGGGAGCGACTCAACAAGCACTTTGGGCGGAGACGGAAGCGTGAGGAGCCCGCGGCAGGGCGAGCGCCCGCTCCTCACCCAGAGTCCCTAGCGGCCAGGAGCCGAAGGGCCGATCAGCCATGATTCGCGCGGTAGTGCACAACCTGGGTTGGAAGCTGCTGTCGCTGGCTCTGGCGGTCTTGCTTTGGCTCACCTTCGCCAGCGCGCCCGAGGCGGCCACCTCGCTAGGGGTGCCGGTGGAGTTCCAGCACGTCCCAGCGGGTTTGGAGATCGTCTCCAACCTGCCCGAGCGGGTGCAAGTGCAGGTGCAGGGCGCCGCTAGCAAGCTGGATGCGAGCAACCTTTCGGCCATCGCGGTGGTGCTGAACCTGAGCGACGTGCGATCCGCGGGCCAGCGCACCTTTACCATTGACAGCCACAACGTCCGGCTGCCCCTGGGGGTGCGGCTGGTTCGGGCGGTGCCGGGGCAACTGCGCGTCGAGTTCGAGCGCCGGGCCTCCCGCGAGGTGCCCGTTCGGGTGAGATTCTCCGGCCCGCCGCCCCACGGTTATCATGTGCGCCACTTCGAGGTGCATCCCGCCGAGCTGACCGTGCTGGGGCCGGAAAGCCGGGTCGGGCAGGTGGAGTACGCCGAGACCGACCCGGTCGAACTCCCGCCCAAAGCCGGCGCGACGGAGCACCGGGTCAACGGCTTTGTCCGTGAGCCGCAGGTGAGGTTCGCCACGCCGCCGCTGGTGCGGGTCAAGGTGGTGCTGGAGGCCGCCGGCGCGGAGCGAAAGTAGCACGCCGCGCTCGCCCACTGATGTCAAGAGAGCTTTTCGGTACCGACGGCATTCGTGGTGTCGCCGGGGAATACCCGCTCGATGCCGCCACGGTGTTCTGCCTTGGCCAGGCCCTGGGGGAACTGGCGGCCCGCCAGGCGCCCGAGCCGGAGGTCCTCTTAGGGATCGACACTCGGGAGTCCGGCCCCGTGCTGGCCCGCCAGGTGGCTGGGGGCCTGGTCGAGCGCGGCGTCCGCGTGCGGTTTGCCGGCGTCATCACCACTCCCGGGGTGGCCTACCTGACCCGGGCCGAGGCCTTCGTGGCCGGAGTGATGATCTCGGCGTCCCATAACCCCTATCAAGACAATGGCATCAAGGTGTTCGCCCACTCCGGCTACAAGCTGGATGACCAGCAAGAACACCAGCTCGAAGAACGCGTCTTCGCCAGTCTGGAGGCGCGCGTGGAGCTGGCTGAGCACAGCCTCCACCCGGAGACGTCACTGGCGGCGCGCTACCTGGACCACCTGGCCACCGGGCTGCCCGGCTCGCTCCGGGGCTTCAGCATGGTGCTGGATTGCGGAAACGGCGCGGCCGCGGAGCTCGCGCCCCGGCTGTTTGAGCGGCTGGGGGCAGCGGTCGAGGCCATCGCCAACACTCCCGACGGGCGCAACATCAACCGGGATTGCGGTGCGCTGTTTCCAGAATTGGTGAGACAGCGTGTGCTGGCTTGCGGCGCCGACCTGGGAGTGGCCTTCGATGGCGATGCCGACCGCGCTATTCTCGTGTCCCGCACGGGCAGGATCGTGGACGGCGATGGCGTGCTACTGATGGCGGGCCGCTGGTTGCTCCAGCAAGGCCGATTGCCTGGACCCGGTGGCGAACCGCTGGTGGTGGCCACGGTGATGTCGAACCTGGGCTTGGAACAGGCCCTCCAAGCGCACGGGATACGCCTGCTGCGCACCCCGGTGGGCGACCGCTACGTGCTGGAGGGGATGCTGCGGACTAGCGCAGCGCTGGGCGGCGAACAGTCCGGACACGTGATCTTTCGCGACTATGCCACCACGGGCGACGGGCTGCTGACCGCTCTGCGGGTCCTGGAG
>Ga0315312_1002821_pt1 | contig 11640 bp, 8 predicted proteins | sample TDP7_MG_FD_203629 | JGI IMG/M metagenome (GOLD analysis project Ga0315312, IMG submission 203629) | Freshwater sediment microbial communities from Lake Towuti, South Sulawesi, Indonesia - TDP7 | ecosystem: Environmental > Aquatic > Freshwater > Lake > Sediment | place: Indonesia: South Sulawesi... | reverse complement strand
CATTTGGTCCCTGGTTTATGCCAGAAATGACCAGGTCTATCTTGTTTTTAATTAGTTTACCTAAAGCTAGGATAACACTATCAGCTGGAGTGCCTTCCACTGAGTAGGTCTCTACTTTAGGCACTACGGGTCTGACTCTTTGGACTCTCAGTGGCTGGCGCAGAGTTACCGCAGTACCTATGGCGCTTTGTTCTCTATCCGGGGCGACAACTACTACTTGGGTGATATTCTTTAGCTCCTTGACCAGTGTCCACAGCCCTGGAGCAAATATTCCATCATCATTAGTTATTAGTATTCTCATACCGGACGCCTTTGCTTTATTCAGTTTATCATGGCAAGAATAATGACGGCAAATTGGAGGTTGTTTATTAACCTCACCCCCTTTAGATATTTATTAACCCACCCCCTTTATCCCCCTCCCTTATGAAGGGAGGGGGAATATAAAATAGAAGAGGGGCTAACGCCCTCTTAAACTCCCAAGAAAGGAGAGTCAAAGAGAGGCGAAGCCTCTCTTAATTAACTATTTCCCCCTTCCCTTAATAAGGGAAGGGGGGAAAGGGGGATAGGTTGCTAAACAACCCCAAATTGCGAGGTTGGGTTGACTCTGGCTCGCCTTTATGCTATGCTATAACCAAAATTGAATAGGAATTATAGGGGTGCCCAAGCGCAAGTGAGGGCTTAAATGGAAGGCAAGACCGGTGAAAATCCGGCACAGTCCCGCCTGCTGTAACTGAGGGTATTGTTCAGAAGTCAGAACGCCAGCCCCTATTTTTATTACCTCCGCGGAGATGGGGGAACGGGTTATAGCTTTAAAAATCCCCTTGCTCTTAAAACGAGGGGATTTTTAATTAGGATATTACTTTGATTGTAAAGCTAGGTTTAGAGCATGCTTATTAAGCTAAGGGGCAGAAATCGACTGGTTTTGGTTTTACTGCTATTAGGTGGCGGTCTGGTAGCAGCGCTGTTTTTGGCTAATGCCTTTGGTACGGTGAACGTGCCTTTACCCTATATATTGAAGATGGCTCTCAATAAGATAGCTGTTTTCGATTTCCCCTCTACCTGGAGGGCGGCGGATGAAACCATTATTTTTCAGATTAGACTACCTCGAGTAATAGGTGGTGCTTTGGTTGGTGCCGCTCTGGCTACCGCCGGGGGGCTGTTTCAGGGCTTATTACGCAATCCAATGGCTGACCCCTATATCATTGGCACCTCAGCCGGCGCCGCTTTGGGGGCGACTATAGCCATGATGCTGCCCGTAAATCTAGTTTTTCTTGGTTTTGGCTTGGTGGCGGTGGCGGCTTTTGGCAGTGCCTTGGCTACGGTGATTCTGGTCTATAACCTAGCCCGGGTAGGTGGTAAGACGCCTATTATAAGCATGCTCCTAGCTGGATTTGTGGTTAGTTCTCTGCTGGCGGCAGTTATGATGTTTCTGATGTCAATAGGCAACAGGCTGAACCTAAACCTTCGCTCGGTTTATTCCTTTCTTATGGGTAACATCTCGGTAACTAGCTGGGGACAGCTGGCGGTTGTCGCCCCGCTGGTCATCGGGGGTATTATTGGCGCCCGATTTTTTGCTTTCCATTTGAATGCCTTTTCTCTGGGGGAAGAGGGGGCTGCCTATCTAGGCGTTGACGTAGAGAAGGACAAAATTCGCATCCTGGCTTTGGGTTCTTTGCTCACAGCAACCGCGGTCTCTATAAGCGGGCTGGTTGGTTTTGTCGGACTGGTGGTACCGCATGCGGTGCGCCTGAGTTTGGGACCAGACCATCGGTTGCTGTTACCAGCTTCGGCATTAGCCGGTGCCGGCTTTTTAATTGTTGCTGACCTTGTCGCCCGTGTTGTCCTAGCCCCGGTGGAAATTCCGGTGGGGGTGGTTACCGCTATTATCGGTGCTCCATTTTTTATCTATCTGCTAAGACGTGCTAGAAGGGAGTATGCTTTCTAATGGTTAGCTTACAGGTTCAGCGGGTCTCCTTTTCCTATTTCAATGGCTTGGTTTTACATAATGTTGACCTTTTGGTCAACGCCGGTGAGATAGTGGGCTTAATTGGTCCCAACGGCTCGGGTAAGACCACCCTGATTAAACTAGCCAGTGGCATTCTTAAGCCTAAGGAGGGGGAAATTAGGCTGGATGGTTCTAATTTAAGCCAGTTGAGCCGAAGGTCTATCGCCCGTAGTGTAGCGGTAGTGCCACAGCAATTCCACATCCCCTTTGCCTTCACCGTTAATGAGGTAGTAACCCTGGGCCGAATTCCCTTCCTTAGAGCCTTTGCCGGGGAAACTAAGGCTGATAAGCAATTGGTGGTTGATGCCTTAGAGTTGGTCGGCATCACTGAGCTTGAGGAACGGCGTTTTGATGAACTAAGTAGTGGGGAGCGCCAGAAGGTTATCCTAGCTATGGCGTTGGCTCAGCAGCCTAAACTGCTACTTCTTGATGAGCCAATAGTGCACTTGGACATCGCCCATCAAATAGAAATCTTGGAGTTGATAAGAAGACTTAATGTTGAACGAGGGCTTACGGTTATTGGGGCTATGCATGACCTCAACCTGGCGGCACTTTACTTCAGCCGCTTAGTCCTGCTCAAGGAGGGCAGGGTTTCGGCTGATGGGACTCCGGCTCAGGTCTTGACCGAGGCTAGAATAAAGGAGGTCTTCTCGGCTTCGGTTAGAGTGGAGTTACATCAGTTAACCGGTGTCCCTCACATAATCATTATGCCTAAGGGAGACATTAGGTAAGGTGACCAAAGGGGAGTCAGAGCATCCGATATATCAGGACAGACCTCCCTGGCTCACACAATATGGCTTGTATTTTGTTTATGCTATGGCTTTAGTCAACGTTGATTATGTTTGTTGGCAACAAAGAGACCCTATAAGAGCATACTGCTAGGATAATTTCATCGAACCAAGTTAATCCACAGCTTTGCCATTTTTTGAAACACCCCCAATGCATTGGAGACCGTTAACGCATAGCCGCTACATTCGGGTATTTCATCGCACCTGAAGAAGAAGCGGTATCCGTAACCATTGTCGCCATTTCGATGCGTGAAAACCCTGACTTTAGAAATCCTGATCGTCAGTTTGGAATAGTTTTCTAGACGCTTCATATATTTCACACTTACGCGAGATGTTTGAACCAGCGTCGGGTGAATTGTAGCTCAAGCAAGTCGGGGCATAAATAGACCACTGGCTGGCCGCCGGATGGTCAGTTCTTTTTGCAAGCCTTCCCTGAGGCGGCCTTGGCAGAGGTCGCCTCCGTTCCCCCTACTTGTAGTCTATTTTATCGCCGTGTCCTTGGCAATATTCCATTAGTAGTAGCTGAGCAAGGTAAGTTCTTGCTAGAGTGCAAACATCACTAAAGTACTAAACGATTCACTTAGGATGAGGCACCTCGGTGTCCCCACATAATCGTTATGCCTAAGGAGCACATTGGCAAGCGAGAGTAGTTGGACATCGGGTAGAGGTAAGGGCTATAATCTCAAATAGCCATGAATTATCAACCTAAACCTCATATCCTTTTTACCACGGAAGAGGTGGAAACCACCGTTAAGCGGCTGGCGGCGGAAATTAGGAAAGACTATCACGGCAAAAATCCCCTTCTTATAGGTATTCTTAAAGGTTCTTTTGTCTTTATGGCTGACCTGATTCGGCTCCTTGACTTCCCTCTGGAAGTAGAGTTTATTACTTTGTCTAGCTATGGCAGGGGAAGGGAGAGTTCGGGGAAGATTAGGGTGGTCAAGGGGCTTCGGGCTGAAGTTAAAGGCAGGGAGGTATTGGTAATTGAGGACATTGTGGACACCGGGCGGACTATTTCCTTCCTTCTTGATTACCTGCGGAGGAAAAAGCCCGCCTCGTTGAGGCTTTGTGCCCTGACTGATAAGCCGTCTCGGCGGCAGATTCCAGTCAATATTGACTACCTGGGTTTCACCGTTCCCAATAAGTTCATCGTTGGTTATGGCATAGACTGGGATGAGAAGTTTCGTTACCTCCCTGAGATATGTTTTGTTGAGGCTGAGGACTAGTGTTGCTAATCTCAGTCGTTTATCAGGGGTAGTTTGAAGGGGCGCAGCCCCTTCGGAAACTATAGTTCCCCTTCAAAGGAGAGTTAAAGAGAGGCGAATACGGGGTCCCCGCAAAAACGAAGTTTTTGTGGGGTAAAAAGCCTCTCTTATGTAATTATTCCCCCTTCCCCTTATCAAGGGGAAGGGGGATAAAGGGGGATAGGGTTTCTAAGTAAAAACTAAGGGGGTGAGGTAGATAAATAATCTACTAATCTCAGTGGCTAAAGGGGAACTTCCCGCTGACCTTATCCTGGCTAATGCTAAGGTGGTGAATGTCTTTTCCGGCGAGGTTGAGCCGGGCAATGTAGCTATTTGCCGAGATAGTATTGCTGGAATAGGGGACTATCATCAGGCAAGGCGGGTAATAGATTTGGGCAACAGATACCTTGCCCCGGGTCTTATCAACGGGCATACCCACTTAGAAAGCTCCATGCTTGATATTGGTCAATATGCTTGGGCAGTGGTGCCCCGAGGCACTCTGGCGGTGATAACCGACCTCCACGAAATAGCCAATGTTTGTGGGCTGGATGGTATAAGATATGTCCTAAACCGTGCCCGCCGTTTGCCCTTCGACCTTTGCCTAATGGCTCCCTCCTGTGTGCCAGCTACCAATTTAGAGACCTCTGGGGCTAGCCTTGACCCCGAAGCTATTCGTCGGCTTCTTAGATGGAAGGGCTGTATCGGGCTGGGGGAGGTAATGAATTTCCCGGCTGTGCTCAGTAGCGATGAAAGTGTTCTGACTAAGGTTAACCTTGCCCGGGGTAAGGTTATTGATGGTCATGCCCCAAGCGTTAGCGGCAAAGACCTTAATGCCTACATTGTCGCTGGCATCCTCTCCGACCATGAGTCCACTTCTTTAGAAGAGGCTAGGGAGAAGTTAAGGCGGGGCATGTATATCATGATTAGAGAGGGCTCGTCAGAGAAGAATCTGGACGCTTTGCTTCCCTTGGTTACCGATAAGACCTATAAGCGGTGTATGTTTGTGGTCGATGACCGCAGTTGTGTTGACCTGCTAAGGGATGGGGATATTGATGCCGTAGTCCGAAAGGCAATAAAGCGAGGTCTTGACCCGGTGCGGGCGATTCAGCTAGCGACGATTAATCCCGCCGAGTATTTCAGGCTAGACCGGCTTGGCGCTATCGCCCCCGGCTACCAGGCTAATCTAATTGTCATTGATGACCTATCCGACCTATCAATAGATATGGTCTTCTACTGGGGTCGCCTGGTAGCCAGACGGGGGCAGCCTTTATTCCCCTTATATCAGGCTGCCGGGGGACTAATCAATATGAACATCAAGCCCTTCGGTATAGAGGCGTTGAAGCTTTTAGCCTCGGGAGAAACTGAGCCGGTTATTGAAATCGTCCCCGGTCAGATAATTACTAAGAAGAGTCTGGAGCGGGTCAAGGTTTTAGATGGCGTTATTGTGCCTGATACCAGCCGGGATATCTTGAAGCTGGTGGTAGTGGAGAGACACCGGGCTACAGGCAATATCGGCTTGGGGCTGGTTATGGGGTTTGGCTTGAAGAAGGGGGCTTTAGCTTCCTCAGTTGCCCACGATTGTCATAACATTATCGCTGTCGGGACTGATGATAGGGACATATTTGTTGCCGTTAAAGAAATTGAGAGGTTGCAAGGCGGACTAGTAATAGCTGCTGATGGCAGAATATTAGCCAGCCTGGCTTTACCTATTGCCGGGTTATTATCTGATGAACCGTTAGAGGTGGTGGTTGATAAGCTGGAGAAGCTGGAGCAGCTTGCCAAAGACTTAGGCACCACCCTGCCTTCTCCCTTCTCCACCCTTTCCTTTTTAGCCCTACCGGTCATCCCCGAACTCCGCCTTACCGACCTCGGTCTGGTGGATGTCAATGAGTTTAAGCTAATTAGGTGAGGGTTTGGGTGGTCTGGTTCCCTATTTCTTCCTCACCGCATACCTGATGATGGTCTTGGGGACTTTGGCGTCGGGGGTGGTGAGGTACTCTTCTTCGTGGACGCCAGCTATTTCATAGCCATTGTCTTTAATGAACTTGTGCAAACGCTCCACAGTCGGACCCTCTTGGTCATAAGCCCCGAGGTGGAGAATCTGGGCTATGGTGCCATACTTCCAGGTCTCAAGCTTGACCTCAACCCCAGGGACTTTCTGGGGTAGGGAGGTGGTGTCCTCAGGGACGGGCAGAGCGATAATATGAGTCCACTCCTCTTTGGGCAGGAGGTGGGCATCAGGATAGCGGGCGCGGAGTCCACTAACCTTGAAGGTGGGCAGTCCCTTCTTCTTGAGGTCAAACTTTAGCGTATAGACTGAACCGTAGAGGGCGGGCATAAGCTCGGAGAAGACCTTATCCGGTGTGCCCTTGCCATAGACCACCGCCATCTTTTGCGGTGGCATTTCCAGAATTTGGGGCTCTTTCTTGGACGATTTTGGTGGTGTCATTATAATTAATTACCTCCTTGTTAAATAACTACCTTTATACTTACTTCGTCATCTGCTCTTGTATCAGTTTCTCACCATATTGCAGCAGAATTTTGGCTCGCTCTGGGGAGACCTTCTTTGATTCTAAGTAGGCTTTTAATGCGTCAAGGGGGGTTATTTCTTCGGCTGCCCATTCTCCCAGTCTAAGGCGCGTCTCCCGCTCTACCTCCTTGGCGATGGTAAAGTAGTGGGCTTCCTTTAACGCATCCCTGATGTCATTATCCCTGAGCTGTCCCTCAACCTCGGCTGGCAGGCTGATGTTTAGCCTTACGACAGCATCCCTGGCATTTTCTTCATGCTCACTAATTGCCTTGAGCACAGTTGATGTCGGGTCAGCATCCTGTGGCTCAATAGCCACACTAATGGTCAGAAAGCGGCGCCCGATTACCGGGTGAAAGTTAAAAGAGACCCGCCTTTTGCTTTCTTTATCTGTCTCAACCTCCACCAAATAGAACCCCTTCTCGTCTTGCTCCTCACTGAAATCCAAGCGCTCTAAGCTACCGGAGTAAACCACTGGTGGATTCTGAGATAGAACCTGGTGCCTGTGAATATGACCCAGGGCAATATAATCAAAAGCCGGGTTGGCAACGTTACTCAGCGCCAATGCATGCTCCTGCCCGATGGTCATTAACCTCTCTGAGCCTACTTGGGCGCCTGAGACCCAGACGTGGGCGGCTAGTATAGATGGCAGTCTGGGGTCAAGTTTCGGGACGTTAGCCGCAATGACATTGGTTAATACCTCCCGCAATCTCTGGTTAATCTGGTCAAAGTTAAGATTTTTGCTCTCCTCTTTGGTCAATAAAGCGCTTCGCCTCAACCACGGCAGGGAGGCTATTTGAACCGTGCCGCTGTTAGTTGGGATGCGGTAAACATCGGGGCGGTTAGAGACGTAAACGTTCTTAATGGTTAAAGTATCAAAAATCTCGGTGGTGGTCGCCCGACCTATAGCGTTAGGCAGGTCGTGGTTGCCGATGAGGAGGAAGATAGGGATGCCATTGGTGGACAGGCGGTTAATTCGTTTGGCAAATTCCCGTTGCTGGGTCTGGGTAGGCTCACGGCTCTTGTAGGCATCGCCGCAGAAGAGGACAAGGTCTATCTTGTTTTCCAGGGTATAGTCCACAACCTGGTCAAGAGACGATAGGAAATCAAGGAGGCGTGAGGACAACCCGGTAACCGGGTCGATTCGCCCATAAGATTCAACACCGAGGTGAAGGTCAGCAAAGTGGAGGACTTTCAACCCCATCCCCCTTTTAGATTAGTTTCACGTCTTTGCGAGGAGCATCAGTGACGAAGCAATCTCAAGAGATAACATCGCTTTATCTTTGGTAACCCCATCCCCCTTTATCCCCCTTCCCCTTAGAGAAGGGGAAGGGGGGAAATGATATTAGAAGAGGGGCTTCGCCCCTCTTAAACACCCCTGTTTGGGTGAGTGTCCTGTACACCTCAAAAGCTTCCCTGAGTAGGGGAAAATCATACCACCTCTGAAAGAAAATCCTTCAACAACAAAACATCTGTAGCTAGAATTCCTCTAGTCTGGCCTTCCGCACTGGGACGCAACCGCCACCTAGCCCCATGAAACTTCTGCTTCGATATGGGTAGTTTCTCAAGTAACCAGCCCTTCTTTCTAACCAGATTATTGTCTGCGTCCCAAGCCACTATCAGTTTAATATGAGGATGATACTTCGTTTTCTGCAAGAAGTCTCTTATTATATCCTGCAAGTGCATTTTGAATTCCACAATCATTTCCTCTAAACGGTAGACGCCCCTCTCCTCAATTTCTTTTCTTTCCTTTGCAGGGTAGCTTCCCAGCCATTCCAGCCAATGTTCTTTACCTACTTCATCTTTTGATATCTCATAGCCGTAAATGCCATCGTATGTATCAGCCGCTGACAATCTTAGTGCCTTGTACCCATGAAGTACCTTGGCACCAATCAACTCATGGAATAGACCTATAAGGGTTTGCTCATTTACCGGTTCCGTGTCTATGACAATCCCATCTCTGGTGTTCGCTAATGGATGACCTTGCCGATGAGCCCTAACGGACTGGATATACTTGTCCACATTTCTAAACAGCGACTCGACCTCCTCATCAGGGTCGCGTGGAATAATATAATGAGCGAACTTGGTTAGCTTGTAAAAGACTCTTCTCGCAACAGACCTGACTATCTGTTCGTCCTCAACGTGTAGTCTCTTCCTTCCAGGTTCGCTCCTCAAGCTATCGCAATTCATCACTATGAAAATTCCACGCCAATAGAGAAGGTGGGCTGTCCTCGGACGATCCACAACAGCTCCTAGTGGCATACCCTTCTTGCTAACAAATATGCCCGCCTCCAGTGTCTCCATCTGCGGCTCAGGAGTAGGATGCTCTTCGTCCTCCTCCAATTCCTCAGCAGGAATGGACAATCCTATTATCTCTGATAGTTGTCTGTAGTAAGGAGGTCGGCACAACAGAGCATAATAGGCAAATTCCTTGCCACCCTCCGTAAGGGTGTCCACATCGGTAAGCCCAAATCCAATCCAATTTGGCATCGCATATTCTTTCCCCTTCTCTACTTCCTTTTCGACCATTGTCCGGTCTACAGTCTCGACTCCAATCTCATTAAGATACTCTGCTGGATGCCAAAATTTATTAAGGACTTCTCGTTCCGTTTTTTGTCCATCTTCGCTGACATAAGTCAGAATTACCTTTATAGAACCATTTTCCTTCTTGTAGCAGCTCCAGAAATCACCTATTGCAGTATAACGCCGCAACACGTATTCCAATTGCGATAAAGTATATTCGGGGAATCGCACTGGTTTCACAGAAATCTTAGTACCTGGCTGTTTATTATGAGTTGTATCTGACTCAAAAAGAATCTGCAATTTCTCCGTATCACCTTCGCTCATCGCCCAACTATAACCGTTCTTGATTGCTAACGATGACTTTCTGTCCCCAAAGACTGATTCCAACTCAAAATCATTCGAAGAGAACGCAACAAGAGTTAGTCCTACCCCAAACTCACCACGATTTGTTTCAAGCGGGTTCTTGCAGGAGAAATGGGGTACCACAATCGATTTTACCTCGTCACAGGGAACTCCAATACCGTTGTCTTCAAATACAATTTCTCGAACTCGAGCGTTGTATGTTATATTGATAGACGGAACAAAATCTCCTGAAGCTTCTTCTGCCTTCTTAAGCACAGTGTCAACCGCGTTTTGGATGCCTTCCCCGATTACATCCCAGGCGTGATGATACATCGCAAAAATGTTACGAATTACCAGTTTATGATTTGAAGCACCAAAAAAATCTTCTGGTCTTATTGTTTCACGCATTTAATTGAACTCCTAAGCTCGTGAACTTGCATATATTATATCACAATTCAGAGGACCATAGACAGGCTACTGTTGTTTGTAGAGTCTGACTAACAACTTTAATCTTGTCCCGTCCTCTGCTCTTGGATAAGTTTCTTGCCGTATTTGAGCAGGATTTTTATCCTTCCTTCTATATCTGGCCGCTGGGGGCAAGACGAATACCTCGTGTCCTCTTTTTTGACTGCTGTCCATTTTTGTTGACATAACATCAAAAACAATTCCAAGCTGACCAGATACGAATTGTTTCCCAAAAGCTTTATACCATTTTGTCCTTTAGTCACATCACCCCTTTGCTGTCCATAGTGGCTGGGTATCAAAGCGTTCGCCCTCTAGCTTGGCTTCCAATGTCCTTCTTAGTTCAGCTATTGGGACTCGTATCTGGTTCAGGCTGTCACGCTCCCTGATGGTGACCTGTTCATCTTCCAGCGACTGGAAGTCAATGGTGACGCAGAAAGGAGTGCCAATCTCATCCTGGCGGCGGTATCTGCGCCCGATGCTCTGGGCATCGTCGTAGCTTACCATCCAGCACCGGCGCAGGTCGGCATATATCTGCTTGGCTAACGCTACCAGTTTGTCTCGTCTTGATAGAGGCAATACGGCTACCTTGATTGGTGCCAGGTCAGGGTGGAGGTGGAGGAGCACCCTTAATTCCCCCTCGGCTATATCTTCGTCATAGGCATCGCACAGGAAAGCCAGCGCTGAACGGTCTACCCCGGCTGAAGGCTCAATAATATAAGGTGTGATACGCTCATTGGTCTCTTCATCAAAGTAGGTCAGGTTCTTGCCGCTATACTTAGCATGCTGGACAAGGTCAAAGTCACCGCGATTGGCAATACCTTCTAATTCAGCCCAGCCCATGGGGAATAGGTATTCAATGTCATAGCACTCCTTGGCATAGTGAGCCAGTTCTCGTTTCATGTGCTGGCGCAGCTTGAGGTTTTCTTTTTTGATGCCCAATTTCACATACCAGTTGAAGCGCTCCTCAAGCCAGTAGTCAAACCACTCTTTATCACTCCCCGGCTTAACAAAAAACTCGATTTCCATCTGCTCAAATTCCCGACTGCGGAAGATGAAGTTGCCGGTGGTAATCTCGTTGCGGAAGGCTTTACCTATCTGGGCGATGCCGAAGGGCAGCCTTTTCCTGGTAGTATTCAGCACATTCTCGAAGTTAACAAACATCCCCTGAGCTGTTTCCGGACGCAGGTAAACCACGCTGGCATCTTCCTCAATCGGTCCCATAAAGGTCTTGAACATTAAGTTGAACAGGCGGGGTTCGGTTAATTCACCGCCGCAGGAAGGGCAACCGCTGCCGGCTAATTCATCAGCCCGCCATCTCAGGTGGCAACTCTTACACTCCACCAGGGGGTCGGCAAACCCTTTAAGGTGTCCGCTGGCTTCCCAGGTCTGGGGGTGCATCAGGATGCTAGCATCCAGACCAACCATATCGTCGCGTTGCTGAACCACGGCTCGCCACCAAGCCTGTTTAATATTCTGCTTTAGCTCCACCCCCAGGGGACCGTAGTCCCAGCAGCTAGATAAGCCGCCATATATTTCACTGCTGGGGAAAATGAAGCCCCGCCGCTGGCAGAGGGAGACAATCTTTTCCATATCAACCTTTGCTGGTGTCGGTTCGGTCACACTGTACTCCTTGGAAATTATATTTTGTAAGCATTGTAGCTGAAAATACTAGGTATTGCAAAGCCCCTCTCTAAAATCTCTCCCCCCTCTCTGAGAGATTGTTTAACCTAAACGGGTGTTTAAGAG
>Ga0315312_1002819_pt1 | contig 11646 bp, 9 predicted proteins | sample TDP7_MG_FD_203629 | JGI IMG/M metagenome (GOLD analysis project Ga0315312, IMG submission 203629) | Freshwater sediment microbial communities from Lake Towuti, South Sulawesi, Indonesia - TDP7 | ecosystem: Environmental > Aquatic > Freshwater > Lake > Sediment | place: Indonesia: South Sulawesi... | reverse complement strand
TGGGGGGGATTGCGGCACACTGTGGATAGTGTTGGGACATTGACAATTGTGCAGATACCGATGTAAAGGATGAATGATGGATAACCATGATACTGAAGCCATTGCCCGGGATTTAAGACGTGAACTCGAAGGAAATGTCCTGGCAGACGAAATAAACCGGGCTATTTATAGCAGTGGGGCATGTATCTACCGCCTTCGCCCTCTGCTCATCGTGCAGCCCAAGCACCGCGAGGATGTGGTTAAATGCCTGCGTTATGCCGCGGCTCGCGGTATTCCCGTCACGGCCCGCGGGGGAGGGACGGGACGGGCCGGCCAGGGAATCGGGGAAGGGATCCTGCTGGATTTCGTCAAGTACATGAATGAAATTTTGGAGATTGACCCGGAGAAAAAATGGGTGCGAGTACAACCCGGTCTCATTCTTAGCAGGCTGAACGCTGCGCTAAAACCCTTCGGTAAATTCTTCCCCATCGACCCTTCCACGGCAGATTACTGCGCACTCGGTGGGATGATTGCCAACAACTCCAGCGGACCTCATGCCGTGAAGTACGGAGCCACCCGGGATTATGTAGAGTCTTTGGAGGTGGTCCTTTCTACCGGAGAAGTGGTCAGGACTGAATTACGCCCTTTGACCCAAGTTGAATCTTGGCCCGGAAATGATGGGTTAGAGAAAAAAATCTACCTTGGCATACTGGACATTCTAAAAAGGTACCAGATCCCGCTGAGAGATGAACGACCGCAGACTACCAAGAATTCCTGCGGCTATGATCTCTGGCAGGTCCAGAAGAACCAGACCATTGACCTGACTCCCCTTCTGGTTGGGTCTGAAGGGACCCTGGGGATATTTACGGAAGCTCGGTTGCGCATCGTGGACCTTCCAGGCCGGACTCATTCAGCCTTGATCTATTTCAACACCCTGGATACTGTGGGGAAGGCCACGGAAGAGATTCTGAAATTTTCGCCTACCATGCTGGAGATCATGGAAAAACAGATCATCGACCTGGCCAGGGCCAAGTATCCGGAGATGAAGCCCTACCTGCCGGAAGGCATCGAAGCCACTCTTTTCGTAGAGTTTGAGGGAGGATCGGAAGAAGAACTTAGGGAACGAATGGGAAACCTGGAGCGCCGCCTCGTGGAGGAAGAGAAATTGGCGATTTCTCTTAAAGCCGCCAGAGATGCTCAAGATAAGGAAATGCTCACTAAGGTTCGGAGTGTATCCGGCCCCATCCTTAACAAAGTCAAAGGGCCCAAAAAACCGATTGCCTTCATCGAGGATGCCGGAGTCCATCCCAGCCGTCTGGGAGAGTATATCAGCAGATTGCGGGAAATTCTCGAGGACAACGATGCGGAAGCAAGTATTTACGGGCATGCCGGCGATGGCAACCTGCATGTCATGGTCTTCCTGGATCTCAAGAAAGAAGAGGACGTGGCTAAGATGGCCAGGATCAGCGAGGAGAGCTGCGAGCTGGTCCAGCGGCTCAAGGGAACGATCAGTGCCGAACATGGGGATGGCCTTTTACGGACCCCGCTGGTGAAGAAACAGTATCCCCAACTATACCCTGCCTTTGTAGAATTGAAAAGACTTCTCGATCCGCGAGGGATTCTGAATCCAGGACGGATCGTCGGAGATGATCCTGACTGCCTCAAGCGTAATTTGAAATATGGAGGGGATTATCATATCGTGCCCACGGACAGCCCTTTCGATGAAGAGGATCTGCGGGTCGAAGTCGAGAGCTGTCACGGCTGCGGCAAATGCCGTTCCTACTGTCCCGTCGCGCTGGAGACCAACGAGGAATCATCCCTCGGGCGAGCCAAGGCTTTTCTGCTACGGGAGCTAATCTCCGGCAGCCTGGATCCAAGAACTCTTATGGACTCGGAGGAATTGAAGAGGGTGATGGATCTGTGCGTCAACTGCAAAAGGTGCCTTACGGAATGCCCTACGGGAGTGGATATTCCCTGGTTGGCCATGCAGGCGAGGGCCCACTATGTAAACCAGAAGGGCCAGAAATTCAAGGATCGATTCCTCTCCGACACTCTCCTGGCCTGTCGGGTAGGAAGCGCTTTAGCCCCCTTGGTGAATGCCTTTTCCTCCTGGGGGCCGGCCAGATCGATGATGGAATCCGTCATCGGATTAGACCGCCGGAGAAAGCTGCCCCCCTTTACCCGCAAGACTTTCCGGGATCGTTTTCCTTCGAAGGGGAAAGAAAACGGGAAAGTGGCCTATTTCCTCAGCTGCTATGCCAATTACAGTGACCCGGAAGGGGAGGGATGGGCAACCCGGGAGGTCTTGAGGCAGAATGGGTTTGAGGTAGAGATTCCCGAATTCGAATGCTGCGGGATCGCCCGGATTTCCTCCGGCTCTTTTACCACTGCCGCTCAAGGGGCGAAGAACAACCTGGAGAAGCTTTTTTCTCTCGCCGAAAAGGGCACACCCGTTATCTTCAGCGAACCCAGTTGTGCCCTGGCCGTGAAGCAGGAGTACCCCCGGATCTTCAGTTCAGAAAAAACAGAGAGAGCGGCGGCCGGATGCTTCGAGATCCATCAATTTTTGTTCCGTTTAAAACAAGAAGGGAAGTTGAACAGGGATTTCCGGGAGATTCCCCTGCGGGTAGGATACCATAACCCCTGCCATCTGCGGGCCCTCGGTATTTCCAAGGAACCTGTCGAACTCTTGCAGCTCATTCCCGGCCTGCAGATTCGGATTTTTCAGGACCGCTGCTGCGGCCTGGCTGGCACCTTTGGTCTGAAGAAAGAAAATTATGACCTCTCTATGGAGATCGCGGAGCACCTGTTCAAGGAGATCCGGGAGAGCGGAGTGGATCGGGTAGTCACGAGTTGCGGCTCCTGCGCCCTGCAGATCTCCCAGGGAACGGGCTTGAAAGTCGTCCCTCCCCTGACCCTTTTGGCAGAGGCTTATGGGAATAGGGGTGGTTGAACCTCTCGCCCTCTCCCCTATAAAGGGGAGAGGGCCAAAGTCGTGGGGGCATTCCCCCAGGGATTAATAATTTTTCTTTAAAAACTCGATGCTCTTCATGAGGTTGTTCTGGCAATCTTCCAGTTTCGGCTTCAAGGGCAGCTCGATGGCCACGTAGTAAATCCTGTTCTTGACCAATATGTCCAGGATGGTTTCAATGGCCAGCTCGTTCTCCTCCAGGATGTCCGTCGTCTTCTTCTCTTTCGAGGTCTTCAGGTGGATGTAATACAGGTTACCGACATTCTTCTCCAGAAACGCCTTGGCATCTTCGGGCTTTGTCCAGACTCTGGATACAGCGAAGAAGTTGGCCGTGTCCATCTGCCACCCCACGTTGGAATTGACGTTGGCGAAAAATTCGGTTGTGCCGAACCCAGTGACGCCATCCCCTTTTAACGGTTCAAAAGCATTCTCTGCGACATACTGCACGCCCATGGACTTGGCAATGTTCGCAGCTTTATTGGCTGTCTTTACAGCTTTATAAAGTTCTGTCAGAGTCCAGGCTTTTTTCTTGGGATCTGCCCCAAATTCGCCTCCAGCGCCGAGTGTGCGCAGAGTTTTCGGGCCTTCAAAGACGGCAGCGTTGGCTACTCCACGGAAGAAGATTTCCGAGAAAGTGGGGTCCAGCAGCCCTACCTGCACGGCATAACCAACTTCAATCTTCTTTTCCCTGGCGTAGGCGGAAAGCTGCTTGCATTCATCGAGGGTCAGTTTCGCGCTGGGATCGCGCAGCTCGATCCAGGCAAATCCCTGATCGCTGGCCCAATCAATCAGTTTTTTGGCATTGGCCATCGAGACGGGCAGGGGCGTCAGGAAATTCGTGGTGGTGAAACCAATTTTCAGGTCTGGGTATTTCTTGAGAGCAATTTTCTCGGCGGACCATACGGGGCCGACCCCAAAAGCTACAATTAGAAGCAAAGTCGCCATCGTTACCATTAATCTAAAAATTGGTCGGGTCTTTTCCATCGCCTTACTCCTTTCTTTTGGGAATTTTTTAAGGCGAATCAGATTCGCCTGGCAAAAAGAGCCGGCAATTGCTTTCCAATTGCCGAGCTGCTTCTAACAGTCTGGAATCTTAGCTACAACTTTTTGCCTTGTCAAGGCTTCTTTCATACTTCCACCCATTTTTTCCATAGGAGGGGAAATCATTTCTTGATAGACCCGAGGCGGACTCGGGCGCAGGGCCGCTGTCCTCGCCCGCATAAGGCACTTATTGCTCCTGAGCACGGGCCGGGCTCCCGATGGCGGAAGGAAAGGAGTTCCGCCATCGAGTCGCCCCGCGTCCTTTTGCGGAAAGGAAGGGGGATCTTTCAGGAAAGTCCTTTCCCGCCGATGCGGGCTGCGGGCATCTTCCCTGCGCCCGAGTCAAAGATCAGCTAAGCACTGACTAAAACCTGGGGGTGGCAAGTTCTTTCAGATGGTCTCAGGTTCTGGATGTATGGCGAAGAAATTGCAAATGCCTACCAGTTGACTGTTCCCTTATTGATGGCCTCCTGGAAGATCTTAGGATCTCTTTGAGCCAACTCGATAACCGCTCCATTCGGTTCCCGCAAAAAAGCCAGGCGGATTCCCGGCGTGGGTTCAAATGGCTCACCGAGAAAATCAGCTCCTTTAGCCTTAAGATCTCGATAAACAGAGTCGAAATCGTCAACCTTGATGCCGATGTGGTGAACTCCATAGTGTTCCCTGGGATCCACGGGTTCAGAGGCGGGCCCCATATCCATGAGTTCCAGCATGGTATCGCCGATCCGAAGAAAGACAATCCTCCTGGATCCGGCCAGATTTCGTCTCAGAATGACCCGGGCAGCAAACATACGGCAATAATAATCGACAGAGGTTTCAATATTGCGGCAGCGGATGGTGACATGTTCGATGGCAAAAGGCATAGAAGGATCCTCCTTTCCTGAAGAGTAATGTCAAGGTATAATCGCAGAGGCCTCAGAGAAATTATTAATTTTTCAGGGAACTACACGGAGGGTAATATATAAAATTTTTCCAGTTTATACAAGAATCTCCTCACAGTGATCAATTTTGGCAAATTCTGAAGATTCCTTTCATGACCTGTTCCGGGATTCTCAAAGTTACAATCCCTCCCTATCCTTTTAGTGTATAACAGGGGTCAAGTTTGGAAATAGCATGTATCCTTCCCCCCAAGATATCTATGGCCAAAATTTTTCCCGGCGACACCTTTCAACAAACTCGTTGCCTCCTGTGAAATTCTGACCTCCTTCTTCCACAAGTTCTGTTGAAAAGATCAATAAAATAAGGTATCCGTATAGAAGCAAGGAAATAGGATAAAAGGAGGAAGCCTGGATGAAAATTGCCCTAGGGAATGATCATTGCGGATATCCCATGAAGGATGAGGTGATCGCCATTCTGAAATCTTTAGGAGTTGAAATCATCGATCATGGTTGCTACAGTCCTGAGCCAGTTGATTTTCCGGATATTGCTCGGAAGGTCTGCGATTCTGTACGAAAAGGGGAGGCCGACCGGGGAATCATGGTTTGCGGAACAGGAGTCGGAGCAGCCATCGCCGCGAACAAGATTCCGGGGATCCGGGCGGCTATATGCCATGATATCCATTGCGCCCATCAAAGTGTCGAGCATGATGATGTCAACATCATGTGCCTGGGAGCCCAGATCATCGGCCCCTGGTTGGCCAGGGATCTGATCACAGTCTACATTAAGGCGGAGTTCAGCACGGATGAGGATTGTAGAAGGAGAGTTCGGAAACTGCACGAACTGGAACTGGAAGCGGCGAGGGAGCTGAAGGACAAGATTTGACCATACCCGATCAATATGATATAGAGCAGATGCCGCAGGAATGGGTTCCCAAGAAGTGATTTGCTGCGATCAGTCATTCACCCGGGAACGGGAGAAAAAGGATAAATGGGAGGAGGCCCGATCCCTGACAAGGTAAATATACGATGTGACCTTAAACCCGGCGATATTGGTTCCGTCGTATTCCTCCACGGAGTCCTTTACGCCAAGGAATACGGATTTGATCATACCTTCGAGGCCTACGTTGCTGCCGGTGCTGCGGAGTTTGCTCAAGCCTTCAACCCCCAAAAGGATCGGCTTTGGGTCGCCGAGGTGGAAGGCCAGGCAATCGGCTCCATTGCGATTGTGGGGCGTTCGGAATCAGAAGCCCAGCTGCGCTGGTTTCTGATCCATCCGCACTGGCGCAACCTTGGCCTGGGGCGAGCCCTGCTGCAAAAGGCGCTGGAGTTTTGCCGCCAGTGCCGGTACAGAATCATTTCCCTTTGGACAGTCAGCGACCTTGCGGTGGCCACCCATCTTTACAAATCGGTTGGGTTCAGAAAGATGGAAGAAAAAAGGGGGAAAGTTTGGGGACGGACGATCACCGAAGAGCAGTATGTTTTGCACCTCTCTTGATCGAGAGGACCGTCTTCTCCCCGCGCTCCAAGGATAAAGCCTGATATTCGTCCCACTGCCCAGTAAAAAATAAAAGATTAACCGCCGAGAGCGCGGCCGTGCCCGGTCGGAGACTCGACTCTACGAGCCACGGGAGGACGCAGAGAATAATTAAAATGGAAAGACCCAAGAAAGATCTGACTTTTTTGAATTTTGTTTTTTGAATGATTTGATCCCGCTCGGAGCGGGACGTTCTTTGCGTGCTCTGCGGTGAAAGATTTTTATAATTTCCTATACGACGAAAAAGAAAATAATTATCGGTCGTTATCTGCGAAAATCTGCGTCCTATTAGATTTGGCATTTCTGGAAACGGAATTAAAAGCTTTGGAAGGAAATTGATGATGGGGAATACCCACAACACAATTCCTCAGATTTTGCTGGACAATGCCAGAAAGTATGGTAAGGAAAAGATCGCCATTCGGGAAAAAGACCTGGGCATCTGGCAGTCTTACTCATGGCTTGACTATTACGAAAATACCAAGAAATTTGCCCTCGGGTTGGCTTCTTTAGGTTTCCAACGGGGGGATAGGTTAAGTGTGATCGGGGACAATCGCCCGCAACTCTACTGGGCCCAGATGGCAGCTTTATGCCTCGGAGGAATCCCTGTTCCTCTCTATCAGGACGCCATCGAAAAAGAACTGGAATACATCATCGAACACTCTGAGGCCAAGTTTGTCGTCGCCGAAGACCAGGAACAGGTAGATAAGATGCTGGCCCTCAAGAAGAAGGTCCCCAGCATGGAGATGATCATCTTCGATGACCCCAGAGGAATGCGCCACTACAAACAGCCGTTTATTAAGAGCTTTACGGAAGTTCAGGCCCTGGGCCTGGAATTAGAGAAAGAACATCCTGGTTTTTTCGAACAACAAGTAGAGAAAGGAAAGGGAGAAGATACCGCCCTAATCGCCTATACCTCGGGCACCACGGGGAATCCAAAGGGAGTGGTCCTGACCCACTCCAATCTCCTCACCAATGTACGGCTCATTTTTAAGGCCGAAGAATATCGGGATTCGGATCAGGTCATGGCCTACCTTCCCATGGCCTGGATCGGGGATTCCATTTACTCATTAGCCATGCTTTTAGATATTGGGTTTACCATCAATTGTCCGGAGGCAGCCACCACGGTCTTGCGGGATATGCGAGAGGTCGGCCCCACCGTCATCTTCTGCCCGCCAAGGATTTGGGAGAACATCCTGACGACAATCCGGGTCAAGATGGAAGACGCTGCCTGGATCAAGCAGAAGATGTTCAACTTCTTTATCAATGTGGGCCAGAGGGTCTCCACCTATCAGTTAAAACATCAGCCTGTCCCTCTGGGGCTTCGCCTTCTTTATGCCCTTGGAGAGTTCTTCGTTTATGCTCCTCTTCGGGACAACTTGGGGATGAGAAAAATTCGCTTTGCGTATACGGCCGGCGCAGCCCTGGGCCCGGAAGTATTCCAATTTTACAGGTCCATTGGAATTAATTTAAAGCAAGTCTACGGGTTGACAGAGACCAGCGCGATGTGCACGTACCAGCCAGACGACGAGGTCAAGTTGGAGACTGTGGGGATACCTCTTCCCGGGATAGAGATCAAGATCAGCGAGGGGGGAGAAGTACTCATCAAAAGCCCGGGAGTTTTCCAGGGGTATTACAAAAACCCAGAGGAGACCTCCCACACCCTGAAGCACGGATGGTTACACACTGGCGATGCGGGGATCATCGACAAAGACAGCCATTTAATCATCATCGACCGAGCCAAGGACGTGAGCACCCTGGCCAACGGAACCATCTTCGCTCCCCAGTTCATAGAGAATAAGCTAAAGTTCAGTCCCTATATTAAAGAAGCTGTAATCCTGGGCCAGGGCAAAGAATATGTGACGGCCATGATCAATATAGATATGGAAAGCGTGGGCAACTGGGCAGAAAGAAGAAATATAGGGTATACATCTTATGCCGATCTGTCGCAAAAGCCAGAAGTCTACGACTTGATCTTTCAAGAAGTAAAAAAAGTTAATGCCAGCCTTTGCAATGAAGCACAGCTCCGGGGGGCCCAGATTAAGCGCTATCTGATCCTGCACAAGGAATTGGATCCTGACGATGCCGAAGTCACCAGAACCCGCAAGATTCGCAGAGGTTATATCTCCGGGAAATACGCCGAGCTCATCGATGCTCTTTATTCCGAAAAAGAGGGCATTGATGTAGAGGCCAAGATCACTTATGAGGATGGCCGCACAGCGACCATCCATGCCTTCTTAAAGATTCGAGAAGTTCCGATTTTTTAAGAAAAAACCCAAGATCCAATAAGTCCAGGAGCTACGAATTATGGAAGAAAATGGGGGCCATCCCATGCTCCAGGTGGAAGATATCCATATTAGCTTTGGAGTTTTAAAGGCTCTCAATGGAGTGAGCCTGGAGATCCATAAGGGGGAGATCGTGGCCATCATCGGCCCTAACGGGGCTGGTAAGACTACCCTGGTTAACATCATCAATGGAGTCTATCGCCCATCGCAGGGGCACATTTTTTTTGAGGGCAGAGATCTGACGACGGTGCCTCCTCACCACATTGCCGCTTTGGGGATTGCTCGAACTTTTCAAAACGTGGCCCTTTTCAAAGGGATGACAGTTCTGGATAACATCCTGGTGGGCAGAAACTTGAGCATGCGCTCCAGTTTCTTTTCTCAGGGAATCTACTGGGGTTTTGCTCAGAAAGAAGAAATCCAGCATCGCGAGGTGGTAGAACGAGTGATCGATTGGCTGGAAATTGAACACATCCGGAAAATACCTGCGGGGATGCTCCCCTACGGACTCCAGAAGAGGGTGGAGCTTGGCCGGGCTTTGGCAGCGGAGCCCAAACTTCTTCTCCTGGACGAGCCCATGGCTGGGATGAACTTGGAGGAAAAAGAGGATATTGCCCGCTTCATCCTGGATGCAAACGAGGAGTTGGGGACCACGATTGCCCTGATTGAACACGATATGGGAGTGGTAATGGACATTTCAGATCGGGTGGTGGTTCTGGATTACGGGGACAAAATTGGGGACGGAAAGCCGGAGGAGATTCGCCGGAATGAAAAAGTCATTAAGGCTTACCTCGGAACCGCCACACAGAGATAAGAAGGAGAACCTACTATGGTATTTGCAATTGAGGTGGTCATTGGCGGACTTCTCGTCGGAGTCATGTATTCGTTAGTGGCTCTCGGATTTGTCCTGATCTACAAGGCTTCGGGCGTCTTCAACTTCGCCCAGGGAGATATGACCCTCCTTGCCGCTTTGGCTTTAGTGGGTTTCCTCACCTTTTTGCCTCTATGGCTCGCCATCCTTGCTGTCCTGGTCATCATGATTGCCCTGGCCTTCGCCATTGAGGCAGTAGTGCTTCGTCCTTTGGTAGCCCGTTCCCCCCTTGCCCTTTTTATGGCGACTATAGGGCTGGGGTTTTTTCTGCAAGGCATAGGGCAGGGGATCTGGGGCACAGACCCCAAAGGGCTGCATATCGGAATTTCCGATATCCCCTTTGACGTTCGAGGATTGATGATTAGCCAGTTCGATTTGGTAGGTGCGGTTCTATCTGGGGGATCAGTTTTCGCCCTGGTTTGGTTTTTTCAAAAATCCCGAATCGGCCGGGCGCTGAGAGCAGTTTCCGACGACCATGAAGCGGCCCTCTCTGTGGGCATCCCCCTTGGAAGGGCCTGGGCCATTACCTGGGCCATCGCTGGTGCGGTTGCGTTGGTGGCGGGGGTTATGTGGGGAACTCGCCTGGGAGTGCAATTCAGCCTCTCGCTGATTGCCCTGAAGGCACTTCCAGTTTTGATTTTGGGGGGCATTGACAGCATTCCTGGAGCAATCGTCGCTGGCCTCATTGTAGGAGCCTCCGAGAACCTGGCGGAGGTATTCCTCGGGCCGTATGTAGGGGGAGGAATCCAGACCTTCTTCCCGTATCTTTTGGCCCTGCTGGTGCTTTGGTTCAAACCTTATGGAATGTTTGGCAGAGAGATTATTGAAAGGGTCTGAGGTTTTCCCCCCAACCCCCCTTTAAAAAAAGGGGGCCGAAGGGGGGATTTTGATCATTCGCGGCTGTCCAACCCAGCATGAACATTACGAGGAAGAATTTCGTTCTATGATTTACCGAGAATGTGGCGTGTTCAAAGCTACTTATCAGGAAGATATGGCCATCTTTCCCATCCCGTTGGACAGATGGGGCCTCACAGTAATTCTATTCGTGGCCTTCGTGATGATCCCTTCCTTAGCCAGCGAGTACTGGCTCAGCAGCATATTGATACCTTTCCTGGTCTTTTCGCTGGCCGCGCTTGGCCTGAATTTTCTGACGGGCTACGCCGGGCAACTTTCCATTGGACATGCTGCATTTATGGCCGTGGGGGCTTATACAGCGTTAATTTTGTACGGGCGTTATGAAGTTCCCCTCCTCTTAAGCCTCTTGGGGGGTGGATTTGTGGCGGCTGCCGTGGGCTCTGTTTTTGGCATCCCATCCTTGCGAATCAAAGGGTTCTACCTGGCGGTTTCCACCCTGGCGGCTCAGTTCATCATCGAGTGGGTGTTGACCCATTGGAAATGGGTCAGTGGTGGGGTTTTCGGAACTGTGGATACGCCTCCCATGCGAATTTTCGGCTGGCCTATCGACACCCCGGTGAAAAAATACTACCTGGTCCTCTGTTTTGTGGTTCCGTTAACCATCTTCGGCAAAAATCTGGTCCGTGGGCAGCTGGGCCGGGCCTGGATGGCCATCCGGGACATGGACGTGGCCGCGGAGATTATTGGCATATCGCTGTTTCGGAACAAGCTTTTGGCTTTTACAGTGAGTTCCTTCTACGCCGGGGTGGCTGGGGGCTTGATCACTTTCACATATTATGGAGCAGCCAATATTGAGGCCTTTAACATCATGGTCTCCTTCCATCTTCTGGGCATGATCATCATCGGGGGTATGGGGAGTGTGCTTGGTTCCTTCTTTGGGGGAGCTTTCATTACCCTGCTGCCAATCTTTATTAATCAGTTTGCCCGCGCTTTTGGGGCCGTGCTCAAAACCGACCTTCTGGCCTGTATCGACCTGATTATTTTCGGAGGGCTGATCATCTTTTTTCTCATTGTTGAGCCTCATGGCTTGGCACGATTATGGCAAACATTGAAAGAGAAACTCCGGTTATGGCCTTTTCCCTACTAATTCCCCGTGGCGGCTTCGCCACCCGCGAAGAATGAAAATGACTTTCCCCCTCACCCTACCCTCTCCCGCCAGGGGAGAGGGTAAGGACCTT
>Ga0315312_1002818_pt1 | contig 11648 bp, 13 predicted proteins | sample TDP7_MG_FD_203629 | JGI IMG/M metagenome (GOLD analysis project Ga0315312, IMG submission 203629) | Freshwater sediment microbial communities from Lake Towuti, South Sulawesi, Indonesia - TDP7 | ecosystem: Environmental > Aquatic > Freshwater > Lake > Sediment | place: Indonesia: South Sulawesi... | reverse complement strand
GTTGGCAACGTTTTGAGTTTTTTTCTTTTCTTTGCCATCTGCGAGTCCTTTCATTTAGGGTTCACAGATGGTTTATCGGCAAAATTATGTGTTTTGAGATAGTTTCTAAGAAGGTTATATACTTGTTCAGTTGCAATCATCGTGACTTTCATGGTTTTACCTAATCTGTTTTAAGGGCCTGATAGAATGCGCCAGTTGCGGCCAGAAGGTTATCTCCGTGGAGCATGCTATAAGGGTTTGGCTTCCACCTTTTTATATGAAAGCTATACCACGCGTATCCCTCGTCACAGTACTTCTTTCCAGCGAAGTGTTCGAAATAGTGAGAGCATATTCTGCCGTTTTTGGTTAAGCCCCTACTAAGGTAGAAATCCTGAGGAGGAAGCTCTGGGTAAAGTTCGCCCAGGTCTATCAGCACCTCACACCACCTTCTGTTGTAGCCGGCAGGAAGATTAAACTGCTCGATTAAAACCCAGCTTGGATTATACGGGTCGTATTGAATATATCCGAAGTGGCTGGACAGAAGATTAATCTCTGCAATGGTTCTTTCCGGATTCTTCACGGTTTACTCCTATAGAAAAGACGGGGCCGAGCACATAGTCGACCCCGTCCTGTTTCGCGACATTAGCCTTTCCCGTAGTTCGGAAGTGACCTAATGTCGACCTGCTCCACTTGAGGCTGGACGGTCAATATGCGCTCCATAGCAGGTCTAACGGATGGGCTATCCTGCACGACAACGGAATCAATAGGCCTGTCGGCAACGTAGCCTCTTAACTGATTCACTCTCATGGTCTGTTTCTCCTTGGATAAAATGGGTTGATGGTTACTGAAACAATTGACATTACTTGGCAGTCCCTGGACTTCACCTCCTTTCAGATGACAAAGAGCCTATGGCTAAAGTAACGCCGGCCAAGATGCAGATCGATAATTTCAATCTGGTCATCTTGAAGGCTGGGATATGACTCACAATGGCATTGGCAACGACCGACATTATTTTTGGGCTCATTTTAACCATACAAAATATTTTATACCTTCATTATCGTTTTCTTATCTTTTCATACAGCAATCTATAAATTGAGATGTAAAGTAACGCCAGTATCAAAGTCGCTACCGCAAGTCGTCCCCGAGCGGGACTGGTGCGAAGCCCTTCAAAGGAATCGTAGAAGAACTGGTAAATCTCTGAAGCAAAGGCCACGATGCGGTCTATTCTTGAGAGCGCTATCACTATGAGGATTGCTATAATCAATTTCTTGAAGCTTATCGGTGGCATCGAAATATCTCCGTTAATAAAGGCTTAGTCTTCGCTGTTGCTGTAACAATTGGCTAAAATGCCTGAACTCTACACGGGCGAGAAGATCGCTGTTGAGTCCGGCTCCCAAAACAGTAGCTTTGACAGCCTCCTTTAACTTGTAATCCGGAGCTACAAAGACTATTTTGATAAAGTTAGTTTTTTCGTACTTCAGCAGGTTCGAAATTACGTTTGTGGTGGAGATGGTCACCTCCCAGCCTTCTTTGCTCCCATCACGGCGCAGCGTGGCCACGTCTGCCGTTGAGCCTTTTTGGTCGAGAGGATACTCAATGAACACTTTCTGATAGCAAGGGTCATGGCTGAGTAGGAACTGTAGGAGGTCCACTCTGAAGCTGTGCTGTATGGATAGATTCCGCTTCGTGTACGGACAGGGAGTATTAAGAGCCTCCCAAGCCTTTTCAGTAAGTATCAAATATGTCGTTTGGCCGTTACTGGTCTCGATAAGTAGGCCTTTTTCGTAACCTTCGCGCTTAGCTTTCTCGTATGCTCGAGCAGATATTTGCAACCGCCGGATTCTGGTGCTGGCACTGCTATACCGATAAACCCGTGCATCCCATAAAAGTTCCATGAGCACGGCGCCGACTCCCTGCAAACGATGGTGTACCGGCGGAAGGCCAGCCTTGTTGGCTGCACAGTAAGAGTCACAGGTAGCTCCATTCTCGGGACAGGTGTCCTGGTAACAGGGCGGTATTTCTGTGAGCGGGTGCCAATCCTTTATATTGACCCAAATGTTGTTGCTGTCGCTATTCATCAACGGTTCCTCTAAAAGGATCAGAAACGAGGGGTATCAGACCCTTAACCGCATATGGATAGGTTGTTGGGCAAAGACAGACACAGTCACGAGTTTTGAGCCTGCCCAGCATTTCCGCCTGGTCCCGCGATAATCCCATTGCCGATGCAACTTCTGATTGATTGTGTGTCCCCCGCATGCCTCCGACAACCAACCAATTGTTACAGAGCTGCTTTACATCGTCACAGATGGGCTCGACAAGCTGGTCGACAAAAATTGCTCCCCGTCCCGTACTTCTGAGCACCGACAACAGGTGCAGATAAACGCTGGTTTTTGCCCCTGATCCGAACACATTGTCCGGCCTGCTGATAAATTTGCTGGCATCTTCGAAACAAAGCAAACTCTTTAGCGAGGTTGTTTCCGGCATGTGCAGGGATTTGAAGTACAGATAGTTAAGCAGGAACCAGCCGAGGAAACGCGATTGTGTTGTAGTAAAGTATCGGCACTGAAGCACATAGTTGCCAGCAAAAAATCGGGCGAGAGAAAGGCCAGACCGGGTTGAGAAAAGATTATTTCGTCCAAGCAGCAGTTCCAGGGCAGTTCGAGCACTTTCAAGGTATTGTTTGCGTTTAGGATCTTTGGCTTCACACAAGCTTAATGCCAGGTGAATATCTTTAAGACAAAGGGGCGTTTTTTCCCTTGTTTGCTCGATAAATCGTTGCCGTTGAGCTAAAGCAATGTCGCAGGCCTCGAAAAGACAGCTCAGCCCGAACTGTAATCCTGTGGCATAAGCAACACCTTCCATGACCGCGTGCAAGTAAAGCGGTAGTTTATCCTCATCATAGTCCAGATCGAACCGAACGTATTCGGCAGGTATAACCTCGTAATTGAGCTGGTCAGCCCGAAATTCCCAAGTCCCTTTAGGATCCAGGATCTGCACCGGCACATGAATCTGTCTGAGTTGGTAAAAGACCGCAGAGCTTTTGCCACTGCCCTGCGGGCCCAAGACGAGCCAGAGTAGGCAATATGAATACTCAGAGGCATACATTGGAATATCGGCCTGGTCGAGAATGTGAATACCCTGCCCGTTGTTGCTTATTTGGTCGGCACTGGCGTATGGCATAAACGCATCATCAAGGACCATACATAATTCTTTATGCTGCTCTATAAGCTGAAGCAACTCGGTGCGGATTCTTCTGCGTGTTTTGTCGGTGCCGACCTGACCGAGCCAGAATTTGCGTTGCACCTCTGGATTTTCCCAGAGATTGGCATCCATTAACTTTTGTCGAATCTCCAGCATCTGCGGGTCATGCCGGGTCGTCTTAAAACGCTGCAATCTGGATTGAGGATCCGGGACAGAAAAGTGAAAATCTCTTTTTATATTTCGCATAGACAAATTCCTCCCGAAGAACTGAAACCGCCGGTCCGGCTTATATGAAACGGCGGCCCGGCTTTGCAGAGGGTGACCATCTGGCCGGCAGAACCTGCATGTCCGTGACCAGCATGGAGCTACCGTAGTGACGAGCAAGATGAAGAAGCTGACACAAAATAGCGCGATCCATTCGTATTTTCGCATGTTTTTAGTAATCATAAGGTTTTCTTTCTGAGAGTGGCGGCAGGCGCTTATAGTCCAGAAACGGCGAAAACATTATTGTTAGTGCTTGCTTGAAAAATTTATCTTGCTCTGCCTGCCTAAGACAATCGGGACATAAAAAAGAATAAGTTAGAGTGCCGTCCAGAGCAAATTGGCGAAGATGGCGGCGGCACAGACTTGTTCCACAACCCTGACATGTGCTCGAACAGCGGTCGCAATAGAGCGACATGGCCTCGGCTTGTTCTAAGTTGATAGTCCCACTTTTTAGCAGTTGTGCTGTTTCGAGTGCACAGTACGGGCACTGTCCGCCCAGATATGCCCGCCGGCCATCCGGGTCGATACTATAAATGAAGTGGCCGCAACCACACCGGATTCCTTTTCTGCGGCTGAGTGTTATGAGTTGGCCACCCTGGGTCTGGAGAAGCCGTTCTTCTTTGCTAACACTCTGAGTGACTGTACCCGAAACCGGCTGATCGTCGATATTGGTTTCAATAGGAATGAACTCACCGACCGCATCAAAATGGCCGTGTAAAGCATCATCGAATTGTCGCTGATGTACAGTAACGTTCTGCGGGCGACGCTTAAAATATTGAAATACACGTTTTATGGGTTTGAACATTTGCTTTACCTCCGAAAACTATATCGGAAACGGTCGGCTAAACACGGCCCGCCAAAGTAGCTCTATCACTCTGTACGCAGTCATTACTGCAAAGAACGCGACAAAAATAGCGGCGGCGGTGGCAGCAATAAGCAGGGCGCCAGTAATAACGCCCTTGAGTAAAAAACTTGCCGACTCAAATAATTTCTCAAGCATTTTCGACTCCTTAATCGTTGCCAGATTTTCTGTCCGGCCGCATTATAAATTAGCCGTATGCCAGCTTTATTACTTTGCGATGGAAAAACCAATTACTTCTTTAAATCTTGTACCTTATCACCAAGTATCTGTACTTATCATTGAGTAAGTAAATCGAGCCGGTGTAACTGATCGACTCGCCCCAGTCAGATTCCGTAATAATGTATGGAGCATCCCAGAAACATCTACGGAGATCTCTGATTGCCTTGGCGATAGCACCAGGTGTCATACTGGCCACATAGCCGAAGATACGTGGGATTGTTTCCTCACATACCTGCAGACGGGGATTCTCAAGCCAGCAGCGCAGGAGCTTGAGCCGGTCGCGACCTATACCAGTGCAGTTGCATTCTTCTAATTTGGTGCGCCGGTCAGGGTCTTTTCTGGCTAGCAGTTTATGCTCAGTACAGTTCATAACTACGTCGTAATTGTCTATCTTCAGGTGCTTCATTTTGTCGGGCGAGAGTAGCTTTCCGTTGACAATGGCAATCTGTTTGAGGGTGATAGGTTCAAATATGAGGTCTTGAAAGTCTACACTGGACTTAATCAACGGGAGTGCTCGCATCATTTTTTCGTTCTCTCTCACGCAGACTTGCAGACGCAGTTCCTGCTCGGCCAGCATCCGCTGGAGTTCGCGTGGTGCCTTTTTGAAGTTTCCGCGATTGTTTATTTGCATTTGGTAATAATTCTGTCTGCTTACAGCCCGTGTCACCTTGTTGCGAGGCTTGTTGCCTGACGCCGCCGTCTTCCTCGCCGATTGTTGCTACCCCTCAGAAACCATCTGCCTCTGGAAAATTTCGCAATACAGCAGATGAATCTTTTGAATTTGTTACCTGCCTGCTGCGGAGTCTTCAGTATGACAGGCTCGATGGTACTCTGTGCCGGCGGTAACGGGCTAGCCACCATCGTTGTTGCCATAGATTTGCCGGCACCTATCGAATCGGCGTCTTTCGATTCAGCTTTTGGTGCAGCGAGTAACTCCTGTGCTCTCCTCTGACGCTGCAAATCGACATTACAGGCTGCTGCTTCATGTAGGTTTCGTCTCATGGTCCGCTCAATGCGCCGGGTAGACGGCACTGTATTTGCCAATTCTTGATAATCAGTCATCACTTTTCTTCTGGGCAGGTTAAGCTTCCTATGTTTCATTGGCTGTCCCTTCAACTTCACTTTGTGCTCACTTAACATGGCCAAACCTCACTCTTTCGATTTTGAACAGACACTGTATGAAAAAATCTTGCTGATTTTCCGGCTTGACAATCTGCGGCAGGTTCAAGAAAATTAAATAAACCGGCCGCGTGTCAACGCGCTGTCGGTAGGGCCGGTGACACTTTGCAGGAGCCGCCGGCACCGTTCCTATGTGCCGCCGTTTTTCTTCCGGTTGTCGGAATTATTCAATTTTTCCGCTACTGCCTTTCCTTTTGCGCTTAAGCGAATCTCTTTTACATATTTTCCGTGCCGGATTAGACAGATAAAGCCACGTTTTTGAAGTCGTTTCAAAGTCATCGTCACTCGTGGCTGGGCGTACCGAGACCGGCGGTTATGCTCGCGACGCTCTTTCGGCCGGAAACAGGGATCAACGTAGAAATTGCAATACAACCTTTGCAGTCCCTAGAACCTTGCGACAATCTCGCCTCGTTCAATACCATCGCCGGTATTGAGCAGAATCCACCGGGCCAGTTTTGATAGGCGCTTGTTAACTTTTGTCTTCGCTAATTTCGGTTCTGACCGCCTATCTTGCTCTTGCCTAAGGTTTAGTACGTTAGTATTCATTTGTTGTCCCTGTCTTATTAGAATCCCATCTACCTCGGCACTGACCATAGCTCGATATTGTGAAACAGCCTTTTTCATATAGCCCGAATTTTAACATATCCGTGCTTTTTGTCTATAAAAAAGACCCGCTAACACCTGAAAATTAAGAGTAAACCCCGATGCTTAAGGAAATCCTAAGCTAAAAAGTCATCAACTCGTGTTTTTCTTAAGACTAAGCAATCGCCCTTAAGAAAACTTACCCTTGTAAGCTGCTCCAAGCTATTTGATTTATGAGACGAGCGACTACCATGAGCCATCTGTAGTAAGGCACCGAAGAGTTTATCCGTGACGTACGGTCCATTATCAAGGTGCTATCCTTTTAATAATGACTAACTCGACTGATACCTCTTTGCCAACTATGAACTTGTTAGCACCACGAATACGAAGCACTCTTTTGTCATTTTGTTCTGATTTGTCAGAAACAGTCCTGATGAACCGCTCATCTGCGAACGTGTTAATCGCTGTTATCATTCCGTTGATGGAATTGCACATCTGATACTCGCTGGCAGGTGTGTTCCGTTTCCATGCTTCCAGAAATAACTCTGAGAATAAAATTGTTTCTCCAGCATTTTCGGCCCGACAAAGAAAACGCAACATTTCTTCGGCTTTGGGCGGTAGCCATTCACTCCTTATCCGTGATCGACCGCGTGACAATTGCTCGTTTGCGGAACTATCAATCCAAAAGAGAGCGTTTTTTTTGAGGTTAAGAAGTACCTTGGGCAGGTCGTTATAGTAATAGTCGGTACGGCCGTGATGGTACACTTGGTAGCATATGATTGGTCGTACAATCGGACTGAAGCGCTTCAGAAATTCCTCTATTCTGTTCTTTTGTTGAGCAACCAGATCAAGATATTTGAGTACGAATATTTGTATTTCAGGGATGAGTTCAGGCGGCAATGCCCAGCTCAAGCCATGTCCAACAACAATCTGTCTAATTCGCTCTGCTGTGCGAGCACCGGTGCGGACAGTCTCGGCCAGCGCACCATTCAAAACCTGTGTCACGCACGGTATCAAATCAACAGCAATTCTGGGCCAATTCAGGGTAGCCTGGCCATTAAGGGGAGCGCTCTGAGGAGTCTGAGCGCAAGGATTCAACTCATCCGGCGAGCGCTGGGTTTCCTTAGGTAACCGATTCTGGCCAAGGTCAGGACCCATATTATTCCAGATCATTGACTTTTCCGTTGCCATTAATATAAACTGGTCTGTCAGAGCACGCCGCGAAAATAGCAGATTGCTGAGGTGCTCTGCAAGTGGGAATTGATATAACTTATTGTGGTATAATAGCTTAGTTGTATGTGTCGGGAAAAATGAGTCTGCCTGTTTCAATGACTTAGAGCAAAATTCCCTATGTGTGGGGAAATCGGAGAAAAATGGCTATTGAATGGCCCAAGTTCAAAGTTTTCGCCGTAAAAGATGGTGGCGCATATGGCCTGCTGGTAAAACGGCAGATATCCGTCGACCAGCCTGAGGAGGAAAGATACTTTTGGTTTAGGGATGGGGAGGGACTTGCACCAACGTTAGAGATTATACAAGCATGCGATCAGTGTCACGAGCTCTACCACTCTGTTTATGAGAAAAGGCTGATTAAGGAGCTTGTCAATTACGCCTCTACTGTCGGCCAAACTGGTAATCAGAGACCGGTCAAGAGTATCGGCGGAAAGTATTATGACACGAAAGGTTATCAGGGCTTGGTAGATCACTTTTTTGAAAGAGTCGATTCGCAATTGCGGGATTTTTTCGTTGATGCCGATACTTTCAAGGTGGCGGTCTTGGCAAAGATTAGAGGACAAGAAAAAATTGTTGGTAGGGCTGTAGAGTTTGGGGTCTTGTCACCTCATAGCGTGACCATAAGTGGTTTGGACTATGTCAAACCGATTGATGTGGTTCTGGAGGTAGGTTCAAACGAGCAACCGCAGTGGTTCAGAAAACGGGGACCAATTGCTGTTGATTTCGATGATAATAGAATTTACCGTCGCACTAAGCTTATGGAGGACTTGAAGAAATTGGTCCTGAATAATTCTTTTTCAATGCTCGAGGGTATAGGTGCGACTGGAAAGACCACTATCGTGCGTCAATTCGGCTATGAGCTTCGTAAGGAAGAGCAAGTGGCAGTTTATCACTTCGACTGTGATTTGGACAGAGACTTTGATAAAAACAAACTTATCAAGGAAATTAACAGCACGAAGGGAGTGATCATACTCGAGAACATCCATTTGAAAACTCAGAGATACCAACGTGTATATGCCTGCATCGAGCCAGACCCAAACAGGCACGTTCTTTTTACGACTCGGCCATCATTCCGGGAGAGAGAGACAAAAAAAGACAGATTATTGTCTGTAGTTAAAAAAATTGAGTTAAAACCATTTGATGAGGTAGATGCAATAATAGAGCATTATTCCTCTCACTATCCTGAGCTATCGTGGTCCGAAAAAGTCAGAAAGTCTATCAAAGATGTGTCAAAAGAAAGTTTCTGGTTGCTTGCATATGCACTCAAAGGTTATGTAGATTCACAAGGCAAAGATGAGCCGAAAACGTGGTTAGAAGGAGGTGTAAGGGACGATCTCGAGGAGTTAGAAAAGTTGGAACCCAGCTTTCCTGAAGTTCTGGTTGCCCTTTCTCCTCTGTACCTGAATGAAGTTTTAACTGATGAGACCTATTTGACAACAGTACTCGGCTTTGACCAGCGAGTATTAAACGAATTAGTCTATTGCGGTGAAATAACAAAACAAAAAATCCATAATCAACATGTTTTCTATGGGCTGCCGCATTCGGCATTAGCTAGCGCTTATTGGGAATATGGCAAGACGTATCGTAAACGTAGAAAGCTCCAAGAATACGAGAAGTTCATTTACAAATATGCTGTATCATCAGATGTGCGGAATGGACTCGAGGCTGTCGTCAAAATAGGAGAGGATACGCGCGAACGACTGTTTGAAAGATTAACTTATGAGAATGAGATGAAGACCGTCATAAAGGCGGAACACTCTATGGAAGCAATCGAGGATTGGCTATGGATAGTCTACGAGGGCTTCACCTGCTGTGAGATTACCGATGACATACTGGCAGTTCTAGCGGAAAAGATACATGACCACATCGGTCTCGGGGACGCTGATGATAGCTGTGGCGGAATATTTGAGCTGTGTTACTTACTTCAGGACTTCTATGAACATTTTCCCGGAACAACACGTATTTGCGCTCATACTCAGGCCGCAGAGCGACTCTGGGATCTTCTGGATCACCAGAAGCTGGCTAACCAGCTGAGCAGAAGGAAAGATGTGCATAATGCTACTGATTTTATAGTCTCCAGTATTGGATTTCTAGGAAAACGCGAATTTTGTGCGCTACTAAATCTTGATGAAATTGCTAGTAATCTGAGAGAAGCGAAAAGGGTTCTGGATATTTGTCTTTTAGTGTGGTCAATATACCAGGCAAATGACGAGGTTGGAAAGAGACTCCTTCGCCTTTTAGATATTAAGCAACTGGCTGAGAAGTCTAACCGGCCTGAGAACATTCTCTATGCGGGGGCCTGTATTGATATAATTTGCGAGATAGATCAAAAAGCTAGCTTGGAATTCTCGCAATTTATGGATCTTAGATCATTGGCGAAAACGTTAAGCCGCAGGGCCTCAGAATTTCTCTTCGATGTAGTGAACTGCATCAGCTCGAGCTCCACATTAAGTCGAGAGGTCTTTAACTTGCTGTATTTTGGGAGGCTTGCGAATGGGTTGATTCGCTCAAGAAACGTTGATGGCATAGAAAAACTCATCGCGTGCATATATGAGGTGAACCCAAATGTAGCAGGGATATTCTGCGAGGCACTGGATATTGAGCGGCTTGCAAATAATTTCTGTGGCACTGTGTATGTAGGTGACATGGAGCGTTGCATTTCTACGATTGATTTGGCGAATAGAAATGTAGGTGTCAAGCTGCGCCAACTCTGGCAGCGGAAATGTTTAGAAAAGCAACAGGAAAGAGAGAAGCCAGGAGGCACGAGGTGAGATCGGCATATTCGATCTTGCTATGATATCTGAGCCTTGAATCCAAAGTGGGGAGTAGTCCCGCCTATATACATGAGAATCAGTTTACTCGCCTTTCCTCATGTCACTTTTCTTACTGAACACCAAGATTTTTCTCAGATTAATTGGCAAGGCAATATAATAATATTTGAAGCGAGCAAAGGGTAGCAGAAGCGTGCAGAAGAAGTTGGGTAAGGGCAAGCAAAGGCAGGGCTATTGATTGCTGTAGGTTTCTTTATGTTCTCTTAATGCTTTCTGGATTACGACAGAACGATTGTTACGATGGCAATTACTTCAGCCGTTGTGGGATCTGCTATTTTGTGTCTCCTCTTTGCGGTTCTATCTGTTTACATAATATCCATCTTTCCAAAAGTAATTGATTCGCGCCGTACAATTGAACACGGTATTCACCTGGATGCGGAAAAACAACGCTTCCTTGAAGACTATTCCAAACGACCTGCTTTGGGTTTTGAAATCGCACGACGCCTTTGGCCTCCACCAGCGGTCTATCTTCTTGCTGAATATCTATTAGTGCTACTTTTACGCCTACTTCTCCGTGCCCGCCGGTCAACTCAAAGAAGAATGTCAGGCGTGGCAGTCGTGCTGGATACCTGGTTGTATTGACCGTCTGCATCGCATTTACAATTGTTGGACGACCAGTTTTTGCATCTACAATCACTTGGTCGCAAATTATGAGCGATAACACTATTGGCGCAATTTCTGCCATTATGATCGGTCTTACCTTCTGCTTAGAATTTGCTCGCGTTTTTACCAAACGACATATTATCGAATATCTACAGCCCTCTCAAGACAAATTTGACTTTTTGGCACGCCACTTTCGGCGCCTGGAGAAAGCATCTAAGAAAAAAAAGAAATGAGAAATCTAACAACCTTGAACTACCGGCAAGCCATCAGCGTTTAGGCGTCTGCTACAAAGCTGATAGAGCGACAGTGCGATTATCTTGTCACTCAATTCTTATGAAAGGGGTTCATCAGCCGTTCGTGGCCTCACTTTTCCTGCTGAACACCAAGCCTTTACCCAGAGAAACTGGTAATGCAAAAAGACAGTATTTGAAGCGAGGTCGAGGTGGCAGAAGCAGAGCTATTGATTGCTGGAAGTTTCGCTCTTTTTTAACGCCATAACGAAATGTTGTGTGTGGAATAAAAAAAACGAGAAAATGCAGCCTGGAAGAAAAAGGTAAAGAAATAAAAACTTAGGTTCTCACTCATGATATTGGTAAAGATAAACCATAAAAATAAGCATCTGGGGCATATTTGGCCGATATGTTATCGGACAACCTATCAATCTTTGCAGAAAGGCTCGATATGCCCGAACAAAAACA
>Ga0315312_1002817_pt1 | contig 11660 bp, 8 predicted proteins | sample TDP7_MG_FD_203629 | JGI IMG/M metagenome (GOLD analysis project Ga0315312, IMG submission 203629) | Freshwater sediment microbial communities from Lake Towuti, South Sulawesi, Indonesia - TDP7 | ecosystem: Environmental > Aquatic > Freshwater > Lake > Sediment | place: Indonesia: South Sulawesi... | reverse complement strand
GTTGATGGCAAAAAAATTGAAGTTGTTGGTCTACCCTGGCACTGGGGTTGGACAGGTATTGCTAAAGGCGATGTGACTAACTGGTTAACCCCACAGGTTGCTGACCCTTCAGTATTTATGCCGGAAACTAAAGCTTTTCTCTGTAATATTGAGAAAGCAGTAGTATAAGTCCTCTTTAAGAAGGGGACAGGGAGCGAGTTCCGACTAACCGTGTGTCGGAAGGAGCGACCACAATCGGGAGATATCTCCCATTGAGAAAAAAGGGGAGGGAAAAGATGGCTGAAAAAAGTTGTCTTGTTGATGTAGAAAAGTGTATGGCCTGTCGTGGTTGTCAGGTTGCTTGTAAACAATGGAACCAATTACCGGCGGAAAAAACAATTTTCACTGGAACTTACGAGAATCCGCCTGACCTCTCAGCGAACACCATAACGAAGATAATGTTCCATGAGGTTAGTGGTGGTGGTAAACTAAAATGGCTATTCCGTAAGGCACAATGTTTTCATTGCACGGATGCAGGGTGTGTGAAAGCCTGCCCGGTTCCGGGGGCATTGACTAAAATGGAAGACGGTACGGTTTATCTTGACCAGAAGAAATGTACTGGTTGTAAGTATTGCATCATTAGTTGTCCATTTGAAATACCGCGCTGGGATCCGGTAAAAGGTAAAGCATCTAAATGCAACTTCTGCTATGACCGTACTTCTAATGGTTTGACACCAGCCTGTGCAAAAAGTTGTCCAACAGGAGCAATCAAATACGGCGACCGCAATGAATTGATTGCCTATGCGAAAACAAGAGGTGGTTATCTCTACGGTGAAAAAGAATTAGGTGGGCTACACTGGATGTATCTTCTGCCGGTTGCTGACCCTGACCTATACTTTTTACCGAAAGAACCGAGATTACCAAAATCTCTAGTCGTCTGGAAAGATGTGTTGAAACCGATAGGACTAATTCTTGGTGGCGGTTCAATCCTTGCCTGGTTAGGTTACCATTTCTTGCTTATGCCACAGAAAGAAAAATTAACTAAAGAAGCAGAGAAACATTCGTCTTAAGAGGAGACGAAACACGAATTTATACGAATAGAAAAATTCGCGAATATTCACGAATGGAAAATTCGTGGTAATTCGTGACTAAGAGGAGGTAAAATGATGGCGGTAAGAATGATTAGCAGGACAAGTGTAGCACAGAGGCTTATTCACTGGATACACGGTGTAAGTTTCGTTATTCTCGGACTTACCGGGTTAGCCTTGTTTCATAAGAGTCTCTTCGGGTTAACTTCAATTTTTGGTGGAGTAGATAGTGCAAGGTATTTACATCGTGTTTTTGCCTGGATATTCACTTTCAATATGCCGCTGTTTATCGCGGTTTGGTTCAAAGATTGCGGGATTATTGATGCACTTGACCGGAAATGGGTAGCCTGTGGTATGGGAGGGTATATCCCAATAAAAGGTCTCTATGCGGGTTGTCCACCAGCAGGTAAATTTAATGCTGGACAGAAAATGTTTTACTGGACAGCGGTTCTCGGTGGGATCCTGTTTATTATCAGTGGTTTCATAATGATGAATCCACTTGGGCTAGTTAAACGAACAGTTCGCGTTGCTTATATTTTGCACGACTTAGCGACAATTTGCACGATAACCTTTTTCTTTGCGCATCTTTATTTAGGTACTCTTGGTGCACCGGGTTCCTTACGGGCTATTTTCCAGGGTAATGTAGATGAAGATTGGGCAAAACATCATCACGGACGTTGGCAGATTTAAATAGGAAGAAAAATAAACAGTAGTCCAAAGTTAAAGGTTAGAGGTTAGAAGTTAAAAAGGGCGGTCAGTTATTTGAAGAATGAGTGACCGCCTTTTAATTTTCTATTTATATAAATTGATTACGCAGATATGAGTGAGAAGATGGATACTTTAGATTATATAGAGAATGTTATCAAGAAAAGACCAGCATATAAGGATGTCTTAACCTTATATCAAAAGATTTTAGAGGAACAGGATAAGACTAAAGTGAATGGGAAGAATATTTCTTATGATATTGGTAGCCCGGAGATAATCAAAGAAAAACTACGTAATGGTTTTCCTTTAGTTATTCGTGAGAAAATAAATATTGATTTTGGCTCTTCGGTCAGTTTATTCAGCCGGTTAACCAAGATATTTGAAAAAATACCAGCCACGAAGGATATTGAAAAAATCTATTCGGAAGATAAAGAAAAGTTGATTGAACTTATGCAAAAAGTTTTCCTTGGTGATGAAGAATCTGTCGCTACTGTCTCTAAGGAGAAAGGTATAAATACAGAATTATTACTTTTTTTATCAAAATTAAGTTTGCAACCTTTAGGGAGGGTGCTATCTAAACTGTTTGAAAGATATGTAGACCAAAATCTTTGGCTACAGGGTTATTGTCCGATATGTGGTGCTAAACCTGATATTGCCGAAATACGTGGTGAGGAAGGAAAAAAATATTTGCATTGCTCATTTTGTGGTTATGTATGGTTGTTCAAACGTTTACATTGTCCATTCTGTGGTAATAGTGACCATGAAAGTTTGAGTTACTTTTATGTGGAAGGTGAGGAAGGTTATCGGATTGATGTCTGTGAAAAATGCAAGAAATATATTAAGACTATTGATACACGAAAGTTAACCGAGAGGATAATTTTAGGACTTGAAGATTGGTGTACAATACATCTGGATATAATTGCCCAAAATAAAGGTTATCTAAGAGAAAGTTCAACCCATACTCTTCAATGGAATTGAAGAATATGTCTGAAAGACCGCTCCGATGTAACATCGGAGCGGGGTTAACCCAGCCCCCTCAAGACAGGGCTGTCCGTAGGACATTTTTTGCTAATGCAAAAAATGGGTTCAATTGTTACCTCTCTGCTTTAGCACACCTTTTTTTCAAAAACTTTTAACCACAAGATTAACATAGATAATTACTTTACCACGAAGACACAAAATGTATGTAACCACAAGATTTTCACGAGAGGTCATTGCGAGGAGCGAAGCAACGTGGCAATCTCATTGAGATTGCTTCACTACGTTCGCAATGACATTTCTTATGATAATCTTGGGTAATCTCGTGGTTAAATATCTTTATTTTTTCGTGCTTTCGTGGGAATATTTTTTGTAAACAAACTTTTTAGAAAATGTGCTTAAGGTTTCTTCTCTTTCTTAGGTTTAACAAGGAAGAGCGAAAAAACAGTAAACATAATTATTATTGAAAAAATCGTAATAAATGTTTGGAAACTGCGAATATAAAGTGTACCTACCAAAATTGCTAAAGAAATAGTTAGGATAAAAACGATTGCGGTGATATATCTACTTAAGTCACCAGTATGTTGTAAATTGCTTAAATTTTGACAAAAACGTACAAACCAGGGTGCAATTTCTTCACCAGTAACCCTCTTTTCCATTTCTGGAAGAATTTCCCATTCTTCTCTTGCTGCTGGAAGCACCTTTTCTGCTGCATGTTCGTATTTCTTATCTAACCCGCTGAGTACCTTCCAAGCAGCGAATTCTTTCCCTGCACCAGAAATCATCTCATGAGCAGCGGTTTCATACCTAAAATCTACTTTACCTAAATATTGCCATCCAGCGAACCTTGCTCCTGCACCAGAGATTGCCTGATGTGCACCAATTTCATATTTTTGGTCAATCCCACTTAAAATACGCCAACCGATAAAATCTTTCCATGGTTTAGGTGATATTTTTTCATATCCTTGTTCTAATTTACTTATTATTCCCCAAGCTAAGCCTTGACGTTCCCAGATTCCAAGCACTAAAACGGAAACCATCCTTTTAACAAATTCAGCAAATTGAAGAACTTGCACTCCACAGAAATTTTGGAAGCCAACTAACAATTTTGAATAATAATATTCAACTTGCCATTTTCGTGGCACCTCCAGATGGAACCAACCGAAACGAAATCCTAAAATATACATTATTCCACCAAGTAGAATAGCATTACTGCCACTAAGTAAATTATGGATAACCTGTGCTTGGCTAACAAACGCCTTAGTAACTGGGTTATATAAAATTTCAAGCGTAGAACGAATTCCTTCCTTAGCATGGATATTGTAAAGGATATGGTAAGAATGTGACCCGGGGTTGAAATTAAAATAGGCTAATGCTGGACCGATAATTTTTTCTAAAAGTAAATTCGGGAATAAGCCAATAAAAACTATTCCTGACGAAAGAATTAGAATTGGTACTTGCATTGACCAAGGTGCAGATTTTACTTCTTGATATTTTTCCGGTCGTTTCCGTAAAAAAGTCAAAATGAATAATTTTGTATTTGAAGCAAAAGTTCCTCCAGCAGTAATCACAAAAATTATTTCAGCTAATCTTAATCCAAAATCAGGTGTATGAGTTTTTGAAAAATGTACTGAATGTTGATATGCTTCCAAAATAGAATGGTGGAGGACAGTTTTACTGGCAAAACCATTAAACCCAGGAATTCCTGAAATACCGCAAACAGCAATGAACATAGCGATTGCTACGAGAGGCATATTCCGCCATAAGCCACCTAATTTATACATATCTAACTCATTCGTTCTGAAATATACTGCCCCTACTGCAAGAAGTAAACATGCTTTAAAAAGTGAATGATTAACCATATGGTAGATTGCTCCGGCTAAACCCATTGCGCCTTCACTACCCATATAGGCGGCACAACCGATGCCCATAATGATATAGCCCATTTGACTTATACTATGGTAAGCAAGCATTCTTTTAGAGTTTGATGAGATAAGTGCGCTGCAGACAGCAAAAAACATAGTGATTACACCAATCCAGATTACTCCATAACCAATATTAGCTAAGGTTAACCATTGACCTAAGAGGTCTATATTTTCAGGGACAAAAATCATGTTCACCGTCCTAAAAATACCGTAAGCACCAGCTTTAATCATCGCACCTGAAGATAAAGCTGCAGTCGGTTCGGGTGATTCAGGATAAACAAGTGGTGACCAAATATGTTCAAAAAATATACCGGCTTTACCACCAAATCCGATAATCATCAACCCCGCTAAAAGATATTTGAATACACCAGGCATAACCGTATTTATTTTTTCTGCCATTGGTTTTATTTCTAAGTTTCCAGTAAAAGTATAAAGAAGAAAAATTCCAGCTAATAGAGATAAACCTGAAACTACACCAATTAGTGCGGTAATATTCGCTCCTCTAACCGCTTTATCTGTTCCCCGATGAGCGAATAGAGCGTAAGGCAAAAATACCATCCCTTCAAAAAAGATGTATAAGGTAAGCAAATCACCAGCAAGAAGAACACCGAGAGTTGCTGCGTAAGTAGTCAAAGAAAAAAATTGGTAACGAAGAGAATGTTTTTCTTGACTAAGTGAAGAAAAAGAAAATATCGTTCCTAATAACCAAATTAACCCCGAAATTAAAGCAATTAACAATCCTGCAGGGTCAACTTTAAAAGTTATGTTAAAGAAAGAAAAATATGGTAAAGAATAGTAAATACCACGGTAAAGGTGTCCATTAATTTCAATCCCTTGAATTACTGGTTTGAAGAGACTTAAAAGTAAGACGAAAGTAAATAATGTTGTCCCGAAACCAATAAGGTTTCTTAGGTTTTTATTCTTACCAAATAGAAGTGTTAGAAAAGCACCAATCAATGGGGAAAGAACTATCCAGAAAGGTATTTTTGATACAGGACTTACCTCAGTAGTTAGGAAAGGTGGTGGTAACTCGCTTTCTGGGTGAATAGTTTCAGCGAGTTGTTCAGAATGTAGCTTTTCGGTTGGAACTATTTCACTTGCAACCAAGCAGGGAAGTGATATAAATAAGATGCATAAAGATAGAACAAATATAAAAAGTTTTTTTTTCATTTACCAAAAATGCAAAAGTTTAGTTTACAGTTTGAAATAAATCTGCACCAAAGCACGTGCTAAACCTAAAGGAATATGGGGGAAAATACCAAAAACTAATGTTGCCAAAGCTAAAAGAATCATTGGAATTAACATAATCAAATTCGGGTCATCTTTCCTTGGGTTATGCTTAACGCTACTTGCCATTTCTTCAACCGGGCTTACTTTATGCTCAGGAACGGATACCGCTTCACCAAACCATGCACCATACACTACCGGTCCGTAATAAATTAAGTTCATAAAACTGCTCAATAGAAGCATACCTAAACAAATCATTCCGACTGCCGGTCCATAGGAACCAGTTTTGCTTACTTCAAGTGCACCAAGCGCTAAATACCATTTACTTACAAAACCATTGAATGGAGGGAATCCAATCATGGAAAGTGCACCCAAAGTAAAACATAATGCAGTAATCGGCATACGTTTCCCTATTCCTTTAAGGTCTTCAATCATACGTAGCCCGGTTTGATGAATGAACGCACCAGCACATAAGAATAAACCACCTTTAATAATTGCATGATTAAAAATATGGACTGCTCCACCAGTTAGACCTAAAGGTGTCAAGAGGGTCGCACCTAAGATTACATAACCCATCTGGGAAATACTTGAATAGGCGAGCATCCTTTTTATTTCCATCTGTGCTATTGCTACCGCTGAGCCAAGGAAAATACTGATTACGGCTAAAATTAGTAAACCACCAACCATAATCGTCTGACTTGGAAGGAAAGCGTCCAATCCACCAATACTATAGATTGTTCTGATAATCCCGTAAGCACCTGCTTTAATCATTATCCCGGAAAGTAAGGCGCTTGCTGGTGAAGGTGCAATCGGATGTGCACTTGGTAACCAGATATGTACTGGAAAAATACCAGCTTTAACTCCAAACCCAAGAATGAATCCCCAAAATATGAACGGTAAAAGTGGACTATCTTTCAAGCCGACACCGATGAGTGAAAGTTCGCCTGTGCCAGCAATGACATAGGTAGCAATAATTGAAAATAATAAAATTAACCCTCCAGCAATACCCATAAAAAGATAAAGTAAACCTGCACTCATTGCTTCAGGTGATTCTTCATGGATAACCAAGACATAGGAAGCAATACTAAGCACTTCAAAACAGATATACAAACTCAGTAAATTACCGGTAAAAAATGTGCCCATTAAACCAAAAAGTGAAAGTAAAGAAAAAATATTGTATCTCGTTTGTGCATGTTCTTTACGCATATACTCAATTGCATAAATACTGGAAAGTGTCCAGAGGATTATCCCAATCATACCGGTTAAAAAACCTAACTCATCTACCCATAAAGTAAAATCCGCTCCTAAGCCCGTGCGCCAAATTGGACAGGTAATTTTCACTCCTGCACTTATTTGTGGGTACATAAATAATACCGCAAAAAAACTAACTACGCAGGCTAAGGCAGTAAAAATGTTGCCTGTTCCTTTACGCATTTTTTCTATTACCGGAACAATGAACGCAGATAGTAGAGGAAAAAATACTGCGATTACCGGTAAATAACTAATTGTTGTCATTTGTTTTTCCTTTCTCAACAGTCTTGATTACACCGATAAACAAAACGATGTCAGCGATAAGGCATAGAAATTATATCGCTGGAATCGGCAGTTAAAATCGCCGTAATCATAGTTTACGTTCTTCATGTTTATGCTCTTCATGCACACCAAGGAAAGCGTAAACGACAAAAAGTATACTTAAAACTATCCGATAGACAAATTTTATTAGTCCAATTGAAGTTGATTCGTGATAACCTTCCACAAAAACTTTTCTCTCCATATCAAAAAAGCCAGCTAAAGAAGGTAACTGGTCAACAAAATATAAAGTTATTCCCAAAACAACTAAAATCAGTGCTAAAGTTTTTGTTTCACGATGCGGTGCTTCTCTATGTATTGTATAAAAATATCCCACTAAAATCAAGAAAGTCATTATCAGGAGTAACCAATAAAAATAATATATCCTTGGAGCCGGAACAAACCCTTCAGCAGGTTCAGGGTTGTCCTGAACTGGTTGAAGGACAACTTTGTGAACTTCAGGATGTTCAACTGCTTCGGTATGAATTTCCTTATCAGTTTCTTCGGTAATGTTCTGTTCGGTTACTGGATGCTGACCACCGGTTTCCTTTTTCGCAAATGCATTAACACCTGTCCCGTAGATGAAAATCTTTACGGGATCAGTATTCAGCGAAATAAATGCTAACCATAAAACTATTATTACTAATCTTTTCTTCATCTTACACCTCCCCTCACCATTCCTCTCCCTCAAGGGGAGAGGATTAAGGTGAGGGTGGAAAAAATTCTTTTACTGTACTTTGAGATAACACATAAGGTGCACCACCAATTAAACCGAAAGCCAAGGATAATACTCCAGCCACAATAGTTGGGACTAATATACTCAATGGTGCTTCAAGAAAATATTTTTCCTTAAATTCTAACCCGACTGGTGAAACAAAACTTCCTTCTTTTTTGAAATATGCATAAACAAGTGGACGTAAAAGAAAACCTAATTCCAATATAGAACTGACTAAGAAAACTACAGCAAAATATGGTTGTCTTAAATTCAAGTATCCTTGAATAAGATAAACCTTACTTACCCAACCCGCTACCGGCGGAATTCCAACTATTCCCCAAGCAGCAATAGCAAAAAGTCCCCAGGTTAGAGGCATGTGTCTGGCTAACCCAGCCATTTCACGAATTAGTATTTTACCAGTTTGTTTAATTACGCTACCGACGGCATAAAACATTGTAATCTTCATCACCGAATGAAACAAAAGGTGGAGTAAGGCACCCATTAAGGCAACCGGATGTGCGGCAGCTGCACCTAAGATTACAAAACTTAACTGGTTTACTGTAGAATAAGCAAGGAGACGTTTTATCTGTCGTTGCCGGAGAGCAAAAATTGCTGCTAAAATAGTAGTCACCGTAGCAAGAATTGCTACAAAATAGTTAAGAAATAACTGCCGGAATAGAGTCGCACCTAAAACACTGTAAATAGTTCTGATTATCCCGTATACCCCAGCATTAACTACGGCTACCGCATGAAGTAGTGCACTAATTGGTGTAGGAGCAATCATTGCTTGAGGTAACCAAGCATGCAGAGGCATAAGACAACCTTTTACTCCAAAACCGTAAATGAAGAAGAAGGAAAGTAAATACAAAACTAATTTACTCTGTTTTGCTAAAGCAGGGATACCTCCTGGGGTAAAAGTAATACTCCCTCTCGTAGAAAGATAAGTCAAAAGGATACCAAAAAGAACCATTATCCCACCACTAAGAAGAAAAATTAGGTAGACTATTCCAGCACGGAATGCTTCCTCTGATTCTTCGTGAATTACTAAAGGATAAACAACAATTGTGAGAAGTTCGTAGAAGATGTATAAAGTTAGAAGATTGGCAGCAAAGATAATACCCATTTCCACACCTAAAGCAGAAGTCAAACAGGCATAATACCTGGTTTGTGCATGTTCACCGGACATATAGCCAAAAGAGTAATATTCGGTAAATATCCAGAGAAAAGTAACCATTACTGCCATCAGTAAACTGAGATTATCTACTTGAAATTCTAAACTAAAAAGCACTAAATTTACTAAAGTAAACGAAGGAAATTTTCCTCTAAGAACCCACGGCGTTATCCAAAGGACAATACTGAAATCAATAATACAAGCAAGCAGGATGATTGTATTCCTGAGAATCCTATTTCTTTCTCCAATCAGAATAACTAAAATTGCTGCAATAAAAGGTACAATAATCGGTAAAAAAATTAACATTTTACTAATACATTGATGACAGCGATTTTAACTGCCGATTACAGCGATAATTTGGCAATTAAATTCTAAATCCCAAATCCGAAATACTAAACAAATCCAAATATCTTAAATTCAAATGACCGAAACAGTTTTGCCTGCCTGCCGCAGGCAGGGATTTTGAACATTTGAATTTTGATATTGTTTAGAATTTAGAATTTTGAATTTAGTATTTATCATTTTTTATCGTTATAATCGGTGTCTTTATCGCCATAATCGTAGTAAAGTTACTTAAATAGAACTTCTGCTGCCCGGGCTACCACTTTTAAAGGTAACTGCACTGAAATACCCATAAATATTACTGCTCCAGTCAGACAAACTATCGGAATTAACATTGACATTGGTGACTCATCAATTTTTGGTTTGTCTACTTCACCGGGAACGGGAGCAGCAAAGAACGCTATCCCTACTACCCGAAGATAATAGATTGCTGCTAAAAGACTGCATAATAAAAGTACGACGATGAGTATCGGGTATCCTGCTCTTGCTGAAGCGGTTAATAAATACCATTTACTCATAAAAGCACAAAGTGGTGGGATACCCATCATTGCTAATGCACCAATAGTAAAACATCCCATTGTTATTGGCATTCTGTAACCAATCCGACGCAGATCACTTATCTTTCTTATTCCAGTCTTGTAAATAATTGAACCAGCACATAAGAACAATAGCGCCTTCATCAAAGCATGATTGAAAATATGCAAAATTGAACCAGTTAAACCGTCTTTATTCATTAAGGAAATACCAGCAAGGATATAACCCATCTGAGATACAGTAGAGAAAGCAAGCATTCTTTTCAAGTTAGTTTGCGCAATAGCAAATACCGAACCACCTATAGCAGTTACCACTGTAACTATTACGAAAAATGGTGGTAAGAAAAAGCCGTAATAGCCTTTATGTGCACCGAAAATAGTGAAAAGAAAACGGATAAGATAAAAAAGTCCGCTTATTTTTACAAATATGCCTGAAAGTAAAGCACTAACTGGTGACGGTGCAGCAGGATGTGCATCAGCTAACCAGGCATGAACTGGAAAAAATGCAGATTTTATGCTGAACCCAGCAATCAAAAGTCCCAGAGCAGTATACACATGGTAACGGAAGCGGGTTAAATATACCGGTGCATCTGAAGCAAAAATTTTATCAATTTGTGTAGACGCGTAACGCATATTCAGAGTGCCGGTGGAAGCATAAAGTAAAACAATCCCAAAAAGTAAAAAAATAGAACCCATTGTACCAATAACCACATATTTTAACCCTGCCTCAGTTGATTCTTTATCTGTAGAAATTGCAACTAATGCGTAAGAACTAATCCCGGATAACTCTAAAAAAATATAAAAATTGAAAAAATCACCAGTCAGAGCCAAGCCAGACATACCAGCAATGAATAAAAGCAACAACGTATAATAAAGTCCAACCTTTTCTTCAGGGATAAGGTGAGGGATATACCTTTTTGAATACAGGGCAGCTAAAAAACTTAACCCAGTAATTTGTAAAAGCACGAATGCACCGAATAAATCCGTACGCATAACTATTCCAATTGGTTCACCTGTAGGTAAATGTCTCGCACCGCTCCAAGAATATCCTAAAAAATATTGAATTGCTCCTTCTGGAGAACTCATAACTCTTAAAAGAATTAGCCAGGAGAAAACTAAACTTAATAAACTGGCTGATATCGCTACTGGCTCACACCATTTTCTTCGCCAACGGAAGATTACCGGCATAAAAAATGCGCTTACAACTAAACTTACTGGTATTAGAACCTGTAAATGTGTTCCATTCATAATAAATTACCGTAATATCGTTCCGACCTCCGTCGGAACTCGCAGTATCGCTAGCGCTCATAGGATCACTTCGTTTGCAGTACCGCTAGCGCTCGCAATAACGTTTTCACTCGCTTTTTCGTAAAGTCTTCTCAAAAGCGATGAGTTTATAATACTCTTTTTCTAAAATTGGTTCAGCTA
>Ga0315312_1002815_pt1 | contig 11673 bp, 12 predicted proteins | sample TDP7_MG_FD_203629 | JGI IMG/M metagenome (GOLD analysis project Ga0315312, IMG submission 203629) | Freshwater sediment microbial communities from Lake Towuti, South Sulawesi, Indonesia - TDP7 | ecosystem: Environmental > Aquatic > Freshwater > Lake > Sediment | place: Indonesia: South Sulawesi... | reverse complement strand
AAGAAATACCGCTTCACCATAATGAATGGCAGGACTCACGGACAGGAAGCGGAACTCCAAACTTTTGGCAAACGTTGCCTCACTTGGTTAAGAGATCTTAGGTTTGACCTCCAAAACTTAAAGAGAGCGAGCGAAAACCTGAAATATTCCAAAATCTCGGGAGCCATCGGTAACTATAGCAGCATTGAGCCAAGAATAGAAGAGGAAGCCTTAGCAATACTTCACTTTAAACCATACTATGGAGCAACGCAGATAATGCCCAGAGAGATCTATGCGCCAATAGCCCAAGCCCTCTCTCAACTTGTCTCAACCTTAGACAAAATTGCTCTGGCAATTCGTTTAGGAGCTAGAAGCGGACGACCAATTTATCAGGAACCATTTGGTAAGAAACAAAAGGGTTCTTCAGCTATGCCTCACAAGAAAAACACCATTTCTACCGAACAAATAGAGGGAATGGCCAGGATGGCAAAGAAATTCTCTGGCATGGTTCAGGACAACATCGTAACTTGGGAAGAAAGGGCAATCGAACAAAGTTGTGTGGAAAGAGTTGCCTGGCCTGATTTGTTCCACGTCGTCATTCATTCTCTGAAGACAATGACAAGGGTGCTCAAGGGTTTGGTGGTTTATCCAGACAATATGTTGCTGGAAATCATTGAATCTCGCGGCTGTTACGCCTCAAGTGAGGCAAAAGAAGTTCTTCGACAACTGGGCGCCCAGTATGGATTAACTACCGAAGATGCCTACAGAATAATCCAATTGGCGGCATTCATTGTCTTTGAACCAAGTGAAGAAGTAAAGATAGCGCGGACAAATCTTCCAAAATCCCTTGAAGAAGCAGATGAATTATTATCGGCATTTCAGAGAATTCCATCACCAGAGTCAATATCAATCAGGTGGATTATCGCTGAAGGAAGTCTTATATCATCTCCTCAACTCGATATTTCAGAAGATGTTGTTCAGAAATGGAATGGAATTCTGAAACAAATGTTCAGCAACCCCGACAACTTGGAAAAGTGGAACCGAATTTTCAAACCGTCATATCTGCTTAGAAACGAAGCCAAACTCTTTAAAGAAATAATAGGAGAGTAAATTCATCAAGACAAAGAGACAATCCCTATTTTTTGTCTCTTTTTTATTTCTGTGGATTTCTTGTATTGACAAGAGTTTTAATTAGAGAAACAATGGAAATGGAGGGCCCATCTTTGAGACCTTAAGGTAGTGACTGTTTTGAAACAGTCAACCGCCGCACAGAGGGCGTTGCTCAAAGAGGGGCTCTCTACGCAGCCGATCTCGCTTAGAGATAAAATAGCACCTTAACAACGTCACATTTTATAATTATGGCACACTTTCGTGTGCTTATTTTTTTAATTTAAAACATAATTGTGAGCTGAAAAAAGGAAAATTCAAAAAACGCCCTTAATTAGGCGTTTATGTTAATACGGAGTAGGGGATAGTGATTTTCTTTTTGCTCTTTAGAAATTATAGGGGGAAGGGACAGAGAGTGAACAGACACTGGAGAGAGAAGATGCTTTTGGGCTGTTTTTCTCTTTCCACCCCTGAAATAGGAGTCTCTACCCCCTCCCTTTCCTAAAGAACTAACTATCATCCTTAAGAAATTATATCGCAAATAAAAATGGAGTGTCAATATGCGAATAATATTGTGCGACATTTAAAAGTAAAAATAATTTTTGGTATTTTATTCTTTTAATTTCCTGTCATTGTGAAATTGTATCGATATAAAAAATAGAGAAGGTTATATTACGCTTGACATATTTTATATTTTAATGTCTAATATAGGAAAGGGAAATTATTATTCAAAAGAGATTTTAAGAGATTTTATACCTCCTAGCCCTAAAACTCGCTTAAAATGGCTCCTAGAGCGTTAAAAGAGGGATTTAGAGTATGCTTATCCACGAACAAATTCAATTAATTTTTCGTCGTTAGGGACGATTAAATAGGTGAAATTTCGCACTCTTTTTCTTTGCAAGTTCAGCCAGAGCTTAAAAAAGGAAGTAGTGCCCACTTCAATATATAATATAAACTTGGTTTACCTTTTTTAAATATTCCCAAATCAGCACGACCTCCAAATATATCCGGCTCTCTAACTACTTTAAAACCAAGGGAAAAGTATCTATATTGGCCTGTAACCAAATCATTTCTTCTTTTATCTTTTTTTCTACTATATCCCAATATTTCCAAAGCGTTTTTGGTTTAGGCAAAGAAGACATAGTTTTACTCTTTTAGAGGATGATATTTTCGAAAAATTTTTCGGCATGGCGATTGGAGGGACGACTAAACTGTTATTCGCTACGTTTATTTAGATTAAGTAGTTTTTGGTATATTTCTTCTTCTATTGTATAAGAGGTTGCCCCACGATAACCGCGTCCAGTAATTATTTTTGCGTTTTTTCTTGTGTCTATAAAAGCAAGTAAAAGTTCGCATTGCTTTTGTTTAATACGTAAATGCGGTTGAATGAGGCGTAAAAGGTGTTTAAGCGGCTCCATTTCAGTTAATTTATACTGGAAACTCTGTTTTTGTTTATAATTTCGAGATAATTTGTATATATGCCCTGATCCAATAAACTTTTTAATATCATTTAAAATTTCATAATTGTTATTTGTAATAATTAAGTAAGGATGATAGTGAGCAGAAGCTGATTGGTAATGTGTTTCTTTTTTTCTTTGAAAAGTTATCCCAATATAACCTTCGCCATCAATAAATCCCGCAATGTATTCTACTGATAATATTCCTTTTTTAATATTATTCATAATTTTTATTATCCTTTTAATTTTTTGCCGCTGTGAAATTTCCGATGGATTTCTCTTAATCTTTTACTTGTTACATGAGTATAAATCTGAGTCGAGAGAATACTTCGATGGCCTAAAAATTCTTGAATAATTCTTAAATCAACTCCTTGGGTCAATAAATCGGTGGCGTAGGAATGACGAATGGTGTGAGGAGTAGTAAAAATAGGGACACCGGCTAAAATTGCATATTTTTTCACAATTCTTTCCATACTTCTTCTGGTTAATCTACTTAGGGGGATTCGGCCTCGATAATTTATAAATAAGGCCTGGGCTTTGTCTTTACGGGCTTCCAAATATTTTTTCAACCAAGATAAGGCTCTCTCTGAAAAATACACTGTTCGGGGTCTATTTCCCTTCCCAATAATTGAAAGTTCTAAATCCTTTTTATTCTTTATATTGGCGAATTGTTCTCGATTAAGACTGACGAGTTCTGCCACTCTTAGACCAGTTGAGAAAAAAGTCTCCAAGATTGCCCTATCTCTTAACCCAGTTTTAGATTTTTTATCAGGAGCAAGTAAAAGACGCTCAATCTGTTCTAAATTAAGGAATTTTACGGTTTTTTCGCGCAAAGCGTCCTTTGGAAGGGCTATTTTGTCCGCAGGTAATGAAATTATATCTTTGGCCGAAAAATAGCTTAAAAGGGCTCGTAGTGCGATTAAATAGTAATTCTGGGTGGTTTTTTGTAAAGATTCGCCCCTGTGCTTATATTTTCTTGATAAATAAAGCCGGTAATTCCAAATATCTTCATTAGTGAGCTCGTGAGGGAGAAGACCTTTTTTGTTTATATTTTTTAGCCAAGAGGTAAATCTTTTAAGATAGCGATCATAACTTTCTTGAGTACTATTTGATAATCCTTTTTCTATTTCACAATAATCTAAAAAATCAGGGATATGTTTTGTGATTGGTTTGTTTGATTTTTCCATATTTTGAGGGGAGGGGTTTTAGCCTTTTTCCTACCCCTATATAATATCTATTAAGCAACATTCTGTGACATTCCCTATGTTAATAATAAATAGCCCAAAGGGCTATGTCAAGTGCTCCCCTATTGAGATGGTCTAAGTAATTCTCTTAATTTATCTTTTACTTTATCGGTGATGTTTTTTTCTATTTTTTGGACCTCTTCTTTTAGTTTCATCCCCTCAATGATTTTCTTTGTTTCTTCAACTCTTTTTCTCAAAGAAAGTTCAATTTTTTGCCAGACATTTTTCAAAAAAGCCAAAATTTGCTCCAAGGTAAATTTTAGAAAAGGTAGAATGTAAGAATTCCAGAGATTTTTCAGAAAATTCCATACTCTTTCCCAATTTAAAAAAAATAAAATAAAAATTAGAACTAAAAGAAAAATTTTAAAAATTATCCTCATATTTAAATTAATTTCTTAGCCTCTTTTATCCTTTTTAAAACTTTTTCTCTTCCCAAAATTTCAGCAATCTCAAAGGGCCCAGCTGAAGCCTCTTTTCCAGTTAGAGCTACTCTTAAAGGCCACAAAAAGTATCCCCTATCCCCTGCCCCGTAGCGAACTTGTTCTGCTTCGGGGCCTGCCCTTTTTATTTCCTTTGCAAATTTTTCAGCTTCTGGTAACAAAATTTTTTCTAAATTATCTTTATTCCAATCTCCCAATTTTATTTTAGAAAATATTTTTTCTAATCTGTCAAGAGAAGATTTGATTTCTTTATTTGCCATTTCCCGCCATTTTAGTAAATCTTTATCATACTTTAATTTATCTTTCAAGAAAAAATTAGTCAATTCCGAAATTTCAGATAATTTTTTTAATCTTTCTTGATAAAGAGAAACAATTTTTTGCAAAAACTCAAAACTCACCTCTTCTCCAGTTTCTGAAATTTTATATCTTTGAATGATTTCTGTACCGCCATAAGCTGGAGGATATCGAGTTTCTTTAAAAATAGGGATGATTAATCCTCTTTCAATTAGATAAGGAAGACACAGTTCAGTTAATTTCTCAACCGAGCGCTGGCGAATATAAAATCCATTTAAAAAATCCAATCTTTTAATGTTAAAAATCGCTCCTCCTTTTTGGACTCTTTCTAAGGAAAATTCCTTAATCAAAGAGGTCATCGAATAAATTTCTCTTTCATCTCCTGGATTCCAGCCCAAAAAAGCCAAAAAATTGATTAAACTCTCTGGTAAATAACCCTGCCTTCGATATTGACCAATCGACATTGCTCCATGCCTTTTTGATAATTTACTTCGATCTGGTCCTAAAACTAAAGGCAAATGGCTATATTCTGGCTGGGAAAAATTGAGAGCTTCTTGAATTAAAATTTGCTTTGGTGTATTTGGTAAATGCTCCTCCCCCCTAATGACATGGCTAATTTTCATTTCAAAATCATCAATAACGACGGCAAAATTATATAAAGGGCTATTTTTGTCCTTGGCAATGATAAAATCACCAATTAAAGTGGAATCAAATTCAACATCTCCTCTAATTAAATCTTTAAAAACAATTTTTTTGGAAGCTATCTTAAATCTAATTACTGATTTTTTTCCCTCAGCTAAATATTTTTCAACTTCTTTTTCTGTTAATTGAGCACATTTGCCAGAATATCTTGGGGGCTCACCAATTGACATTTGATATTGTCTCTGAGCTTCCAATTCCTCTTCTGAACAAAAACAATAATAGGCCTTACCTTCATTTAAAAGTTTTTCTAAATATTTAGCATAAATTTTTCCCCTCTGACTTTGTCTATAAGGCCCGTAATTTCCGCCAATATCCGGACCTTCATCCCATTCAATTCCCAACCACTTTAAATTCTCCAAGATATCCTTTTCATATTCTGGTTTAGATCTTTCAATATCAGTATCCTCAATTCTTAAAATAAAACTGCCTTGATATTTTTTGGCAAAAAGATAATTAAAAAGAGCGGTCCTGGCTAAGCCGGTATGCAAAAAGCCAGTAGGAGCCGGGGCAATTCTTGTTCTAATTTCACCAGGTTTAATGAATTTAAATTCGTCAATTTCCATATTATTTCCCTAAAAATTCTAAAATATATTTAGCAATTACTCTAGCTGCCTCAGGTCTGGCAAATTCTTTTGCCTTTTTTTCCATATTTTCTATTTCTTTTGGATTGGCAAACAAAAACTTTAATCTTTCTAAGAAAAAATGGGGAGTGAAATTTGTCTCCTCAATAATAATTGATCCTTTTCCTTCAGCAAAAGAATAGGCATTCTTCATTTGATGATTTTGGGCAGCTAAAGGTAAAGGAATCAAAATACTTGGCTTTCCCAAGGCTGCAATTTCAAAAACGGTTCCTGAACCAGCCCGAGCTACAATTAAATCTGCCAGGGAATAGGCTAATTTTAATTCTCTTTCTTGGAAAAAGGGATGCAAATGATAATATTTCCCTAAATCGGGAGGAATAACTGCCCTTGATTGGGCTTTTACTTCTTTAAAATTTTTTGAACCCGTTTGATGAATTAATTCAAAATCTCTAAGCATTTCCGGCAAGATTAAAAGCAAGACCTCATTAATCTTCTGGGCTCCTTGGGAACCACCTAAAATTAAAATTACCGGTTTCCCCCCAGTTATTTTAAAGAATTCTAAGGCTTCCTCCTTTGAGCCTTCTAATAATTCCCTTCTAATTGGATTACCAACCAAAATCACTTTCTTTGGTGCAAAAAATTCTGTCTTTGGAAAGGAAACAAAAATTTCTGAGACAAATTTACTTAAAAATCTATTGGCCAGACCGGGAGATATATCTGACTCATGTAAAAAAATTGGCACTCCAAAAATCCAGCCAGAAATTACGGCTGGGATTGAGCCATAACCTCCTTTACTAAAAATTAAATCAGGAGATAGGAGGAAAATTGAGAAAAAACTTTGTAAAATTCCAATTGGAATTTTAAAGAAAATATCAATGAAATTCCAAAAAGAAAAGTATCTTCGAATTTTCCCGCAGATGATTGTTTTTACTTTTATTCCTTCTTGAGAAAGCAAAATTTTCGAAAATTCATCTTTAGGACCAATGTAAAAAAGTTTGAGATCACTTTTTAAATAAATTCTCCTAATTTCTCTAGCAATAGCAATTATTGGAAAAATGTGACCGCCGGTACCTCCACCGGTAAATAAAATCTTCATAAATTTTTTGAAATATTTAATAGTATTCCTACCCCAATTAATTCAGTAATTAAATGGGAACCACCATAGCTTATAAAGGGTAAAGGAATTCCAGTTAAGGGCAAAATTCCAATCATTGAACCAATATTGACAAAGGCCTGAATTGCGAACCAGGAACTAATCCCAAAGGCCGTTAATTTGGAAAATTTATCAATTGAGTTCTTAGCAATTTTAAATCCTCGCCAAAAAAGAACTAAAAAAAAGGAAATTAAAATTACAGATCCCAAAAATCCAGTTTCCTCAGCAAAGATGGCAAAAATTGAATCGGAAATCGGCTGGGGTAAAAAACCAAATTTTTGCTTTGACATTCCCAAACCCAGCCCAAATTTACCACCCGAACCAACAGCAATTAAAGATTGCTTCATTTGGTAACCAATTCCCATTGGATCAGTTTCCGGTCTTAAAAAAACCAATAACCTGGCTGCTCGGTATGGGGCAATTTTTATTAAAAGTAAGAGGCTAACTGCAACAATTAAAATCAAAAAAATGCTGTGCCAAAAAGGGGTGTTGGCTAAAAAATAAATTAAAAGGGCAATTAAAATTATTATGGCTAAGGTACTGATATCTGGTTGAAAGATCAAAAATAAGGAAAGGAAGACTATTATTAATAAAAATACAACAAGGATTAAATTTCGATTTTTTAAAAAACTTTCTTTTTTCTGGCTACTTAACCAACTAGCCAAATAAAGTGGAAAAGTCAATTTTAAAAATTCTGAAGGCTGAAAAGAAATTAGTCCAATTGAAATCCATCTGGCAGCTCCACCAAGGGAAAGCGAAACTTTTGGTAAAAAAACCAGGGCTAAAAATATCAAATTTATCAAAAACAAAATCAGGCTGATTTTTTTAAAAAAAGCTAAAGGAATTTTAAAGGCGAAAATGGCTAAAATTAAACCGGGCAAAATGCCAAAAAGGATCTGGCGATTTAAATAATAAAATGGTTTTCCAAATCTTTCCTGAGAAAGAGAAGCTGAAACACTGGCGATTATTAAAATTCCAAAAATTATTAGAACTACTACTATCGAAATTAAAATCCAATCCGGAAATTGACTCCTTTCCATAATTTTATTATATCACATTTTCCCAAGCCTTTTTACCCATTTTTTAAAGGCATTTCCTCGCTCCTTGTAATCTCTAAATAAATTAAAACTGGCTGAGGCTGGAGATAAAAGAGTAATTTTCCCTCTCTCAGTATTTTGATAACACAATTTAACCGCCTCTTTCATTTCATTGACAAAAAAGGCTTTTGGCAATTTTGGGGCCCGCTTTTTTAATCTTAAAATCTCCTGCCAGATTCTTTGACCAGTTGTTGGGAAAAAAATTAGGGTTTTAATTTCGCTTCTTAAAATTTTTTTTGCTAAATTTTTGTAATTGAGATTTCTTTCAAATCCTCCTAAAATAAGCGTTTCTAAATTTTCTCTTAAAGTCTCAATTGCTAAAATAGTTGTTTCTGGAATCACTGATAGAGAATCATTATAAAATTTTATTCCTTTAAAAGTTCCAACAAATTCCAATCGATGTGGCAAGGGTTTAAATTTTTTAATCGCTCTCGAAATTTCTTTTTTTGAAATTTCAAAAAGATTTCCAACCTCAATAGCCGCTGCTAAATTCAAAAGATTAAATTTCCCTTGAAGAGGAATTTCCTCAATCTTTATGATTTTTTTAAGATTTTTAATAGCAATGGGGATTTTCTTAGCCTTAGTGATTTTAGCAGTATCTCGACAATTTTTATCTTCTGGATTGTAAATAAAGAAGTCTTTAGTTTTTTGATAGCGACAGATATTTTGGTTTGCTTTTAGATATTCTTGAAAATTTTTGTGATAATCTAAATGGTCAGGAAAACTATTTAAAAATATGGCAATTTGAGGACTCTTTTTGAGATTTTGTAATTGATAACTTGAAAGTTCGTAAACATAGATATCTCTGGGAGTAGCAGAAAATAAAAGATTTAAAACTGGTTTACCAATATTTCCAACTAAATGAGTTTTAATTTTTCCCGCCTTTAAAATTTTATAGATCAAAGTAGCAGTTGTGCTTTTTCCTTTAGTTCCTGCAATTCCAATAATTTTCCCAGGACAATTTTCAAAAAAAATTTCAGTTTGGGAAGTAACCTTTTGTTTCTTAGTCAAAAATGGCTTTAAAATTTTTGGCGGAATTCCCGGCGACTTAATTACCACATCATAATCTTTAAGCGCTTTCAGATAATTTTCACCTAAATGCAACTTTATTTTTCTATTCTTTTTAAGTAAATTTGAAATTTGAAATTTGAAATTTGAAATTTTCAGTTTGTCCCCTACTCCCAAAACTTTCTTTGAAAATAATTTTCTCAAAAATTTAAAATTATCAATTCCTTCTCTTCCGAAGCCTAAAATCAAGATTTTTTTGTTTGCAAAATATTTTAAATTCATCTCATCTATAAAATAGCATAAATTTTTAATAAAAAACAGGTAGTTTTCTTAGTTACCTTTCATCAAAACACTAATTTGTCAAGTACTCAAAAGTCTACAGGAAATAAAAAAGCCTCAAGCGGAATTGCTCCGTAGAGGCATTTATAGCTTTCTCTACCAACTGTGGGAGTTTAATATTCGGGTGCTTCTTTTTACGATTTTTCCAAACCATTATACCATTAGTACAAAAATTTTCAAATCCTAAAATAAATTTTTGACATACTTGAGGATAATGTTTATCTTCATGAATTAGACAAGTAGCTTCTATCCATTGGTTTTCCTCAATTCTTACAGGAGCTAAATGTGGGCATTCACTTCCCGCAGGTTTTATTAATCTGCCAGGCAATATCAGTGAGTACTCAATACAGCATTTCCCACAGCGAAGACAGGTAGGGAAAAGGTTCTTTTCTATTGTCAAAATTACTCCTCCATTTATAATTCTAATTTTCTATTTAAATTTTGTCAAAGATTAATGATTTCCTTAAGCATCTTCTCAAACTCTTTTGGTAAATAGTGTTGACTATTCCAGGAATTTAATATTTTATTTGATTCCCTTTCTAAATTTGGATATTTTGGTAAAATTTTCTTTTCAAAATATCTCAATAGAAACGGAAGTCTAGCGGAGAACCGTTCGAGGTGCTTGCTAGAAGCAGGAGGGCGGTGGGTGGGTTGGAGTCCGTATTCTTTCCAGCTTAGATAAAAGGCAATTAAGCTTTCTTTTTTTGTTCCAACGCATTCGAAAGGTTTGAATTTTCGATGGCCAATTAATTGAAGCATTGTCGACAATAATTTTCTTTTTTCAAAAAGATTCTGGCCAAAAATTTCAATTAATTTTCGTTTTTCTAAAAATGGATATAAAGTGGCAAAAATAAATAAACATTTTGGGCAGTTTCCACACCATTTTTTAATTGGTTTTTTAGTCCCTGAATCAGTTTGATAAGCCACATTACAGCTTAAAAATGCATTAAAATATTTTTGATAATTCGAAAATAATTTTGCAATTTGAATTTCATATAAAGGCCTTAAAAAACTAAAGTATTCGATATTTTTTGTTAAATATTTCTTTGAATAATCTCTAAATTTTTTTTCGAAATCAAAACTTTTTGAATATTGATGATTGATTATTTTCCCCAAATATTTAACATTTCCTTCGTTTGAACTTCTCTCATTTGAAAAAGCAATGTATTTGTAATTGAATAAAACGGCACACAAAACACTCAAAAAAGCCAAATAAGCTGAAAATGGGGTGTGGCCATTTAAAAATCCTTGCCGATTAAGTTCTAATAATTTTGGATCAATTTTTCTCCTGACTATAATGGGATTTTTGCAACCTCCGATTTCCATTATTTTTTGAGCAGCTCCAGTTGGATTCAAACTAAAACATCTAATATTTTTTTTTGTCTTCTTAAGAATTTCTAAGGTAACTACTGAATCTTTCCCCCCTCCTATTGGCACTAAAACTCTTCCACTACGAGACCCGGCCTCGTTGATAATATCGATACTACGAGACCCGGCCTCGTTGGTGGTTGAAATATTGAGGAAATCTTCTGTCGTGAAATCAATTTTGTTTTCATAAAAAAACTGGCCCATTCCCCTATTGATGAGATCTCTCCACCATTTAATTTGTTCTTTATTTAAGGAGCCAGCTTCGATTAAAATTTCTGGTGAGCAAGTTGCCTTCCAATAACTCAACATTTCAATCAAACCCAAATTAAAGACCAAATTATTTAATACCCTCGGGGGTTCCACTCCCACCCTTTTTATTTGATTTTTATTAATATTTTTTATAACTATCTTTGGATTAAAATAAATACTACGAGACCCGGCCTCGTAGCGATTTTCGATTCTAAAATCGAAAGAAATTTTTAAGTTTCCTTTCAAAATTTCCCAAGAATAGCTTTCAAAAACAAATCTCGGATATTTTTTTCTTAAAATTTCAACTTTTTTCATTTTTTTCATTTTAACAAAATTTTATTCTGGCGTCGAATAAAAAATGGGGTTAATCAAAAATAAAAAATTAACCCCATTTTTTATTTTGTTTTTTTTCGCCCCTTCGTATTCTAAAGTTGTTGAATTTCTCTCGAATGATTCGACATTCATGTTTAAATTCACATTCATTGCAGGTTCCATTTTCGATTTGCATGTCTTCGCAAGGCAACCACCAGAGTCTTACTAAATGTAGTTCTCTCCTGTTTAATTGCAGACTTATCGTCTTCTCCTTTGATACTTTAGCTCCTTTTAATTGCGATAGTCCATCTGCTCTTCCCAATTTTCCCACCTCCTAATATCT
>Ga0315312_1002813_pt1 | contig 11676 bp, 10 predicted proteins | sample TDP7_MG_FD_203629 | JGI IMG/M metagenome (GOLD analysis project Ga0315312, IMG submission 203629) | Freshwater sediment microbial communities from Lake Towuti, South Sulawesi, Indonesia - TDP7 | ecosystem: Environmental > Aquatic > Freshwater > Lake > Sediment | place: Indonesia: South Sulawesi... | reverse complement strand
TGTTCAATCTGACCGTTTTGTTGGTTTAAGACTATGGCGGATCTGGAGAAGGGAAGGGCGTTACCGTTGTTTTCTCCACAGAAGGGGCAGATCATGGATTGTCTACCACTGTCCCTAAGGTGTTGCCACGAATAGACGAAGGGGATGGCGAAGGCAACAAGTTCATTTTTTGAAAACTCCTCAAATACTTTCTTCGTAATCTCATAGGTGATTCTCGGCCTGTCTGTGGCCAGGGTCATGTACCTGAGCCTCAACCAGACCCCGTAGTCGTAGAAATCCGCCCTGATGTAGGGTTCCTGCTTCGTCTCCTTAATGATGTTGCCTGTAACCTCCCTAGCCGCGTTGAGAAGAATTCTCTCTGCCTCCTTCCAGTCAGAATCAAAGGTGATTCTCACGACCACCTCATCCAGAATATAGGCCTGCTCAGGCTTAATCTCCTTCTTAACGTTGACGGAGTGGTTAGGGTTGTTGTGGTGGGGGGGAGGCGTGTAATTAATGACGAGGTTTCCGAAGAGCATGGCGTTGGGAATCAGGATATCCCTCCCAACGGCCTCCTCACTTCCCACCGCGCCACCAACCTGATTCAACACCGTGTACATGGCATTAACGTCGATCACGTCGCCCACTAAGCCATAGGAGGGAAGCTGAATCCTGTCTCCCACCCTGAAGGGTCTCTTAACGTTAATGAGGAGCCAGGCCGCGAAACCGCTCACGGGTTGCTGAAGGGCCCAGCCTATAAACATGCCTCCGAAGGCGCCGAAGACCGCCGCCACGGCCCCAAGCTGGAAGTAGAGGGTGAGGAGGGTTAGGGTCGTCATTAAGACGATGACGAAACGCCAAAAACTTGTGGCCATCTGAACGTCTCCCTTCTTCCCCCCGCGCTTGATCACGATGTTGCCAATAATTCTGGAGGTGATCTTATAGAAGATGAAGACACCCAAAATCGCGATTACGGATAAGGCAGCCGACCAAGCCTCAAAGCTTGGGTTAGGCTGGGGTCCCAAGAAGAAAACTCGATAAACTGCAAGGCCTACGCCTACGCCAAAGGCTAAGGAAAGCAGAGCGAAAATGTTCCGAATATGGCTCTTCAGCAACTCAGCACTCCCTCCACTGAAGGATAGCGGTTTCTTCAAGCTTTATGGCAATAGATAGCAAATCGGGCCATCTCCCAACTTTAACGGACTCTTCCAATAGTTACTTCTATAACAAGGAGCACATGTTAAAATTTAGTATTGCATTTTCAATATGATGAAAACACCTGAATATATACTAAGCAAATATCCACGTTTAATGACACCGAAAGCTTTGAAGCTTTTGCATAAAAAAACAAGGCGAATTGTTTTTTAATAGACAAGATTAAGTAGTCTAAGTATAAATAGGTTTGTTCGTCGATTTCTATACGACCTGCATGCGGATATTTGTTATGGTTCCTCTTCCGCGGTCTCCGGCATTACAGAACGGTGACGCTAAGTTTTCCATCAGATGGCGGAAGGATGCAGAGAGGATGTTAGAGGGTCATGGTCATTCTGATGAGGTCTATGTACTCGCCCTTTCTGCCGATGCCCTTCGGAATTCTTCCAGTCTCTTCGAAGCCCACCTTCTTGTAAAGGTGCCTAGCCCTGTTATTGGAGGCGAAAACGTCTAAGACTAGAACCTTCAGCCCCATCCTTCGGGACTCCGCTATTAATGCCTTCATCATCTCCGTTCCAATGCCTATGTCCCTAAAACCCGCCTTGATTAATATTCCCAACTTACCTACATGGCCCATTATTCCGCTCTTTCGCTCCACTTCAGAGTTTGCCACCACCCTCTCATCCACCTCAGCCACTATGCCTATTATCCTATCGTTCTCGATGTCCGCCAGACGCCTCCCCAACCAACTCGTTTCTTCCTCCCTAGTCACCTTCTCCGTCGGAAGGTCGGTGATATCCACGCCCTCATCCACCAGGGAATTATAAAAGTCAAGTAAGTCGTCTAGGTCCTCCCATCGGGGAGTCCTAAGGATCACCGCTCTGCCATCCTTGGCGGTGAAACACCGAAAAACCTGACCAGCCTTCAAAATAAATTCCTCTCCCATAAGCAAAAGGGATACTTACTACATAACTTTTATCCACACCCATTGCTAATAAAGCTGTCAGCGAATGTATGAATCAGGTAACTGAGGTGAGTTTAATGAAGGCTTTTAATTATCGGGATGTTGAGGCGGAGAAGGCCGAGGATGGAGCCGAAAAATTGAAGGTGAGGTGGCTGATAACAAAGGAAACAGGCGCAAAGAACTTTGCCATGCGCCTCTTCGAGATGGAGCCAGGCGGATTCAGCCCCCTCCACAGCCATCCTTGGGAGCACGAAGTCTTCATCCTAGAGGGCCAGGGCCTCGTCACTGGCGGAAGGGAGGAAAGGAGGTTTAAGGAAGGTGACGTTATCTTTATCCCCCAAAACGAGACCCATCAACTGAAAAACACTAGCGAAAAAACTGTGAAGTTTCTATGTCTCATTCCCTATAAGAGAGAGTAGTTAGCCTTCCATTCAAACATAATATGAAACGGATGAAAACCATTGAAAAATATCAAAAAATTCCAAGGAATAGATCAATTTGGACCAGCTTATCAAACGATGCTAGAGAACGACTCACATGCTCCCGGATCCGTGGACCGAATCCTAATGGAGGAAATGGTGAAGCTCTGCCCCGAGACTGCTGATTACCTTTACAGGGCGTACACTCCCTTAAAGACCCTTTACAAAAAAGGAACCCGCCCCAAACTTGAGCACTATATGAGAGCAATAACCGCTGAATCTTCTACGGATGAGGAGATTATTGAAGGAATCGCTCGATTCACCAATAGCCTCCAGAAGAATGCAGAAAGTGACCTTGACAAAATGCAAATTGGCGGGACTGAAGAAGAGATTATTGAGCGAGGTTCCGACTGGTGCACAGATCTGGCAAGGGTAGGTTGCGTGCTCTGTCAGGTTGCTGGGTTTCCTGCTAGGTTAGTAACATTGGCCGACACCCAAAAGGCTTACAGTGGGCATGCAATTATTGAAGTTTATCGGGCTGGAGTTTGGGGGGCTGTGGACCCAATAACTGATGTCGTCTATTGCCATCCAGGAGGGAAGCCGGCATCGACATGGAACTTGATAAACGATCCAAAACTTATCGAGCGCCATTGGAGAGATGAATCAACCTTATACACGAAAGCAGGACAGTTCAGAGCCGCAGCGATCACAAACTATTTCGTCTGGCGATGGAAGGACTACGACTATACTGTAAGTGGCCCAAACGACTATTACCGTTCGATACTTAAGATGGCCGATAAAGGCTGGCCAGGCGGGCTTAGATGGCTTCATGGCGAGGACAGGTTGGATTGGCAAAGGCTATAGAAATAAAATGCTACTAGGATAGGTTTTAATTTAAGGGAAGACTAACTATTGGCGCGCTAAAGATTAAGTTGTATAGATTTGCCAGGCCGAAGGGGTAGGCTATGTATCTGACCAGAGAGGAGGAGCGGATCTTAAGGGGTGAGGAGGGTTACGCCAGTCAGGTGGCCATGAAGATACTAGTTGCCCTCGGAGACATATTCGGAGCTGACCGTTTAATCCCGATTGAATCAGCCCATATCTCGGGCGTCAGCCATAAGACCCTTGGGGACGCCGTCGACTTTTTGAAAAAGCTTCAGGAGGAGGGCGCTAAGGCTCGGGTATATTCGTCCATTAACCCCTGTGGCCTTGACCTGGAGAAGTGGACTGAAATGCCCGTGTCCAAGGCTCTTTACGAGGCTCAGCTTAGGATAATAGGCCTCTACTCGGGCATGGGGATGGACCCCACCCTAACCTGCACGCCCTACTACCTTAAGGATGTCCGAGAAGGCGCCCACCTTGCCTGGGCCGAGTCCTCCGCCATTTCATATGCAAATTCTCTGTTGGGGGCGCGGACGAATCGGGAAGGGGGACCCAGCGCGTTGGCAACAGCCTTAGTGGGGAAAACTCCGCGGTATGGTCTCCACCTTGACGAGAATAGGAAAGGCGACTGTTTAGTGGATGTGCAAGCCCCCTTGGAGTGCGCCTCTGACTATGGGGCCCTCGGGGTCTTAGTGGGGCGAAGCGCAGAGATGAGGGTTCCAGTTTTCAGCGGACTAAAGGAATGTTCAAGGGACTGGTTAAAATCTTTGGGGGCTGCCATGGCGGCCAGCGGCGCCGTCGCCCTTTACCACGTCATGGGAGTAACTCCAGAGTGGCTGTTAAAAAGTGGAGGTGGTGGACAATTGTGGCGTGAAGGGAAGCCTGAAGAAACGGTCCAGGTTGATCAGAGGCAACTTGAAGATGCCTACTCCAGCCTAACGACTTCACCCATTGATGTTCCCGATTTAGCCTTTGTGGGGTGTCCCCACTGTTCAGTTTCAGAAATGGAGGAGGTCGCCCAACTGATTGAGGGCAAAAAAGTAAAGGGGGATAGGCGGTTCTGGCTTTGCACCTCAAGACATGTAAAGTCCTTAGCAGAGAAAAGGGGGTTAATTACTAGGCTGGAGGCTGCAGGCATAGAAGTCTACTGTGACACCTGTATCATTGTCACATGGCTGAAGGAAGCAGGTGTTGATTCCATAATAACCAACTCGGGGAAAGCCGCCTATTATGCCCCCCAATTCTGTAACGTGGAGGTAGTGTTCGACGGGCTCCCAGAAATTGTGAAAAGAGTAACAAAATAGTCCTTGAGATTTTCAACAATCCCAGGGTTGCTTATACTTAACAGTATCATGGTAAAGGTAATTTTATATAGCGTCCCTTTACTAATCCAATCACCTTGGTGTTGAGAAATGGAATTCCTGGACGTTGTTAGGAAAAGGAGAAGCATAAGGAGGTATAAACCTGACCCTGTGCCCGACCAGGTGCTTGAACAGGTTCTTGAGGCTGCCAGGCTTGCGCCTTCTGCGGGCCATCGTCAGCCCTGGCACTTCATCGTTGTTAAGGATCCTAAAACTAGGCAAAGGCTGGGCATAGCCTCTTGGGCTGCCGAGGCTCCTGTTGTGATAGTGGGATGCACCGATCCTGAGACCTCTTCCATGTGGCACATCGTGGACCTAACCATCGCCTTTGAACACCTTGTGCTGGCCGCGGCAAACTTTGAGCTAGGGACTTGCTGGCTCGGCCAGATGGACTTTGATGAGCACATCAAGGAGGTTCTAGGGATTCCAGAACACATGAAGGTGGTGGCTGTTACGCCCCTCGGCTACCCGGCGGAAACTCCCGGACCAAAGGCTAGGAAATCTCTTTCAGAAATAGTACATTACGACAAATTCTAATGTACATAAAGAAAATGGAAAACGAAATAAATGAACATAGATTAATACGCGGTTGAGGAGAATATCATGCAGTTACTTATGTTTTCGAAGATGTTGAAGGAAGTGGGGAAACTCTCGGTGGACGAGGCGGGAGACCGCATTGCCGAAATGGGCTTTGATGGGGTGGACCTGACGGTTCGGCCCGGAGGCCATGTCCTCCCTGAGGAGGTTATGGAGATGCTGCCCGAGGCGGTGGACATGCTGGAATCCAAGGGCTTGACTGTGCCCATGATCACCACGGGCATCACGGACGCCGAGGAGAAATACGCTGAGGATATCTTCCGTACGGCTTCTCGTTGTGGTGTGAGGTTCCTGAAACTGGGCTATTGGCCCTACGAGGGGTTTGGCAAGCTCAAGGAACAGATTGAAAACGTAAGGGTTCGGCTTAAAGGAATTCAAGATTTGAGCAAAAGATATGGGGTTACCGCGGCCATCCACATCCACTCAGGGAACTCCCTAAGCGCCAACCCAGCCGTGGTCTGGCTTCTCCTCCAGGACTACAATCCAGATTACCTTGGCGCCTACATAGACCCAGGCCACATGGCCGTGGAGGGAAGCCGCTCAGGCTGGAAAATGGGCATGGACCTGCTAAGTCAACGCATCAGAATGGTGGCGGTCAAGGACTTCGGCTGGTTCCAGGAAAGGGACGAAAAGACGGGCAAGAAAAGGTGGCGCCTAGACTTGGTACCCCTGGGAGAAGGCCTAGTACCATGGCCCCAAGTGTTCACCCACCTCCAGCAGATCAAATTCGACGGCCCCGTATCAGTCCACAGCGAATACAAAAACCTAGAACTAGAAGAGCTGATCCAACAAACCAAAAAAGACCTCACCTACCTCAAAAACATCTTAAGAGCATTGTAAAATCAACTGTCAAAGTTCTAAAGGAAATTTCTGAAAAAAGCTTCAACGTGCGCAACTTCTCGAAGTCTAGACTTTGCTCATTGTGGATGTGATGTTTCGCTTGTTTGCTAAGTGTCGACGGAACTTTGGTTGGATCAAGCAACCGCAGACGGCGTGTTATCTGGCGTCACTGTTTCTTGAATCGTTTTCAAGAACGGAATCCATCCATTCGCGCACGCTGATCCCCTCTTGTCTTGCGCGTTCGAGCAGATCTTTATGTCGGTTGAGCCCCCCATGGATGTTGTGACTGAGGTTGTACCACAAACAGGCGGCAAGCCATTCCTTTACAGGGGTCCTCTCTTCACCGAGATAGTTATATACCCGTAGAATCTCGTTCTTTGGGTCAAATCCTAGATCAATATGTCCCAGATCGAGAAGAAGAAACTGCATCGGTAGGCCTAGCAGCCATTTGTCAAGCCCTAGCGCATAGCCAAACAGGAGACACCCGAGCCTTTCCCTATCTGCTCCTGATCTGCGTGTTGGGATTTTAAACTCACCCTTTCCGATCCCGTAAATCCAGTTCTCAATGTAACGAAAAGTGTTGTGGTGGCAATCTGATAAGCCATTAATCCCACTCGCAATGTGGCAACATACCTTGTATAGCTCCCGTTTCTGAGGGTCAGAGATCGCGTTGAGATTTTCACGGTATTTGGACAGGTGTTTCATGTATATCTTCGGCAATTCTGTCAATTTACTTATCTCTGCATCTAATTCAGCCCCGCGGCCGCCCTCTTCAAAACAGTTCCTACTGACTGCTTCATAATCTGGATTGCGTCCGGTGAAGTATTCAAAAGGCAGAAGAATTCTTTCCATCATCAATTTCTGTAACTTTGTCAGCTCTGTTGCTGGTCTGAGCCATTCATACGTGCGGTTGATGAACCCTTTGGCATAAGGGAACCTCTTTATCAGCTCCTCCTTGGATTTGCCCGCAAGATATCCTGCTAGAATCTCATATATCGTCTGCATACTCTCACCTTGCAATGGTTGAGCCGTTTTTGTATCCCACCACACGGCACACATCCAGCATCCATTGTGAAATGATGGTTCGCTCAGTTGCCCCCTACCGATTGCGTTCAACAATTCGTCAACGGTAACTGGGAATCCACTATCACAGGGCACTAGGCTCCCAGTGTGAGCGCGAATCTGTCGAATCTTGTCGTCCAGATGTCCCAGCTTGGCTTGCATACTATTGATAAATTGGATTTCTTTATTGCCCCATTCTTCCCCTTCTTCCGGCCATTGATCCGAAAATGTCCAAGTCCAGGTTGACCATTTTTCAATAACGTTTCCTGACTCGTCTGTGAAGCGAACTCCTACTGACCGCTGTTCAGACTTCTCAATGGGTGTTGTGGCCTTTTCGCCCGTATAGACGGCCTCGAATCCCGGCGAAACCATGTTATACGGCACCAGCCGCTTTTTCTTATTTCCCATCATTCAACTTCCTCAATCTGTCTTCCATGCAAAGTTAGATAATAGTTTTTCCACGCTTCATGGATTGGTCCATTTCTGAAAGACCCGGCAATGATGTCCGCTAGCGCTGGGATGATATGACCTAATATCAAAGTCCAAGTTTAGTGGTGGTCTATTCTGGGTGGGATGGGTTTCTCCTTCCATTCTAGTATGAATTTGGCCAGGTTCTCTGCGGCTGCCTCCAGCCAACTTTTTTCCCTTCTCGGCTGTTGCCACGGTTGGGTCTCCCATGATGCCAGTTTTGGTTCCTCGGCTTGTGAAGTTCATGGTTTGGGCTGGGGAGCGCCAGGCGCCGGCCATTATGTCGCCCCAAATGAACTCTGAGGTTTTTGGGGGTATCTCCTTTACCGCCTTTTCCATCTGCACCAGCCTTGGCTCTAGGAACAGGAGCAAAAATCATCCAATAAACCTCTTTTACCCCATATTTGCCACCACGCCATCTTATCGACACGCAAAAACAAACGTGAAAGAGTGCCTATTTTCTTCTAAAAACTGTGACTGTTCCCTTTTCGCCGTCCACTTCCACCTCGTCACCGTTTTCAATGAGGGAAATGTCTACCTGATCAACCATGGGAATATTCGCAATGATGGCCCCTGCAACAACTACTGGATCTGCCCTTTCGTTAACGATGGCCCTTGGACCTAGGCCCCCCTTAGCTAGAGAGTAGAGGACGTAGCTGCCCACGGTGGACCCGTGGCCTTGGGGGAAGCATAGGACTTTCCCCTTCACATTTTCTCCTCTTAAATCGTGGTCCCTCTCGGTTATTTCTCCAGTTTTGGGGTCCACACCCCCAAGGAAGCTGATGGGCTTCGCGGAAACCAACGCCGTTCCCTTACCGCGGCCAGAAACGATGGGCCGCCCCCTTAACACTAGAATTTTCAATTCCTCCCTTCGAGGGCTTCGATCTTAGCACGTAAGTTAACAGGATGTAATGGCATGGGCAAAATAAGTTTTATCCAAGGATCTGTTTTAAACCGTGAATCCTATAGCTCAGCCAGGTTTATCTTTTTAACTAGTTCCCCTTTGCGCTTCCTTATGGTGACCTCCGTTACTTCGGCCGCCTCGGCTATTCTTTTCTGGGTGATCTTCTCACCCTTGAGTTCGCTGGCAAGATATACGGCCGCCGCAGCTAATCCTGTTGGGTCCTTCCCCGCCACAGCCCGGTTAACCTTGGCTTCATGAAGGATTTTAATGGCGAGGCCCTGAACTTCACCTGAAACTCCGGCCTTTTCAGCGATCTTTAAGACGTAGTCTAAGGGACTGTCGATGGGCATCTTCATCTTTAGGCTTCTTAAGATTATTCGGTAGCACCTGGATACCTCCTTCTCCGACCTGGTCGTGGCTTCGACGATTTCCTTGAGGGTCTTTGGGGTCTTAGTGATCCGACAGGCGGCGTATATGGATGCTGCGACAATGGCTGGAATGGATCTTCCCCGAACCAGGTCCTCATTTAGAGCCTTACGGTAGATGACCGCCGCTGTTTCCTTAACGTGGGGTGGGATGTGGAGCTTTTCTGATAGGAGTTCCAGCTCGTTCATGGCCTGCATAAGGTTTCGGTCGTGGGAGGCGTGCATCTTGGACCTTACATTCCACCTTTTAAGCCTCCACATTTGGCGCCTAACTTCAGGAGAAAGGGGGCGGCCAAAGGCGTCCCGGGTAACTTCAATGGAGGTGTATAAGCCCTTATCGTAGTGGGAGTACTTGGCTGGGGGGCCCACCCTGGCCCGTGATTCCTTTTCCTCACGGGTGAAAGCCCTCCACTCAGGTCCCTCACTCATCGCCTTTTCTCCAACAACGAGCCCGCAGGCCTTGCAGACCAGTTCGCCCATTTCCTCATCTAAGATAAAGTCTGAGCTTCCACACTCGGGGCACTTGGTCTTCAGCTTGGCTACCTGCGCCATTCAAACACCCCCAACATTCCCTGACTAAAAGCTTCTGAAAACTTATCACTTATATATAAACATTACGGATATTTAAATGTTTGGGAACTAATAGGATATTTGCGCTGAAGGAGGGACTCCACCGAGCAGTTTTTCTGCAGCTAAACCGACCTTTTCACGGTTTTCTTCATCCGTGTAAACCCGCAGGATGTTTATGAAGCCCTTGAGTGTATCAAAGATTCCGGAGATTTCACTCAGCTTCTGGGAAACCTTTTTTCCGTCCCGCGTCCTGTAGAACACGGGGATTTCCATGGGCTCTAAGAGAACTGAGTGTCTATAAGGGACTGATGGAAGATTTGGCACATCTATTACAACGGACTGGGGGTCAACCCCCGCCTCTAGGGCGATCTGGTCCCTTATTTGCCTCCGAACCTCCTCCACGCTGAAGATGCTGGATATGGCCTTATCCCTCACGTAGAAGGTTTGGGCATAGGCGTACTTAAGTAACCTGCGCCTCTCTAAGTCCTCCATGATTTTTCTGGATTTTTTACATTTTTTAAGCATGGCCCACACCGTGTAGTCGTCAAGGGCCAGATAATCCTCGGGTGATCGGAAGTCAACTAAGCCCAGCTCATCCTTTGCTTGCTCCATGGCCGATGCGATCATGATCTGTGCTGCCCGCGCAACCCTGTGGAAGTATATGCTTTTGAAAGAGGCAATGCGGGCCAATATGAAGGATTCGAGGGCTGAGACTTCCTCCCCCTTAATTCTCGGTGTTCCAAGGTTTACCGCAAGGTTTTCGTCAAGCACGTCCAGCATGTGGATGAGGCGGAAGATGTCCACGTAGCCGTATTCAGCCCCAGTGTGATAGGTGTCTCGAACTATGAAGTCGAGTTTGTCCACATCCACAGCGCTTCGGATCATCTGGTCCATGAAGGCCTTGCCGGGTTCGTGCAGTAGTCCCACAGCGAGGTTCCCAAGGGTGTTTGGATCGTATCCGATTCCGCTGATTTTTTCCCTCAGCTCAGATTTTTGAATAATCCATGTGGTCATGTCCTCATGGGTTTTGTTAAGGAACTTTACAAGCATGTGCTCAAATATGTGGGAGAAGGGGCCGTGCCCCACGTCGTGGAGCAATGCAGCTATCCTTATCTTCTGAATCTCATCCTCGGTAAGGAGTTCGGAAAGATTGGGATTCTCCGTCAAGCGTCCGGCCAGATACATGACGCCAAGGGAGTGCTCAAAACGGGTGTGGGTTGCGCCTGGATAGACCCACTCCGCCCCTGCCAGTTGACGTAATCGCCTTAGCCTCTGCACCGCGAAGGAATCTATGATCTCCTTCTCTGCCTCTGTGATGTGGACGTAACCGTGGACAGGGTCCTTAATTTCGCCCCAATACCGTCTCATGCTCTTTTCCCTAAGTGTTTATTCGAAAACCATTAATTAAACCTATAGCCCCGATTTTGTATAGATAGAGTTCAAAGCGTAATCAACAATTTCACCGCGGGAATCAACCCAAAGCCCCTTTTCACTGCCCACTGTTGCGACGGGTTCTCCGGCCATTAAATAAACCACTCTCAATTCAGAACTCACCTCCGTTAATCTTTTGAACTAAAACCGTTATCTTCTCGGGAACTAAACGGACGCTTTTAGGATCCACCGCCCGCTCTTCTGCTTCGACGGTGGTTCCTATTTGGTTCCAATGAACCTTCGCGGTCAACGCCACTGGCTCCAAGTCTTCGTTCAGGGCTATGCTCTTCGGTTAAGCCTGGTTTCATCGCCCTTTCAGGAATTTGGACAATGTAAAAGAGTTTGGGTTTTCCCTGGATGGAAACGTCTTGCGGGCCACTATTTTTTCCTCAGCACTTCGTCATTGGACGATGTTCCTCCTCAGCCACTCAACCGCCTCTTTTTCCATCTCTGATGTGTATTCGTGCCCTATCCCTTCGTAGACTTTCATCCTCAGCCTGTCAGGAGCGTCTTGGTAATGGGGCTTCAGAGCCTCGTACAATGAACTCGCGCACTCAAGCGGAACGAGGTCATCGCGTTCGCCGTTCAGTAGCAACACTGGTATGGATCTGAAGAGGTGTGC